>Ga0302326_10034097_pt1 | contig 10093 bp, 5 predicted proteins | sample Palsa_T0_3_FD_202264 | JGI IMG/M metagenome (GOLD analysis project Ga0302326, IMG submission 202264) | Peat permafrost microbial communities from Stordalen Mire near Abisko, Sweden - Palsa_T0_3 | ecosystem: Environmental > Terrestrial > Soil > Palsa > Peat permafrost | place: Sweden: Abisko...
GCTCGACGGGCATGCCGGACACCGCGGTGTTGGTAATCGGCGCGTTAACGAAGCCCTGGCCGATCCCGAAGATGACGTAGGACAGGACCAGGTAGCCGACGGAGGTATGCGGGCCGAGCCGCAGCAGCAGGAGGCCGCCGATCGCGATGGCCGGCCCGGCCAGGAGCAACGGCGTGCGCGGTCCCCAGCGCGCGATCAGCCGTCCCGCGACCGGCGCGAACAGCGCGATCATGGCGGCCATGGGCAGGGTGAGCAGCCCCGCGTGCAGGGCGGTGAAGCCCCGGACGTCCTGCAGGTACAGGCTGTTCAGGAACAGGAAACCGCCGAAGGCGGCGAAGGCGGCCACCGCGATGACGGTGGCGCCGCTGAACGGCGCGCTGCGGAAGAACCGCACGTCGAGCAGGGGCTGCTCGCGGCGGCGCTCCACGGCGACCAGGGTCGCGGCCGCGGCCGCGGAGACGGCGAACAGGCTCACGATCAGGGCCGATCCCCAGCCGCGGTGCGGGCCCTCGATCAGGGCGTAGGTGAGGGTGGCGAGCATCGTGATGACCAGCGCCTGGCCGGCCGGGTCGAACCGGCGGGCGCGCGGCGCCCGGGACTCCGGGACGAAGCACTGCGCCAGGACGATCGCGGCGATCCCGACCGGAACATTGATCCAGAAGATCGCCCGCCAGCCGATGGTGCTGACGAGCACGCCGCCGAGGACCGGCCCCAGGGCCAGGCTCAGCCCGAACACCGCACCCCAGATGCCGAGGGCCCGGGCGCGCTCGCGCCGGTCGGTGATCGTGTTCGTGATGATCGACAGGGCCACCGGGTTGAGCATGGAGCCGCCCACGGCCTGCACGATCCGGAACACCACGAGCCATTCCAGGCCCGGGGCGACGCTGCACAGCAGCGAGCCGAGGGTGAACAAGCCGAGCCCGAGCTGGAAGACCCGGCGCCGGCCGAACCGGTCCGCGGTCGAGCCGGAGAGCATCAGCAGGCTGGCCAGGACGAGGGTGTAGGCGTCGATGGTCCACTGCAGACCGCTGACCGAGGCGTGCAGGTTCTTCTGGATAGAGGGCAGCGCGACGTTCACGATGGTGGCGTCGAGGCCCACGATAAACAGGCTCAGGCAGCAGATAGCCAGGATGAGCATCTGGCGGCGCCGGGCCGGCGGGCCAGTTTGCGCCGATATAGTTGCACTCACACAACAAATATAGCTATACAACTAAAATGGAACAAGCCGGGGCGGGTCCTCCCTGCTCAGGCCTGACTAGGTAGCGGTGGTCCGGCCAGTTCCGCCCGGACTGCCGCGGCCCCGGCCACCATGGCGTGCAGCTTGGCGATGGCCACCTCGGGGGCCAGGTGCCGCAGCCCGCAGTCGGGGTTGACCATCAGGCGGTCGGCCGGGACGTACTCAAGCGCGCGCCTGATCCGGGACGCCACCACCTCGGCGGTCTCGACCTGCGGCGACTTGACGTCGATCACGCCGAAGCCCAGCCATCTGTCCCAGCTGTGCTGCCGGATCAGCCGCAGGTCATCCAGGCCCTTGCGGGCGAACTCGAGGACGATCTGGTCCACCCGCGCGGCCAGGACGGCGGGGAACAGGAAGTCGTAGTGCCCTTCCCAGGACGGGCGCGCGTACCGGTTGCCGTAGCAGACGTGCAGCGCCCACGTCGCGGGCACGCCCTCGACCACCAGGTTGACCGCCTCGACCGCGAGCTCGACGTGCTCCGGGTACCCGGCCAGGAAGGGCTCGTCGATCTGCAGGAAGTCCGCGCCGGCCGCGGCGAGTTCGCGGGCCTCGGCGTTGAGCCTGCGGGCCAGCGCGCGGACCAGGTCGCCGGGTGAGGAGTAGGCGCCGTCGCGGATTCGCCGGGACAGCGAGAAGGGACCGGTGAAGGAGAACTTGACCGGCCGCTGGGTGAGCTGGCGGGTGAACCGGAAGTCGTCGGCGAGCCCGAGTCCGAGCCCGGGGCCGGGGGCGGGGGCGGCGCCGGTCAGCGGGCCTTCGGGCAGCGGGCCTTCGGGCAGCGGCCGGGTGACCTCCGCGTCGTAGTAGTCGAAGTAGTCGGTCTTGGCCCGCTGCGGGATGTGCACGCCCGGGATCCGGGCCAGGAAGTAGTCGACGTCATTGTCCCGGCGCAACTCGCCGTCCGACACGATGTCGATGCCCGCAAGCTCCTGGTCCTTGACCGCCGCTTTGATGGCGACGTCGTGGATCTCGGTGAGATGCCGCGCGCTGATCCTGCGCTGGTAGTACTCGGTCTTCAGCCGCTCCAGCCACTCCGGCACCGAATAGGAGCCCACCACCGTGGTCGGCAGTAGCACCATCGCGGTCAGTCCCTGGCCTGCGCGGTAAGGGTCAGGATGTTCGACCCGGGCCGCTGCCGGAACGGGGTGAACTCCACGCCGAACCCCCGCCGGCTCGCGACCAGCTGGAGCAGCGGCCCGTTCACCCAGTTGACCACCGACCCGTCGTATTTGCCCGGCCCGTAGAACCCGGTGCGGTACTGCTCGCTGCCGGTCAGGAACAGGTCGTGGCACTGCACCCGGCCGTAGGGGTGCAGCAGCGGCAGGGTCCCGGCGAAGCTGCTCAGCGCGCCGTTGCTGACATGCATCCGGACATCGCCTTCCGCCTCGATCAGCGACCTGAGGATCTCACCGGTCAGCGACGGCATGACCTGGTAGCGGTCCAGGCCCTCCAGCGGGGCGTAGCGTTCCCGCAGCCGGAGCGCTTCCCACACCGCCTGCCAGAACGAGACAGCCTGGCCCGGGTCGGCGAAGTGCCCGGGCGCGGATTCGCTGAGCAGCTCAGGCCCGATCCGCAGCAGCCGGCCGATGAGCGCTGGCAGCTGGTCCTTCTGGGTCGAGAACCGGCCCGCGATGACATCGGCGTCCGCGTCGGCCAGGAAGGCCTGGGTCTCCACCAGGTAGGTGCGTCCACCGATGCGCGCCACCTCGTCGGTCGGCAGGTTGTCGTAGACGTTGGAGATGTAGACGAGGAAGGCCTTGCCGGCCAGGAAGCCGAGGGTGATGGCCGGCCGCGTCGCCTCGACGACCAGCGCGCTGATCCGCTCGCTGTGGTGGGCCACGGCCTGGCGGGCCCGGTCGAGCACGTGCGGGGAATAGTCACCCATCAGGTAGCGCAGCCTGCGGTAGTAATCGCGCCCGTGCCTGCGGTCGAGTGAGACGAATTCATCCAGCCAGGTGCGCGCCTGATTGCCGTTGCCCACGCCGAGTTCCAGCACGTAGAGCTCGTCGGGCAGCGCGCGCCGCGCGTCCAGGTCATCCCAGATCCGGAAGAGCTCCAAGATGAGCTCCCGGGCGGCCTCGGTGTTCGTCGCGTCGCTCTCGCCGCCGGGCAGTGACTGTTCGTACTCGCGTCCGGTGGCCTGCTCCCAGCCGGAAAGCGCCTGCCAGTACAGCGCGTTGAACCGCCAGATGCAGCTGTCCCGGCCGGGCAGCCACGGCTCGAGGGCCAGGCCGCCCGGATCCGCCAGTGAGCCCTTGACGGCGGCGGCCAGGTTCTCGGGCGGGATGTCGCCGCAGCGTCGCAGGTCAAAGGCGACCTCGACACCGGAGTCCCCGATCGGCCGGGCGGCCACCGGCTCGCGGAAGTTATGCCGGTACTGGATCCAGTCGCAGACCACGCGCAGCCGGGACAGGTCGGCGGGCGACGCGCAGACCGCCTCGATGATCGGGCCGAGCGCCGACCGGGCCGCGGCGGACTCCCGCAGCTTCTTGACCGGCCGCAGGTCAATGTCCATCGCGCCGCCTCCGCTGGCCCGCACCGTCCAGGATGTCGGGGATGGCCTGCTCGATCCCCGCGACCAGCAGGTGCACGCCGGCCACCCCGGGGATCTGGGCGACCTGCGCGATGGTCTCGGCCGCGAGCCTGGCCCCCTCGGCCGCGGTCTGGTCCGACGGGACGGCGGACAGCCGGCGGTAGACGTCGTCGGGCACGTCCACCCCGGGGATCTTGTCCCGGATGAAGTCCAGGGCCCGCCGGGACCGGATCGCGCCGACGCCCGCGATGATGTAGCACCGCTTATCCAGCCCCAGGTCCCGGACCTGCGCCATCCACCGGTCGAACGCGGCCAGGTCAAAAACGAACTGAGTCTGAACGAACTGGGCACCCGCCGCGACCTTACTGGCGAGCCGGTCAGCGGGGGACGCGGCCGACGGGGCGAACGGGTTCTCCACCGCGCCGAGAAAGCAATCGGGCGCCGGGTCAACCGGCCGCCCGGACATCAGGGTGTGCTCGTCGCGCAGGGCGCGAAACGCCGAGAGCAGCTGGATGCTGTCCAGGTCGAACACCGGCTTGGCCTCGGGGTGGTCACCGGACTTCGGATGATCGCCGGTCATGACCAAGATGTTGCGGATGCCGAGCGAGCTGGCCCCGAGCAGGTCGGACTGCAGGGCGATGCGGTTGCGGTCCCGGCAGGTCATCTGCATCACCGGCTCCAGGCCGGCGGCCAAGACGGCCAGGCTCGCGGCCCAGCTGGCCATCCGGGCGTTCGAGCCCTGGTTGTCGGTGACGTTGACGGCGTCGACCCAATCCCGGAGCAGCATCGCCGCCTTCGCGACCGGGCCGGTGCCCGCGCCCCGGGGCGGGCTGATCTCGGCGGTGACCGCGAAGTCGCCCGAGGCCAGGCGCTCGCGCAGGCTCATGGGTGCCACGGTCATGCCAACCGCCAGGATCGGGTGACGACGGGAAAGAAATTTCGACCAGGGTTAGCGATCACTTTACCATCGTCGAAGCCGGACCCGGCGAAATCAACTCCCGCCGCCGCCTGGGGGTTGGTCAGGTCGCCTCGATGAGGAACACGACGGCGGTCAGGGGGCGCCGGGGCGGGATGGCCAGGCCGATCCGGGCCAGCGCGGCGCCCGAGACCTGGACGGCGGGGAGCCGGGCATCGGCCGCACCGGGCCTTCGAGCCCGGTGAGGCGGGCGCGCGCCCGGTGTCACGTCGGTGACCTGGTAGCGTCGCCGCGGGTCAAGCCCTGGGACCCGCAGCGCGGCGGGCTGATCGTTTCCGGGCTCGTCGAGCTGCACGTAGCCCATCAGCGCGGTTGAGGAGTCGGCCGCGACGACGCCGTGCATCCAGGCGGTGTCGTCCGGGGTGTCGATCCGGACGAGGCGGCCGGCGTGGATGAGCGCGCGATGCTGCTGGTACAGCTGGATCCAGGCGGCGAGTTCGGCCAGTTCCTCGGGCGTGGCCTGGGTGACGTCCCATTCGATCCCGAAGTGCCCGAACAAGGCTGTCGCGCCCCGCAGCGACAACGGCATGTACCGGCCGCTCTGGTGCGAGAACGGCGCGGACACGTGCGCGCCCAGATACTCCGGCGGCACCAGCTGGCCGGTCCAGCGCTGGATCGACTGCCGGGCCAGGGCATCGGTCATGTCCGATGTCCAGACTCGCTCGACCCGCTCCAGCATGCCCAGGTCGATCCGGCCGCCGCCGGCCGCGCACGACTCCCACTCCACGTCCGGATGCCGCCTGCGCAGCTCATCAAGCAGCGCGTAGACGGCCAGCGCCTGCTGGTGTGCGGACGGCGCGCCCGCGCGGGCGCCGCTTCCGGCGTCGATGATGTCGCGGTTGCAGTCCCACTTGATGTACTCGATCGGGTATTCCGTTAGCAGTGCGCTGATCCGCTCAAGCAGGTAAGCGCTCACCTCGGGCCGGGTCAGGTCTAGAACCAGCTGATGCCGCTGCAGCGGCGGCCTTCGGTGGCCGGTGGCGAGGATCCAGTCCGGGTGCGCGCGGTAGAGATCGGAGTCCGGGTTGACCATTTCGGGCTCGATCCAGAGCCCGAACTGCATGCCGCGCGCACGCACGTAGCCGGCGAGCTGACCCAGCCCGGCGGGCCAGACGGCCTCATCCACCTGCCAGTCACCCAGGCCGGCCTCGTCGCTGCGGCGTCCAGCGAACCAGCCGTCGTCGAGGACGTACCGCTCCGCCCCGAGGTCGGCGGCCAGGTCGGCCAGCGCCGCCAGCTTGGCGAAGTCGTGGCGGAAGTAGACGGCTTCCCAGACGTTGAGGTTGACCGGGCGGGGCGAGCGCGGGTGCGCGGGCAGCGACCGCAGGTAGCCGTGAAACTGAGCCGACAGGTCGTCCAGGCCGTCGTCGGCGGCCGCGAGATAGACCCAGGGGGTGGCGTAGGACTCGCCCTCAGCCAGGGTGACCTCGCCAGGTAGCAGGAGTTCGCCGCCGCCGATGGTGGTGACGCCCGGGCCGGACGCTACGCGTTCGACGCGGTGCACGGTGTTGCCACTCCAGGCGACGTGCACGCCGTAGGCCTCGCCGCGGCCGAAGGCGAAGCCCGGGACTCCGGCCACCACCATGGTGGCGGAGTCATGGCCGGTATGACCGCGGCGGCCTTCGCGCAGCCACAATCCGTCGCCGATCCGATGGCGCTGCGGAATCCGTTCCGCGGTCTGCCGCCCGGTGAAGTCGAGGACTTCCCCGACCCGCCCGGGCAGCGGGAAGACCACTTCCAGGCTGTCGACGACGTAGGGCTGGCGGCCGGTGTTGGTCAGCGTGTGCCGGGCGCGTATCGCGCCGCCAGGCACCGCCTCGATCTCGGTCACCAGCTCGAGGCCGGCGACCGTGTCCGCGGCCTCGATACGAGCCAGGCGACCGCCGTGCTCCGAACGCGCAGGCTCCGAACGCGCGGGCTCCGAACGCGCAGGCTCGGATCTTGCCGGGCGGAACAGCGGCGACCAGTCACGTCCGGCCGCGGGTCCGGCCGCGCCCTGGCCTAGCCGGTGCCCGGACAGGCCGGGCCGGCCGAACCAGCCCTCGCCGTGCTCGGGCAGCAGGGGGCAGGGCCGGGCCGCTCCCAGCAGCGCCGCGGCATCGCCCGGCGTGAGGCCGGCGGCGGGCACCGAGCCGACCCACACCGACGGGAGGGCCGCCGCCCGCGGGAACAGGATCAGCCCGGTCCTGGTCCCGGTCCCCGTGGGCGGATTCGCTATTAGCAGGCCAGCCGGGCTTGGGTCCGCCGAGGATCCGCCGAACGGGGCACGGACATCATCACCGACGGTCACTTCGGCTCCGATCTTGGCGATGTGCCGGAGCCCGGGCGTTCCGGCGCCTTACGGACTGGGTCAGGCCGACGAGCCGGTCAGCCAGTTAAGGCGCTCGACCAGGTCGACGTCCGGATTTCCCTGGTGTCCGAACTCGCTCAACCTGACGATAGCCCCAGGTACTGTGCTCGCGATCCACTCGCCATGGCGCGGAGGGACCATGACGTCGCCTGTCCCGTACCACACCAGGGTCGGGACAGCGATCGTGGCCGGATCGAATCCCCAGGCAGAGACGAAGGCGAGATCATCGTCGACCCAGCCCCACACCCCGTTGCGCGTCTGCTCGATCGTTACCTCACGCCACATCGCTGCGAAGTCCTGGCGACCCAGGACCTGCTTGTCCGATTCGGGCAGGTCAAAATTCTCGAGCATCTTGGCCGGGTCTACGGCGACCCGCTCGCGCTGTTCGGTGTCTTGGAGTTCCAGCTCGGCCGCCAGGCGCTCCTCGCCCTCCAGAGCCCACCCGAATTCCGCGACGTTCTCGGGGTCCATTCCGGTGAACCATCCGGCCCCGAGCGCCGCAAACGGCGCGAGGCTCATCACGCAAGCGGCCCTGATCACCCGATCTCCGAGCAGGGCAGCCACGGCGAGGGCATGCGGGCCACCGCCAGAGGCGCCAGAGACGGAGAATCGCTCCAGGCCGAGACGGTCGGCGATATCGGCGACATCGCTGGCCACGTCCGCCACGGTCCTGCCGCGATGCCGATCCGAACCACCGTAGCCGGGCCGGTCATAACTGATCATCCGGGCGCCGGCCGAGCGGACAAGCTCCTCGTTAGGGTGGCGGTTCAGCCGGCAGCCGGGCGTTCCGTGCAAGCTGATGACCGGGTGTCCGCTCAGATCGCCCCGTTCGGCAAAGATCAGCGTCCGGCCGTCGGCCGTCTGAGCGGCCTGGCTAGTTCTGTCCATGGCGAGGATCCTGTTCAGGCGGGCCGGGACGATGGCCGACGGATCTGAGCACTATCAACGAACCCATTTTGGCTGATGGATTCTCTTACGTCCGCTTCTCGGGGAGACCGGCCAGCGCTGACCGGTGCCGCCACGATGTGACATTGGGGCGGTAGGAGGCGCACCGATGTAACATAGGGTCGGCTGGCTGCGGGTCACGCTGGTCGCACGGACCGCGGTGGTCCCTGCAGGCGCTTTAGTTTCGCGGCTGGAGGCCGGCGCGGCTTGCCGTTGTGCTTCGAGTGAAACCGTGGCCCGTTCGGCTCAATGGTCGTAGCGGCCCTTGATGCGGTCGCCGGTTGGGTCGAACGGGGAGCGCAGGTGGACGGCGGCCTTGTACAGGCGGCCTCCTACGTTCACCTGGTACTCACCGGTCCGCACGATATCCGCCGTGAGCACGTGGTCTTCTGGGTGGCGGATGTAGGCCATCCCGACGCAGCCGCCGATGGCCTCGCCCCAGGCACCCGAGGTCACCTGGCCGACGGCGATTCCGTCCCGCAGCACCAGCTCGCCGCCCCAGATCATGGTGTCCGGTTCGGTCAGCACGAGCGAGACCAGGCGGCGGCGGGGGCCGTCGGCCCGGGCCCGCTCGACCGCCTCCCGGCCCAGGAACGGCAGGGCGGTCTTGAGCTTGCAGGCGAACAGCAGGCCCGCCTCGACCGGGTTGTCATCTGGCGTCAGCTCGCGGCCGAAGGCCCGGTATCCCTTCTCCAGCCGCATCGACTCGATCGCGTAGTAACCCGCGTTAGCCAGGCCGAGGTCCGCGCCCGCCGTTACGAGCTCCTCATAGGCGCCCACCGCGAACTCCGCCGGGACGTACAGCTCCCAGCCGAGCTCGCCCACGTAGGTGATCCTGGTCGCCCGGACGGTGGCGTACCCGAGGTCGATCTCGCGGCTGGAGCCGAACGGGAACGCCTCGTCGCTGAAGTCATGACGAGACAGGCGTGACAACAGCTCCCGTGACTTCGGGCCCATGACGCCGTAGACGGCGTAGGCGGAGGTGACGTCGACCAGGGCCGCGTGGCTGGCCGCGGGAATCCGCCTGGTGATGTGGTCCTTGTCGTGTTCGGTGGACGCTGCGCTGCTGACCAGCAGGAACTCGTGGTTCGAGAGGCGCGTGACGGTGATGTCGGCCTCGTAGGTGCCTCGTGCGTTGAGCATTCCGGTGTAGACGGTCCGGCCGGGTTCGACGGCGACGTCAGCCGTGCACAGCCACTGCAGCACCTGCTCGGCGTCCCGGCCCGTCAGCAGGTACTTGGAGAAGCTGGTCTGGTCGAACAGGGCGACGGCGGTGCGGGCGGCGCGCTGCTCGGCGGAGGACCAGGGCTGCCAGTTCTGCTGGTCCCAGCCGTACTCGATGTCCGGACGCTGATCGGGCGGCGCGAAGAAGTTCGCGCGCTCCCAGCCCATCTTGGCGCCGAAGCCCGCGTTGGCCTGCTTGAGCAGGTGGTACGCCGGGGACCTTCGGAACGGCCGGGCGCTGGTCAGCTCGCGGTTCGGCCAGGGCACGGCGTAGTGCAGGCCCAGCACCTCGCTGACCCGGTCGTGCAGCCACTGGTTGTTGCCGTGGAACCGGGCGAAGCGGCGGATGTCGACCGCGGAGGCGTCCAGGCCCGGCTCCCCCTCGATGATCCACTCGGCCAGCGCCCGGCCGGCCCCGCCCGCGGACGCGATGCCGACGGAGTTGAAGCCGGCGCCGACGAAGAAGTTCCGCAGCTCCGGCGCCTCGCCGAGGATGAACTGGTTATCCGGGGTGAAGCTCTCCGGGCCGTTGTAGAACATCTTGATCCCGGTCTCGGCCAGCGCCGGGATCCGCGTGACGGCGCTGTCCATCAGGATCGCGAAATGGTCCCAGTCCTCCTCGAGCAGCTGGAACTCGAACGGGTAGGGCAGCTGGTCGGGCGCGACCCAGGGCTTGGCCTCGGGCTCGAAGCCGCCCACGAGCAGCCCGCCCACCTCTTCCTTGATGTAGGTGTAGCCGTCCGGGTCGCGCAGGATCGGCAGGTCCCGGTGCACGCCATCGATCTGTTCGGTCACGACGTAGAAGTGCTCGGCCGAGTGCAGCGGCAC
>Ga0302326_10034098_pt1 | contig 10093 bp, 10 predicted proteins | sample Palsa_T0_3_FD_202264 | JGI IMG/M metagenome (GOLD analysis project Ga0302326, IMG submission 202264) | Peat permafrost microbial communities from Stordalen Mire near Abisko, Sweden - Palsa_T0_3 | ecosystem: Environmental > Terrestrial > Soil > Palsa > Peat permafrost | place: Sweden: Abisko...
AACGTGGCTTTGGCGTCGTATTCGTCCAGGAGATCTAGCACTTGCGGAGTGACCGCAGGATCGGGCCCATCATCGATGCTGAGTGCGACCTCGCTACGGCGCGCCGAAGCTGCCGGCAAGCGTGTCAGGTTCGGACCGAGGAGCGTGCTGCGCGGCCACAGTCCCGTTGCGGTGAGCTGCACATGATTGACGATGACCGCACCGAGCGCCCACGGCCAAAGACTGGGACGTGCGAGCGCCAAAGCCGTTGCACCGACGTGCAGGGCCGCTGAGGCTTTGAGGAGCGGCGCCGGGGTCCAACGTGGCGAAGCTCGCGTGCTCATCAGGGGTTCAGGCGCGGCGGCGGTGCGCGGCTGAGGGCCGCGGAAAATACCAGCGCCAGGAACGCCCCAGGGGCAACGGTCGATCCGAGCGCGGCTAGGACGGGGACCTGCGAAAACGCGAGCACGCCAAATCCCACGACGGTTGTCGCATTGGCGATCAATAGCGACGCCAGGGTGAGCGGTGCAGTACCCGCGTGCTGATCGGCCCGAGTTCGATCGAAAAACAGCGCATAGTTGGAGCCTACAGCTACGATCAGCAGCATTCCAATAAGATGCAAAATGGTCAAGGATCGGCCCCCGAGCAGTAAAGCGGCGGTGACCGCGAGCACCGCGAGCACCAGCGGCGCAACTACCCGGGCGACGCGAGCCGGCGAGCGCAGCGTTATGAGTAATAATACAACGATAGCCGCCAGTCCTGCTCCCGACAGGCGCAGTGCCTCGGACAAATAGCTCGCATAGAGCGCGTCAGACTCGCTCTTGAGATTCAGGAGGAGTGCCTGACCGGGAGCGGCGTGCCAGAGCGCGGAGCGCACCTGCTGCATGGCACCCGCGGAGGGTGCGACGTTTGCCTGTGCCGCGCGCAACGGCAGGAGCGCGATCCATTTGTCGTGCTGATGCATCATCAAGGCGTCAAAGCCGGTTGCGAAGGACGTCCCCTTGAGGTCCGCAAGAGTGAGTAGCGGCGATGTGCGGGCGTGCGCGACGTCGTCGATAAAGGGCTCGAGACGCTCGGCGCGCACCGTGAGTGCGGCAGTGGCGGCGTGCAGGCGCTCGCGCAGCGTGTCTGGGTCCGGAAGGCTTGTGCGCCTGGCAGCCTGCGTGGCTATGCTGGGCAGGTAGCGCGCCGGGCTGTCAAAACCGCCGATGCTTCGATCGCTGATCAGTGTATCGAGTGCCGTGCCGATATTCTCGCAGTCGCGCAGCACGGTTTGCAGATCCGCGGCGCTTACCACGACGAAGTCGCTGACATCCGGAGCGCCAAGATCCGCGCGCAGCGCTGCGTACTGCTCCTGCGCGCGCGCCGGCATGGGACTCAAAGACGCCAAGTCCCGATTCCACAGCGCATCGCGTTGCAGGTACAGCGCGACGATCGCAAGTGCGGCAACGATCCCCAGGAGCCAGCGCCACGCGCGCAAGCGCACGAGAACGTGGGCCGCCATGTTCCCGAGCGACGTCAGGTCGCGAACCTGAAAGGATCGCGGCATTAGACTTGGCAAGACAAAACGCGTGACTGCGGCAGCGGCGATGAGGCCTGCAATGGAGTACAGACCCAGTTGCGCAAGCCCCGGAAAACCCGACGGCAGGAGCGATGCGAAGCCGCATATCGAGGTCAGGACACCCAGGAGAATGGTTTTCCACAGGATGCGCTCGCGCCGCACGGAATCCGCAGTTCCCTCGGGTGCGCCGCGCGACTGCACAAAGAGATAGATGGAGTAGTCGACGGATTCGCCGATCAATGTGATGCCGAAGGCGAGCGTGATGCCGTGCACGACGCCAAACCCTAAGGCGACGGCTGCGATACCCGCGAGCGCGCCGGAGGTGACGGGCAACAGACCGAGCAGCAACACTGGCAGCGAACGGTACACCGCCAGCAGCAGGCTCACGATCAGAACCGTGCTCACGATCGAAAGGCGCACCGCTTCATGCCGGATCGTCGCGCGCGCCTCCACTGCAAACAGCGGCGGCCCAGTCACTAGCAGTTGCGCCGCGTGTTCGGCGGGCGTCCCGGATGCTCGCTGCGCTGCGGCGAATGCCGCGCGAATGGAATGCACCGCACGCTCTGCGGCGTCGATGTCGGAGCCGGACGCTTGCGTGGATGCCACGATGAGCGCGCGCGCGCCATCGAGTGAGGTCCACACGCCGGCGACGGAGCGCGGCTGAGCGGTACGATCGAGCTGGTTCAGGATCTGCAGAAACTCGCCCGTCGGGTCTCGGGGCAGCAGGGACTTGGTGATGAGCCCTGCGGGAGATGCAAGGCTTGCGATCGTGTCATCGATGGCGGAGTTGAGGCCCTCCACCGTGAAGCGCTGCGGCGTCACGGACTCACTGAGCAGATAGCGATGCGCGAATAGAAATTCGCGATCGCGCTCTTCATTTACGGGCTCGCCGTTGTCGACAGCGGCGAAAGCCGCGTCGCTGCGCAGTTGCCGCGCAATCGCCCGTGAGAGCTCCGCGCGGGCCGCAGCATCGCCACCTTCTATTGCGATCAGCAGCAGTCGCGAGGCGGCGCCGTCGCGCAGTTGATCGACCAGCAATCGCTGGCGCTCGCTCGGTGCGCGCGGCAGGAATGCGGACAGATCCGCGGTATAGTTTGCACGGGCGACGATGATGGCGGCGAGCGCCATGGCGCCCACCCACAGTGCAATTCGCCCGACGCGCAGCCGCGTCATGGCGGCATCGACGCTCCGATCGTCATGACGGAATGGTCACCATCGGCGAGCAGGATGTTCAAGGTCTGCAGCTCATCGCGCGCACCGTCGATGCGGATGCGTTGCGCGACGCCTTTCAACTTGGCATCCAGTGGCACGAGGGTCAGGGTCCAGCGCTCGAGGCTGCCTTCAAATGTGATCTGGAAGATCTGCTCGAGCGCCTGTCGATCACCCGCCAGAGTGGCGCGCAGGCTTTCGACCAAAGGCGCCACCTGCGGATAATCGCGCATTGCGACAACGTGAGTGTGCCCGCGCGCTTCAACCGTGACCGTGCCGTGATCGAGAATGACGCTCGCCGCATGCGGCGCGAGCGTGCGCTTTTCCAGCCTTGCCGGACGATCGAAGAAGAGCTCGCCGGAGGAGTGCACCGGACGCTCGAGCACCGCCAGATAATCCTCTTCGACGAAGCTCACGTGGCCGTGGACGCGCTCGGCAAGCAGGGCCATAAGACGGTCGAGATCATCCTCGGCAGCCCGTGCGCTTGGCGCAATGAGCAGGCCGAGCAGCATCGCAGTGTGTATGGTGCCGCGCACAGCCTACGAGGATTGCGACGAACGGGAGGCCCCGTCGCGCCAGAAATCAAAGAAATTGAACCAGTTGTAAGGGTCGCTGCGACAGTATTTCTCCAGAAGCGCCGCGTAGCGCGTGATGGCTTGCTCGACTGCGGCCGCGCGTTGCGCACGTCCGACCCCGGAGAAATCCGCGACCATGTCAAACACCAGGTGGTAACGGTTGCCGCCGCGATACAGACCGAGCATGAAGATTGTCGGGCGACGCAGTAGAGCGGCGGCGCGCATCGGGCCCACCGGGAAGTACGCGGGGCTGCCGAGGAAGTTGACCTCCTGCAGCGGCTCATCTCCGAGCGTGCGGTCGCCGAGGATGCCGACGAAGGCACCCTCATCCAGACGCTGGCGCACTTTGAGCATGGCTTCGATGTGTCCGAGCGGAATGACTTCAGGTTTCAGAATGGGACGCAGCGCCGCCAGCATGGTGTTGATCTTGCGGGCATTGTCTTCGTACATCGCCATGACGATGTTGAGCCCGGGCTGATGCGCGCCGAACGCATGCGTAACATCAAAGCTGCCCATGTGGGCGCCCATCAGGAAGGCTCCCTGGCCGCCCGCGACTATCGCGTGCATCAGCTCTTCGCCTTCGAGCGAAAATTCGAATTGGTCGAAGCACTTGTCAAGCAGATAGACGCGGTCATGAATCGTTGCAGCGAAGGTGAGCACGTGGCGATAGCGGTCCGCGAAGCTCGGTTCACGACCGAGCGCGCGGCGCAGATAATTGCGCGCGTGGCGGCGCGCGGTGGGCGCAAAGAGTACGAAGTAGCTCGCAATGAGGTGCAGCAGCACGCGGCTGCGCGCACGCCCGAGGAGGTGCGAGGCGGCGGCCATGATCCGCAGCAGCGTCATGCTGCCGCGCTCGGGACTCCTCACCCACTCGGCAGCTGCGGGGCGCGTCACCGCTTGGGAGGCGGCGGAATCAGACTTCACGGTCCGCGTCCCGGGAGAGCGCCACCAACGTGAGCCTGCCGGAGACGACCGTTCGGTCGGGGGTGCGGATCACAAAGCGAATACCCCCATCATCGCATTGCTCGTGCTCGACGCTCAACGCTTCGCCGGGCCGCACGACGCTGAGAAATTTCGTCGCGGCTATTTCGCAGCGCACCGCGCCACCCTCGGCAACTGCGCTCAACACGCGCACCGCCTCATCGAGGAGCAGCGCGCCTGGCACAATGGGTGTACCGGGAAAGTGACCGGCAAAGGCCGGATGCTGCGGCGAGATCTCCAGTGTCACCGTGCCCATGGACGGCCCAGGTCCGCATGTGCACATTCCGCCGCGCCTGCGGCGAGAGACAAGAGCGCCTCGCGCGGCAACTTGCCGCTGGCGCTGCGCGGGAGGCGCTCGACAAACAGGAGCGGCCGCGGCAGGAACACAGGATCTATGCGCTCGCGCAGCTGCTCGAGGAGGGACGCGGCGTCGAGGGTTGGCGCAACCACGAAGGCGGCCAGGCGCGTGACGCCGGCTGCGCAGCTTGGTTCGTCTTCGCGCACGAAGAATGTGCCGTCGAGCACACCGGGAATGGCATTCAAATGGTGATTGAGGTAGCCGAGCGAGCCGCGCTTGCCGGCGATGTTGACAAGGTCTTCGGTGCGTCCGAGCAGGATAAAGCGCTCCTCGCCCCGGGTTTCGAGCACATCTCCCATGGGCGTGCGCTGCTCGACGTGGCCGCCTTGTGCCCAGGCGCGGCCGTCTTCCACGGTGACGCGCACTTTGGGCCACAGCTGCCATTCGTGCGTCGCCACCGTGCGGCGCGAGGCGATCTGGCCCGTCTCCGTCGAGCCGTAGATCTCAATGAGCCGCGCCCCGAATCTCTGTTCAGCATCGAGCGCCAGCTGCTGGGGCAGTGCCGCGGTTGCCGATACAATCAAATCCACTGCCGGCAGATCAATATTTGTGCCGAGCAGGGTGCGCAGATGAATGGGTGTCGAGATGAGCACCCGCGGACGTGGCAACCGCGCGAGACTTGCGCAGATGTCCACCGGATAGAACGGCCGCTCGGCGCACAAAGCGTTGCTGCTCTGCAGGCATGTAAGCACCGTGGACTCGAAGCCGTACATGTGCTGCGCCGGCACGGTGCCGAGCATTGCGTACGAGCGGCCGTCCGCGATGCCGAGCCGCTGCGCGCCCTCGCGCACGCAGGCCACAAGCCGCCCCCAGGTTTTTTTGTGCGGTACGGGCGCGCCCGTCGACCCGGAGGTGAAGATGTAGGCGACGAGCTGCTGCGCATGGATATCGGTGACCGCGCCGAGCGGTACGTCACTGGAGGGCGCGTCAGGATAATGAAACTGCGGCAGGTCGAAGTAGCAGCCCGGATCATCTGTCAAGCAGAACACGTCCGGCGCAAATTGGGCGAGCTGGCGAATGAACTGCGGCGAGTGCGTTGAGGGCAGCAGGCTCACCTTCTTTGTGAGCAGCGACGCGGCGAACCCCACCGTGAAGCGATAGCGGTCGCTGCAGATGTTGAGGACGTGGCCGCCTGCGGGCATTGAGGCCGCAAGCCGCGCAACATCCGCAAGAAACTCGCGCGCTCTTACCGCGATGCCGGCGCGGTATGCCACTACGGCATCGGGCGAGCGGTGCGCGATGAGCGCGATGCTGTCCATCACGTGCGGCGGCGATTGCGCGGCGGGCCGATCATTGACCTACGATTCCCGTGCGACTTGACGAGTTCATGTACACACGCACAGTTTCCATGAGGCCCGAGCGGTGCAGGGGGGGCAGCACCCGGCGGCGTATGGCGTATTCGGCGATGAACATCAAAACAACGAGCGGGAATGTGACGAAATACGAAAATATCGACCAGATACGCAGTGGTGCGAACACATACAAGGCAACCGAGGTTGCCGCGATGAGCGCAAAGAATAGCGCCCAGGCGGCGGTCGTTTTGCGCGTATAGCGCTCGACGAGCTCGGGCAGCGGGCCGTGCACGAGGTCCGCCCAATACGTGCACAGCGGGATGCGTCCGCCCATCAGAGAGCGCGCGAACGTGCCGCTCAAAAGTCCGTAGAAGCCCAGATCCTCGAGCAGGTAGACCATGGGAAAGTTGCTCTCGAGCACCTGCCAGTAGCTGACAATGAGCGCGACTGCGAGCACGGCAAGTGCCAACGCGGCGAGCCGGTAGCTCGAGCGCCAGGCGAGTCCCACCCCGAGCGCGAGCGGCGGCACAATGGCAAGGAGCGCGCCCAGGGGCTTCGCGGCCGGATTCAGGTTGGTGTAATTCGCAAGAATTGCGTACGCCACGACCAACGCCGCAGGCCAGCCGTAGCGCTGGGCGGCCCACCGTGCCCTGGTCACTTCATCCTCTGCGCTGCAACATACCTTGCGAAGTGTCGCAGGGAGCGGAAGATCTCGCCGTTCTCCTCGCTGTCGGCGCGCAGCTGGATGCCGTATTGCTTGGAGACGACGAGCGCCACCTCCAGGATGTCGATCGAATCCAGACCCAGCCCCTCGCCGTACAGCGGCGCTTCGGGACTGATATCGCGCGGATCGATGTCGAGATTGAGCGCCTGCACGATGAGACCCGCGATTTCGCGTTCGAGCGCGGCAGGATCGGGCGCCGAGGTCTGTTGGAGAAGCGACGCTTTTTCGGGCATAGGATCGAAGCTGTAACTGCGTTTTAAGGGTGACCGATCGGATAATGGAGCAGTATATATGGGCTCTGTGTGCCTATGTTATGGTACTCGCGGCCCGCGCGTGGCCTCTTGATGCGCCAACCTTGAGGTGTGCCCGACGGTGCCGGCTCCTTGCCCGCCAATGAAAGAATACTACTCTGGTGAGGCGGACCGCCGCGGCTGGGTAGACGGACTTTTTGATCGTACCGCCGGTGATTATGACCGCGTCGAGCGTGCCATGGCCTTCGGCACTGGGTCGCGGTATCGGCGCCGGGCATTGCGCCGCGCGGGCCTGTCTCTGGGGATGAGTGTCATCGACGTTGGTGTGGGCACCGGACTTGTTGCGCGCGAGGCGGCGCATCTGGTCGGTGATCCGAGCCGTGTGACGGGCATCGATCCGAGCTCCGGAATGGTCGAACAGGCAAAGGTGCCGGCCGGCGTGCATCTCATGGCGGGCAGCGCAGAGGAGATTCCGCTACCGAGCGGCTGCGCGGACTTCGTATCCATGGGGTATGCCTTGCGGCATCTCAGCGATCTGGCGCTTGCATTTCGCGAGTTTTGGCGCGTGCTGCGGCCCGGCGGGATTATCTGCGTGCTCGAAATAACGCAGCCCGAGGGCGCGATGGGGCGCGCGTTACTCAAGGCCTATATGCGCCGCATCATCCCGATGTTTGCGCACCTCTTCGCGCGTCATCCGGAAACTCCGAAGCTGATGCGCTTCTACTGGGACACGATCGAAGCGTGCGCCCCGCCGCGCGCCATCATGAGCGCGATCCGGGAGGCTCAATTCGAAGACGTAACGCACTACGTGGAGCTCGGCATTTTTTCCGAATACTGCGCGCGTAAACCGCGCGCCGCACCGGCGTCTTAGCGCGCGACCTTTGTTCGCCGCAACTGCAGCAGCAGCGCTGGCAGGCGCAGCAGGAATTCGGCGAACAGGCGCGCGTGCATCCAGCTCAGGAGCGCGTTGTCGCGCCAATAGTTGAAGTGCGATACGCCGCCTTCCTCGGCGCTGAAGTACTCGACCTTTGCAGGCAGGTTGATCGGCCGCACGCCGTGCCAGCACAGGCGCACGACCGCCTCGACGTCGAAGTCAAAGCGGCGCATCCAGGGCTGCAAGCTCATGACGCGCACGAGCGGCGCAATCGGGTAGACGCGAAAACCGAACAGCGAGTCGTGAATGCCCATCCACAGCGTTTCAAGATTGGCCCACCAGTTGGAGATCTTGCGTCCATTCACCCGCAGGCGCGGCGCACGGGCATCAAACACGGGCTCGCCTAGCACCATCGTCTCGGGCGCAGCGAGTGACGCAGCCATAAAAGCCGCAATGCGATCGACGGGGTGCTGTCCGTCCGAGTCCATGACCAGCGCGTGCGTGAAGCCCCGCGCGAGCGCTGCGCGCAATCCGTAGAGCACCGCGGCGCCCTTGCCGCTATTCCTCGGTCGCAGCAGCACCCGCAGGGCGGGATCCTCGGTCGCCATGCTCGCAAGCGTCTCGCCCGTCCCGTCCGTGCTGCCGTCAACCACGACCCATACCGGATCCCATTGCTCGCGCGCGCCACGCACGGTTGCGAATACCTTGTTGCCGGGGTTATAGCTCGGGATGAGGACGAGGTGCGTCGCCGAACCCACACTCACTGCGCGCTTCTGCCGGAATATGGATCCGGCGGGCTGCCCAGCCACTGCGCCTGTGCGGAGCCTGCGAGTTCCGCATGGTAATAGTCTTCAAGCTCCGCCATGAAGGCGCGCACATCGGCGGGCGGTTCGAAACGGCGACCGAGGCGCGCGCGATAGGTGATGGGCAGCGGCGGGCGGCGCAACAGCGGCCAACCCTTGCTGAGATACGGTGAATCGGTCTCGATGATGAGCGTCTGCACCGGCACGCCGGCGTGTTTTGCGACGACACCGATGCTCGCCTTGAGCGCGTTCAGCGGTGCGCGGATGCTGCGCGTGCCCTCCGGGAACAGCAGGAGCACGCTGCCGCGCCGCAGGTCGGCGACCGATTCGCGGATCATCTGCATGGGCGGCTCGTTGCAAACATACCTCGCGAGCCGCGCGCCGGATCCCAGAAACACGTTCTTCAAAACCTCGCTCTTCATCACGCACACGACGTTCGGATGGCGCGTCAGTATGAGGAGCGCATCGATCATACAGGGGTGATTGGGCGCCAGGATGCAGGCCGGTTGGCCGCGCAGCACGTCGATTGCTCGCAAATCCAGCCGATATGCCCCCACGAGCGTGAGCCAGCCCGTGTACACCCGAAATCCGGCCATTATCCCGCGGCGTCCGGCGGCGGTACCGAGGCGCTGCGGCAGAAGCACGTACAAGGGCAGGGCGATGACTGTCCAACTCAGGCAGATCAAGCCGAGCACCAGGAGCGAACTGTAGAACACCGCGCACTCGTACGCGATTCTCAGAAGTCGCGGCGCGCGGCCGCTGTCGCTTTGCGAATGCACGGCGGCAGTTTGCACGACTTAAGCCTCGCCGGTGGCAAAACGGCAGCCGGTCGCCTCGATTTCCACCAACAGGTCCTGTCGGCACAGCTCCGCGTTCAGGTACAACGCCCGCGCGCCCGCGCCGAGTACCGCGCGTAGCTCACCCTCGATGACCGCATGATCCGCCGCATGACGCACGTAGGCTTTGAAATACAGGTCGCTCATAGCGAACGGCGCGCGTGTTGCGGCGCCGTCGTTGGCAGCGCTCAGCAGCGCCTCGATGTTACGCAGCGTCTCGCGAGTTTGCGCCGCGGCATCACCGACATGAACGGTCGCGTGCCCGAGGATGCTTGCGGTACCGGAGATAAAGAGCATGCGCCCGTTCGGACGATCTACCACGCAGGCGCGCGAAAACGTCGGACTGCGCGGACTATAGGCGGGCGGATAATGATAGGCGCTCACCTGACGCGGGTTCTCGATGACGGTTGGAGCGGTGGCGCTCGCCAGAAAATAGATCATGAGCGGCGCGCCGCGCGGGGAACCAACCCCGCAGGCGGCGGGAACCGCGCCCGTAACCGTGCGCGCGCAAGCGATGAAGCCGTCCTGACGCGCGCTGTTGAATTGCCAGTAGCGCTCCGAACCGTGCGAGGAGCCGTTGATGTCGGGCAGGAAGTTCCATACGCGCACCAGGTGCGGCGTCGCCAGCGCGTCGACCACGGCAAAGAGCT
>Ga0302326_10034099_pt1 | contig 10093 bp, 10 predicted proteins | sample Palsa_T0_3_FD_202264 | JGI IMG/M metagenome (GOLD analysis project Ga0302326, IMG submission 202264) | Peat permafrost microbial communities from Stordalen Mire near Abisko, Sweden - Palsa_T0_3 | ecosystem: Environmental > Terrestrial > Soil > Palsa > Peat permafrost | place: Sweden: Abisko...
GTGCCCTTATCCAGTCGATTCCATCCTCTACACTTGCTTCACTCCGGCCCGTAAGCAGACGCGCGATGGCAGAGTAGCGGTCGAGAGCCGGATGCGTTGGTGCCCCCGCTCAATATCTCACTGCTTCTCTCTTGCAGCATAGCCTCCTATTGCCGCCCGCTTCTCATCGTGTCCATTTCGCCATTCCGATCTCCCGGGATACGGCCGACGTGTGCCTTCCCAACGAAAGGAAGTCCCCCATGCAACCTCATCCATTTTCCACTGCCCCAAAACCAGCCAGCCTTGAAGAACTGATCCAGAAGGCGAAGACGTTCGTCGCCGCAGCCAAAGCCCTCGCGACACTCAAGGCTTACAGAAACGACTGGCGCGACTTTGAGTCCTGGTGCTGCGAGCACCAGCTGCCTACTCTCCCCTCGACACCCGAAACTGTAGCCCTTTACATTGCGGACCGCGCCTCCACCCTGGCTTCGGGAACCATCGCCCGCCGGCTCACTTCGATCACCAAGGCGCACCAGGCCGCAGGTTTCCCCGACTCTCCGGCCAGGACCCGTCATTTTGTCGTCGGCGAGACGCTCAAGGGTATCCGGCGCACCATCGGCACCGCGCAGCACGGAAAGACCCCGCTGCTTTCGGCCGACATCCGCCGAATCGTTTCCGCCCGGCGCGAGGATCTGCTGGGGCTTCGAGACGCCGCTCTGGTTCTGGTCGGATTCGCGGGCGGATTTCGCCGCTCGGAGCTGGCAGGTATCGAAGTATGTGACCTGAAGTTCTCGGCCGACGGCGTCGTCGTCAAAGTCCGCAAATCGAAGACAGACCAGGAAGCCGCTGGAAGGGAAGTAGGCCTGCCCTTTGGCGCCAGTCCGGACACCTGCCCGGTCCGTGTGCTGCGCCAGTGGCTCGACCGGGCCGCGATCCGAGAAGGCCCGGTCTTCCGGGCCGTTGGAAAGTACGGTCATGTCTCGCGGCGCGGCCTGCACTCCGACTCGATCGGCAAGCTCTTGAAGCGCGCGGCCGGGAGAGCAGGGTTGAAGGTCGAGGAGCTTGGCGGCCACTCCCTCCGCGCAGGCTGCGTCACCCAGGCAGCGATGAACGGCGTCCGCGAGTTCGTCATCATGAAGCAGACGGGGCACAAGACGATTGCGACTTTGCGGCGCTACATCCGCTCGGGCGAGATCTTTCGTGAGAATGCGGCCGCCGGCCTCGAGATCTAAAGTCAGCGCCCGGGAATATGAAATTACCGGACCGAGGCCGCATCAAGCGACGGTCACAGCGCAGTCCGGCGCTTCCATATCAGGTGCGCCGTCCAGCTTTACGAGCGTGCAAATGCTACAAGCGGCAGAATGTCATTCTTGTCCGCGGCTCGAAGCGCATCGATGTATCTGCGCCGGAAGTCCCCGGCTCGCACAATATCCGCGCTCCCCCATGTGAAAGCCGGGCCGCCCAGTTTCCGCACGACGACATCTGCCATGAGCCGAGCATGACGACCGTTGCCGTTAGCGAATGGATGAATCCAAACGAGCTTATGGTGAAACCGGACCGCGAGTTCGTCCGGTTCGAAAGTCTTATGCTCGACCCAATAGCCGGCATCGCCCATCAAGGCTGGCAGCGCCTCACGGATCTGGTAATGCGGAATCCCGATGTTCTTTTCCGTGTTCCGGTAGGCTCCTGCCCACTTCCAGGTTTGGTCGAACATACGTAGGTGCAGTTGTCTCACATAGGCTTCTGAAAATGGGTTCTGCCGATTCAAATTGCGCGGATTGAGTGCCCACGCAGAGGCTTCGAGGATGTTTTGGCGCTCCCACTCATTCAATTCTTCCTTCGTAGTGAGATCAGGGATGAGATCATCTTGCTCCTCGGGAGACAGCGGTGTATTTCCATCTCCCGTGGTGAATAGGGTCATCGGGATCTGCGCTTTCTTACCAGGCGGCGCGTCTCTGCCTCGACCGCCTCTTCGATTCTGCCGACCGCCTGGTTCTCAAGCGCCATCGAATGCTCGACGCCTAGGACGCGGTTCTTCGCTTCGGCGCGCGCGCGGTTTTCGATCAACTCCTCTATGCTGCCAGCGCGCGGAACAAAGGCATAGACTAAGTCGCAATCAAGCGCATTGGCTGCCGTGCGCAGGCTCTTCAAGGTGATGCGGTCTTCCGCCTCCCCTTTTTCCAGTTGCAGGGGAAGCTGGCGGCTCGTCCCCAGTCTCCGCGCTAGTTCAGCCGAGGAGAGTCCGAGCGCCTGCCGGATGGTGCGTATCCATCCCCTCGATGGACGTGGAACCGCCCGCGCCGCACGGTAGGGCTCCAGAGCGCGATCGAGTTGTTGCAGGCGGAGACTTTTGAATTCACTGCGCATGACAAGTTAAGTATAGTCAATAGATACTGTAATGACAAGTATTTAATTGTCAACCATGCTCCGGGTAGCTATCTATACATTGTCATGTATAGGTTGACATTTGATTCTTAAGTCTTTGAACACAACGCTCGGTGAGCGGACAAAGGCGGGGTCATACCAGCGGGAGCGGGTTTTGCTGGAAGCGCCTCCCGCGGTGCTGTGACCCGGCATGGAAGTACTCTTCGGTTGCAATATGCAGAGCGCGGTCCATCGCCTCGCCTGTAATGCCATATTTCCCAATAACCCCAACCGATAGAAAACATGTGGGCCGATGGCAACGGAAAGCACTAAAAAGCACGCAAAAAGCTGTCTAGCGCGACATGCCGAGATATCGCCCCTGCGACCCGGAAGCCATACGGGAAATGCTCACGCGAGGCGAGATCAGCGCCAAGAACCGGCGCATGAAGTTTTGTAGGGCTTTGCGGCTTATGAAAAGGCCGGTGGGGCAATACGGCGTGACCTGTTTGCTTCGGACGAGAACAGCGCGTTCATTGTCGATAAGGAACTGCTGGAATCGCTCGCTAACAAGCGGGACAGGATTGCCAACAGCGTCGGCAAGGAAGGATGGAAGTGGGTCGAAACCCGCCTGCAACGCGACTATTCGGAGTGGTCGAACTGTGCGTACCGGTACGAGGAAGCAGCACCCTTGCCGGAAAAGAAACAGGCCGAACTGGACTAGATGAACGGGGAACTGGAAGCGTTGCTCGAATCCAACGAGGCGGACGAGGAAGCCCCCCCGCATCGACAGGCTTCAAGCCAAGAGCGACAAGGTCACCGAAGGGCAGCAGCGCACATGGTAGCCCGATACGATGGCTATGGGTGAAGCTGACAAGCTGGCCGCAGCCATCGGCCTCGACATGACCGACCTCTCCAAAGCAACCGGCGAAAGCTAATTCGGGCGCTTAAGTAAGCCGCTAATCATGAAGGCACTCAAGGAAGCCAAAAGCGAGATTACGCCGAGGCCCGCGAGATTAAGTGGAAAAAGTGTGGAAAAAAGGTACTTAATGTGCGTTGGCCCAGTGACATCTAAAGGCGGCCGAAGCATTTTATTGGAGACTCAGAAAATCTGAGAGAGTTTATTCCGTTTCCCGAATTGGAACTGAAGACGATGTATACCGAAGTAAATCGCTTGAGGTACCGACCTTCGTCCCTGCCGCTCAGGAGAAAGCAAAAGCGTATTAATTTTGCTATTGACGCCCTAAATTAGTGTCGATAGGGTGAATAGGGATTTGTTTTTCGATCGTTCTTTTAAGCGGCTTGCGCGTCAAATTTCAGGAGGCGGTTATTCAATCAACCGCACCAACTTACTGACCGGCTATTGCCGGGACCTTGGAGTTTCCATGAATGGCGGCGGTTCAAACTGAAGCCCCTCGCTGGCGTTCTTTGAGGGTGACCTCCCAGCTGACCTTATATTCGGCGCCTGGCAATCCCTGCCTCAGCTTAACTCGGAGCGTTTTACCGTCCTCTTTTGAAATCCCGTGATAGCAGGGCACGCCAGCATCCCGCGCCTCTCTGTCCTGCGCTAACTGGAGTTGTAGGAATCGGTTAGTTTCCCTCTCGTGCGCAACGGGTTTGCGATGCTCCTCTTGGAGCACCTTGAAGTCTGACATTCTGAAGTGTGCTTTGGAATCAGGAAGTAGCCTGTAAGTCGTCACAGCCAAATAGCAGGGTTTCAACAGCTTACGAGACCATGAATCCCTACCCGGCTTCTCAGCGCATTTGAAGGCTCCTTTTTCCATATGCGAGGTTATCGTCACACAAATGAGGTATGCTTCATTCTGTTTCAGGACGCTTTTGCCCACGTCAATATGAACTGCTGCTGACTTGCGGTTTCCGTCAAAGTAGCCTACCTGTGTGTTTATTTCGTTCCGAGGAATCTCTTCTAAAATGCCCTTAGAAGTCTTCCAAGCGGCCAGATCGTACTCTATGTTGGCGCTCATCTCGCGAACTTTGAATGCCGAAACGCTCTGGATTTTAGGCATTTCTAGAAAATCCACGTCGCATAGAAGCAAGCGAAAATACGGCACCACCTTTCCTGGCCCGACATAAACTATCTCTTCCGTTTTAAAGTCGACCGAGCCATCTTCGTTTATGTCGAAAAGTTCGTGGATCTCGCAGTCACCATGTCCATATCGGCGTATGAGATCTGCAAATAGTCGGCTGCCCGCCGGCGCGAGTTGAGGTTCACTTGAAAATGGAAGCAATCTGTCAATGTAACCAGCGGTCACCTGCGAGGGCCTGTCAGCTGAGCAGCGACTTAGAAAACCGGCGACTTTCAAAACACCTATATGGACTATTTTTGGAGCAAACCAGAGGCTCAAAAATCCAAAGGGACGTTTTTTCCCCAGTTCTTTGCCAGGCGACTGAGCCATCCAAATCACTGTTACCGTTGCCAATATACCAGTCATTACAGTTCTCGCGACCGGGCCGTTGTAGGTTCCGACGAGAGGTATATGATAGGTTTCGTACTCCACCAAAGTCGTTAGCAGAATAATAAGAGAGGCTAGTAGCCACTCTCGCGCTCGAATGTAGGCATCTGCGTCTAGCCGATAGTCTGACATAATCTTCACGGCTTGCGCGTTCGATGAATTAACTTCCGAGTCATCTGGAAGTTCTTTATCTTCTAGTTCCAAGACGGCTAAGGCAAGCGCTTCTAACGCGAAAATGGAAGGCAAGACGATTAGGGCGAGGCCAATTCGTACTGCAGCGCCCAATTGGGAACTCTCAATGAAGACAGTCCAAAACCACACTATGCATACGACCACGAATGAACTGAGCCAGAATGTCACCCAGAATGTTTCAGCGTCATCGGGAATGGCCTCTGTTGGGTCGAAGGCCTGATCTACTAACAGTCGCTTCGCTATCGGACGTAAGGCGAAGAAGATAGCGATAAGGATTGGAACGGCAGCAAAGTTATGGTAAATGGGCAACATCCCTGATTTTGAGACAAAGAGGGGCACCGGGGCCTGAAAAGCCTCCCGATCTCGACAAAACTTGCCTATGTGCTGTCCCCAGTCTTGGCAATCGGGGGCAGTCGGAAGAGTAAATATAAACATTCGAAACAAATATAAAGTCAATTCGAGTTATGTGCCTAGCGAAATCTCGCTTTTCAAAGCATGATATTTGGAGCACATGTAAAACGTGTCGAAGGCGCTTGAATGATGTGTTCCATTGGTCGAATAGCCGACATCAACCTCCAGGTAGCTCATCGTGATGATGCGCCGGTTTTGCTTAACCTCCTCGAACTGTATTCGCACGACTTTAGCGAATTTTGTAGCGTTGCTATCGGGGAGGATGGAAAGTTTGGCTACAAAGGGCTCGACGAATATTGGAGTCTGCCCGAACGACACCCCTTTATTATTAAGGCCGACGGACAACTCGCCGGCTTGGCGTTGGTGAGAAGGGGCTCTCCGATTTCTGGTGATCCAGGTGTGTGGGACATGACTGAGTTCTTCGTTCTTCGGGGCTACCGAAGACGTGGCGTCGGTACACTGGCTGCCCGAGAAGTTTGGCGGCGTTTTCCTGGTTCTTGGCAGGTCTGCATAATGCAGTCGAATTCAATTGCAGGGTTGTTCTGGCAACATGCCCTTCCCACCTTAATGCGGCCGCCCACATTCCGGATGCATCTAGCGGCGGACGGAAAGAGGTGGAACGTGATCTCATTTGAGTCGGGATGAAAAATCTGGCCGCGTTCTTTTGACAAGCTCGGCCAACCTGATCACGATTTCTTCCGGCCGAGTTGAACCGACTTTTTGGAAGGAGGTTCCTCTTTGCTATGGGCGCCATTGCCGAGCGCAGATATTCCAGACCGATTCTTCCGTAATTTGGCGGTTACTGGTATCGCGTAGCCACTTCGCAGCATTGACAGGGTCTATCCTCATACTCGCACCGATTCGGATAACAGGAAATCCGTCCTTTTCAATCATGTTGCGGCTCGTATACAGTACAGGAACTCCAAGCGGAGAGGGTGCGTCGTAAGAACGAGATTGACGGGGATTTTGAAAGACTCGGTATGGCCGGGTCAACCAAGCCGCCCAAGCCCCTTTCATCCCCTTTGGGTAAAAGGCTAAGGCTGCGTATTGACAGGGACGGCACTAGTACAGGGAACAGCATCCGGGCGCGACGGTAGAGGAGTGGCGGGCCTCGAAGGCCAAGGCAAAGGCCAGCCGGTCAGTTACACAAGCCGCAAGAAACGGTGTTCGGGAATGCGTGATCGCGCGCCAAACCGTCCACAAGACGATTGCGACGTTGCGGCGCTATATCCGGTCGGGCAAGATCTTTCCCGAGAACGCCGAAGCCAGCCTCGGGATCTGAACACACCGCCAGCGCCCGAGAAGAATCACTTCCCGGGCGGTGGCATCCACACTGCTATAACGCCTCTCCGCATGCCGAGATAGCAGGGCGGCTCGCCGGGAAATGCCAGGCTCAGCGAATATTCCACTGATCACGCAGACCGCCAACGGCAAAACAGAATTTCGGCGACTCATTCGGCAACAGCCGGCAAGTGCTCCGTCACTCTAAGTTGCGTAGTTCTGAGATTTGGCCGGTGGGCGAAATGTGTGCTGGCGAATGGAACGTAGGCAAGCGAAAATCAAGGTGGGAATATCACCGTGAGTAATCTGCAATCACCCGAGCGAAGTTCTGCCGTCGAGCCGTTCGCCTCCGGCACACATCCGGCACACAAAACCCGATCAGAAATGCGAATTTCTGCGGCGTTTTGAGAGTTTGCCATTGATCCCAACGCGTCAGTGGCCACGCAAAGGCGGACGAGTCGATTGGCAGCAATCACTTTTCCGACTAGCCGGTTACACGCCTGCTCTTGATCCTTATTCCGGCGCCGGTAGAAGTAACGGCCTCCAGCCCGCGCAGGTTGATCCACGGCCTCCACGTTCAAGAATGTTTTGACGCGGCTTCGCAGTGAGTCAAGGGCGAAACAGTTTGAGAAATAGGCGTCGCAACGTAACCCTTGTTCATCAATCCAAGCTTCTGTCTCTGGTAACTCTCGCTCTTCGAGCCAGCGATATGGATCGCTTATGGTTACCCCATGAATCGTGTCTACAATGGGAGGATGAAGGGGCATACTCTGGTTCATAATGCCTCCATGAACAATGGATCCTGTGCGGCACGATCCATGTGGCGGGCAAGGCTGCGTGCATAGGCCTCAACCTGAGCATTACTTCGCCTGGAGGAATGCAACCATCTGCCACTGCCATAAAGATGAGAGAAAATGGCCAAGAGTGGAGACAGTGCAAATGCCGCATCGATGTTGGACGAAGGAAGTAGATCCAGCCAACTCCTCCTATAGAACATCCGCAACACCGGATTCCAGTCACTGGTCCCAGATGGCTGGAGCAAACAAAGGTGCTGAAAGGCAAAAAATGGATTGCCGACGCAGCTCTCGCACCAGTCCGTGAAGACACAACTTCCATCGCGGAAGAGAATATTTCCCGAGTTGAGGTCGTTGTGAATTAACGTGTCGGGGATGCGAAGACCCTCCATGCGAAAGCAGGCATCCTCAAGAATGGCTGCAATCTCCCACAGGCGTCGGCGTCCGACTCTTGGAGCGCGAGTCGACGTCTGCTTTACCATTACCTCGTCGAGATACTCGATGACCTCAACGAGGCTTCCGCGAAGGACGTCAACGCTTTGATCTGCTGCTCCCGCAGCAAGCAACTCGTGGCAACTTCCGACGGTCGATTTCTGAATCGCCGCCATGGAACGAACCGCTTGGCCAAGTTGGGGTGCATTCCACGTGTCCGCGGGCCGTCCGCCATCTTCCATCAGCCACGCATTCCAATCTTCTCGGGCCGCTATCTGGGTAGGAAGGAAATCTGGACACAACTTAGACAGCTTTCTGGTGATTTGAAACTCATGGGCATTGGGTTCTCCTGTGCCCTTCAACCAATAGGCTTGGCCGGACCGAGTCCCAAATCGAACCAACGCGAATGTGCCCGTCGCGTTGTACTGGCGGATTTCTCCAGACAGAGCGACCCTCGAGTCGGCTTCCGCGCAAAGCCACGCTTTGGCTTCCTCTATCCAACCAACGCGCGAGAACGGCCCGCGGCTACCTGGATTCCCAGCGAGAATCTCTTCGATGACTACGTGTTCTTGAGCAGTTATCTCCGTCTCAGGAAGCTCGTCAATTCCAATTGAGATCAGACCGTGAGGGGATTGATAGCTTGGGATCTCAGCAATGACGCATGGTGCCTGATTCTTGCCCCCAGGTAAGATATCCAAAATGATTGCGCTGGTGCGCCAGGTATCCTGTATTGCGCGCTAGGCCTGTTCCGCCGCGCGGGCCCGAGGTTGTATCGCGACCCGCGGCAGTCCAACTGCCACACCACGGAATTCAGCCCATGTCTCATGCGAGTTCAGCCGCACCTGAACCAGTCGATAGTCGTCATATTGCAAGGGAGAGTCGTGAAGTGACATGGAAGCGTCCTTCTTCATGCGGTAAAGAGGCGTCTTGAGTCCAGTTCGTTGAAGAAGGCATGTACATCCCGGTCAATGGTCACGGGATCTGCGCCAGTTTCACTCGCGAGGTCGCGAATGATCTCATCGAGTTGTTTACCCTGCTGGAGTCTCTGCCACACGTAGCTTCCTGTTGGATTGAGCGTCAGCATTGAGTCGCGCTCGATATCCAGAATTACTGCGCCATCGTGACCGACAACGGACCTCAGACTTGAACGAAATGTAGTCATTCGATTCGCCTCCAATGCGAAATGCCCGAGTTCCCCAAATGGAGACGCTCCTCTGAGCCGCGGGTTCAATGCGCGGCGTCAGTACAAGGCCATCAACATGAGTGAAATGGGGGCTTCCAGGATTGCTGAACGGACCGCTCAAAACGGGCATCGGAGCGGACATTCTATTTCAAAGCAGGCACCGCCAATCCAACTGTGGGATGAGTCTTACACCGGCCAATTCGAGATGCAATCGAAACTGATTCGCATGAAGCGACAAAGCGATTCTGGATAGATGGTTCGAAACCTGTCGCGGTCGAGCGTCAAGACGGTGGCGCTTCATTTGCCTGGGTCAACCTTGCCGGTCCCCGGAGTTCTGGCGCGTTCCATTCGAGCCCACTCCGCAGGGGATTGATGCGTGTGCTTCTTGAAGAAACGGTTGAAGTCCTGGACACGTTCGTAGCCCAGAGTCGCGGCAATGGCGCTCATCTTCGTCGGCGGATATATGCCCAGCAACCACTTTGCGGACTCAAGGCGAGTCTTCACTTGAAATTGCGTCATCGTCATCTTGTATTCGCTGGAGAAGGCCCGCTCCAACGTCCGCATCTCCACGGCAACTTCAGCTGCGATGGTGCTCAACCGCAGACCTATATTGCCGTGTGAAGCAAGGATGAAGTGATGGACAAGCAATGCAGGATTCCAGAGCAGAGTCCTGATGAGACTGCCATCGGACGACGATCGCATCGCCCGAATCTCTGCGATCACTTCTTTTTCGATCGCCGTCAGGGTCCCTGCGGGCCGGCTCTTCACGAGTGCTTCCTCCGGATAGGGGTTCAGCGAGACAGCGAATGCGAGTCTCCCAATGGAGCGCGTTGCGAACCATTCCTGTTCACATCGAGTGCCTGGCTTCTGCTTCTCCGTCTTTGAAGACTTGGGCGTCGACGAAAGATCGATCAGGTCGTTTTCCTCGAAGCAGGCCGCCGTTGAATGCGGTGAAGTCATGCCTACCCACGCCGGGGATGACCCAC
>Ga0302326_10034101_pt1 | contig 10093 bp, 12 predicted proteins | sample Palsa_T0_3_FD_202264 | JGI IMG/M metagenome (GOLD analysis project Ga0302326, IMG submission 202264) | Peat permafrost microbial communities from Stordalen Mire near Abisko, Sweden - Palsa_T0_3 | ecosystem: Environmental > Terrestrial > Soil > Palsa > Peat permafrost | place: Sweden: Abisko...
TCTGCGAACGCCAGCAACTCGTGGCGGCGCTCGAGAGCCTGCGCACGGGCGAGCCCTGCGGCCGCGAGCTGCGCCGCCGCCAGCGCCTGGAAGACCGCCTGACGCAGCTGCTCACCGCGGCCCGCTCCCAGCACATCCGGGTGGTCCCCGACAGCCGCGCCCTGGAGCTGCTCAGCACCCGCTTCGCCCGGTTGCCACCCGGTATCGAGCTCTCCCCTGCCCGGCTCACCATCGAGTTCTTCGGCACCGAGGATTTTCTGGAGAAGTTCGGAGCCGTGGTGTTCGCCCTGCAAAACGATTTTGAGGCCATCAGCAGGTTTATCGAAACCGATGCCGGATAGCCAGTTATTGCTCGCCTAATGTGCCGGCTAATCGATCCTCGGCCTTCCTTCCCTGGAAATTTGAATGCTTTAGTCTCCCGCCACAGGGTTGCGCGAGCCAGGCTAGGCGGGTTGCACAGGAATCTGTTTGAGTTTCCGCCTCAGCAGATCTGGATTGTGGGACTATCTGACTATATGGCTATATGACTTTATGGCAAGATAGCTTTATAGATTTATGCTCCGCTTTGTTGCATAGTTTAAGCTGCACTGCCCTGCCCCGAAGACCGAGAGGGGGTGCGCTGGAAGGCCCCTCTCGATTATGGGATGGTACGCATTCGCCGGTACCCGAAATCCAGTTGGACGGGAACTTGTCCGGAAGAACTTTGACGAAACTCCCCGGACATCGGGCAGCCGCTGGGCAGCTTTTTCGTTACGTTCGTCACATACCGCGGGACCGGCCGTGCAGCTGGCGATAGTTGGCAACGGCGCATCCTCGGTGGTATAGATAGCTTGTCTCTGCAACGGTGATCGAGATAGTGCGCTCTGGGGCTCCAGCAGGTCTGATGAGATTGTAGGTGCATGTGCGATTCCAAGTCCGGCATGATACCGTAAGCGAGTTGCAAGCTCATAGCAGGAGGGCGCTCGTTACTCTTCCCCGCCCCAGTTCTTGGGCGGTTTCTTGTACCTTCCGCTAGCGAGCTCGATCTCGAGCGCCTGCACTAGGATGTCCACCATCTGCACCTCATTAAACTGGGCAGTCCGTTTGAGGCGCGTATGAAGTTCCACTGGAATCTTCGCATTCAACATGCTTGTCGGGGTCTTCTTCTGTTTCGGAATTGGGGATTTTACAGCTTGATAGCTTACTAGCGGACTATCCGGCTGTGTAGCTTTATCGCTATCCGGCTTTACAGCTTTATCGGGCGGATAATTCATGATGCGCACTTCGTCGCTCGCCGACGGGACTACCGGATCCCGAGTGGGCGGCGGCGGCAGCGGCACGCTCGCTAGACTGCGACGCTCTTCGTGTTTAGGCATGCCATGAACTCCCTGGTCAGCTCTTCTATTTCGGTTGCGGCCTTCGAGTCCGGATCAAAGTCCACCACGACCTTTCCATATAGCGGCGCCTCGGCGAAGCTCTGCCGCGTGCAGATCTCCGTTTTCAGTACCTGTACGGTGATACCTTCAGCTGCAAACACCTGCTTGGCGGCTTCCTGTGCCTCCATGCCCAGACGGGTTCGAGCCGGCGGCTTTCCGTTGATCACCAAGTAGACATCTAGCGATTTGCCCCCGCGGCCGAAGCTGACGTCCTGGAGCAGCGGCAGCAGCATCCGAGAGGCCTGATAATCTAGCGGCGTCGGACGAACCGGCATGAGAACGGCGTGGGAGCACAGCAGCGCCGAGCGCGTGATGTCCGCCCTCCGGTCCTGCGGCGTTGTCGCGCCAGGCGGGCAGTCAATCAAGATCACGTCGTATTTCATCGGCACGAAGCGTTGAACGACCTCCTGATGAAGCGTGGAGAACGGAAACAGTGCTACTTCGAACGGCAATTGGCTCTGTTCCTGGTTGTTGCGCCACTGCATAGCGCTACCTTGAGGATCCGCGTCTATGAGCAGCACCCTATAATTGCCGCGCCCAAGGCATCCTGCGATGTTCATCGAGATTGTTGTCTTGCCACACCCGCCTTTCTGGTTTGCCACAGCCAAAACGATCGCCATGGGACGATTGTACAGGTAAAATATAAAGCTGTAAAGTCCTGCGACTATCCATCTACCCAGCTTTATGGATTTACGCCAGCCCGGCTGTAAATGCAGATAGCTTGGGATTTTAAGCAGAGAGTAGTGGGCGAATCGCCGACCCCTCAATGTGCCCTTCAAGCGCACCTAGCGCGGAGATAGCGAGATCACCCTCAGCCGGGAAGACTGCACAGCAGAGGCCCTTACGGCAATACCGGAATACAGACTTATGAATGATGTGCGGTCCGTTCGTGCTGACGGGACTGCAACCGAAGCGGCCGCACAGCTGCATGAACGCAAGAGCAGACAACAAAGGCTTAATTAAACAGTGGGAATTGCTGACGGGTGAGGAACTCTTCTATTGGCGTTACGTCCAGAGAGGCTCGTATTTCCTGTCTCAATCGTCCTTCGCAGAGATCCCGAATCGTGTCTGGCGGGAGGTTCGGGTATTGTTTCCCAACTTCTGGAGCGAAGCGTTTGACGGCTCCCTCGTAGTCCTCGGTCGTGTATTTCTCCGCAATCCGGTTCGCAATTGCTTGTTCGATGTATTCATCATACTGTTGCAACTGCTCAAGCCGCCGCGTATGCGCCAGCATGTCTTCGTTTTCTTTTCTTAGGCGCACGTTCCGCTTCTCGGATGTTTCGAATGAGTCCGGTAGACGCTCGTTGTGCTTGAGCACGGAGTAGATAAGTCCAGCTGGATTGTCGATCTTGCCCCGTTGTATTATGGAATCGCACCACTCGAGCTGGTCCTGAACGCGTTGGTCAGACGATAGACTCTCGAGTAGCTTCCGCGCCACTCGTGGGCTCAAAGACCGCCGGACAAGGGCCTGCATTAGCTCCGGAGACGGTTCCATCCCTATTTGACCGAAGTCATCCGGTCGAGCGGTTAATAACTTGAGATCGTTGAGGAATTTTGGACCGTGGAATAGGATGAGCTTGTAATCAAGATTGTCAGCTGTCCGCTGGATAGACCAGTTGGAGATGTACCCCATCGCAAGTAATTCGTTCAGCGCTGGACCTAGTTGCCTCTCAATCAGCGAAGGCGCACTTTGCGGCCGGAGACTGAGGAGTTCACACACGTCCGTATACCGCTTCTCAAATCGGCCGGTTGTACGGGTAGGGAAGAGCCAGACTTGCAGAAGCGGAACAAGAGCTTTGCCGATATGCGTGCGAAGTCGCTTGTACCTTTCAAAATCTACCGGTAACTGATAGCCTTCGTTTAAATTTTCGATCTGCCATTCCGAGAGCCAAACGTAGTTCCGCTCTGCGGTCTTGCCGTCGGGTAGGTCCTCACCGGCAACTACTACACGATCGAACACATGAAAAGTGTCCTTCACGTATGTTTTCCGCTTTGCAAGGTAGACAGTACCCTTTGATCGAATCGTCGTCGCGACCATACGGTCAAGCCATTCGGAAATGTCGGCGTAGTTCTTTCCGCCGGTGTTCAGCCCGACTCGGTTGCACAGGTCATAGGATGTGAATGGAATCGGGTTCTGAACCCAGCCTCCGTTGGCTTTGCGTCGTTCTTGGACGATTTGCTGAAACGCTAGATACTTGTCCTGGTCCGGTGTGGTCGGCAGTCCGTGTTCAACCGACGGGATGATCGTGGCTTCCGCCTCGATGATTTTTCCTCCTGGAATCTCACGGCGAATTCGAAGAACCTTGGGTTTGTTGAGAATTTTGCCGCGACCTTGAGTGGGTGTAAAGAATCCCAGCGTCGTGAGGTTCTTCTCGATCCTGATGAACTCTCGGATCGTCAAGGCCGCCGAGTTCTCGGGATTTGATCGGGCTACACGGGACAACATAATCTCGTTCAACTTTGACATAGCTTGGAGCGTTTGGCAAGCTCCACGCTATATGTGGGTGCCTTGATTTGTGAACAACAACAAATAGCGGTGGCATACCGATATCTGCCGCGTATCGTTCTTTGATTCAACCCCGTTCCAAGGCTGTTGTTGTCTCAAAAAGCTCTGAAGGAATAAACCTCTAAAACCTTAGCCAGCCACGATATTCCTGCAAGCCGTTAATTTACATAGACTTGCGACTTATTGCGTTGAATTACAGAACGTCACTTTTTGAGCCGTGGAACGAGTCACGTTTGAAAGGTGGAACGATGCCGGTTGGTTCAGGGAACGAGTATTGTTGAATCTGGGAACGACGGTCAGCTTATGCTGTTCGTCGGAACCCGGGAGTAACTCTTTGGAAGGGGGCTGCCCGGGGGAAAAGGGGTTTATCGAACCGGCTGAAGCCGAGCGTTGAATCAAAGAACGAATGATTCATTGAATCGCAGAACGATGCGGGTCTTGAATTACAGAACGAGTGAAAATAGTACGCACCGGTGCGCCTACGATGCACGGGTGACCGTTCTTGAATTTGAGAACGATGGGCGGGTTGCGCTGTCGCTTGAATTGCAGAACGACAACTACGTTCGGCAGCGGCTTGAATCGAAGAACGATAGCTAAAGCTGGTGGCCGGGTGCCCAACTGGAGAGTTGCCGTTTTTGGTACGAACACCAGAAGAGCTCCCGGAATGTGATGTGCCTTTGCTTACCCCTTGCCAGGCTCCTTGCCCTGCTCGCAGCACAGCGCTCCTCCTACGTCTGATGGGAATTCGCAGGCGATTACTTTTTCCGCTGAGGTCTGAGCTCTCGCTGTTCTCGCCGCGTTCACATCGGAGTCTCGACCGACGACCGAGATGATACTCCTGTCCCAAAGAATCAGCAGCGTCTAGCGGTCATTGGCCAAATTTGCGACTGTAAGAAACTCAAAAAGCGTTTGCCTACTCCGTTGGGGCAGAGAACGCATCCAGTAGCATCTACCGAACGGACTAGGCGAGTCGGGAAGGGAAGTGGTCCGGGGCGTGACACCATATCTCGATCCGGGGCCCTCTGCGCCAGACTGCTCACTAGGGTATTCCTGCCGCAGGAAAGTCAAACCGCTGGTTTATCGTCAGTCGGCTCCCGCGACGGCATCACGGTTCGTGTCCACTACCGATGTTGGGCCAATTCATGCATCGGGCTGCTTGATTGCCGGCGCATTGAGTGCATCGAGTTCAGGACGATCATTGGCTAGGTGAAGACCTGCCAGCGCAAAAATGTTTCGCCTAGAAGCGATTTGGAGTAACGTGGATGGGAGGCTTGGCGTGAAAACTTACGCCAGATGCGCGCGCTGCCACCACTCCGGATTCTGTGACGGTGATCCTCGCCGGCGTGATCTGTGCGGCGTACGCAAGGAAATCCAAACAATTGTAGACCGTCACGGACGGCCCACCGCTGGCGTGCCGAACCAAGTTGTGTTCGTTTGCAGGGCGGGGAAGTGCTCATTGCTGGCCAAGCCAGTCGCGATCGCGGGTCGATGCGGCGGTGAGAAGCACGCCTGAAGGGAACACGCCGCTGTATCGGGAATTACTGGGTCCGGGCGGATCGACTTCGAACGCAGGTGGGCGGCAGAGAGACAGTTGCGGCGACCACTGAGACCAGTGGGATTGCGAGGGAGCGACTGCCCCGACGAGCGGCGATGAAGAATGCGGCGGCAGAGAACGGTAGGAAGCGAACCGACACCAAAGAAAGCGCCGCCCGTTCGCGGAGAGAGGAAGTTGCGGGAATCCAATGCCGATTCGGTTGGAGTATAGAAAGTATTACGACGTGCGCTGGCGCAAGTTCCGGCTGACCGCCCTCGAAGCCGCCGGGCACGTATGCCAACACTGCGGGCGGACGCACCGGCTGCTGAACGTAGCACACCTGTCGCACGATCCCGCGGATCGACGCTCGCTGGCTGTGCTGTGCCCCAGCTGCCATGCGAAAAACGATACGCCGCAACGGCTGGCGATGACGCGGCGCAACCGGGCCAAGCGGTGGGGCCAATTGTGGCTGAGCGAAGAGATTCAATGGGGGCCATTCCCGATGCGGACCTGGCCGTTGCGATTGCGGCAAATGAAGTTGTTCTAGCGCTTGGTCAGGCGGATCTGGATACGATCGGCTTTGCAAGCCCATCCGCCATATTCTGCGGCCCCTGGATAGCAGGCACGATAAACGCATACGGTCACGCTTCAGGATTGGGTGTGTTGCGTCCGCCTGTGGCGTTCCACCTGGAATACCGGAAAAAAGCCGACTTACCAGCGTCGAGACGAAGAGGGTATGTGCTTGGGCGTAAGTACGGCATGCACGATGCGAGCCGTTCGAATCCCCACAGCCTGCTTTAGATCATCAGCGCCGGATCGCCCCCAATACCCCAGCACGCTCGATCTGGCAATGTTGCCCGCGGTGGTGGCCGTTCTTCTACGCTCGGATGGCAGCTTCTGGCGGAATGCTCCGTGCCGCTGCGGACGAGTACCGTGATGCAGGAGAGTCGGCAGCTAAATAATGACCCGCGGGGGAATGATAAGGCGGCGGAGCCTCCTGGTGGCTGGCTGGCGCTGCGGCAGTGACACGCCCCCGCAGCTGGGCGATTTCGAGAACCAGGGCTTGGCGTTGGCGATTCTCCTCCTGAACCTCACGCAGCTGGTTGCCGCGATCGGAAGGGACCCCGCGGCGCTCCATTTGCACCGCCTTCGAGCCGAGTTTGACTTGGGGCGCCCGATCCAGCTCCGCCGCCTTCTGCTGGTCGCCTGTTTGGAGAGCCTCTTGGCGCTGCGCCGCCCGCGACCGGTGATCCACCCGCTCCGGGCGACGGACCTCCTGCAGCTCCCGGTTGACCAGCCCGGCCCACATCTGCCGCACAGCTGTGATTTCCATTCGCGCGGGCGCCAGGCAGGGAACGCCGCTTGCCGTCCCCCAACTCGATCGCACATTTTTCCCCCAGGCGGTCCGCGGTGACTATCCGTGTGGTGGCGAGCAGTTGTGCGTGCCAGTTGCGTGGGTCGCCTACCCGGTCCGGCTCATGCAGGGTTACATCCACCGCGCAGCCGTATTTGGCGGCCAAGCCCCGGGCGAACCGGACCGCCAGATCCCGCTGTGCATCCACGGGGAGCTCCATGGGCAAGGCTACTTCCCACTCCCGTGCCGTCCGCGAGTTCTTTTGTTTCTCGGCTCTCTCCGCAGCGTTCCACAGAGCGGCTCTGGTCCAGGTACCCGCGCCTTCTGGCACCACGAGCTCGGCATGCAACACGCCTGGGCGGCGCGTGTAATCATGCTGAATACCCTGGCGCTGATCGAACAGGCAAGCGCCGGCGCGATAGGCTGCCGCTGCCACGGCGCTGGGGCCGGTGCTGCGGGACAGCGGCTTGGTGACGCAATGATAAACCGCCATTACCTCTGCGCTCCTTTTCGTACGCGGACGGAAGTCGGCCGATCCGGACAGACACTCATCCGCTCCATACACATATTTCAAATCTCTCCATAGAACAGCGACAGCTCCGCCAGTACCGGTTGTAATTCCGGCAACGCCAGAGCCCGGCTCAGAGAGTTTGTTGTTGGGGTCTGCGCTGCATGGGATGTCTAATGAGCGGTCCTGCCATACTTCCCGAGACGGGGTCTTCTCATAGCCTCAGTCCTCCTTGCCTTTTCACCCTTCCAAATCTCCGCGGGCGGAACACGTGGCGCCTCTGGGCGGAATTTCGTTCCTCTTTGGCAAAGCTTCGCGTGACGCACGCAACGCGCCGAGCCTTGCGGCAACGAGGCCCAGCGTGCTCGATCACGAGGAGCGACACTGGTGACCGAAACCCGGCAGAGGCAGCCTCGATCAATAGCTGTCGCGCGCGTTGCGTCCGTCCACGCTGTGGTCGTCAGCGGAGTTGCGCGACACAGTACAGCAGAAAGCACAAAAAGGCCAACGACAACAGCACAAAGGAGCGGTTGCCGCGGTGCCACTGAAACGCGAGAAAAAGTAAATTCCACATGTCTTTTCCAACCTCCTCATTCAAGTGTTCACTGCCAGTAAATAGGGGACCCCAAATAGCCGGCTCCAGGCGCGCAGGCAAAGCGCCTGCCACTGGCGGATGGGCGTGCCGGTAGCCCAATGATCATTGGACATCCCCACCAGCAGCGTGGGGCGGGCCAGTGCAGCCGTCCATACCATCCAGGGGACGACTTGTTCGTAACAGATCAGCAGGGCCGTCCGCTCGCCAGCCAAGTCGAGCACGGCCGGACCGTTCAGCTGGAGGGGCGCGCCGCCGCGCTCAAATGGCTTCCACACGGCCACTGGAACAGGCAACCGCTGCAGGAAAATGCCGGTCTGCGCGCCCCGGATGATGACCGCGTTCCGGTAGCAGTAGGGAATAGCAGGCTGCGGAGATTCCGGCAAGCGGCCGCCAGTCTCCGGTTCGTGCGAGTTTTGGAGCAGCCCCACAGCCGCGCGGAGGTCGCGGTCCTGGGGAGGTAGCGATTGCGGAATTAACGCTCCGATCAGAACAGTCTTGCCCCCTCGCCGGAATACTTCGATAGAAGGCTTCCAGAACAGATCGGTCGATGCGGTCCAGCGGGGTACCACGCTTTCCGGGAAGATCACTACTTTGGCGGAAGAGGCGCAAGCCTGCTGCTGAATCGTTTGCGCGGCGAGATATTCGCGCAGTGGACTGACGGGTCCGTGACTGATGGCGCCCAGGTGCGTATCCACCGTTTGCCAGCTTGCCGGGGGCTGCGGATCGCCAGGGTAGGAAATGTTGGCGATCAAGGCCAGGGCCACGAGGAAAGGTATGCCGGCTCTTGGGTGCGCCGTGATGAAGCCGCAGCAGGCCGTGGATACGGTGATGCCACTCCAAGACCAGGCCGGAAACAGAAAACCGGAGGCAGTCAAAGGCGAAGCGAAGCCAATGAGCCCCAGTGGAGGGACGACTCCCAAGAGGAGTGCCAACGGCGCGCGCCACAGCAGGTGCCTGGTTCTATCTGTCCACAGCAAAGCGAAAGGTAGGGCCAGCAGCACGGCGCAGAGCGCCCAAAATGCTATCGCTCCAGCCACCGAGACGTCCGGACCGAAGAAGTTCTTGGCGCCTACGGTGAGCGGCCAGAGCGCACCCGCATAGTAACTGGCCGCCGCCGCATAGCAGGTCCGACGGGAGGGCTGCCGCAATACGAGGACGGGCAGCATGAGGAGAGCGGCGATGATGCCGGCCGGGAGCGCGCTGGAGACGGCTACGCCGACGACGGCCGCCGCGATAGTAAGTAGACCATGCCTGGTGTTCATCGCCTCATCCGTAGTTTCACCGGGTCAACAGGGTCCGCAGCCTGACGCGCACGGCGCTATGCAGGATGGGTCCCAGGTAGCGGCTGTCATAGCTGCGCGGGTTGTACGAGCTGGCTACCCACAGGGTTCCGGGCCCGGTGCGGTAATGGCCGAAGGGCCAGTGCGTGAGGGGCCGTCCGGCGCTATCTTGTTCGAGGGGAGCGGTATGGGGGAGTAGCTTGCCGTTCACCATAATGCCGGCGGGGCTTAGGATAATCTCATCGGCGGTCTTGCCAATCATGGGCTTCAGCAGCGGCGCGGCCCCATCCTGACAGACGCCCTTGGCCCAGGGAGTGAGGAGCGGGGTGTGCCGGTAACCCCGGTGCGCCGATAAACCATGATCGTCGGGACAGAACTCGACGAAGGCGCCTTCGGCACTTGCGATGTACAGACCGGCGGGCAGAGAAGCTGAACAGTTGATGCGCAAGCCGGCGACACCAAACAGGGCAAAGGCGCTCAGCAAGGGAGTGAGTCCCAGAAACAGGATCCGCGGGCGCATTTGGTTCACCCTACCGGCCACTCGTCGGGAACTGGCCCGTTGCCGGCGGTCGCCTTTTCCGGTGGCATGGTGGCGGTTCTCGGTCTGGGGTCGCTGATCAGATGACAGGCGTGCACAATCAGCTCCCAGATGATCCGTTTGCTGCCGTCGGCCGGTGTGAATTGCCGTTGCTCCATGCAGCCCTCGACAAACAGGTGGTCGCCTTTATCGAAGGTGAGTGCCAGGCCGGCCAGGTCTCCGTAAAAGGAGAGAGAGTGCCAGTTGGTGTGCTGCTCGACCTTACCTTGCGTGAGGTACGGATAGCTCTCTCCCAGGCGCACGTTGGCCACCGCCGTACCAGAAGGCAGATGGCGCAGGGCCGGTCGTGCGGTGAGATAGCCG
>Ga0302326_10034102_pt1 | contig 10093 bp, 12 predicted proteins | sample Palsa_T0_3_FD_202264 | JGI IMG/M metagenome (GOLD analysis project Ga0302326, IMG submission 202264) | Peat permafrost microbial communities from Stordalen Mire near Abisko, Sweden - Palsa_T0_3 | ecosystem: Environmental > Terrestrial > Soil > Palsa > Peat permafrost | place: Sweden: Abisko...
ATCAGGCGACGATCAAAGCGGTCGTCGAAGAAACGCAAAGCGCCTGGCGTTGGTCGGAGCACCACCAAGACGAGCTCGCGCAGACGCTGGCGGACGCTTCCGGAGTGGATTTGAGTGCGGAGAAAGTCGTGGCGGCGCGCGGGAACTACGAGATCTCGTATATCAGCCCCGCCGTCGCCCGGAGGCAACAATCGATCGCGGATACGTTCAGCAAACTCGGACTCATCCCGAAAGCGGTCCAGATATCCGACGCGGTTTGGACGCCCGGCGGAACGCCCGTCTCCGCGAATGCGGAGGGGCAGCGCTAATGGCGACCGTCGACTTTTCCCTTCACCAAAGCACCGCGCTGAAGCTCCGCAAGCTGGCGCCGGCGCTCGGCGCGGTCGTCGAATCGTTCGATCTCGCACGCCGGCACGAAGATTTCGAGATTGCCGCAATTCGCGCCGCGCTCGACGAGCATCTCGTGCTCTTCTTTGAAGATCAAACGATCACGCCCGAGCAACAGCGCGACTTCGCTCGGCGCTTCGGCGAGCTTTACGTGCACCCGCTCTATCCCGGCCAAAACGGTCTGCCCGAAATCATGATCCTCGAGTACGATGAAAAGCGTCGCGGCCACAACAACGTCTGGCACAGCGACGTCACGTTCATCGAGACGCCGCCGCAAGCATCGCTGCTCTATGCGGAGGTGCTGCCGGGAATCGGCGGCGACACGCTTTGGGCCAACACGTATCTCGCGTACGAGACGCTCTCGGACCCGCTCAAGGAACTCGCCGGGCGCCTGCACGCCGTGCACGACTTCGCAAAAGCGTTCCGGCCCGAGCGCTTCACGGAATACGGGATTTCCGAGCGCGCCGGCAAGGCCTACGAAGAGAACCCGCCGGTGGTGCATCCGGTCGTCCGCACCAACCCGCAAACGGGCCGCAAGGCGCTTTTCGTCAACCAGAATTTTACGTCGCGCATTGCGGACGTGAGCGAGCGAGAGAGCCGCGCGCTGTTGGACTTGTTCCTCGCACACCTCAACCAGCCCGAGTTCCAAGTGCGCTGGCAGTGGAAACCGAACGTCGTAGCCTTCTGGGATAATCGTTGGACGCAGCACTACGCGCTGTCCGACTACTACCCGAACCACCGCCGGATGCGGCGCGCGACGATCCTCGGAGATCGCCCCGTTTAGGCGCGTCTAGCCGCTCGCGGATCCGAACAGCCGATAGCGATTCAACTTGAACTGATAGAACAGAAGACAGCCGAAACAGAATCCGCCAAGCGCGACTGCCGCAGCAAGCGCCGTGAACCCGGCGAAGATCCAGCCGAGAAGCGAAGCCTGGAAGGCGAACGCGAGCTGGGCGATGCCGAGAAACCCCGCGGCAAGGGCGTTGTTGAAGCGCATCAGCCGCGGGTCTTCGTCCCCGGGGCCGGCTTCCGGGGCCCCAAACACCCGTGAACCGATCGCATAGATGAGGCTGGCGCGCCGCCCGAAGGCCGCGGCCAAAGCCACGACGAGAAAAAGAGCCGTCGTGATCGACGGTGCGCGCAGCGCTATCGCGACGATGACCCCGAGCAGAATCGTGATCCTGTTCAGCCGCACGACCTGCAAAGGAATGAATGATTCGCAACGGGAGAGCGACTCGCCGGCGCCTTGGTCTTGGTTCATGTAGTACTCCGAGGCACTTGTCGCCTACGATGAGTGTTGAGGTGCTTGGAGGCCCCGGCGGGAGTCGAACCCACGATCGGAGTTTTGCAGACTCCGGCCTTACCGCTTTGCTACGGGGCCCGGGCCGCGGCGCATGTGCGAGTCATGCGCCGCGGCTAAGGAATGCACGCCAGGCCTTGGCTATACGAGTTCGGGCTGCTTCACCACGCGCAGATACGGCTTGAGGGTCTTCCAGCCTTCGGGAAAGCGCAGCTTCGCTTCGTCGTCGCTGAGCGCCGGTACGATGATCACGTCTTCGCCGTGCTTCCAATTGACCGGCGTTGCGACTTTGAAGTTGTCGGTGAGCTGTAGCGAGTCGAGCGTGCGCAGGAGCTCGACGAAGTTTCGCCCGGTGCTCGCGGGGTAGGTGAGGACGAGCCGGACCTTCTTATTGGGATCGATCACGAACACCGAGCGAACCGTCGCGGTCGAATCCGCATTGGGGTGAATCAGTCCGTAGAGCGTCGACACCTTACGGTCGCCGTCGGCGATCAGCGGGAAGTTGAGCGCGTTGCCCTGCGTTTCGGCGATGTCGATCAGCCATTGCTCGTGCCGCTCCAACGCATCCACGGAGAGGCCAACGATCTTCGCATTGCGCTTTTCGAACTCGGGCCGCAGGCGCGCGGCCTCGGCGAGCTCGGTGGTGCATACCGGCGTGAAATCGGCGGGGTGCGAGAAGAGAACGACCCAGTGGTTCCCGGCCCACTCGTGAAAGTGGATTGGGCCCTCCGTCGATTCCTGGGTAAAGTCGGGGGCTATGTCTCCGAGTTGAAGTGACACGTTCGCGGTCCTCTCATGTCTAGAAGAATGGTAAAAAGAAAAAACCCTCACCGCCGGCGAGGGTCCTCACATAGGTCAGGGCATCACGCCCTTATCGTTCCATGCAAACCCTAGCCAACGCCCTCCGGCAGACAACAGCAACAGATCGACGCGTGGCTAGTGGTCGTTAACACATCGAGACCTTACCACTCCGGGCTCGACCGGTCAACCGGCGCGCGACGAAACGCCGGTCAGAAGACCGCGATGCAGTCCGCCAAATCAATCGAACAGGGCTTAAGAGAGGACGAAGTCCTCGCCGTATTTTCCGCGCAGGTACTGCACCAAACTATCGTCTGCGAAGGCTACCGGCGCGCCGTCGAGGACGCCCCTGGTACCGAAGGCGTTGAGATAGAGCGTGCGCACGCGCGTATCGGAGGCATCGCTGAAGACGAGGCCCCAGCGCGCGTCGCACTCGCCGTCGGCCGGCTTCGGCTTCGCACGCTCGATCGACGCCAAGACTTCCGCGATCACGGCGGGATCGGTCGACTCGAATTTCTCCGTGTCGGGCCGGCCTTCGAGCACTTCGCCGGTGAGCGCGCTTTCGGTTAGGACCAACTTTCCGAGATGATAGACCGTGAGCTTGGCGATCCCGGTCTTGTGGCCGTTTCCAACGACGGTCGTGGATACATCAGCGCCCACTGTGCTGCACCTCTTGCGCTACCGCGCGCGGCTCCTGCATCTTGAATTCCCCGCCTTGAACCGCCACGGTGACCGGCTTGCCGCCCGCGACGGCCTGGTCGACCGCGTTCTTTCCGACCAATCCCTCGAACTCGGCGCGTGGATAGTTCACGCTTTGTCCGCGGCCGATATCCTGCTTGATATTATCGCCGTCGACCGATATCTTACCGGTCTGATTGTAACCATCGGCGAGCTCCGTGGTCACGCCGCCGCGCGTCTGGTGCAGCACCGGCACGGCCGAGGTGACTCCCTTCGAATTGAACTCGCCCTTGCCGGCGCTGTGATCTTCGCGTTGACCTTCGCCGATCGCCTTGACGTTGCGCCGTTCACTGCCCGTGATCACGCGTTTCTCTTCGAGGTTGCTAAACTTGTCGTCCGGCGTATTCGCGTTGGTGATCAAGCGCTGCGGATTGTGCGTCCATTCGTCGGCGTGATCGAGTTCGTGAGCCAAGCGGGTTGCGGGACTGCGCTTCGCGTCGTTCGATGCGACGTGCATGTGCTTGGGATCCCAATGGACCTCGGCATTGCCGTTCATTTGGGGCTCCATCTCGTTGTTGGAGACTTCATTGGTCGTGACGTTGGTCTTGTACGGACCTTTTTCCAGCCGCTCGACGAGCGCGTTCATCTCGGGATTCTTCGACTCGTGCATCATCGCTTCGCGGAACTGCGGATACTTGTCCGCCTCCACGGTCAGATTTCCGAGCTGCGCCTTCCCGTCTTTGATGACCGGCTTCTCCGGCAGCAGCTGGTCCATGGTGCGGTCGGTTTTGCCCTTCGATTCCGATCCATGAACGACGCCCTTGTCGTTGTCGGCCTTCGCCGCCGCGATCTCGGCCGCGGTAGCGTTATGGAGCGCGGGCGCAGCGGGCTGCGGGCTCGGATCAGGGGGCCATTTCGGCGGCGGAGCCGCGTCGGTGGGACCTCGGCTTGCGCTCGGACTCGGACTCGGACCCGGCGCGCCGGACGGAGTACCATCTACCATGGCAAAACCTCGCAACAGCAGTACGGCCCGTATTCTTCTGCGGCCGAGGCCTCGCACCCGCTCGCATACGTGGTGGGCAAAAAGGAAACGGCCCGCGCGAGCGGGCCGATGTGCTTTGGGGTGATTGACGGGGCTCGAACCCGCGACCTCCGGAGTCACAGTCCAGCGCTCTAACCAACTGAGCTACAATCACCGCGCAGTACCATCGCGCCCGGAGGGAATCGAACCCCCATCTTCGAGTTTAGAAGACTCGTGCCTTATCCATTAGACCACGGGCGCCAGGCACGACCTCGCTTGTTCGGCCCGCGACGCCGGCACTTCCTCGTTCAATGGTCGGGATGGCAGGACTTGAACCTGTGACCTCCGCGTCCCAAACGCGGCGCTCTACCAAGCTGAGCTACATCCCGGCTTCCTGCGGCTTCCCGCTCGGGCGGTAATTTTCCGTCAGCACGGCGACGGCTCGCGCGCGGTGGCTGACGAGATTCTTCTCGTGCTCCTCGAGCTCCGCGAACGTCTTTGCGGCCGGTGGATACCAGAAGATGGGGTCGTACGAGAATCCGCCGCTGCCGCAATCTTCCTCCGCGATCGCCCCTGCGACGGTGGCCTCCGCGGCGATGCTGTACCCGTCGCCATCGATGAAGTGCAGCGCGCACACGAAGCGCGCGCTGCGATCGCTCGAGCCGCTCGCGGCAAGTTCCGCACGCAATCGCGCCCGGCGATCGGCCCACGTCGCGCCGTCGCCACCGTAGCGCGCGGACAGCACGCCCGGGCGGTTTCCCAAGGCGCGCACCTCAATCCCCGAATCGTCGCCAAGCACCGGTGCGACGATGCCGCCGGCAAGCAGTTGCTCGCGCAGCGCTTGCGCTTTGAGGGCGGCATTGGCCGCGTACGACACGTCGCCTTCGAGGACGTCCGCATACGGGGCGTACGTTTCGAGTTGCCAACCGCGGCCGTCAAACAACGCTCGCAATTCGCGCAGCTTCCCCGTGTTCTTGGTTGCGACGTAGACCAGCATCGCCGGACTAGATGACCTTCGCCGAAACGCGATAGCTCGTTCCGCGGAAAAACGCGAGCACGCCGCCGTCCTCGGCCGTCACCTCGACGTCGTAGGTTCCAGTGCGGCCCCCGAGCGCCCGCTCGCGAGCCGTAGCAACGAGGCGCATCCCGGCGCGGGCGGGCGCCGCGAACGAGATCGAGCATTGCAAGGCGACGCAGGCATCGTTGCGCGAGTTGCAAGCGTAGGCGAACGCCGAATCCGCCAGCGCGAAGATGTAGCCGCCGTGCGCGCTGTCGTGGGCGTTGAGCATCTCTTCGCGCACCGTGAACGCGACGCGCGCGAACCCGGCCCCGGTTTCCAACAGCTCGATCCCGAGCGTTTGGGCGGCCCGATCCCGCGCGTACATCGCAGCCACGACGCGCGCCGCGAGCTCGTCCTCCTCACTCATTCTCGCGCCCTTTTGCGCCGGGCCGAGCGACCCTTTCGCGAGGCCTTCGAGCGCCGCGCCGGCGAACGGTCCGGGATGCTCGCACCGCGGCTGCAGGCCTTTCTTCGCGTTTCCGTCGCGGGCCGATCGCTCACCGAACGCGTCGACCCGTTCGATTGCTTCTTCCACGCGAGCGATCCGCTCCCGAACCTCAACTACGCGGTACCGGCCCGGACGCCGCGCCGCGAGGAGGTAGATGCCGCGCTCCCGGCACTCGAAGTCGCGTTTCGCGAACGAGGACGCGTTCCGCGATTCGAGTTCGTCGGGTCGTATGCGCCCGATCTCGGGAGCGCTCTCGAGGCCGCCGGGTACGTAGCCGAGCCGCGCACGGTCGCGATGACCTGCGTGCCGGACACGCTGCTCCAGCCGCCGCTGCCGCCCGGCGCCCGTATCGAGATGGCCGGACTGGCGACGACGGACGCGGTCTTGACCGGACTGATCGGCATGCGCTCGCGTGCTTTCGGAGCGCCGGACCGCTCGGCCGATCCTGGAGCCGTCGCCGAGCTGCGGGCGTCTTGGCGGAGCTTCTCGCTCGCGCTCGTCTCATTCGGCGAACGCGTCGCCGGCTGCGCGTCGCTCACGTCGGAACACGATGGTATCGCGGAACTCGCCGGCGTCGCCGTCGAGGCCGAATTCCGGCGCCGCGGGATCGGCGGGGCCATGGCGGCATTTCTTACGGCCCGCGCGTTTGCGGCTGGAGTTGCATGTGTGTTCCTCACCGCCGGCGACAGAGCGGCGGCGCGCGTCTACGAGCGGGCGGGATTCGCGCCGTCGCCGCACGGCGTACTCGAATACCGCAAGGAAACATAGGCGACGGAATGATTCGCGAGGTCGTGCGCGTCAGCGGCCGCGTGCAGGCGGTCGGATTTCGCGATCGCGTGCTCGATATCGCGGAGTCTTACCAGGTCGCCGGAACCGTTCGCAACTTGCGCGCGGGCGACGTCCTCGAGATCGACGTCGAGGGGGAACCGGCTGAAGTCGAGCGATTCGTGGCCGACGTGCTCGCGCACCCGCCGACCTTCGCCCGCATCGAAGCAGTCGAGCGAACGCACAGCGCCCCGCGCAACCTCAAAAGGTTTACGCGGGGCGCCACGGGCTAGAGGTCGCGAATTGGGCTTAGCTTGCCGGTGATCCGCCCGTTGACGCCAGCGGCGCCGGGGAGCTATAGATCGGCATCGGGTCGACGCCGTGGATCGCGAGATCCCCGCCTTCCATCTCGGGGTTGCTCGCGCGTAGCGGCACGACGAACGAGATGAGCTTGAGAACGACGAAGGTCATGATCGCATCGAACACGATGATCGCGGCGGCACCTTCGCCTTGGTGGATGAACTGCGTCCAGCCGCCGCCGTAAAACAACCCGCTGACGGTCACGTCGGGTGTTTTCTTGTCGGTGGAGTAGTACTCGATCATTGCCGGATTGGCAACCAGACCGACCATCATGCCGCCGACAAGGCCCGCAACGCCGTGCGTGTGCAGCACCCCGAACGTGTCGTCGACTTTCTTGAGAAACGACATCTGACCGATCTTGTTGAGGGTGAACCACGAGATACCGCCGGCGAACAGCCCGACCGCGATCGCGCCGTAACCATCGACATAACCGGCGGCAGGCGTGATGCCGACGAGGCCCGCGATCATGCCGTTGATCATCGAAACCGCGTTCGGTTTTCCGATCGCGAACATGTCGAACACGAGCCAGACCAGGAGTGCCACGGCCGTGGCGATGTTGGTATTGAGCACGGCGGCGCCGGCGTCGGGATTCGCATAGTACGGGTCGCCGCCGTTGAAGCCGTTCCAACCGAGCCATAAGATACCGGCGCCCGCGAACGCCATGATCAGATTGTTCGGTTCGAAATCTTTGCGGTCTTCAACCAACCGCGGGCCGACCACGGCCGCCGCGACGAAGCCCGAGACACCGGCCGCAAGGTGGATGACGTAACCGCCCGAGTAGTCGACCGCGCCCAGCTGTGCGAGCCAGCCGCCGCCCCAGATCCAGAACGCGCCGACCGAATAGACGATCGAACTCCAGACCGGAACGAAGATCATCCAAGCCTTGAAGTTCATGCGCCCGAAGACCGAACCCGCGATCAAAATCGGCGTGATCGCCGCGAACACGAATTGGAAATAGATCATCGCCGCCCCCGGGAAGTGGAGCGGAGGCATGCCGCCCGTCGCGAGCGGAATGACGGCCTGGCCCGTCTCGGCAGCGGGCCCGAGAGCGGGTCCCGGAATACCGACCCAATTCGTGAGAATGCCCGGAGCGGATGCGCCGAAGGCGATGTTATAGCCCCAAAGTATCCAGACCATCAAGACGGCCGAAAACGCGTAGAAGACCATGACGGCGGAATTGAGCGCCCACTTTTTCTTCACCAGGCCGCCGTACAAAATGGCCAGGCCGGGAATACTCTGCAAGCCGACAAACGTCGCCGCAGTAAGTTGCCACGCGGTGTCGCCAGCGTTCACCCACTTGGGTGCCTCGACGAATGGACCAGCATCGGCTAAAAACAAAAAACACTCCCCCTTTTTGGCGGGATATCGGATTCGTTCGGCTAGCGTAGCCGCAGGCGGTTCGCCCGCGCATTGGACAACAGGCGTACTTTGCAGCCGCCACGTTGTGCACGGGTTTCCATGTTGCGCAAAGCGTTCGGGAAAAACACGAACGCCGCGGTGCTGCCGCGGCGTTCGTGTCGATTTAAGAATCCGGAGTCGTTGCCTGCATCCTAGCCCGGAGAGTCTCCGTGCGAGTCGGTACGCTACGCGCTACTCGAATTCGCTAGGCGCTCTTGCAATCTCCGTTATGGTGCCCCGGTGGATCTTGCGAGGTCAATCGCCCTCCTCGGTGGCTGACGGTGCGTCGTCTCGAGACGTGGCGAGATTATACTGCGGCTCCGGATGCGTGTAAAGTAGCAGCCGAGCGCAGGGAGCAACCCTGAGGCCGACAATAGGGTTCGGATGGCGAAAATCGTTCCGGCTGCATTGCCGATCGACGCGGAGCGCGCGCTCGTCCTGCTGCGCAACATGCTCGTACAGCGAGCAGTCGACACGCGCGGTTTCCAGCTCAATCGCCAAGGCAAGATTGCGATTGCCATGGGCTCGGAGGGACACGAAGCCGTTCAGGCTGGAACGGGCCTCGCGTTCGAGCGCGGCCGCGACGTTCTCTATCCGTACTATCGCAACACGGGCCTCATCCTTGCGTGCGGCTTTCCGCTCGCCGACCTCTTCCGCTCGCAGTTCGCGCGGGCGACCGACCGCACGAAGGGCCGTCAGATCATCAACCACATCACGGCGCGAGAGTTAGGAATCGCTACGATCAGCTCGATCATCGCCGCGCAGTGCACGCACGCCGCGGGCGCTGCCTATGCGTTCAAGCTGCGGGGCGAATCCGGGCGAGCGGTGTTCTGTCAGTTCGGCGAGGGCGCCACGAGTGAGGGCGAGTGGCACGAGGCGATGAATTTCGCCGCCGTCCAGCGGCTGCCGCTCGTCTTCATCTGCGAAAACAATCGCTGGGCGATCTCCACGCCGCAAGACAAGCAGATGGCCAACCCCGACGTCGCGGCGCGCGCCTCGGGCTACGGCATGGCGAGCGCGATCGTCGACGGCTTCGACCCGATCGCCGTGTTCGAGACGGTTCGCGCGGCCCGCGAGCGCGCGGCCGCCGGCGGCGGCCCGACGCTCGTCGAGGCCAAGTGCTACCGTTTCCTCTCGCACACGACCGACGACGACGACCGCACCTATCGCTCGCGCGAAGAGGTCGACGCGCAGCGGAAGCTCGACCCCGTCCCGCGCTTCGAACGCCGCCTGATCGACGCCGGGGTCCTCTCGGAGCAGGCGCTCGCGGACCTGCGTGCCGAGGTCACGGCGACGGTCAACGCCACGACCGATGAAGTCGAGCGCGAACCGCTGCCGGAATCCTCCGATCTTTATGGAAACGTGTACGCCAAGTCCGACGCAGCTTGGTGCTGAGCCGGCCAAATCGTCTTCATTCTGGAGGTCAACGTGGAACTCGAGAATCGTAAGCTCTCACGCGGATCGCTGTTGGCGAAACTCGCTGCGGCACCGATCGCGATCGGCGCGCTCGCCGCGCTGCGGTCGGAAGCCGAAGCCGTAACCGTCAAGCCGGGACACGTGCCGCAGACGGCCGTTCAATATCAAGATCACCCCAAGAACGGGCAGCAGTGCAGTACCTGCCGGTTCTTCATCAACAACGCCAAGAGCAAGAGCGCCAGCGGCTGGTGCACGCAAGTCACGGGCTCGATCAGCCCCAAAGGCTGGTGCGTCGCCTATTCGAAGGGCGACAACTCAAAGCAAAAGATGTAGCGCCTACAGCGCGACGTCCTCGGGCTGTTCGATGCGGGAAAGGACCCAATCGAACTTGCCGGTCGTGAGCGCCGCCTTGCAATAGGTGCACTCGCCGACCGCGTTGACCGCTAGCGGAGCTCCGCAATT
>Ga0302326_10034103_pt1 | contig 10093 bp, 8 predicted proteins | sample Palsa_T0_3_FD_202264 | JGI IMG/M metagenome (GOLD analysis project Ga0302326, IMG submission 202264) | Peat permafrost microbial communities from Stordalen Mire near Abisko, Sweden - Palsa_T0_3 | ecosystem: Environmental > Terrestrial > Soil > Palsa > Peat permafrost | place: Sweden: Abisko...
ATCGTAGGCGGTGATGTCGATTTGCAGGTAGTCGCCCGGGGTAAAGGAAATCTTTTGCGTAGCGTTCAATGGTTCGAGAACCAGCTCTTTGATAAATGTGGCGACGCTGCGGTTACTGACGACACGTAACTGATACGTTTTCTGAGGACGAGCCCCGACCCCGCCGGCCCGGCTCACGTTCACAAAGATGCGACCGTTGCGCTCCGCAATGGGATAAGTAACCAGACCGCGGCATATTGGGACGCGCGCGGGCGACCCATCCATAAGATGGAAGCGCCCATTATGTTTGGAGCACTCAATGAGCTTTCCCTTTACCAGGCCGAGGGAAAGATGAACATTGCCGTGGGTGCACAATCCGTCGGTTGCGTAGAGCTCGCCATCCTCGGTGCGGTAGAGAGCATAGGTTTTCTTACCGTGGTCGAAGCGGACGACGTCCGCGAGGCCAAGGTCGGAAGCGGCACAAGCTTCGATCCAGCCTTCCGCGTCTGGCTTGCCTGGGGAGGAGCGAGCGCCTTCGCGCACGCGGATTCGTGGCGCAGGGAGTTGCCGCTTGACGTGATAGCCGGGGTCCCTAACCTGCTTGAGAACAGTGGGCACGATTTCCCTCCAGGCGGAGAAGAGGCTGGGATAGGGTGTGGGACAGTCATCCTTCACCGCGGCATGCAGCCTGGGCAGCGCGTGATAAGGCACCAAGGGGAACATATGGTGCTCGACGTGGTAGTTCATGTTCCAGTACAGGTAGCGGTGGATCCAGCACATGTATACCGTGCGGCAGTTAAGTCGGTGATCGAGCACATTCTCGGCCAGACCCGCGTGCTGCGTGTACCCGTAGGTGACCAGCAGCCAGGTGCCGAATATATTCGTCAGCCCCACTAGCAGCAGTGGGAGTATGCTGCGGCTCCAGATAGAAAGCCCGATGACGACCAGGTAGATGGCGACGTACACGCGCGCCCTGCGATAGACCTTGGGAAACTCTGTCTCCGGAATGTACATCTTCTCCTCGGCAAACATGCGCCCCAGGGAATGCATGACAATCTGAGAGTAATACTTCCGATAATTCCGCAAGTTGAAGAACGACATGACCATGCCCTTCAAGTCAGGAGGGCGAGGGACCGCGATCTCCGGGTCGCGACCGACGATAATGGTGTCGCTGTGGTGGCGGGTGTGACTCCAACGCCAGACTATGGACTCGCGCATGACCATGAACGACGCGATTTCGTAGAGGGCGTTATTCATCCAATCGGTTTTAAACGCTGTACCGTGGCCGGCCTCATGCCAGCGGGAGTCGGAGGTCGAGGCGTACAGAACGCTGTAGATCATGTAGGGGAGGATGGCCCACCATGAGCCCCAGAGGGCATAGGTCATGAAGCCGGCGCCGAGGATGAGAGCAAACCACAGAATCGTATCGCGGATAGCGGGGCCATCGCGACGCTGAAGCAGACCCCGCATGGTCTCGCGCGGGACCGGAGACTGATACCACTCCGCTTCAGCGAGTCCCTTTTCCACGGCCATGGTGGAGTTGACCCCGGTAAGGCTGTAGTCGAGGGTCATTGGAGGGGTAAGGACGCTACTAGCGTTCATGGTCGCTGCCGATCGTTCAGAAATCAGGGAGAGCGGGCGCTCCCGGTCGTTGCTCTCTAAATTACACCGCCCCGGCTATCAATCGATAGGCCACGGTCCCCGGGGCAGGCGAAACCTCCGGATCTGTGTGCCTTGGCGGCCCCCCGAGCTTGCCATTACCATCAGCGATTACTACAATCTTCCCCTGCGTTACGCAAGAGCTGTAGCAAATTCCGGTGGAAGCGCTATGCTCTTCAACAAGCGGCGATTCTCCAGGGCTCTGTGATCGATTCTTTCGGGGGAGGGACTCGATAGTGGAACAAGGAGAGTCGCCGTTCTTACGTTCGCTGCCGTCCCGGGCCAACAACAGATATCAGAGTGAAAAAAATGATCAAGGCAAACAATCCACCCTGCAAGGTTCTTCCGTTCGTCGTGCCAGAGGCTGTCCTCGAAGGTAAGCTCGAGAAGTGGTTTCGTGGGGTTATCCAGAGCAACTACGATCTGATGACTGCTTTAGAGCGGTTGCGAGATTCGTACGAACGGCAGGCAAAGAAGCCGCTTACGGAAGCCGACCGGGCTGTCCTGTTGGCGGTCCAGATTACTTTGCAGAATGCCAAGAATGCCCGGACCCTTTAGTCCTCATATGCGTAGCCCTCGGTATAGAGAGACGCCTTATGGGTGACGATATAAGTGTCTTCTGCCCTACCTGTTTTGCCACGCCAGGCGAAAAGTGCCGAACCAAGTTCCTGGTACATGGCAGCGGCGAAGTCACGCCCGTGATCTGCCGTACGCATATTGGCCGTTTGCTCGACAGCCAGAAAGACTCGGTCCGCAACTCGATCGCCAGGCAACTCTTAGTCGTGGCGCTGATGACCCTTCGCGACAAGTAGCCGGCGAATTTTATGATTTGCCGGCGGCGGCCGTCGCCCACCCGCCTGCCCCGGCTGGTCGTGGGGCTCGCCGTGGGGGAATCTAGGAAATCGCCGCTATACCCACCTTCACCAGCGTGATAAGAACCCACCAGCACACTACCGCCGTCGCGGTTGCGGCCAACTTCGTTCGGGCCACAATGGCGCAACCGATGATCAGCAGGATGACGACCCAGATGCTCAAAATGTCAATCGAGGTGCCGAAGGCGATCAGCCACTGGGGCCAATCCGCAGGCAGGTAATATCCGAGGTTTGTGCCTACCGGGTTCTTGAGATTGAAGGCATCGGCATCCAACCCGGCAAAGAGCACAATGGCTCCGAGAATTGCCTGAACCAGCCAGGGCAGCGTCGCATACATCCACACCGCGAATAGCTGGCCGAATTTGGCGCGGCCGCCCAGCCCAAAATTCAGCGTCATCAGTAGCACCCCCGCCGCGATGGCCGTAAAAAGCAGCCCCAGAACCGGCGAAGCCCAAACGACGTATTTGGTAAATGACGACGCAATCGCTTTCTGTCTCGCCTGCTGCTCCGGCGAAAGCTGCGCAAACCGCTCCTGCTGCGTCTCCGAGCTATGTTGCAGAATGTTGGAGTAGGTCTTGTCCCATCCAATCTTCTGCTGGATGGCCGCGCTATAGCCCAGCGTCACCAGCACACCCAACAGCCAGGGCAGCCACCAGCTGGAGTCGCGCAGGATGTCGTTGAAGGTCTTGGAGGGGGCAGTAAAAGTATCTATGACTCGCTCCACCTGGCTCAGCGGGGTGGATGTTTCGGCATTGGCCAATGTATCAGACATGAGAACCTCCGTGACGCCACGGGAACTGCATTTGTAGTTTTCCGGGATATTACTCTCCCCGCTGCAGAACAAACATAAAAAACTTGCTTCGAGCGCCCAAGTTGCAGCAATCGGTATGTTGTCGATCTCAGGCCCTGGGTTTATAGGTGGTCCCGGCGGCGGACGCCGGACCAGCCTTAGTCCAGTAGCAATGCTTACGGCCTGGGTGTAGACTCCGGCAGTCGAGTTTCCTGGAGGCTCAATGGCTCTCAGCTTTGCTACCGATATCCGCCCTCTTTTCCGCGACGAGGACATTACGTGTATGGATGGGGGAGGGGTTCACCTTGATGACCTCGCTTGGATGAGCGTCCCCGCTAACGCGCAAAGTGTCTACGATTCGGTATCCACAGGCGCGATGCCTCCAGATGCGCCCTGGCCGTCAGATCGTGTTTCACTTTTCAAAAAGTGGATGGACGCGGGTTACCCTGGATAAGCAACCTCAGGGCTGCTTGAGCTTCTTGAAAGCCGCCCGTGCGTCGTGAAGCCGGTTGAAGATCAGCGCAGGGTCGATCGATTCGGTGAGGTGATGACGAGTAAAGTCGGCTCGCAAGTCCCAACGTATCCGGGCAAAGCCTAGTTGAGTTCCGCAGCTCGTCAGGTTCTGCTGCAGTTCCAGGACGACGCGCGCCGCGGAATAATCCAAATTCGTGATCGCCTCCGCGTCGACAATCAGCCAGCGGACGTGCGAAGGCGCTTGCCCTACGAGGCAAGTCACCTCTTCGGCAAACCGGTTCGCATTGGCATAGAAAAGAGCCGCTCCAAAGTGGTACAGCACAAACCCGGGTTCCGTCACCACGCCTGGCGCCACGGGCTTCAGATCCCAGGTTCCGAGCTCGTTCAGAACCATCACGCCCGTGTGCGGGTGGTAGCTGTGCGCGACGATGCGGAGGAGGGAGAGGACCATCGCCAGCAAGATTCCCTGCTCGACCCCCGCTGCAACGACGACCCCCGCGGTGGTGAGAGCCAAGGCAAACTCGCCTGGACTTTCGCGGCGAATCGCCAGCAGGGTCCGCAATTTGATCAGGCGGATGGCGATCATGAAGACCAGGGCGCCGAGCACGCAACGCGGCAGGTATTCGAGCGGCCGGGTGAGAAAGAGCAGCACCAGCGCCACGATCGCCCCCGTGGCAAGCTGCGCCACCTGGCCTTGGGCGCCTGCGCCTTCCACCATCGCGGTCTGGGTGGGACTTCCGTTGACCACGAAGGTCCCGCTCAAGCCGGCCAGGGCGTTGGCTGCGGAGAGGCCGGCCAGGTCCGCATTCGCGTCCAATTGCTGCCGGTGGCGCGCCGCATAGACCCGGGCGGTAGCGGCACTCTGGGTGATGATCATGATGCAGCACGAGGCGGAGATGCGCATCAGCGGCGAAAGATCTTTCCAACTTACGGCCGGAAACCCAAGATGAGGAAGGCCGCCTGCCACCGGGCCGATGATGGTAATGCCACGACCGCTGAAATTCCAAATTGCGCTGGCCGCGATGGCTCCAGCAACGGCGAGGAACGGACCTGGCAGTCTGGGGGCAAAGCGGCGAAACAGGAGTAGAAGTCCGACCACAACGGCGGAAACGGCTAAGGTCGGCGGATGGACCTGGGGCAGTCTTCTGAAGACCTGAGCCAATTGCAGAAGCGTTCGATTCGCGGAAATCTCCACTCCCAACATCTCTCCGAGCACTGCGATGCCAACCTGGAAGCCGACTCCCGTGAGAAAGCCGTCAAGCACCGTCTGAGAGAGGAAGTCGGCGATGAAGCCAAGTTTCAGTAAGCGCGCCAGCAACAGGAACCCGGCGGTAAGCAACGCAACGGCGCCAGCCAGGGCTACGTAACGCGGACCGGCCGCGGGCGCCATGCCGGAAACGCCACCGGCGAAAATGGCCGCGGTCGCGGAGTCAGCGGAAACCACCAGGTAGCGGGAAGAGCCAAAGGCCGCGAAGCCCACCAGGGGCAACAGCAAGGAGTAAAGACCAGTAACCACGGGCATGCCCGCAATCTTGGTGTATCCCAAAGCTTGCGGGATATTCATGGCCGCGAGCGTGAAGCCGGCAAAGGCATCGTGCAAGGCGGCTGCCCGCTTGAATGGCCGTATACCTTGAAAGAGTTTCAGCAAAGCCGGGCTCCGGAAGAGCGATTTACCGCAAGTCCGGAGTGTACATGCTCCCCGCCCGATCTGACTTGGAAAGTCTGGCACTGTTGCGGCAGCGAGTCGAGGTCAAAGCGCGCCGCTCAGATCGCCGAACCTTGACTTATCAATACGCCGGTCAACGCGAACAACCTGGCGAAATATGCGCTTGAAAGCCAGGGCAAGCGCACGGAAAGCGAACCCTATAACGACGGCCTTGTCCGAATTAGCTCTTTTCCAGCTTCGCTTCACGGTCACCACGACGCGCGCGGTGGCGGTTTAGCCGGGAACTATAAGAATGTGCGACCTACTTGTCCTCCCGAGGGCCGGTGATTCTTTCAGCCATTAGCCAATTCCTCCTGGATGCACCACCCCGCCCTTGTCATCCCGAGGAGCCAACTTGCCTGCGGCAAGTTAAGGGAGCAATGACCCTGGCTCCTGTACCGGCAACTAAGGTTGAGGTGCCCCATTCAAGCCCTGTTTTGGGCTTGAGTGGGATACGCAGCACTGAACGCCCCACTTTTTGGTTTGTCATTAGGAGCGAACTCCGGATTTCCTACTACGCAGCTCTATTCAACGGCCACGTATGCGGCTTTTCAGTAAGGAAAGCCGCATGAGGTCTATCGACGCCACGAAGCCAGACAGGAAATCCGGAGGAAGGCGAGGGACCTGCTGTGCGCCCTTCCCGAACGCAACTGCGCAAGTGAGTCGCCAGACCATTAGTTTTTCATCTATAAAATAGGGCAGCGAAGATAAGCTCCGCCGGAAAGCCAGCAATGATCATGAAAAAGAGTGGTACCCAGAAAGTCGAATCCGCGTCTCGTCTGATAGACGGGAGAATCCAGGAGCTAGGCGACTGGCGTGGAGAGATGCTTTCCCGCATCCGCGCTTTGATCAAGCAAGCCGACCCTAAAGTCGTCGAGGAGTGGAAGTGGCGTGGTACACCGGTGTGGTCACACGACGGGTTGATCTGCACCGGCGAGACATACAAGAGTGTGGTAAAGATGACATTCGCCAAGGGCGCATCGTTGGATGACCCCTCAGGTCTCTTCAATTCCAGTCTCGACGGCAGAGTGAGGCGTGCCATTGACTTCCGCGAAGGCGAGAAGATTAACGAGAAGGCTTTGAAAGATCTTATTCGCGCCGCCGTGGCCCTGAACACGTCTTCAGACTGAGCGGGCTGCGGGAGGCTCATTTGGAGCGAGCGCCCCCGCGACGGGACAAGTATTTTCCGGTCAGCGTATTCCCGTTCTTCGCTAGATCGGCCGGCAGGCCCTCGAACTGCACCGTGCCGCCCTCCTGCCCAGCGCCCGGCCCCAGATCGATCACCCAGTCGGCCCGGGCGATCACGTCCAGGTTGTGCTCGATGACGATGACCGAGGAACCGGCGTTGACCAGCCGGTCGAACAGCCCGATCAGGGTGTCCACATCGTTCATGTGCAGGCTCGTCGTGGGCTCGTCGAGCACATAGATATTGCCTTCCTTGCCCAGTTCGGCAGCGAGCTTGAGCCGCTGGCGTTCACCCCCTGACAGGGTGGAAAGCGGCTGGCCCAGGGTCAGATAGCTGAGTCCCACATCGTCGAGTGGCTTGAGGATTTTGGTGACGGCCGGCTCGGTGAAAAAGTCAACCGCGTCCGCAACGCTCATCTCGTAGACGTCGCTGATGGATTTGCCGCGCAGCCGATAGTCCAGCACTTCGGGCAGGAAGCGCTTGCCTTCGCAGACCTCGCAGGTGGTGGCCATGGGGTCGAGATGGCCGAGGTCGGTATAGATGACGCCCAGCCCGCTGCAGTCCGGGCACGCCCCCTTGGAATTGGCCGAGAACAGAGCCGCATCGACCGAGTTGGCCTTGGCGAAGGCCTTGCGCACGTGGTCGAGAATGCCGGTATAGGTCGCCGTGTTGGACCGCCGCGAGCCGCGCGCCAGGTTCTGGTCGATGATGATGATTTCCGGATAGGCCTGGGGAAGGCAGCCCACGATGAGCGATGACTTGCCCGAGCCCGCGACGCCTGAAACGACCGCCAGCACACCCGTGGGGATGGTGACCGACACGTCCTTGAGATTGTTGACCCGGGCGTGCCGGATCTTGAGTTCGCCACTGCGCTTACGCACCTTGTCCTTGATCGGCTGGTGCTTTTTCATGTGGTTGCCGGTCGGCGTACCCGAGGTTAAAAGCCCGGCGAAATCGCCCTCGTAGACCACTTCGCCGCCCTTGCTGCCGGCAAGCGGACCCATGTCCACCACATGGTCGGCGATGGCGATCATGTCCGGCTTATGCTCGACGATCAGCACCGTGTTGCCCTTGTCGCGCAACTGCTGCATCAGCCCGGCCATCCGCCCCACATCGTGGGGATGCAGCCCCACCGAGGGCTCGTCGAAGATGTAGGTCATGTCGGTCAGCGACGACCCGAGATGGCGTACCATCTTCACTCGCTGGCTCTCCCCACCCGAGAGGCTCGAGCTCTCCCGGTCCAGGCTGAGATAGCCCAGCCCGATGGTGATGAGGTTTTCCAGGCGCGCCGCCAGGGCCGCCAGCATCGGCCCCACCTGAGGCGCCTTGATGGCGCGCACCAGCGCCGCGAGGTGACTCACCTGCATAGACGATAATTCGCCTATATTCCTGCCGGAAATCCTGCTCGCCAGCGCCTCCCGCTTGAGCCGCGCGCCCTTGCAGGCGGGGCAGATCTTGCGCGTGAAGATGCGATCATATTCCGCCCGGACATGGGGTTGCAGGGCCTCTGGATCCTTGCTACCCATCATCTGCCTGAGCTTGGGCACAACGCCCAGATAGGTGAGGTTAATCTTGTCGACCTTTACCTTGCGCCCGTCGTCGAGATCGAACAGGTTGGCGCGTTCCTCAGCTGAGTATTTGCGGATTGGCTTGTTGAGATCGAACATGCCGGAGCGAGCATAGATGGTCCACCACCAGCCATTCACGTCGAAGACCTTGTTGAGCAGCGCCCCCTGGTTGAGCGACTTCGTCTCGTCCACCACCGCGGTCATATCAATGGCCGCTACCTGTCCGACGCCTTCGCACTCCGGGCACATGCCACGCGGATCGTTGTAGGAGTAATAGCCTGGTGCGGGCAGACGCGGCTCGGCAAGCCTTGAAAACAGCACACGCAGCATCTGTGCTGTGTCGGTCGCCGTCGCCACTGTGGAGCGCAGATTGCCGCCCAGCCTTTGCTGGTCAACAATGATGGCTGCCGAAATGTTCTCCAGCTGATCGGCGTCCGGCTGGCCGTAATGGGGCATGAATTGTTGCACGAAGGCCGGATAGGTTTCGTTGATCAGCCTCTGGCTTTCCGCGGCGATGGTCGAGAACACCAGCGAGGACTTGCCCGAGCCCGACACTCCGGTAAACACAGTGATGCGGCGCTTGGGAATATCAAGCGAGACGTTCTTGAGATTGTTCTCGCGCGCGCCGCGAATGATGATCGAACCGTAGCCGGCGTAGGCCGCCGGCTGGCCGTCTCTCAACGTATTTGAACTCTCGATCGAAACCTTCCCGGACCTGCCCACATTGCCCCCCGCTTCTGCTCAGGTCGCTGATATTTGTCCAGGCAATCTACGCTGCTCTGGCGTTTATATCTGGCCTCTCATTTGTCGCTGGAAAGAGGATGCCGATGATACGGCTCTCCGGTCGAAGAGCCCACGATACCATAGTAAGCATGGCAAGGATCAGAGGGGCGATCACATGAAAGGCGTAAACGCCGTAACCTCCAACCGCCGCGCAGGACGCGGCTGCGCCTGTTAGATCAAAGAAGATGCCGGCATATGCCCATTCCTTGAGCCGCGGAAAACGCGGCACGAGTATGGCAATGGCTCCAAGCACTTTCCAAAATCCCAGGATGCCAAAGAAGTACATCGGGTAGCCAAGGGCGGCCACGACACCATGGGTGTTCCCCAGATATTGGGCCACCTGCGAGGCACCGCCGCTTCCGATAAAAAATGCTACCAGCACGGTCGTTGTCCAATACGTAATCGTTCTTGTTTTCTTGCTCATTTCAACCCCCAGCCGTAGAAGCCCAACTATAAGAGCCGCGAACCCGGTTTGCGCACCAGAAGAACCATAGCCACACGGTTATGTGTTGTCAAGAGAAAGTTAATTATTTCCGATTTGGGTCTTGCGGGGAATCTGCCGGGCATCGGTCTTGGCGGAGCGGGTGGCGGAACTAGAGCAAATGCAGGAGCTCATCCAGGCGTGAGCGATAGGTTCGGCTCACACGCAAGGTCTTGCCGTCACGCAGGGTTAGAACTGCATCTCGATTTGCCGAAGGCTCCACGCGGACAATGCGCTCCACCTGGACGATGGTCGAGCGGTGAACCCGTACGAACTGCATCTGGTCGAGCCGAGCTTCCAACGAATTAAGAGGCTCACGAATCAAGTGAGTTCGACCGCCAACGTGCAATCCCGCATAGTCTCCCAACCCCTCAATCCAATCCACATCCCCGGCCTGGACAAAGGTAAACTCATTACCGCGGCGCACCGGAAAACGCTTGATTACCCCTCCACTATCCAGTTTGTCTGTCTTCGCTAGAAGTCCATAAAGCCGCTCAAAGTTGGCTTCCCGCCAATGAAGAGATAGCATGCGCCGCGCACGTTCGATACAGGCCGCGAATCGCGCGTCGTCAATTGGTTTGAGGAGATAGTCGAGA
>Ga0302326_10034104_pt1 | contig 10093 bp, 10 predicted proteins | sample Palsa_T0_3_FD_202264 | JGI IMG/M metagenome (GOLD analysis project Ga0302326, IMG submission 202264) | Peat permafrost microbial communities from Stordalen Mire near Abisko, Sweden - Palsa_T0_3 | ecosystem: Environmental > Terrestrial > Soil > Palsa > Peat permafrost | place: Sweden: Abisko...
TTAGATATTGATGACAAGTCAAGAGTGCTTGGGTGGATATCTCGACCGAAGACAGCATCAAAAAGTTGTACAGGGCGGACCATCTTGTATTTTGTGTAGGCGTTCATGGCATAGCATCAATATGGGCTCCTATGATGGAATGAGCTTGTGTATACCATAGATGTGAGGTTTATTTGAAGTCTTGTCCTATATAGCGGCATAAAAGACATTTGTTTACTTTCTAATCATGCTTCATTAGGATTTAGTAAGGCATCTCAAATGCTCAGACGATGCTCCAACATGAGAAGCTACCGTTCCCCTATCCTCATTCCATGTAATGCGGGAAAAGCGTCGAGAATTTCTCGACCTCTATCCGGTTCCCAGCCATATATATCCCTTCAAGCAAACAATCTGTTCACCCACTTGCTCAAAATATCGAATCCCAAAAGACACAATATAACTGTCGTCCCGGCAATACCCATATCCCCTACCATAAACTCCCTCGGTTCTTCCTTGACTACCTGCTCACATTCTTCTCACCCCCCTCCTCCAAAACCCCATCAAACCTCTCTTCCCCACACCAAAACCCCACCAAGCTCCTCGCCCCAATTGTATCCCCCTGCCTCAATAAACTCGCAACCTCAACCCCCAAAGGACTATCCACGCCCGGCTCCCCAAGTAACCTCCCCACCGCCTCCAAAGCCCCCACAACTCCCAGCACCGGCGTCCAATTCTCCTTCAGCACATCGAGACAAATCTCCCCCGTCTCCCACTTCACATTCGGATGGCAGATCTTCGTTACAAAGGTGATTGTGGGTGGAGAGTTTGGGTAGTTGGGAGGAACGGTGATGTTTAGGAGCCAGCGACCGGAGGAGTAGCCTGTGGAGATGGGGAGGGGCGCGCCGGAGAGGATGGCGCGGAGGCTGAGGAGAGAGGACGGGGATGGAACGAGGGAGACGAGAGTTGGGTGTGAGGAGGCGGGGGAGGAGTTAAAGGCTGAGAGCTCGGTCAGGAGGCGTTTCGTGGGTGTGCGGGAGGATGTGGATGACGTCGAGGAGGTTGGCGAGCGCTTGTTTGGGGCGGACATCGTTTTGAGATCAGGCTGGAGTGATTGCGTTTGCTGTTTAGGAAGTATTGTGGACCTCTAGAGGAAAGGAAGTCGACACAGGCGATCGCTTGCAACCGTGGCGATTATACGGGGAGCTTGTTGTTCCGGTATGGAGAGCTCGAGAGCTCTGGGTGGAAGCTCGAGATTGGTTGGCCGAGGCTGAAATTCGGCAGCTGCCGATAGAGTTTCCGAAGTATCTAGGCCCCTGGCAAGCTTAAGCAACTTCAGAAATGAAGATTTCAACAAATCACTTCAAATTCAAAGGAACAAGCTGTGATTTCATAATTGATATATTCATTATTTGCATCAGCACCTTAGTGCGAGCGTCTCAGTGCACTAAGCCTATTCTTTCTCAATGCTAAATTTCATCCCCTCCCCAGGCTATGAAAGACTACAGGATCGAGAACAACTAGCGCCAAGCCCGTAAATGCCCATGAACCTCATCCAGTATCGAAGTGGAAATGCTCGTCCTCCCCGGCAGGGTCAGAGCATGCAATGCAATATGTAGCAAACACAAAACGCTAAATCTCCATGACGAGCAATCCATCCATCCTATCATTGAAATGCGAGCTCTCGAAATGCACCAAATCCTGTCTAGAAACATAGATCTTCCCAAACCAGGAGAGTTTCAAGGCCATAGCAGGGATGTCTCGCTGAAGCTCTTGTATGTGTAGTTAAAGGCTAATGCCAATGCTTTCGCTGAAGCGCGGCAGCAAGGAAGAAACGCCAAACACGAAGCTAAGTTTGTCGAAGGTGCCCCTAAGTAGAAAGAAAATATACACATAACATCCATTTGTTCATCATACAGTTACATCAACATGATATTGAGCAACGTGCTCTTTCGTTTCGTGTGGTGTGATCGCCAATGATACAGGACAGCTACCAGCAAAGATGCATCTTTTGGGTATTAAGCAACTAGACGAAGCGATTCAAGATGATTCCTTCGGTTTCCAGAATTGCATCATCCGGCTGATTCGCTTGCTCTTGCTACCCTTATCTTTCTTCTCGCCACCGGTGGTACTTGGAGGACGGGACTCAATTGATAGCTTACTCCTCTCCCCATGAGAGCTGCTAATCAAGCGTGAAAAACTTGCCATGCTTGATCGTTTGCGAGTGACAGCTGCTGAAGAAAGAGAAGCAGAACGTTGACCATCACGGAATTGAGGATAAGTTGCACCAGGTTGAAATCCGCTCTCTCTTGTCATCGTAGAGTTGCTGCTCGTCAGGGATGGAACGTCATCGACTGACATTCGCAACTCTGGACCGGGCTCTCCCATCAAAAGTGATTGAAAACCGTTCTCATCTGTAATAGATGAGGGAGCTGTGGAGATCCGTTGAGCATCATACGAAAATGGTGATCGAGGCGATGGGAATGAGGATTGTGTGGTAGAACGAGGACTTGTCGGAGTGGGGAATGACGGTTGTAGAGAGAATGACTGGATTTCAACAGGCGCCAGATCCTTTCCAGGCCGTGGTCGAAACGGAGGGGTTGCAGTCGAGTCTGAGGACTGAGCGCGGGATTCAGGTCTCGAGGGGAGAGTATCGTCGACGATTTGTACTGGACTGGACGCTTCTTCCTGGATTGGCTCGTCGATCAGTGAAGTTGCTGAGTGTTCAGACTTTGTTGAACTCATGTGCCGACGGTCACCTTCGCTCAAACCTGAGCCTTTCCGCTTCACTCCCCGGTGAAAACGTGCTTCATCAAAATCCATGACTTTCTCAGCATCCATGCCCTCAGAGTCCACAACTTTGATGTCGATCCCCAAACCAGTTTCATTCTCATCTTCAGGCTCAACTGCCTTGCTGCTCGATTCCCGGTCTGAAGAAGCCTTTGCATCCTCCCATTCCTCGTCTTCATCTTCTTCAAATACATCGGCCATTGTGGAACTGCTTCCGAGGCGATGGAGACCGAATCTGGGGTTTTCGAATTCCGGTGCACTTTCCGCACGTCTGTGATAATGCATACCCGGTCCTGTAAAGCCACCCAAACCTGCAGCACTATGCATTGCTCTCTTCCTTGTACCGCCTCGTTGCGAACTATCCCAATCAGATCCAAAACTCGACGGAGTGTTGAATGGGCCGAGAGCTGCATCAAGGTCGATAATCGGACTCATTGATTCTTCTTCTTGAGGGGGTAACTTTCGTGGCTTCCAATTAGCAAAGTCGGTTTGTATCTCAGTCTTAGGTGGGGCTGGTCTCCCGGTTTGATTGAAATCGAAATCCACGTTCTCATCCATCGGCGCGTATGCTCTCAGAGGGGGTGTGGGTGATCGTCTGCTCATCTTCTTTTGGCTCCGTTGTCGAGATTTGCGAGACAGAATTGACCCCGCCCATGACCGAACCTTCTTTTGTTTCTTGCCCGGCTTTCTGGATATCGAAGATCGTCTGGAGCTAGAAGGCTCGGTGGATTGAATTGGAATATCAGGTGAGATGAGATCAGGGGATGACGGAGCAGTCTCAGCCTTCTTTTCTTTCACCGAGCTTGAAGCGGATGCTGGTCTCGATTTCGGTGATGATTCGCCAGATTTCGTTTCGCCAAAGAAAGTCCACTTTCTTGCTGATCTGGGAGTGGATGGAGCAATGATAGAAGCTGTCGCACTTTCCATTAGCAGTGGCAACGATCCACGGCGTTTTAAGGACTCTGATGCTCTTGAAGGCTGGTTATCAGCGGTCCTGGGTCTTGCGTCTTGTCTAGGTCTTGTCTCTTTTGATGGAGGTGAACCGGCTGAAATGATGCTGGAAATCGATCCAGAAACACTATGACCCGGGCCCCGGACAGTACTTGCAGAATCGCTGCTGACAAGTGATAGAGGCCGTGGGATAATTTGCACAACCTCATTGAACCCTACTCGTGAATTCTTGAACGATTTGAAAGGCTCGTTGGTTATGACTTCCGGCTCCGGATTTATTGCTTCCACGGTTGTATGCTGAAGGCTCGGAAAGGGCCGCGATTGGTATTCAAGAGTGCCTGATGGACTTGTAGGGGCTGAGCCGCCCATTTGTATGCCCTGGCTTGGCTTCAAAATCATGCTTAAATCGTGTGTGGACAAGGCTTGCGATCTTCTATGGGCATGACCTCGACGACCTGGTGGAGGGGGCAGGTGGGCTTGAGACTTTGTCGGGGAGGCAGAAAGTAATTGGCCAGCGCCGGTTTCGCCGTCTCCGCCGATAAATTCACTTGTCCCCCTCTTGTGTCGATTCGGGATGTCCTTCGACTGTGGAGACAAGGGCGGGGATTGCGTGCCAAACGAGAAATCAGGGAGTTTCCTGCTTTCGCCATGAGAACTGCTCGATCTCTCGTTGAGACCAGCTCTAAATTCGACGGCGGATAGGGGTCTACGTCCGGTGGACCGGGAGAAGGAGGATGGAGCAGAAGAAGTCGAAGGAGACGATGGCGCTCTAGACGGAAAGACGAAGCTGGGAAGAGGTGCGGGGCCTTGAAGAGACGCCTGACCAGTAATTACGGGCGATCTTTGGGACATGCTTTCACCGCCTCCAGTCCGAAATGTACCATTGGCAAGGTTTATCTGCTGTGCCGTGAACGACATTGCTGAGGTCGAAGCCATGTTGTCGATGCCGCAAGCCGACCAAATATCACACTAACCAACTATTCTAATGGCATGAAGGTTCCCGACCGAGTGAGGGTTGATGTTTAGAAGGACTGATGGAGACGGGATCTTCGAGGCTGGTCGCCGGTTTCGACGGGCTCCTCGAATCGTGAATCGTCCTCGTTAACACAAATAACAGAGCTGAACTCGATGAAAAATCAGCACAATTACTTCCAAAGCTCATAGCATCAACAAATGTCGAGTAATAACCAGACGTGCCCCGCGCAGTACCTGACGTACCTGTTTGAGTTCTTGGAGATGTCTCAGGGTGGGCTCTGAGCGATTGATTAAGATTGGATCGCTGGGAAAGGTGACGGTGTTGAAGTTGAAAGGAGCGTGGGATTTTGATCTGAAGGAATGGACGGCTCTATGCCAGAGAGATCTTCTCGATCTTCTCTGCCAAAGGACCAAGAGGAGGTTGTGGGTTCGGAGGCGTTGTGTTTGGTTGTTGGTCGAGAAAGGAAACGAGTTGACGACCTTTACGAGGACGGCCGGGCTCGCTTGTGCGTTAATCTTTTCCAGGGCAATAAGCACAACCACGAGAACTTCGGTCAAATAACAGAAGAACATGTCCTGCTTCTGATTAATGCTGATGTGCCCTTCTTTGACATCACGTTTATAATTTCGTTCATCATTATTTCTAAAGCATACTCTCACGCACTCATCGCTCAGTCAAGAATCACTCGTACATCCAGGAGAACCAGGCGCATACAGTGCACAATTTGATCTGTTGCAGCAGCACTCCTGCATATGTGACCTTTCCAAAAGAGGGAAGCACCCAAGACAACTCGCGGAGTTCAATGCCCTGTTGTCGACCGCAGCCAACCAAAATGTGCCTGGCCTGCCACCATCTGATTTATCCCTCGCTGCCCTGCGACAACGCATCCAGGGGCCTTGTGTACTGTAATACGAAGTACTTCCGTACATTTTCAGACGGAATTTCGGAAAGACTTCTTCTTCAAGATCTACCTGACCGACAGGGTTTCGACGCCTGCGGGGCTCGACGGCCAATGCTCATTCCGTGTCTTTCCCTGCAAACCATAAATAACGAGGGACCTCATCTCGCTGCTTATTACGACAGTACGAAGTATTGTCAATTTTCTAGCCACGAGATTCTTGGGACTAGCTGACTCCCATTCTGATCGTAATTGGCGCATGATTCGGTACCACCGAGAGCTATTGCGCGTTCCAGGAAATGGGGAAGATCTGAAGATCAAGATTCCTTTGAACCTATCAAAGATATTTGAAGTCCTGTAGACTATTCTAGGCAAAACTACCGACGATCACCTCAGCCATCATTGACACACTGCTAACAGCGAGCCAGCCCGCGCTTCCAACTTTCTGAATCTTTCAAATCCCTCTTCAGTATGATAAATAGACTTCTTGCCCTTCCTTTTGCAGCTCAAGGCCTCTAACGGGTCCAAACCTTTCATCACGACCCGCCCGTGCAGATAAGACAAGTACTGCTCACTGTCTGTTGGAATTACGAGTACTTATCTTAGGCTTCATTCAGCTGGACCTGCATTTCTAGCTTAACGAACCGCCTCAGCGCCTTACTTTTTACGGGCAAGCCTCCGTCAGATCAGCGCAGAAGGGGCTTGACACCCAATTTAATTGGTCCGCGTGGGAAGATCGTTCAAGCCATTTAAGCCATTCAGCCTCGACCGACCAAGTCAAGAGAAAAGAGGGAACAAGAACAAGACCGTTTTACTGCTCACAAACATGCGGACAACAAAATATCACAAGCTCGTTGGAGATAAAAGCATGATTGTTTCAAGGGGTTCCTGGCTTCAAATCTCTTCGTCTTTGCTTTTCCATCTGAAGATATTTTTAAACCTATGAGTGGCTGAAATCTGAGAAATATATAAATTGGTCAATCTCGCCTAGGAACTATTCCGTACTGAATAGATGACACCTTCATGTCAGTCAGTTTTCAGTACCATCAATAGTAAAGCCACATATCAAATACAAGGTGAGCATTCGGACTATTCTCACATCATCTTGCACGAATTGGTAAGCTTGCCGAAGTCATCTCTTTCCCCTTTTCACCCAAAAAGAGGGGTATGATCACGTGAAGTTATGCTTACCTAATATACCCGCACGTTAAACTTCGTGAGCAACTCGATTCCACACAGGCAATCAACGGCTATGATAGATTCCAAAGATACATCTGGCGATTGAGCAGCTATGATGCAAAGATCGCTGTGCCTTTCGGCAGGGAATGGATCTAAAGCGGCCCGTTTTAGAGGAACAGGATGGCATATGAAATCTAAGATTGGAATTTCGTCGAGTGGTCTTTACGCAGAAGTTGGAGGGCCTCTCTCCATGAAGAATGCTAGACTTTCGTCGACATTTTCTCCCCAGCGGCGGCTGGCAACTTGCTGCAGCTTGACTGAATTGGTTCAACATCTCGGTCTTGAGTCATCTACTCTTAAGAGTGTAAATTTCGCAAATTATCGTGCGAAAAAGGAGAGATCAGAAAGCGGGCTGGACACAATCCTTCATTGTATACCTAATTGTATATAGTCATCACGACTCGTGATGGAGATCGGGTAGCTTCAACACTATCCGATGTGCATAAACTGGCATTGCTGCAGAAGTTTCATTCCCTATACGCGTGCTTAGGTATTCAACTAGGACACTAGCTAGACAAAATTTTAATTTTTTTGCAAGATGGTGGTGACAAAATGTGGATATTTTGAATTATTGAAAGAATTACTCCCAATGACCCTTCCGGCTGAAAAGGGTACTTGTAACAATGTCGAAAATCTCAGAATCGAAAGTTTACAATGATAGCCTCATTCAACTGGAGAAAGTACATGTAACAACGCCAGATATTTTGGAACCCGTGAAGAGGAGATGTCAATATGAGACAAGTCCTCGATCCTCATAGTAGAGACAAAGGTAAAAATGTCATGTGCTTCGGAAAGGAGGCAAGTGGATAGCTAGAACTTTGGTTTAGAGACTTATGAAATGGTTTTTCCGTCGCGAAACTGTCGAATTCTCGAGCAGGGGTCCAGATTGGAATGTATTAAAGTAATTTATTATGATTTCTTAAAAGTCTAAATAGGGGGTACTTTTAATGCTAACTTGGAAGCTACCGGTAGTCCTAATCCACGACAAGCGGGAAAACACGTGATTTCATACGGAAACTTTAATTGGATTTTATTTATCTATAACCATATGAAATAGAAGCAAATTAAGATTTTTCTTTGCGTCAATCAAACACCCGAACACTGCATATAAACTGCTAAGGCTCTAAGAGATGCTCAGAACGCTTTTCAGAGGAGCACAATGGCACATTTGCGAGATGGGGATTCGGAGGAGTCGTCACACTGACTCCGGGTTTCTTCCCAGGCAGACAACGATCGTAGTGGACCATCCAAATAATGTCTCCATGGGACGTGTCATCGGTGCGTTATCGAAGTTTCAAATGAGATCCACAGAATATAGCGAGTCTAGTCACCAGACATTATTCATACTCGCTACACCAACCTTCACGTCCTGGCTGGAAGAAAGTACCGAGTTTATTGCAAAGGTTCTTCAACGGGTCGTCGGAATTACACCAAGTCCTACCGAGATAAATGTTATTTGCGCCGCCGTTGATGGTTTACCGCCGCGGCCACAGTTGATGCAATATCAATCAGGAGAAGGCTTTTCTATTTTGCTCATGTCTTCGACCGAGAAAATGCGACGTATTTGGGAAGACACGCAGGCAGATACTACGCTGACGAACATGCAATCAACTCTGACTTTTGTTTCGGACTTGCCCACCACAACGGTGGTAAGAATACCACTTGCAAACACGCTCTTTAGAAATGGTCGGCACTCCACGCTTCTGCTGTCAAGGTGGAGATCCTCTGGTGATTCTTTTGTTATCTCCAGACAGCAAGTTGAGAAGAACAATGTCAATATCAGTGTTTTCGGCAGGCTTCCAAAAGGTACCCCTCGCACTTACATATCTACGGTTCCATTGACGCCAGTGCGGCAGATCAAAAGTGGTCTTGGCAACATAGTTCGGAGGATTGACTTCGGTGATGGGGACGTCGGGCCTGCCTCTCGAGAATTAGAAACGAGTGTCACAGAGTACTTAGCTCAACAAGGCCACAACTATTCAACAATTGATGTTTGGGCTCTTATAATGCCTCGAGATGCATTTTTAGGCGCCGAGAACAAGTCAAAAGAGGTCCTTACGATTACAATGGACGATGTGAGGGCAAAATGGTCTTCTTCATGGACCCCTGATCGTCGGTATGTAGGCGACTGGATTGATAAAGGGGCGACACTTTGCCGCGTCCGTAAGTGGTTCATATGTTTCTCGAGCATATAAGAAATTAGGCTAATGTCTCAAAGTCAGTGGTGGTGGAGGCTGGGGTCAAAAGCAGGGTCTGCTTTCACTCGACCCGCAGACGACGTATAGCACGATTCTTGAGTCCCGGTTTGATTTTTCGGAGGGCTCTATGGATGAACAACAGGCCTCTGTACTGGGAAACATTGCGCAGGAGGGTGCCTTCATACAATTCTTGGTTGCTGGTAAGGAAGAATCCCAATCGGGGTCCTTCGATTCTACGAGAACGACTACGGTATTGGGTGCGGTGCCCAGCACAGTCGACGAAGTCCACAGCATACAAGAAGAGAAACTCAATGTAGAAAGTCCAAAAGTCAACATCCGAGTTCATCTTGGCCTTTTTGGATGCGTTTCCGAATCTGGCATGTTTCTTCAGCGCCAGTATGTTAGGTCGGAGAATAGGCAAAATGCTACTGAAGAAGTGGCGCCTCTGGTCCAGACAAAAATTGATCTTCCGTACTCCTATATCTACTGAGACCACGTAAGGTAAATCAAAAATTCTCGGGGGTCAGAAGGATTTGAAGAAAGCAGAGCGACTAGCTGACAGAGATGGTTCTCTTGATGGCGTTGGATGAATGGAGACAAATCGAGATACTGAAAAGACGTATGGATGCTTGGACCTACATCAGCTCGGGTCATAACACCTTGTATAGTGCAAAGCGAAGCTATCTATCGCCCTATATAAAGTACAATACCTGGAAGAAGACAGCAACAGATTTGGGGTGTGAAAAGAATGTCTATCCTTTGCGACGAGGCATTGGCAGGAAGATTGAATAGAGGCCGAAGAAATACTTAAAAATGATTGAATCTTTGGACCGTTGCCCTCAAACCATATTATTAACTTTTTTCGACTGGTTTTCTGATGCATAAATCTCCATCGTAGAAAATGTTGGTTGTCTTCATCACTGCGAGTGAAGAAAGGGTCACATGACTGGCCGTTTACGAGTATTTGGCGAGGCCCAATTCGGCGTCAGACAACATTCGAAGCCTCGACTGTTTCCAATTTAGAGCTTACAAGCCACGCTTCCTGATACCAACCAAGATCAATTC
>Ga0302326_10034106_pt1 | contig 10092 bp, 9 predicted proteins | sample Palsa_T0_3_FD_202264 | JGI IMG/M metagenome (GOLD analysis project Ga0302326, IMG submission 202264) | Peat permafrost microbial communities from Stordalen Mire near Abisko, Sweden - Palsa_T0_3 | ecosystem: Environmental > Terrestrial > Soil > Palsa > Peat permafrost | place: Sweden: Abisko...
ATGACCACGATGTGATCGCCGACGCTGACCTCCAGGTGGACGCTGCACTCCAGCCAGGCGCTCGAGCCCTCGATGAACACGGCACCGCCCGCGGTGACGCGCCATGGCAGGGCCGCGAACCGGTCGTCGCCCGGGGCGGCCAGCCGGCGGCTAACGCCTTCCTGGTGCGCACCCAGGACGCTGATGCCCAGCCGGGGGATCTCCCGCAGCCGCGGCCAGGTCCGCGAGCTATGCGCGATGCACACCGAGACGATCGGCGGATCGAGCGATACCGAGGTGAACGAGCTGGCCGCCAGGCCGAGCGGAACGCCACCGGCGAACGCGGCGACGGCGGTGACCCCGGTGGGGAAAGTGCCGAATACCCGCCGGAGCTCGGCCGGGTCATGCACCTGGACGTTGCTCATTGGCTGGTACCCATGCCCGTTCCGTATGTTGTTGTGTCACGGTCATCCGCTGGCCGGGACGGGCACCCGTGCGCCGGGCCGGCGGGTCAGTTCCTGACGGACGAGCGGGAGCACGTAGCGCGCGTAGTCGATCGCGTCGTTGAGCGGATCCCAGCCGCGGATCGAGAGCAGCTCGCAGCCGATGTTCACGTAGTCGAGCAGCGCCTGGGCCACCGTCTCGTAGCTGCCCACCAGCGCGGTGGTGCTGCCGCCGGCCCCGGTCGCCGTCACCAGCGGCGTCCAGAGCGCGCGGTCGTGCAGTTCACCGCGCTCGGCCACCTCTAGCAGGCGCTGTGAGCCGACGTTCTGGGGCCGGCCGTTGACCGGCGGGCGATACCGGGACAGGGCGCCCGCGGCCGCGTTCTCCTGGGTCTTCGCCAAGATGGCGTGGGCCTTCTCCCAGGCGAGTTCGTCGGTCGGCGCCACGATCGGCCGGAACGAGACCCAGATCCGCGGATGAGGGCGCCCGGCGGCGTCGGCGTAGGCGTTGACCGCCTCGATCTGCTGGGTAGTCTCGGCCAGCGGCTCGCCCCACAGGCCGAAGATGTCACCCTGCTGGCCGCCCACCCGGTAGGCGTCGGCGGAGGAGCCGCCGACGGAGATCGGAATGGTCTCCTGGTAGGGGCGGATGTCGGCCTGGAATCCCTCGAACTTGTAGTACGCGCCCTCGTGGCTGATCGGCCCCTGCTCGCTCCAGACCCGGCGCATGATCTGGATGAACTCGTCCGACCGCTGGTAGCGCTGCTCCTTGGTCAGGTAGTCGCCCTCGCGGCGCTGCTCGACGTCGTTGCCGCCGGAGATGATGTGGATGCCGAGCCGGCCGCGGCCGATCTGGTCGATAGCGGCGAACCCCTTGGCGGCCAGCGTGGGGAAGACGAAGCCGGGACGGTGCGCGACCATCGGCTTGATGCGCTCGGAGTTATTGACGACGAACTGGGCGATCTGCGACGAGTCTGCGCTCGGCGACCCGTAGGCGACGAGCGTCCAGTCGAAGCCGCCGTCGTCGAGGGCGTGCACGAAACGGCGCGTGTAATCGACGTCGAATCCGGATCTGCGGCCACCCGCGGTCGCTTCCGTGGTCGGAGTCGTGTGGGTGGCGCTGATGAATTCGACGGGCATCTTCGGGACCTTCCGATCGTGACGAGGGAGTGCGCTATCCGGGGTCCGGGCCGTCCGGGTCATCCGGGGTATACGGGTAATTTGGGGTATACGGGTAACTTGGGGCCGGGCCGGTGGCGACGGGACGTTGCGGATCCGCCGACCAGGCTGACCACGAGCCGGGGTACAGGGCGGCGTCGATACCCGCGATGCGCAGCGCGGCGACCGTGTGTGCCGCGGTGACGCCGGAGCCGCAGTAGACGCCGACCGCGCCGCCGGGCACGGCACCGAGCCCGGCGAACCTGGCCCGGAGAACTTCCGGGGCGGCGAACGTCCCGTCCGCGGTCAGGTTCTCCGCCGTGGGCGCGCTGACTGCGCCGGGGATGTGGCCGGCCTGGGCGTCGACCGGCTCGACCTCACCCCGGTACCGCTCGCTGGCCCGCGCGTCGAGCAGGAAGCCGTCACGGGCCAGAGCCGCGGCGTCATCGGCCGTGAGCACGGGCAGATGGCCGACGTCGAGAATGACGTCGCCCCGGGCCGCCTCGCGGTCGCCGGATTCCAGGTCGAAGCCGGCCTGAGTCCAGGCGTTCAGCGCCCCGTCCAGGATGCGGACGCGGTCCAGCCCGGCCCACCTCAGCAGCCACCAGGCGCGCGCCGCGGCGAGGCCGCCGCTGTTGTCGTAGACGACCACGGGCTGGCCCGCACGCAGGCCCCACTGGCGCGCGGCTTCCTGCAGCGATGGCAGGTCAGGCAGTGGGTGCCTGCCGCCAGCCGGGTGCGCAAGCGCGGCCAGCTGGGTGTCGAGGTCGACGTAGACCGCGGTCGGGATGTGACCCGCCCGGTAGTGATCACGCCCGCGGGTATCGCCGAGCGCCCACCGGACGTCGAGGACAGCGGGCGGATCCGGCTGGCCGAGGAGCTTGTGCAGGGCCACGGCGTCGACGAGGACTTCGGAGCGCGGGGACTGGCCCTGATCCAGTTGCTGAAGCGTGGCCAGCAGGTCCTTTTCGCTCAGCGATCCCGCCGCCACGCCGTCCCGCCAGGCGGCGCGGGCACGCTCGGCCACGGCCTCGTTGGCGGGCGCTGTCTTCCCGAGCAGCCGGGCCGCGAGCACGATCTCGCCGTTGAGGAAGTCGGTTTCGAGCGGGCTGGACCGGCTGAAGCTCTGCCGGGTGGAGTTACCGCCGCGCTCCCGGCCCGCCATCGGCGCAGCGGTGAACCGGCTCACGTCAGCGCTGCTCTCGGCCGCGACATCGGCGATGCCGTAACCGGCGGCGATCAGGATCTCCCGTGCTTCGGTCCGCAGCAGCTGCGCGGCCTGCTCGCGCCGCTCACCGGCCGGGTAGAGCGCCGCCAGCACGAACGTCACGCTCCCCAGCAGCTTGGCCGCCTTCCACCGCAGGATGTCCTCGACGACCTGAACCTCGAAGCCCGCCGCCCGCAGATCGTCGGCTATGCCAGCCAGCCGCGGATGCGAGCCGCCCGGGTAGGCACCGAGCCAGATCACCCCCACCACGGGCGTTCCCGCCGAGATCACCTCGCCGGCCTGGACGTAGGTGGCGGGGATCCACAGCACCCCGGCGAGCACGGAGGCGAAGCGGCGCAGTGCGAGGCGCTCGGTTTCTAGACCGTTCTGGGTGGTCAGCAGGGGAATGCTGACGCCGGCCTGACGCCGGGTCCCGTCGGGGTACCGGACCGGCCGCCAGGCCCAGTCCGCGACGGCGGCCTCGGCGTCCTGCGTCTTGGTCGCGAGCACCAGCACGTCGTCGGGCGTGAGGTCGACCTCGGCCGGATCACCGACGGCGGGCAGCTCGAGGTAGCGTGTCCCGTCCGGCCTGGCGTAGCGCAACTTCCCTGCCCGCAGGAATTCCAGCTGTGCGCCGCGGGCGACAATTACCACCTCGCGGCCCGCTCGCTGCAGCTCGGCGGCGATGCTCACGCCGACACCGCCCGCGCCGATGACGATGTACCTGCTCACAGGCGCTGTCCTGGCTCAGCGGGACGGTCCGGTCCAGCAGCAGGCTTGAGCGTCTCACGGATGGCGATGGGCGGCAGGTCCGCTCCTAGCCGCAGCCGCTCGAGGAACAAGACGATCGTCGCGGCCACCGTCCGGTGCGTGACGTCGTTCAGCGCGTCGTGCCTGCCGCCCGCGATGCTGACCAGCTCGGCCGACGCAGCCGCCGCGTAGCGTGAGCGGACCGCGGCGAGCAGGCTGACCGGGTCGTCGGTGCCGTGGATGCCGAGGATCGGCCGGGTCACCGCGCCCAGGTCGGCCCGCTCGGCCCAGCCCGCGGGGACCGGCTCGTACAATGCGCCGCGGCGCAGGCCAGGACCGGACAGCCGCCCCCGGTGCGTGGGGCACGCGGTCCGGGTGTCGAGTTCGTCCTCCCATGAGCCACGGCCGGGGCTGGCCTCGGTCGTGGGCAGGCCTGCCAGCACGAGTGCGTCCAGCCAGGGAACCTGGCCGGTCGCCGCCAGCCCCGCCGCGAACAAGGCGCCGGTATCGGATCCGGCCAGGACGAGCGGTCTCGGTGTCCCCGGACCGGTGAGCCGGTCCGATATCTGGGACGCGGTAAGCGCGGCATCCAGCGTGGGATCTGTCACGGCGTGTACGCGATACCCGTCAGCGGCCACGCGGCGGCCGAACCGCTCGTAGTGCGCGGGCTGCTCACCGCGGCCCGGGATGACGACGAGCGTGCCGCGGGTGGCGATACCTTCGGGCTCGGTCCAGGTGACGACGGGGACGTGCTGATCTAGCAGAGTCATCAGAAGTTCCTCGGCTGGGCTGGGCGGATCGTCGGGCCTGTCGGCCAGCAGGCGACATGGTAGCTCCGTCCCTCATGGAAAAGAGGCGAGCAAGTAAATTCCTCTTATACCGATTAAAATAGTAGGATTTGAGCGAGCCCGTCCAACGACGATCGCGAATCGGCTTGATCGGGAATGCTTATCAATCTGAGTGCTCTGGGTGACATGACGAAGGTGCTAGACATAACTCCGCTGCGGAGCCTGATCGCGGTGGCCGATACCGGCGGCTTCCATCGTGCCGCCGCGAGCCTGCAACTGAGCCAGTCAGCGGTCAGCCAGCACGTTCGCCGGCTCGAGCGCGTGCTCGGGAGGCCCCTCGTCGAACCGGACGGGCGCCGGACCCGGCTCACCCCGGCCGGGGTGGCCCTGCTCGCCGAGGCCCGTCTGATCATCGCAAGCCACGATGAGGCGCTCCGGCGGCTGGCCTTGGTCGAAGCTCCGGAGTTCGTCATCGGCGCAACCGACCACGCGGCTGACTACATGCTGCCCCCGGTGGTCTCGGCACTCGGCGAGGCATTCCCTGAGCTGCAGGTCAAGTTCCGTTTCGACCGGACCACCCCGCTGAACGACGCGCTGGACCGGGGCAGTATCGATCTCGCGGTCTTCATCACCGAGGCAAGCTCGCAGCCCGGCAAGCTGGTCGGCTCACTCCGGCTGGCCTGGTGCGCGGCGCCCGGGTGGACGCCTCCGCCCGAGGGCCAGCCCTGGCCGCTGATCGCGATCGAGGAACCCTGCGCGATCCGGGGCAGAGCCCTCACCGTCCTGGCCCAGCACGGTATCCGCGCCAAGGTGGTCGGCGACGCCGCTTATCTGGCTGGTGTCCTCAACGCCGCGCGCGCCGGACTCGGCGTCACCCTGCTTGCTCTGGCCGGGGCGCCGCCGGAAGGCCTGATCGAGCGGCACGACCTGCCGGCGGCCCCGCCGATCAGTCTCACGGCGCGATTCCGCCCCGGCGCCGACCCCCAGGTCGCCGGGACCACGCTCCGCGTGCTGCGCAGCACGCTGACGATTCCGCAGCCGCGAGAAGAGCCTCTGGGAGAGTCCGTCACCTAAAGTCGGCCAATACAGTGGTTATTATCGGAAATATGAAGTTCGTCGTGCTTTCCCTCATCATCAACTCTCCGGATCCCCGTGCGGGCCAGACGCTGAGCCAGCATGACAAGCTGCGGAGCGTCCTGGCTCAGGCCGAACTCAGCGAGCAGCTCGGCTACGACGCCTACCAGATCGGCGAGCGACACGGCGCCCCGTTCCTCTGCTCCTCGCCAACCGTCCTGCTGTCCGCCGTCGCGCAGCGCACCAGCCGGATCCGGCTACTGACCGGCGTCACCGTGCTCAGCATCCACGACCCGGTGACCGTGGCCGAGGAGTACGCCCTGCTTGACCACCTCAGCGAGGGTCGGCTGGAGCTGGTCATCGCGAAGGGCAACCATGCCCCGCACTTCGCGTTGTTCGGGCTGGATCCGGTGGAACAGTGGGATGTCCTGGCCGAGAAGTACGAGCTGCTGCGCCAGCTGTGGTCGCAGGAGAATGTCACCTGGTCGGGCCGGTACCGCGACCCGGTCGCGGGGCTGACCACGCAACCGCGCCCGTTTCAGCCCAGCATCAGGATCTGGCACGGCAGCGCGACCAGCCTGCAGACCACGGAGCTGGCCGCCCGGTTCGGCGACCCGCTCTACTCTGCCAACGGCTTCTTCCGGACCGCGCAGTATCAGGAGCTCATCGATCATTACCGCGCCCGCTGGGCTCACTACGGTCACCCAGGCAGCCCGCTGGTCGGGTCGAGCTTCCCCGCCCTGCTCATCCGCAAAAAGTCACAGGACGCGATCGAGGCCTACCGCCCGTTCTGGAACGCCCAGCGCGAGAGCCCGGCCGCCAAGCACAACGGGTCCCCGTTCTGGGAGCTTGAGGAGTTCATCGAGCAGGGCTCGGCGATCATCGGCAGCCCGGAGCAGGTGCTCGACAAGATCCACCGTTTTACCAGCGGATTCGGCCAGCAGCTCACCGGCATCAGCGTCGACTCGCTGCCGTTCGCCTGGCAGCGCGAGCAACTCGAGTGGTTCGCCGCGGATATCGCTCCGGAGCTTCGCCGCAGCTACCCGGACTCGCTCTGGACATGACCGTGGCCTCGCCGGGATCAGTCTTCGCGGGCCAGACCGCTAGAACCGCGGGCGGCCCTGCGGAGGCCTCCGCAGGGCCCGGGCCGGCCCACCGGCGGGCCGGCCGGGACTCCCAGTTGGTCGGCCAGCTCGCCTTAAGGGCCTTTGCCTGGTTGAGAATGACTCGGTCATGGTCGAAGTAGGTTGCCCTTAGCATCGGCGGTGATGGTGGGTGCAGAACGGGACGGGGAGAGAGTGCAGTGGTCGAGCGAAGCCGTGAGGCGGACGCTTTCCTGACGGCGATTGACGAGACCGCGCCGGAGGCGGTAAGCGCCTGCGACGGATGGACCACACATGAGATCGCCGCGCACGTAGCTGGCATCGCCGTCGAGGTCATCCGTCATCTCGAACCGTACCTGCAAGGCGATCCGGTGCCGCAGACGCGAAGCTTCGAAGAACGCGAAGCTCCGCTGCAGGCGGTCGAGCACCCGGCGCTGCTGAGTCGGCTCGATGCCGAAGAGGAACGGATGCGACACCTGGTCCAGGATGTGCTCGACCGCGAGCCTGACGCGGTCATCCCGTGGACCGGGCGGCGCATGGCGGTCGCGAAGTTCATCCCCCACCTGCGCAACGAACATGCCCTGCATCGCTGGGACATCGCCGGCGACGACGAAACCAGCCACCAGTTGCTCGGTGACATGGATCTCGTCGACCACTCGGTCGGTGAGCTCGGCCGGATCCTGCTCGTCGCCGGCCGCGCTCACGATCCTGACCCGGACTCCGAGTTTCACGTCAGGCTGCGAACCGATGGGCAGCCCGACCTTCGGGTCATCGTCGAGAACGGTAAAGCCACCCTCGCCTGGGCCAGCGATGAGGCCGACGAACCCTCGGTTGACATCGACGCCGGCGCGCGTCAGCTGTTCATCTGGGGACGACGTCCCGACCATCGCGGCCGCCTCCGCAGCCACCTCGCCCCATCCGACCTCGCCCGCCTTCAAGCGCTGCTCGCCGGTTATTGAACTGATGGCTCCTCGGGATAAGTGTGAGTTACAGGACCGCCTCGGCGAGCAGCTCGACGTGGCTGGGACGAGACGAGGTAGGGACGAAGATGATCTCGTCACAGCCGTTGGCCTCGAACGCGGCGGCGTAGGGCTTGGCCATCTCGGCGCTAGATCCAAGCATCGAGGTTCACCCTGGCGGGGCGCCCCTAGGAACCGGCCGGATTCCACCTGGTGACGGTCAGGCGGGAGAACCCTGAGGTGGCGTCGATGTCGAACCGGGACGTCGCTTCGGTCCAGCCGGGCGGGGTCAGCACGGTTCCGCCGGCCACCCCGGTCAGGTCCTGGTTCCCCATCGTCACGTAGGAAGCGCCTCCGCCCACCGTCACCCGAGCCGGCACGCCGCCGGGCAGGCTGATCAGGAACTGGCTCACGCCGCCCGCGAGCAGGAAGGGCAATGTCCCGGACGGCCGGGGCAGGCTCATGTCCAGGATGTCCGAGCCCGCCGTCACGGTGATCCCGCTCACCCGGCCGCCGCGCAGGTCAGCCTCGGTCCGCTGGGTCCCGGCGGCGAAATTCAGGCTCCATACGACAGACGAGCTGAGCACGACGGTGACCGCGTAGTCCGTGCTCCGGGCGGAGGTCGTGCCGCCGCCCGCAAGCGACAGCACGATCGGCGCCGACCCGGACAGCACGGGCCGGACCGGGGCACCGTCCGGGGTCGAGACCCGCAGCAGGGCGCCGTGCAGGTTGGCGACGCTGACGTCAAGGACCGGCGTCCCGCTGGTGACCCTAAGCGCAGCCTGGCTGCGCCCGGCCAAGGGTAGGGACGCAACGTGAGCAGACGATGACGCGGACAGGGCGTAGGCGGTGCCGCCAGCCGCCACCGCCAGTACCACGGCTGCGGCAGCGATCACGACGAACCGCCTGGCATGCAAACCGGACATACCGTGCACCTGCCCACCGTAGCGGCTGGCATGCAGCCTCGGCCGGGCGAAGACCGTCATGACACAAAACGTTCAGCTATTGCCGCGGCACATCTCGATCAGCCGGTTAAGCACGGCCCCGTCGCTCACCCGTAGCCCGTCATGCTCGTATTCGCTGGTCACCCAGGTCCGCAGGCCTCGGATCGCCTGGGCGGTCTGCATCGAGAACTCCCGGTCCACGTACATGTCGTTGTAGTAGACGGCAGCGGCCACCGGCACGTCGTTGGCCGCCAGCCGCGTGGGGTCATACAGCGGCGGCCAGTCGTCGCGTTCGGCCAGGATGCTGGCGGTCTCTCGCAGCGGGCGGAGTACCGGGTCGGCGTCGATCATCCACGGGTAGATCATCTCGCCGGTGAAGTGCAGGGGAGCGGTCCCGGCGATGGCCGGGTCGGGATCGAACTCGCCGAACTCCGCCCTGATCCGCTGCGCGGCCCACCGGGTCGCGAAACCCTGGGCGTAGGACGCCTCGTGCAGCAACGCGTAAAGCGGCCCGTCGGCGAAGCTGAGCTCGCCCATAACGGCGTACAGGAAAGCGTCGGACAACGTCTCGTCATCCGAGAACGGGTTTTCCAGCAGGTAGTGCAGCGCGTGGCTGCCGTCGCTGCGGCCGAGCATGGCCCCGACCGACTGGAAGGCCTCGACGGGCAACGGCGCGCCATCGGGCCGCCGGACGTCATGCTCGGCCAGGTAGGAGGCCACCCGCTGCGCCTGCTCCACGTCGCCGGGGTACCGCTCGTAGTGTGCGGCGTTCTTGCCGATGACGGTGCGATAGGTGTGCCGGTAGACGTCGTCGGCGGTCACGGTCAGCCCGGGCAGCCCGCCGGTGATGAACGCCTCCCGGATGCCGTGCGGAGCGAAGGACAGGTAGGTAACCGTGCACAACCCGCCGAAGCTCTGTCCCAGCACGCTCCACGGCACGTCACCGGTCAGCTCGCGCCTGATCAGCTCGGCGTCGAGCACGATGCTGTCGGCCCGGAAGTACGTCAGGTAATCGGCCTGGGCCTTCGGGTCGAATCGCGCCAGCGTCTGCCGGTTCACGGGGGAGGACCGGCCGGTACCGCGCTGGTCGAGCAGGAGTACCCGGTAGTCGTTGAGCGCCCGGTCCAGCCAGCCTTCCCGGCCCGTCGGGCGCTGCGCCCCGAACCCGGGGCCGCCCTGCAGGAACAGCAGCCAGGGCAGTTCTGCCCCGGCCTTATCGATGGCGACGACCTCCCGACCGTACACCTCGATCTGCTCCCCGTCCGGGCGGCCGTGGTCGAGCGGGACGGCGAAGACATGGTCGGTCAGCACGGTGCCGGGATGACGGAAGCTGGTCACAATCCGACGTTACCGTGCTGGTCCTCTTGAGTAAGGTCGTCGCCATGACTACTGGTGTGCGGATGGTCAGTCCGGCCGAACGGCGGGCCAGGCTGGCCGTCCGGCACCACCTGGCGCCCGCCGCGCGGGCCGGCTCGGTGGCCAGCGCGGTGGCGGGCATGATCGCGTTGCACGGCACGGACCCGGCGTCGGTCTACCTGGCCGCCTGGGCCCGTACTGGCTCAGCGGATAAAGCGGCGGTCGAGCGCGCGCTGTACACCGAGCGTGCGCTGGTGCGGATGCTCGGCATGCGCCGGACCGTGTTCGTGGTGCCCGCCGCCCTGGTCCCGGTGATCCAGACCGCCTGCAC
>Ga0302326_10034107_pt1 | contig 10092 bp, 9 predicted proteins | sample Palsa_T0_3_FD_202264 | JGI IMG/M metagenome (GOLD analysis project Ga0302326, IMG submission 202264) | Peat permafrost microbial communities from Stordalen Mire near Abisko, Sweden - Palsa_T0_3 | ecosystem: Environmental > Terrestrial > Soil > Palsa > Peat permafrost | place: Sweden: Abisko...
CTATCAACTCGCAGCCCTTGTGGGACACTATCTAATGCTTTGCCGCGAGACCGGCGATGCCAAATCGAACCCTGGTCTGTCCGAGGAGGCCGACCCCACAGTTGCGGGTTTCGCGGTTGCGGGTTTTGCCCGAAGAGCATTGGCTGCGGGCTTGGACACCTTGCTGGTTGCTGCAGTTGCCGTCATTTCCGCGTGGCTGATCCCGCCGGTCGGTCGCGCAGCTACATGGCTAGCTCAAGCCCTCGGGCTTCTGGCCTCCGTTCCGATAACCGCCGCGACCCTTACATTGGGGTTCTGTTATTACACGGTTTGCGAAGGCTTGAGCGGCACGACGATTGGGAAGCTAGTCTGCGGCGTCCGGGTACGGAAAATAAGTGGCGAACCGTGTGGCTTCCGTTCCTCGTTCCTGAGAAATCTGATTCGGTTCGCCGACGGTGTGGGTGGCTACGCTGTTGGCCTGATTGTGGCGGCGCCCTCGCACTTGAGCCAACGTCTGGGCGACCGGGTAGCCGCCACTGTCGTCGTTGGGGACTCCCGCAGCGTGCTGGTCAGGTGCCTAGCCGCGGCAGTTTTAGTCCTTGCGCTTCTTGGCGGCCTCCAATGCGTCACTGGAAGTCGCATAAGCATCGCCTCGTTGCCAAGTATGCCCCTCGCACCGCTTGGCGCCGGGACAGTCATCAAACAATCCGGGCAGCTCTACGCGGGATTCAGGTTCGTCGTTTCGAAGAATGGGCCATCCCATTCGCCCGATTACAAGAGAGGCGAGTCCCTGCTGGTCGAGCTTGAGGTGATTGGATACGGAAGGGACTCGGCAGGAGCGGCCGACGTGCGCACGACCTTTTCGGTAACCGATCCCAGCGGTCTGCTCGTATTCGAGCCTGCGGCGGCGCCTTTCCATCAGACCATACCCGCCACAAGTCGTATCGCGGTGTGGTTCGGGAAAGACCTGCCTCCCTTCGCTCCGGCAGGGCATTATTATGCTGACGTGAAGATACATGACCAATCGCAGAATGCGGATTTCGATTTCAAGCAGACCTTTCTGGTCGATGGCCTGAAGGTCACCTGGTACGGTCCGGGGATTCGTGATCTTGGTCTGTCTCTTTCGCCGGATGGGCCGGTCGCAGACGATCCAGTTGCGACGGCCGGAACGAAAATATACGTAGGCGGAAATGTCGTTGGTTTGGGCGAACGAGGCCGGCACCTAGACGGACACATTGGGCAGAGAATCATAGCGCCCGACGGCAGCACCGTCGCGAACAATCCTGACCTCGTTAGCTTTAGGGATTACGTCTTTTACCATCCTGCGACCTTCATGACACCCTTCCAGACATGGCTTTCCATTCCTGGCGGTTATCCGAGGGGAACGTACCTAGTGGAAATCAGTCTCTCCGACAGCGTCTCTGGTCGTAAGACGATGACAAAGAGGTCCTTCCGATTGGATTAAGTTCGTCAGGCGTCAGCGGCTTCCCAACGCGAAAAGGCGATGCTTCAGAGGACCAAAACTAATCGACTCGCTCGTTTCGTGTTTTCTTTGCGGGGCAATGCAGGTCATACGCGCCGGCCAAGTTCTTGAATCCCGCAGCAAGAATTCAACGAGCGAATGAAGCCCGATCGATGCTACACCGAGACCGGCAACCGCAGTACGAAGGTGGTGCCCTTTCCGGGTTCGCTGATGAAGTCGATCGTGCCGTCGTGCAACTGGACAATGCGGAACGTCATGGCCAGCCCGATGCCGGAGCCTTCCGGCTTGGTGGTGTAGTAGAGGCGGAAGATTTTCTCGCGCAACTCCGGCGGGATGCCCACGCCGGTGTCGCTGATGCGAATCTCGGCCTCATCGTCGCGCACGGCGCAATCGATGCAAAGTTCGCCGCCGTTGGGCATGGCCTGGATGGCGTTGACCACTACGTTGAGGATGGCCTGCTTCATCAGGTCCGCGTCCACCCGGATGTTGACCCCATCCGCATCTTCGTTTAGGGAGGTGTGGATGCCGGCCGCCTTGGCCTGCGGCGCCGCCAGTTCCACGATTTCACGCACGAAGGAATCCAGCGGCACTTCCGCCACGTGCAACTCCACCGGGCGGGTGAAATCGAGAAAGGTCTTCACCACGCGGTCGAGGCGCAGGATTTCGCGCGAAATAATCTCCATTTGCGGCGCGATATCGGTGTCTTCGCGCGCCAGCTTCATGCGCGCCAGCTCTACGTGCATCAGGATGGCGTTGAGCGGATTCTTGACCTCGTGAGCTACGCCGCTGGTAATGCGGCTGATGGCGGACAGGCGGTCGGCGGTCTGCAACTGGCGGCCCACCTGGCGCGCGGCTTCGGGATCGCGCAAGCGCACCAGCAGGCCGGTGCCACGGCCTGGGCTGTTTCCGGAACCGGCGGGCTCCAGGATATCCACCGAAAGCAAAACCACGAATGCGCCCGGGCCGTCGACGTGGGTGATGGGCACGCGGCGGTTCGCAATGGGACGGCCGGTCTGGGCCACCTGCGCCAGCATCAGCCCGAGCGTGGTGTTAGGCGGGAAGACCTCGGGCAGCGCGCGGCCCACCAGGTCGGCCCGCATCTTGCCCAGGAATTTTTCCACCGCACCGGAGGCCACCACCAGGCGGCGGTCGCGCCCAAACATCAGCACGGCGTCCTCCAATTGATCGAGCAGGCGTTCGAAGTTGCCGCGCAAATCGGAAAAATCGTATTGTGCGCCGCGGAGTTGCTGGCCCAGAAGGCTGACCTTGGTGGCCATGATTTTGAACTCGTCGGCTCCGGCGCGTGAAACCGGCGCGAGCTCGTTTGGATCGTATTCCCCCTTGGCCACCAGGTCGAGCAAATGTCCCAAACGGCCCAGCGGCCGGAAAGCAATGAACGAAAACAGCAGCGTGATGCAGAGGGCTCCAGCCACCGATGCCAAGGCCACGCCGGCGCTCTTTTTCAGAGTGGGCACGATGTCCAACGCCTTGATCAGCGGCGGATAGACGACGATCCGCACAAAAAGATCCGGCTTGCCGCGCTTCTCCGGCGAACCCAGCGGCTCCTCGAGTTGGTAATAAATATCTCGCTGGTTGAGGATTTTCACTTTTTGCAGCCAGTTGGTGTTGTTGACGATCGGCTGGAAGTCCGCATAATGCGGAAAGAGCTTGCCCTCCGAATTGGGGTCGCTGTCCAGCAGGATCTCGTTGTGGCTGTCGCAAACGGCAATCTCCAGCAAGGCGTGCGACGCGCTCATGATGTCGATGAGACTGCGTTCCAGGTTGGGAGCGCGCAACGCCTCGCGCCAGGGATGCTGGCGGTCGCGATTCAAGGTTTCCACCACCATGTTGGACGCCACGGTTTTCAGCAAATCCGCATGTTCCAGCGTGAGCCGGAATTGCGCATCCATCTGGTAGCCCAGGTCGAGCACCGAGACGATGGCCACGATAGCCGTCATCACCAGGACCGAAGAGAGCGTCAACCTGGCCTGGGTATTCATGCCGGAGGGCTATTCGGTCAGCAAAACGAGTTTGCCGGCGGTGCGGCGGCCTTCCAGATCGCGATGGGCTTGCGGCGCTTCGGCCAGCGGATACGCGCGGTCCACGCGGATCTTCAGCTCGCCGGAAGACACCCAACCCAAGACGTCACCCGCGCGCCAGAGCAATTCCGCGCGCGTCAGTAGATGATGCGGCAGGCCCGGCCGGGTGAGGAAGAGCGACCCTTTTCCGTTCAGGATGTTTGGATCGAACGGCGGAACCGGGCCGCTGGACTGCCCGAACAGGACCAGCAGGCCGCGCGGCCGGAGGGAGTCCAAGCTTTTCATGAACGTAGTGGCGCCCACCGAATCGTACACCACGTCCACACCGCGGCCGCTGGTGAGAAGCTTCACTTCGGCTGCGAAATCCTGGTGAGTATAGAAGATAATCTCATCCGCGCCGGCTTCTTTGGCGAGCTGCGCCTTGGCTTCGGTGGAAACGGTGCCGAAGACACGCGCTCCGATGCGGCGGGCCATCTGCACCAGCAACAGTCCCACGCCTCCCGCGGCGGCGTGCACCAGGCAGGTATCGCCCGCCTTCAAGGCGAAGGTGGAATGCGTCAGATAATGTGCGGTCATGCCCTGCAGCATGGCTGCGGCCGCCTTTTGGAAATCGAGGTGATCGGGAATCTTGACCAACTGCGCGGCCGGAACCACCGCATATTCGGCGTAGGAACCGCGCGTCATAGCGTAGGCCACGCGATCTCCGGGCGCGACTTCGGATACGCCGTCACCCACGGATACCACGGTGCCCGCGCCTTCCGATCCCAGAGTGATGGGCAGGTCGGCTTTGTACGACCCGGTGCGGAAATACACGTCGATGAAGTTGACACCCGAGTCGGCGATCTTCACCAGCGCCTGCCCCGGTCCGGCGACAGGCTGCGGCAGGTCCACCAACTCCATTTTTTCCGGGCCGCCGGTCTCTTTAACCTGGATAGCTCTCATGAATATCCTTTGCGCGAGCCGTGCGCCACGCGCGGCGAATGTGAACGGTTGATGCATAGAGTAACAGATACAGCAAAGTGAACGGAAACGCGAACAGGCGGCCCAGCGTGCGGATGGCCCCGGAGCCAGTGAGGCCGGCGCGATAGAGCACGAAATGACGGATAGCGCGCCAGTGGCCGCGATCGAGCCAGAAGTAGTCGCCATTTTCATTGATGACGAACACCTTCACCGGCAGGCGCGCCGCCAGCGCCCATTTCCACTTGGTCATGATCGGCTCGGCGGAACAGACGATACCCATGATCGAGTAGCCGGCGGCCGCCAGGTCGCGATAGAGCTTGCGGCGCCCGCCACGGCCGCGATAATCCGCGACGCGGTGGACGGTATGGATACCGCCGGGAGCGCCGGAATAACAAGTGACGAGATCGACGGGTACCGCGCCGTGGGCCGTGCGCAGCGGCCGGAGGACTTGCTCGATGAGATGACGCGAACCGCTTTCCACCAGTAGAATGCGCGAAACCGGTGGCTGCCGGCGACGGAGGACGTACCGCACAACTTCAATATTAACGGAGAGCGGAGGGGGGTGGGGGCACTTGGGTTTGAAGCCGCGACTATTACGACTTCCTCGATGTGGGACCGCATCGCGTAGGCTTGGTGCTGGCCGAGGTGTCGGCAAAGGGGTGCATGCCGTTCTGCTGGTGGCCGACAACACCGCCACCCGGTTCCTCGGCGCTTACGACCATGCGAGTCGCTCGCTGGCTTACGTCAACTGCGGCCAAAATCCCGATCTGGCTGCGCGCGGAAGGCAGCCTCGCGCGCCTGGAACCGCACCGCTACTACGGCGATTGGCGCCTTCCCAGTGGCAGGCGGCCGTCAGCCGGATCCGGCTCGACACAGGCGATTTGCTGGTGGGGTGCAGCGATGGCGTCACCGAAGCGAATCGCGGCAAGGAGGAATTCGGAGAACCGCGCTCGATCGCGGAATTTGGTAGTGGGTCAGTTTAGGTTTGGAGGGCGGGCAATTCTGCCCCGGGGTCCCCTTTGGGGGCGGCTTTCAGCAAGGGCGGGCCGGGGCGGCCCGTCACCAGGGTCGGAAACTTGGAGTCGGAGAAAGGGATCCGGCAGTGCTGGCCAAGCTGCGGGACCCACGCATCAAAGCGAGTGAGGCCACCGTAGCCAAGAGTCTGCAAGGGAACTGGCGGGCGGAACTGCTGTTCGTGCTGCAACAAGAACAGGAAAGCTATGAAAGTTTCCAGACGAAGATCGCGGAATGCGATCGACAATTGAAGCGGCACTACGCCAGCCTGGAGGCGAAAGCCGATCCCGCGAAGCTGCCGGCGGTGCCCCGCGACAGACGCGCGAAGGGCAACGTGCCGGCTGGATTCGATCTGCGGGAGGAAATGTATCGCGCCACGGGGGTAGACCTGACGGCCATCGATGGGCTCAACGTGTTAACCGCCCAAACCTTTTCCGAAGTAGGTTGGGACATGAACCGTTTTGCCAGCGAGGCGCATTTTGTCTGGTTTCTGGGTCTCAGCCCCAGGAACAAGATCAGTGGTGGCAAGGTGGTGGGCCGGGAGAAAAAGAAGAACAAAAATCGGGCGGGCGTAGCGCTAAAGTTGGCGGCCGGCACATTGCTGAACAGCGACACCTATCTGGGCGCCCAATATCGACGTCTGCGCACCAAACTGGGAGCGCCGAAAGCCCGGAAAGCGATGGCCAACAAGCTGGCCCGAATCGCCTACCGCATGCTCAAGTATGGGGAACAATACGTTGACAAGGGCAAGGAGTTCTACGAGCAAAAATATCGTCAACAGCAAATCCGTATGGTAACCAAAAGGGCCACCGAACTCGGTTTGCAGCTCGTACAATCAGCGTAGTTTGGGGGTGGGTTTCTGGAGAGCCGGCCCTCCCGCGAGCAAAGCTCGCCGGGCCTGGAGTTTTAGCCATTTTCGGGCCGACGTGGCGCAGGCACTCCTGCGTGCCGCGATGGCACTCCTGCCATCGCGCCGGGCGAAGCCCGGCATGGCCCGGTAAAACCGGGATGCGTCAGGCGACCACGAGGGGAATGCGCCCTGCTCCGGAAGCGGGTTGTTACACTGTTCATTAAGGTGCGTCTGCGCAGTTCATGCGGAAATTCCTGCCCGCCGTTATTCTCCTCCCGATGCTCGCCTGGACGGCTTGCCGGAGCGGCCAACCGCGCGCTCCGGCGATCGGTGAAGCGTATGCCGGCCCGGCTACGCTGGCCTTGCGCAAGGACATTCCGCTGCAATCGCCAGCGACGGTTACCGTCAAACACGGCGACAGGCTCGAAATCGTCCAGCATCGGCGCCGCTTTCTGAAAGTGCGCGCTCCAAACGGCGCCGAAGGCTGGATCGAGGACCACCTGCTGCTCAGTTCGCAAGAAATCGCGGCCCTGAAAGAGGTGGAGCGGCGCGCCTTGACCATGCCGTCGCAGGGCTTGGCCAGCACCTATGAGCTGCTCAACGTGCACACCGAACCGAATCGCCTGTCGCCCAGCTTCCTGCAAGTTAAGGAAGGCGAGAAGGTGGACGTGGTGGCGCACGTCTCCGCGCCGCGCACGCCGCCCGAACGCAAGCCGCTGGTCCCGCCTAAGCCCAAAGCCCTGCCGCCCGCCCACAAGCATGCCGAGCCCAAGATTCCGCTGCCGCCATTGCCGCCCCCTCCGCCGCTGCCGAAGAACTGGATGGAACTCTCCAGAACCCCTCCCGAAGTGCAGCAGGAGATCGCCGAAAGCCGCGCCGCGCACGCGCAGCCGATGGACGACTGGAGCCTGGTGCGCAATGCCCACGGCGACAGCGGATGGGTGCTGACCCGCCGCCTCTACATGGCCATTCCCGACGACGTGGCGCAGTACGCCGAAGGGCACCGCATCACTTCGTATTTTCCCTTAGGCGACGTGCGCGACGGCGACCAGGTGAAGCACATCTGGCTCTGGACCACCATCGCGGGCGGCGACCATCCTTATGATTTCGACAGCTTCCGCGTGTTCACCTGGAGCCTGCGGCGGCACCGCTATGAGACTGCGTACATTCAGCGCAACGTGGAGGGCTATTTTCCGGTGCTGCCGGGAAAGGCGGGCTTCTCGGTTTGCGTATTGAACGGCGCCGGTGCGCGCATGCGGCGCAGTTACTCGTTCATCGTCACCACAGTGCGTTTCGCCGGCGACCAGCCGTGCGAGGCGCCCGCCAGTTTCCTGGCCGGCACCGGCGCCGCGGAGAACGCCCGGACTCAGCCGATCGTCCCCACCCCGGCAGAGAACCGTCCTGTTCTGGCGCGGTTGAAGGCCGCGGTCAAGAAGTGGTTTGGCCGCTGAGGGGCGAGGTCCCGCCGTGGCTGGTGGCTAGTGGTTTTGATGCCCGGTGCGGCGGGGCCCTCCGGACGACGTGGCAAAGGGCGCGACACAATCACCAGCCACCAGCCACCAACCCCCAGCCACGGCGGCCAAAGGCCGCCTTGCGGTACGCATATCAATGTGTTACATATATGTTCAAGTCGGACAAAACTTGATCCAACTGAACCCGCGCCGCTCCCGTCGTGAGCGCACCCGCGGGTCATATTCTTTAATCCGCCGATAAGGAAGGCATCCAGTGGAATCTGCGAACCGCAAACTCATCCGTCCTTCTCTCAACGAGATCAAGGAGCAGATCGCCCCTCCGCGCCGGGCACAAAAAAAGCCAGTTCCCCCCGATCAAACCAATGCCGAGAACTTCTACTACGTGAAGCAAATGCAGTCCAAGACCCCCATGGTCTTCGTCCTCAAGGATGGCGAAACTCTGCACGGCGTCATCGAGTGGTATGACAAAACCTGTCTGAAGGTCAACCGAAACGGCGAGCCCAACCTGCTGCTTTACAAGCCCAACATCAAGTACATGTACAAGGCGTAGGAGCGGTTCTTCCGCCGCTAGCCTTCACGGTTTCGCAGCGCCAGCCGGTATTTCCGCCGCTCGCCTGCCTCCCTGTAACGGCGCTCTTCTTCTTCCGTTTCCAGTAGCACCGGCGGAATCGCAGTGGGTTTGCCCTGCGCATCGAGCGCCACGAACGTCAGGTATGCGGAGCAGGTGAGCCGCTTCCGGCCGGTCATCAGGTCTTCCACCATCACCTTCACACCCACCTCCATGGAAGTGTGAAACACGCGGTTCACTTGCGAATGCAGCAAGATCAACTGCCCGATGTGAATGGGATGCAGGAAATTCATGTGGTCGATGGAGGCGGTCACCACGGGTTTGCGCGCGTGCCGCATGGCGGCCATGGCCCCCGCCAGATCCACCAGGTGCATCACCTTTCCACCCAGGACATTGCCCAAACCATTGGCGTCGGTGGGCAGCGCCAGCTCGCAATATTCGGAGACGGAATCGCGCACCGGTTTTCCGCAACCGGGATCGGGCGCGCTCATGGGCGGCCGGGTTCTCCCGTGCGGCGCAAATAGCTGCCGATGTAGGCCCGTGCCTGGCGCGCGGCGCAGGCATCCGGCGGCAAGCTGCGAAAGTCCGCGTCCGCGCGCGAATATTCGAGCGGGCCATGCGCGAACGGCAAGTGGTTTTTCTCCATTACCCAATAGATGCGCACCAGCCCGTCGCGATCCTGCGCGACGCCGAAGCGCACCGCGTCCGGTCCATCGCCGGGCACGCGCGCGCATTTCTCCCGGGCGTAGCCGAAATTGCAGAGCTGCTGTACGGTATGAGGGTCCGGCGACCATTCGTCCGGCGGCGCGGCGCGGCACTGTCCGGACCAAGCATCGCCCAACGGCATGGGAGGCGTTTTCTTCCCGGTGGCTTGCGGCATGCGCTCCACCGGATAGAAATAAGGACACGCCATTGGCAGGTATGGTAACACAGGGGTATGAGCAACCGGCTGGAAGTGCTGCGCGGCATGGTGGCCGCGAATCCCAACGACAGTTTTTCGCGCTACGGTTTGGCGATGGAATACGCGAATTCCGGCGATCTGCTGCGCGCCAATGAGGAGTACCAGGCACTGCTGGCCGTAAATCCGAACTATTCCGCGGCATACTATCACGGCGGCCAGACGCTCGAGAAGTTGGGCCGCCGCGACGAAGCCCGCGCGCTTTACCAGCAGGGTGTCGAAGCCACCACCCGAATCGGCGATTTGCATACGCGCAGCGAGATTCAGGCCGCGCTGGATCTGCTGGGATGAGGTTAAGAAGGCGGCCTGGGAGGCCGCCGCAGGCCAAGGGCCTGCCCCACACATGACCCGCAGAGATCTATTCGCAGTGGCGCTGGGCGGCATCGCACTTCCGGTGCGAGCCGAAGACCGGACCGTATTCCTGTCACTGCCGGATGCGCGCCCGGTCCTGGAAAGCTTTGCCGGTGAGCTCCCCGGCGGCTTGCAGGGCGCCTCCCTCAGCCCGGAGTCGTGGCTGGCGTGGGAGACGGCGCGCGACCGCGAGATCCGCTCCAGGCTCAAGCGCGGCGACGCCGACTCCGTAATCAACCTGGTGCTGTTCGGAACGTCCTTTACTGCGCAGCCGCGCGTTGCGGGGGACAGTGCCGATGTCGTCGGGAAGCTGATTCTGGCGCGCGTGCACGACATGGCCATGGCTGTCGGCCGCCCCGGCCATAACGAGCGACTCCAGTTTGCCGCGGGGTGGCTCAAGGAAAACGGCGCGGATCCT
>Ga0302326_10034110_pt1 | contig 10092 bp, 7 predicted proteins | sample Palsa_T0_3_FD_202264 | JGI IMG/M metagenome (GOLD analysis project Ga0302326, IMG submission 202264) | Peat permafrost microbial communities from Stordalen Mire near Abisko, Sweden - Palsa_T0_3 | ecosystem: Environmental > Terrestrial > Soil > Palsa > Peat permafrost | place: Sweden: Abisko...
GGTTCGGCCGGTGGGGCGCCAACTACGTGTACGGCACCGGCGCGGTGGTGCCCGCCCTCATCGCGGCCGGCGTCCAGCCCGGCAAGCCGGCCATCCGGCGGGCGGTCGGCTGGCTCGAGGCGCACCAGAACGCCGACGGCGGCTGGGGTGAGGACCTGCGTTCCTACGATGACCCGGGCTTCGCCGGGAAGGGCGTGTCCACCGCGTCGCAGACCGCGTGGGCGCTCCTCGCACTGCTCGCGGCCGGCCCGCCGGGCCCGGCCGCGCACGCGGGCGCGGCCTGGCTCACCGAGCACCAGCGCCCGGACGGTACCTGGGACGAGCCGGAATACACCGGCACCGGGTTCCCCGGCGACTTCTACATCAACTATCACCTGTACCGTCTCGTCTTCCCGCTGAGCGCGCTCGGCCGGTACCTGGCAGGCCCGGCATGACGGCGCCCGAAGCCAGCGACCAGGCCGGCCCGGCCGGCCACGACCACCCCGCGCCCGGCCTGCTGGTCTGCGCCCCGCTGCGGCTGGAAGCCCGGGCGGTGCGGCGGGGCCTCGGTGGCGGCGGCACGGTCCGGGCGACGGGCTACGGCCCGGCGCGGGCCGCGAGGCAGGCGGAACTGCTGCGCGGCCAGGAGTTCGGCGCGCTGGCCGTGGCCGGGACCGGCGGCGGCCTGTCCAGCGAACTGTCACCTGGTGACCTGGTGGTCGGCACCGAGGTCAGCGACGGGTCCTCGACCACCCGGTGCGGGTCCGCCGTGCTGCTGGCCGGCGAACTGCGCCGGGCCGGGCTGCGGGCCCAGGCGGGCCCCGTGGTGACCGTGGACCACCTGGTGCACGGCGCCGAGCGGGACCGGCTGGCGGCGGGCGGCGCCCTCGTCGCCGACATGGAGTCCGCGGCGCTGGCGGCGGCGGCGGGAGACCGGCCGGTGGCCGTGCTCCGCGCGGTCTCCGACACCCCGCAGCGGCCGCTGCTGCATCCGGCCGGGCTGGCCGGAGGGCTGGCCGCGCTGCGGTCGCTGCGTGCCGCCGCGCCGGTGCTGGCCCGGTGGGCGGCGGCGACCGGGCCGCGGCGGGTGCTGCTGGCCGGGCCCCGGTCGTTCTGCGCCGGGGTGGAGCGGGCCATCGAGATCGTGGAGCGGGCGCTGGACGCCGGCGGCCCGCCGGTGTACGTGCGCAAGCAGATCGTGCACAACACGCACGTCGTCGCCGACCTGGAGCGGCGCGGGGCGATCTTCGTGGAAGAGCTCAGCGAGGTGCCGGACGGGGCGCGGGTGGTGTTCTCCGCGCACGGCGTGTCGCCGGCGGTCCGCGAGGAGGCGGAGCGCCGCGGCCTGGCCACGGTGGACGCGACCTGCCCGCTGGTGGCCAAGGTGCACGCCGAGGCGCGCCGGTTCGCGGGTGAGGGCTACCTGGTCGCGCTGATCGGGCACGCGGGCCACGAGGAAGTCGAGGGCACCCTGGGTGAGGCACCAGAGGCCATGACGCTGGTCGAGACGGCCGCCGACGTGGCCCGGCTGCGCCCGGACGACCCGGGCAAGGTGGCCTACCTGATGCAGACCACGCTGGCCGCCGACGAGGCCAGCCAGATCGCGGACGCGCTGACCGGCCGGTTCCCGGCCGCCCGCGGCCCAGGCAGCGACGACATCTGTTACGCCACCACCAACCGGCAGCGGGCCATCCGGGCGGTCGCCGCGGAATCCGACCTGGTGCTGGTGGCCGGCTCGGCCAACTCATCGAACTCCGTGCGCCTCGTCGAGACGGCGCAGCGCGCGGGCACGCCCGCCTACCTCATCGACAGCCCGTCGGACATAGAGCTCGGCTGGCTGGCCGGGGCGGCCACCATCGGCGTCACCGCGGGTGCCTCGGCGCCCCCCGCGGTCGTCGGCGATATCGTCGCCGCCCTCCGTGGCCTCGGTCCGGTCGAGGTGAGCGAGCGCGTGATCACCACTGAGTCCATCCATTTCAGCCTGCCCAAGGAGGTTAGGCAAACGTGAGCGTGTCCCTACGCCAGAGCCTGCGCATCGGCTCTTATCTGATGCGCCAGAAGCTGTCCGGAAACAAGAAGTTTCCGCTGCTGGTGGAACTGGAGCCGTTGTTCGCGTGCAACCTGAAGTGCGCGGGCTGCGGCAAGATCCAGCAACCGCACACCCTGCTCAAGCAGCGGATGCCGGTGGAGCAGGCGCTGGGCGCGATCGAGGAGTGCGGCGCGCCGATGGTGTCCATCGCGGGCGGTGAGCCGCTCATGCACCCGCAGATCGACGTGCTGGTCGCCGAGCTGATCAAGCGGAAGAAGTTCGTCTTCCTGTGCACCAACGCCCTGCTCCTGCCCAAGAAGCTGGACAAGTTCAAGCCGTCGCCCTACTTCGCCTGGGTGGTGCACATCGACGGGCTGCAGGAACGGCACGACGAGTCGGTGTGCAAGGACGGCGTGTTCGACGAGGCCGTGGCGGCGATCAAGATGGCCAAGGCGCGGGGCTTCAAGGTCAACACCAACACCACGGTGTTCAACACCGACACCCCGCAGACCGTCATCGACGTGCTCAACTACCTCAACGACGACCTGGGCATCGACGAGATGCAGATCTCGCCGGCCTACGCCTACGAGAAGGCGCCGGACCAGGAGCACTTCCTCGGGGTGACGGAGACCCGGGAATTGTTCCGCAAGGCGTTCGGTGACGGGAACCGGAAGCGCTGGCGGCTGAATCACACGCCGCTGTTCCTCGATTTCCTCGAGGGCAAGACCGATTTCGCGTGCACCGCGTGGGGCATTCCGTCGTACTCGCTGCTCGGCTGGCAAAAGCCCTGCTACCTGATGTCCGACGGGTACGTGAAGACCTACAAGGAGCTGATCGAGACCACGGACTGGGACTCCTATGGCCGCGGCAAGGACCCGCGCTGCGCGAATTGCATGGCGCACTGTGGCTACGAGCCGTCCGCGGTGCTGGCCACCACGGGATCGCTGAAGGAGTCGCTGCGCGCCATGCGCAACGTCTGACCCGGCGCCCCGTCACCAGATCGGCGCTGATCATTTTGGCACGGGCCGGGCCAGTACTGGCCCGGCCCGCAGCGGCTCCGGCGACCCACCGTAACCAGATCGTGCCCAGGATCCGGGCGATCCCGCAGTATTCCTTCAGGAACCGGTCAGGAACGGCGGCCAGTATCTGACATGGCGCGATTAGCCGCGCCCGGCACGAGGTCGTGCTGCCATTCCTGGACCAGCCCGTGCGCCGATGGCTGCCTGCGGGCATGCCCGGAGGAGTTCCCTATGTTCTTCACCTACCTTGGCCGTGAACTGCGCAGGCGGATGCGGCAGGCAGTTATCATCGCGCTCGGGCTGGCCCTGGGCATCGGGCTGGTGATCACGGTGATCGCCGCGTCCTCGGGCGTCAAGAACGCGCAGGGGACGGTGCTGCATTCGCTGTACGGCGTGGGCACGGACATCACCGTCACCAAGGCCCCGGCCGCGGGCTCAGGCGGCCCCGGCGGGTTCGGTTTCTCGGCCGGCGGGCGGGTCGGGACCACGAAGCGCCCAGCCGCGGGCAGCAAGATCCATATCGACAGCCTGGTCGGCGGCGGCCTGGGCACCATCACCACCACGGACGTCAGCTCCGTCTCGCACCTGACGAACGTGGCCGCGGCGGCGGGCGGCCTGACCCTGACTGACCGGGTCGTCACCGGGACGGTCCCGGCCGTCAACACCAGCGGCGGCGGCGGGTTCGGCGGCGGCGGGGGCGGGGGTGGTGGCAGCTTCCGCTCGAACTTCAACGTCAACTCGTTCACGGTCGACGGCGTGGACATCGCCAACGGCGAACTCGGCCCGCTGAGCTCGGGCAAGCTGGCCTCGGGCCGGACGTTCACCAGCGCCGACGCCAGTTCCAACGTCGCCGTGGTGGACTCCAACTACGCCACCTCGAACAAGCTCACGACCGGCTCGACGATCACCATCGCCAACACCAGCTTCAAGGTCATCGGGATCGTCAGCGTGCCCGCCTCGGACAACACCTCGGACACCTTCATCCCGCTGGCCCGGGCGCAGACCCTGGCCAGCATGAAGAACGACGTGAACACGGTGTACGTCGCGGCCAACAGCGCCTCGAACATCACCGGGGTGTCCAAGGAGATCTCCAAGCTGCTGCCGTCGGCCACGGTGACCAACTCCAGTGACCTGGCCAGCGAGGTGACGGGCTCCCTGGCCAGCGCCTCCAGCCTGGCCAACAACCTCGGCAAGTGGCTGGCCATCGCGGTCCTGGTCGCCGCGTTCCTGCTGGCCAGCCTGCTCACGATGTCGGCCGTCTCCCGCCGGGTCAGGGAGTTCGGCACGCTCAAGGCGCTCGGCTGGCGCAGCAGGCGCATCGTCGGCCAGGTCATGGGGGAGGCCATCACGATCGGCATCATCGGCGGCGCGGTCGGCGTCGGGCTCGGGTTCGCCGGTGCCACGCTGGTGTCCAAGCTGACCCGGCCGCTGTCCGCGTCCGTCGGCGCGACCACGGGTTCGGCGACCCCGGGAGGTGCCCGCACGTTCGGCGGTGGTGCTGGCGGCGGTGGCTTCGGCGGCGCCGGTGGCGGCGGTACCGGCCGCACCGGAGGTGGTGGCTTCGGTGGTGGCTTCGGCCGGGCCGCCGCGGACGCGACTCACACGGTGGCCGTGCACCTGACCGCGCCGGTCACCATCGACGCCGTGATCCTCGCGGTGGTGCTGGCGGTGGCCGGGGGCCTCATCGCCGGGATGTTCGGCGGCTGGCGGGCGGCCCGGCTACGGCCCGCCGAAGCGCTGGCCCGGGTCGAGTGAGCACCGGCCGGCCTAGGTCCTGGAGCGAGAGGAAGCCATGTACAAGCTGACAGGTGTGAAGAAGCAGTACCAGAAGGGCCGGACCACGGTCGACGCGCTGGCCGGGATTGACCTGGTCATCGAGGACGGGGAGTGGCTCGCCATCCAGGGCCCGACCGGCCACGGCAAGACCACGCTGCTGCAGATCCTCGGCGGCCTGGACCGGCCGACCTCGGGCATCGTGGACTTCGACGGCCAGGACCTGGCCGCCCTCCGGGAGGGCCAGGTCACCAAAGTCCGGGCCGCGTCGATGGGGTTCATCTTCCAGACCTTCAACCTCATCCCGACCCTCAGCGCGCAGGAGAACGTCGAGGTCGCCCTGGTTCCGCTGGGAGTGGGCGGGAGCGAGCGCCGGGCCCGGGCCGCGGCCGCGCTGGAGTCGGTCGGGCTCGGCGACCGGCTGCGCCACCTGCCGTCCGAGATGTCCGGCGGCCAGCAGCAGCGGGTGGCGATCGCCCGCGCCCTGGTCAAGGAGCCCAAGGTGCTGCTGGCCGACGAGCCCACCGGCAACCTCGACGAGGACACCAGGGACGAGATCATCGCCCTGCTGGAGAAGCTGTGGCGGGAGCACGGGCTGACCCTCGTGCTGGTGACCCACGACAGTTCGGTCGCGCGCCGGGCACAGCGCGTGGGTGTCATGCGGAACGGCAAGCTGTCCATCAAGCAGGACACGAGGCGCGCCACCAGCTGAGCACGGGCAGGCGGGCCCGGCGGCAGGCGACGCCGGGCCCGCCTGCTCCGTTATACGGCCCGGCCTGCTCCGTAACGGTCAGAGAGCCGGGTCAGCCGGGATGGCCTGCTCGCACCAGACGATCTTGCCCTCAGGCGTGCACCGCGCACCCCAGCGCTGGGCCAGCTGGCTGACCACCTGCAGGCCGCGGCCGTGCTCGTCGCCGGAATCGGCGCGGCGGTGCCGCGGCAGGGCGCCGGAGCTGTCCACCACCTCGCAGACCAGGGTGCGCGCCAGGACCAGGCGCAGCGTGACGTCACCCTCGGCATACCGGATGGCGTTGGTGATCAGTTCGGACACGAGCAGCTCGGTCGTCGGGACCAGGTCCTTCAGCTTCCAGCGCTCCAGCGGCTCGCGGACCAGCGCCCGTGCCTCCCGGGCGGAAACCAGCTCGTGCGGCAGAGTCCAGCAGACGTGATGGTCGGCCGCGATCCGGCTCATCCGGGCGATCAGGATGGCGATGTCGTCCCGCTGATGGTGGGCGAACACGCCGCTCATCGTGGCCCGGCACAGGTCGTCCAGCGTGCGCGAGGTCGCGCCGGGACCGAAGATTTCCCGCAGGTGCGAGAGCCCGTCGTCGATGTCCCGGTGGCGGTCCTCCACCAGCCCGTCGGTGTAGAGCACGAGCAGGCTGCCGTCGTCGATGTCGTAGACCGTGCTCTGGATCGGCCCCTCGCCGACCCCCAGCGGAGGTGCGGGGTTGGCGTCGAGGAACTCGGTGCTGCCGTCCGGGCGCACGAGCAGCGGCGGCAGGTGGCCGGCCGAGGCCACCTCGCATGTCCCGGTGACCGCGTCGTACAAGGCGTAGGCGCAGGTGGCGAAGTGCGGTTCGCGGGTGCCGAGCGACGTCATGAGCTCGTTGAGCTGCTGCAGCGACTCGGCCGGCGTCAGCTCGAGCATGGCCAGGGTCTGGATCGCGGTGCGCAGCTGCCCCATGGTGACGGCGGCCCGCACGCCGTGCCCCGCGACATCCCCGACCACGAGCGCCACCCGCGCCCCGGGCAGCTCAATGGACTCATACCAGTCGCCGCCCACCTCGACCAGTTCGCTGCCTGGCAGGTACCGGTGATTGACCTCGACCGACGGCGGCGCGGACAGGCCGGTGGGGAGCAGGCTGCGCTGCAGGGTGAGGGCGGTGGTCCGTTCCCGGTTGTACCGGCGGGCGTTGTCGATGAAGACCGCCGCGCGGGAGGCGAATTCCATCCCGATCTCGGCGTCGTAGTCGTCGAACTGCCGGAACCCGGCGCGGCGCGTGCAGACGAAGAAGCCGAGCGCGTTCTCCTTGGTGGTCAGCGGCAGCAGCAGCATGGACGTGCCGGTGAGCAGCTTGGCCACCGGCCGGCGCAGCCACGATTCCGCGATGTTGACCGCGCGGGCCGCCTCCATCTTGGCTTCCCGGACCGGCTTGCCGGTGTCCATGCACTGCACGTAGGGCGTGCCCGGGGGGTAGAGCAGCACCTCTCCGGTGGGGAACGCCGCGTCCCACGAGGGGTCGCCGTCGTCGGTGGCGACCGCGATGCGCCGGAGCACCTGGGACCCGTCGGGGGGATGAACGGGGTACTCGTCGATCGCCGCCAGGCTCTCCAGCACCAGCAGCCCGGACGCGTTACAGAAGTGCGGGACCATGATGCCGATCAGGCCGCGCGCCATCTGGTCGAGGTCCAGCGTCGAGCCGATCCGGCGGAAGGTGTCGTCGAGCAGCGCGTGCCGCATGAGGGCCGGGTCGACGAACCGCTCGTCCCCCGGTGGCGGCATGCGCAGGATCACCAGGGCGGCCAGCGCCGTGTCGTCGCCCTGCATGGGCTGCACGCTGGTCACCGCGTCCTGGGGGCCGGCCCGGCGGACCCGCACGGCCAGCACCGCGGTGGCTTCCCGGCCGGCCCGGGCCGCCTCGAGCAACCCTTCTACCGGCGAGCCCGGCCCGGTGGCGCCGGCGACCAGCTCCGACAGCGGCGTGCCGGCCAGTGACTCACTGTCGTGCTCGAGGATCTCGGGCGCATTACGGTCGTGCTGAACTATCCGTCCGGATTGATCGATTCCCAGGATCAGTGTCCGCACAGAGGTGTTTGACAGCAGAGCGGTGATCTCAACCACGGTACCCGATATCACCTCGTGCGATCTTGTCGGGCCTGCTGGGAACCCTTTCCTGGCTAATGCATAACTTAATGCCTATTGGCTACTGTTGCTCCGCTCTTAGCGTGATGTTGTCCGTGGGGCCTTGGCCCACCAGGCGGACGGGTGGATCGCGCGGGTGGAGGAGGATGGGTGGCATGGCCACGGCCAGACCGGGTGATCATCGTCGGAGCCGGGCCCACCGGCCTCGCGCCGGCCGTCAAGATCGTCCTCGCGGGCGCGTCGCGGGCGCCGGCTGCCGAGGGGGCGGCTGGTCCTGAGCGACGGGCCGCCCGCGGCTGGTGCGCCGCTGAATGACGACGCCCCCGGAGCAGAACTCGCGGGGGCGCCGTCAAGAGTGCTGGTGTGCGATCGCCTCTCGGCGAGTAGCACGACGCGGCTCCAGCCGAACGGTATTCCGCGACGGCAGATGAGTTGAGGCCCGGGGGATACAACACACCAGCGAGGGTTGGAACGCATGATCCGGCCGCCCTATTCCGGGGCCGCCACCACTTCCGGGAGTGACCTTGGCGCGGCCGGGATCCGCCGGCGGGCCTGCAGGTCTCCGCAGACGAAGGCGAGCGCCAGCACGGCGGCACTGAAGGAGTCCCGCTTTCCGATGGACCGGAAGCTGGCCAGGCTGGCCGCGGAGTCGAGCGAATCACTCGCCAATGCGGCCGTGGTCCAGCGACGGACATCCCTCACGTCGCCTGATCGGGCGGCCGCAACGGTGCCCAGGCCCAAGACCAGATCCCGGATGCCAATGGTCCGCATGAGCAGCATGTCGGTGCCAGTCGGCTCCGGCTGGCCGGCCAGCCGCATCGGCACCCCGGGCGCCGCCGTGAGCGCGATGCCGACCGCGGCCCTGAGCCATCCCATTGTCTCGTAGCTCGTGACCGGCACGGTCGCAGCGTAGTTCAGCCGCGGCCGCCCGGCCAGATCAGGGTTTGGCCCGCTGCGGGAATGGGCGGCGGCGCGTTTCTGCCCATCGGCGGCTTCGCGGCGCGAGGATGGGGGAGGTTCTGGCCGTAAGGACAGGAGCGCCGGGCGCTTCAGGAGGGATAGGGTTGTTGTCATATTCGGGGGGTTATGAGGGGTAGTTGGCGGTGTCCGGGGACGTCTCGCTGATTGGCTGTATCGGGGTGCTCACCGTGGCCACTCGTGGCCCGGCCGGCCCCGGGGAAGTGCTGGTCAAGGTCCGGGGGGGCCGGGAGTGTTTTATCGCCTGGTCCAGCGAGCCGATCCGCAAGGGCTCGACTGTGCTGGTGGTCGAGTCACGCGGCCAGCGGGCGGTTGACGTCAGCGAGTGGACGGACCCGCTCGATCCCTTTCCTGACAATGTCGTTTAAGGAGCCATACCATGCTCGGTTACCGCGTCCCCGCACCCGATGAGGCCATGCTGATTGCCGGGGGAAGGCAGAGCCGGAGTGGCGCGCCGTTCCGGGTCGTCACCGGGCACGGGGCCTTCGTTCTCCCGTTCTTCCGCAAGGCCCGCTACCTGACGCTCTCCATGCAGGAGTCCGAGGTCGCCGAGCAGTGCGTCACGAAGCAGGGCATCACGCTGAACGTCCGTTCTGTCATTGCCTTCAAGGTCGGCAACGACGAGGAGAGCATCGTCAACGCCGGCCAGCGCTTCCTCTCCGACCAGGATCAGATGTCCACCCTGACCGGCCGGATCTTCGCCGGCCACCTGCGCTCGATCATCGGCTCGATGACGGTCGAGGAGATCGTGACCGAACGCCAGAAGCTGGCCAGCGAGGTGCTCGACGGGTCGAAGGCGGAGATGGTCAAGATCGGCCTGACCGTCGACTCTCTGCAGATCCAGTCCATCGACGACATGAACTCCGGCTACATCGACGCCATGGCTGCCCCGCACAACGCCGCCATCCAGCGCCAGGCGCAGATCGCGCAAGCCCAGGCCAACCAGGCGGCCGCCCAGGCGCAGCAGGAGTCGCAGCGTAAGCAGGCCGAGTACTCCCGGCAGACGGCGGTCGTGCAGGCGCAGTACAAGGCCCAGATCGACCAGGCGCAGGCCGAGGCAGCCCAGGCCGGCCCGCTGATGCAGGCCCAGACGCAGATAGGCGTCATCAACGCCCAGTCCGAGCTGGCCCAGCGCCAGGCCGAACTGCGCCAGCGCCAGCTGGTCGCCGAGGTGATCAGGCCCGCCGAGGCGGAGGCGGAGAAGGTGCGCGTGCTGGCCAAGGCCGACGCCGAGCGGATGCGGATCCTGGCCGAGGCGGCCGCCTCCAACGACCGGGTGGCCCTGGACCGGACCCTCATCGACCAGCTCCCGCAGATCGTCAGGGAGGCGGCAGCCGGCCTGGCCGGGGCCAATGTCAACGTCCTGAACGGGGCCGACGGGCTCAGCGAGATCGCGGCTGGCCTGGTCGGCCAGGGGCTGACGATCCTTGACTCCATCAAGAAGAACC
>Ga0302326_10034112_pt1 | contig 10092 bp, 13 predicted proteins | sample Palsa_T0_3_FD_202264 | JGI IMG/M metagenome (GOLD analysis project Ga0302326, IMG submission 202264) | Peat permafrost microbial communities from Stordalen Mire near Abisko, Sweden - Palsa_T0_3 | ecosystem: Environmental > Terrestrial > Soil > Palsa > Peat permafrost | place: Sweden: Abisko...
TTCAGTGTCTTCTCCTTTTTATCCTGCAGTTTTTTCCACGTCGCTCGATGTCCTACAGTCAGTATCCGCAAGAAACCAGGCAAGGGAAGATACGATCGTAATCTAGGAGTTTGTGGTTTCGTTTGGTGAGCATTTTCTGGACTTGTTTGATTACGGCCATGAGATCCATGGCAGGTTGAATGATCCGCGTCTCGAGCATTTCGAGTTCCGGTTTAAGAGTCTCCTGAAGATCTTTGACGGCTGCTTCGTACTCCTCACATGCTTTTATTCCCTCGGCATTTCCTTCTGGCTTGGCGCTAGTGGGGTCGGAGGCACGTCCAGAGATAGGTTTATAGATCTCCTGGATGGCTTTTGAGAACTCGATTTGATGGTTCAACATCCCTGGGATCAGACTTGCACACATGAGATGGATACCATTAATTCCATCTTGATATTTCTTGGAATCTTCATGTAGTTTCTTTGTCTCCTGCTCGAGCTGCTTAAACCGTCGTTCGGCATCGATGAAGATGGCCTTATGTTAGAACCGCCTAGGAATAGGGAAGTACATCCTTGGTGTTGTCGCCGATATTGAACCTTGACTTTGCAGTCTGCGGTAACCGCGCAGCGCCCTGACCGTCAGCATCACGCACGCATCTCAGCAACAAACCTTAGTGAAGCCCTTCCTGGACGAAATTAGCACAACGATCGCCGTGGGATGCTTACCAGCTCATTCCTCCGAGTGATCCGACTTGCGATATCCGCTGTGCTCCTGCCTTGCAGACGACTGAATGAGCTTAGGGGGCAGCCGCTATATAGCGCCGTTATAATCTGAGTTGTGCGGACAGGCCAAGAAGTCGTCCTGTGTCACCGGTATATAATAATATAGCTGAACGTGATGCCGGCGAGGCGGAGCAGATCTTCCCACACGCCAATACCAAGGCCAAGTTATGACGAATGCGGAAAAGGACAACATTTTAGGGTTCAACGGTATTTAGGGTCTGTCATGTCGGATGAGTCAGCCGGCAATCCGGTCCACTGATATTGGCAGAGCGCAAATCAGCGATACGCCGAAGTTTTGTAGCCTTCACAAGTCTTCCATCTGCTACATTTCTGTTTGTTGTCACAAGCACAGAATGATTGCTAGAGGCCTTCCACGAGCGGCTGGTCTGCTCAGCAGACACAGCTGCAGACTGCACGGCAAAGGTCCGTCCGTCGGGATCCTCGCTCAACGATGTTTTACCACGCCGACGAAACCTCTCAACGCCACTGAAGTGACCATCGACAGAGATGCCCTGCTTTCTCCTTCTGCTCGTATCGTCTTGTCGTGGAATCATATCTGACCTGTAGCATTGGTGGACAAGACTGCTATACTGGCACATGGAACTCGACCGATCTACCTCGATGCTCAGGCAACGACTCCTACCGATCCACGCGTGCTCGACAAAATGATCCCGTACCTCACTGCCTTGTACGGCAACCCGCATAGTCGAACCCATGCCTACGGATGGGAGACTGAGAAAGCTGTCGAGACCGCCCGAACCCAAATCGCAGATCTCGTCGGTGCTGACGCCCGCAGTATAATATTCACATCCGGCGCAACCGAGAGTAACAACATGTGTATCAAGGGAGTCGCCCGTTTCTACAAGGGCAAGAAACGACATATCATCACCACTCAGACGGAACATAAGTGTGTTCTGGACTCGTGTCGAGTACTCCAGGATGAGGGATTCGATGTCACTTATTTGCCCGTCCAGACGAATGGATTGATTGATATGGCGGAGTTGGAAGCTGCGATTCGCCCAGATACAGTTCTCGTCTCGATAATGGCTGTGAATAACGAAATCGGAGTGATTCAACCTCTGGAGGCGATTGGAAAACTCTGTCGATCGAAGAAAGTGTTTTTTCATACCGATGCGGCACAGGCAGTCGGGAAAATCGAACTGGATGTCGAGAAGTTGAATATCGATCTCATGTCTCTCTCCGCACATAAGATTTATGGGCCAAATGGTATCGGAGCAGCCTATGTACGACGACGACCTCGAGTCAGACTTGATCCGATTATCTCGGGTGGTGGACAGGAGAGAGGTCTGAGGAGTGGGACTCTGGCACCTCATCTCATCGTTGGATTCGGAGAAGCATGCAGAATTGCAAAGGAGGAACTGCAGGTATTATCCCTCAAAGACAGATTGTCTTACTGTAGTATGATCACGCACGAGTCAGTATGCTTGCGAAACGACTGATCGACGGTCTTGCGGATGTTCCTCACATCGTCCAAAATGGAGATCCATACTCCCGCTACCCAGGCTGCGTAAACCTCTCCTTCGCGTACGTAGAAGGCGAATCCCTCCTCATGGCCCTCAAAGTACTCTCCCCATCATCGAATGCATCTAACTGTATTAGGACGTAGCATTATCCTCCGGCTCAGCGTGTACGTCCGCCTCCCTCGAGCCCTCGTACGTCCTCCGGGCGCTCGGCGCAGAAGACGACATGGCACACTCATCCATCCGCTTCGGAATCGGCCGATTCACGACCGAGCAGGAGATTGATTTCGTAGTCAAGACGGTCAAGGGCAAGGTTGACTTTTTGAGAGAATTGAGTCCGTTGTGGGAGATGGTGCAGGAGGGGATTGATTTGAAGAGTATTGAATGGGCACAGCATTGATTTGAGTTTAGCCGTTCGTTCGAGCACGCGTTTTCGTAGGGATTCTTATGGAATAGGTTATGTTATGGTATATTTGAAATTGCAGTTTCAATAGCGAGTCTACCCTCTTGGTATTAAGGAATCGGAAATCTTGATGAAATCTAGATGGGTACCTTTGATGTACTGAGCAATGGACACCAGCGCAATCTATTTACTTTGAAGTCTCCCTTAAATTGGCCGTTGCTAGTTGTCTTATTTCCCCACACCTGCCAACCTATGACGAGCCCTTTGCCTGCTCCGATTCGCCATTCACAGCCTCACTCAATGTAAAGTCACCCGACAAAAGTGTTCGCCAAACCACGAAATTACAGCCAAACACCCCACCTTTCTCCTGTGATACCTCCACCACCACTTTATAACAAATTCCAATATACTGTCAACTGGCTAAGAAAACCACTATGTCCTCCCCAATATACTTTCCAGCTCCAATTAAGCTGCTGAAGAGAATGCAAGCTTCACTGTATTTGGTCAAGATTGAAATTACAAATTTACGGCTTCATTTGGGAAAAAGCTGGCTTTATTTCCACAATCTGTTCCTCCACAGCGGCGAACACTTTTGTCGGGTGACTTTAGCTAAATAAGCTTCCCGTCAGCCCCTGTCCCAACTCACGACGTTTCATCAGTCCTCCACAGCACATACAGAATGTACCAAGCACCGCCAGGTGCTCCTCCAGGGACATACTATCTTCCACCAAACCACCCATCCTCCAATCCCAATGACGACGACGACAACAATGCTCCCGCGTATCCTCCACCAGCATATCCCCCACCACGCACAGATCCCGCGCCGTCAACGTCCCATCCTGTCCACCCAGCTTATATCCCTCACCCGGACGCGTCAGCGCCGCCTCAATGGGAGGCTACCACGGGAGAATCCCGAGTCGCACAATTGTATCCCTATGGAAAATACCACGATGCCGGGGAAGACAATTTCGAGCGCGGGATGCGGTTCTGCGAATTCCACCCCGAGGTCAATATGGCGCAGTACATTACCTTTGAACAACTCGATATCATTCGCACTCAGGGCACGAGAGCCTGGACAATCGCCCCGCCGTCCCAGTTCGATGGCAAGATTTCTAGAAACAGAGACGGGTCCACAGAAATAAAGTCTTCCTTCTCGCCTAGTTTGGATAAAACGCTTGTGTCGTCGCTGCCTGTGCTATGGGGACGGTATAATCCTAAGGAGGGCGCAAGGGGGGTATATTATGAGGTGGAGATTGAAAGGTTGGGGAGAGATGCGGTTGTTGCGGTGGGATTTGGATGTTTGCCTTATCCTATGGATTTCAGATTGCCTGGATGGCATAGACATTCTGCGGCAGTGCATTCCGATGATGGATTCAAATTCTTTGAGAACTCCGATGGCGGTGTCCCCTTCATGGATCCCATCAAAAAGAGAGGTCTCCTCCCCCCCCTGGCCCACACTTGCCATATTTAGTAGTTGATTGGATCAGCTGCTGACGGATAGATATCCTTGGGGTAGGAATCTATCATCCCACAGCAAACTCCTCGGGAACTATCTTCTACACTCTAAACGGACATAGAATCCCCAATGATGCCTTCCACGGAGCATTCTTCCCAAGACAGGATTTCGATGTCTTTGCCATGATAGGAGTTTCCGGAGAAGTCAAGATCTCAGTCAATTTTGGGGCGCACGGACGGTTCAAATGGCACGAGGGAAATGAACCGGGCTGGAAAGTCGGGCAGGAGAATTTTGAGAAGCCTAGATTGTAGGTATTCGGCGCAAGGGGCATTGGTTCGTTGGGGGGAAGGATTGCAGTTGGTCGAGGGTTTATAAGATCAACTAGATCATTCATGCATTGATATGTGAACTAATACAGAAATAATCTCAAGCTATTTAAACTTCGCACCCCTTGACTCCCCTTTCATTCAACATTAGACATCCAACAAAGCAAGCACACACATAAACTCCAGCAACATATCCCTGATCTCAAGTACAAACAAACTAAAACGAAAGAACAACAATCCAGCAATGCACGTCAATATCAAACTTGAGTAGAAATCCTAGGAACAGCCCCGGTATGACTTGTAGAGGCCGTATGAGCGAGACAACGCGCCGTCAAATGAGCCTTACTGAAACAAATCTCACAGGAAATTAGACTTGCACAGGACCATTTATGGAATCCCCTTGAGTCGCACAAGTTGCAATACTGTCCTACATGAGTACAACGCTGATAGCACGACAAAAACGCAAACAAAAAGGAAGCCAGGGGTCAGGGGTAAAGGCTTGGGGAGAGAGGGAAAAACCAGACTGGGAGGGAGGGTGGGGGGTACCTGTAGAGCGGTGGGGCATTCACTGATGCGATGGCCCTGTAAGTGACAGAGGGTACAGATCCCGCCTTGGGGACAATCTTTTGTGAAGTGGCCTGGTTCTTTGCATCTCTGGCAACATCTCAAAAACTCCAACGGGAACTACCCGTCAGATCACCCTCTCAAATAATCCACTAATATATATCATCAAAAATCACAAGGGGAAACCTTTTCAAACAAAACATGGAACAGGGGATGAAAGCAGTGAAAGGGGGAGAGACTTTTGCTCGACATTCATATCGTCGGTGAGTTTCCTCGCCACAGGTCTCACATCCTCGAGAAGGACAATCACGAAATGTATGTCCACTACCATCACACCCACTACAAGTAGGCACATTCTACCATTAGCCTCCCCCCCAACAGACTTGGAAAAGGCAACATAGTCGGCCATCATACGTTGCATTGTATGGAGGTTTCAGGGTAGATACGTAGCAATCTTTAAATCCATGGCCGAATTGTTTGCAATTGGGACACTGGTCTTTTGGACAACGTCGAGTGAAATGACCCCTTTCCTGACACTGCGTACATTTCACTTTCTCCATATTACACGGCGACTACCCCTTGTCAACGCTTTCCCCAAATTCCAAAAATCCAAGCGGCTATCTGGGGAACAAGTCTGTGTTTGGGGTAGAGTGAGGGTTCATGGGCAAGGGGAGGTACAATGCAGTTCTCAGAGGTATGGTTGGTCCTCCCACAAGAAGTACAGAAGGGGGTATATTTCCTCTGCGGACAAAGTTGACTGAAGTGGAGGCCTACGGCGGAACAGTAGACGCACATGCCCATGATTGTGATTGGGCATTGGGAGGTTTGGTGGGAGGCACTGCATCTGGAACAGGGGATTTTGGTATAATCGATATGGCCGTTGCGATCGCATTGGCGGCACCAGGGGAGAGACGATGGTAATTGAATTTTTATACTGGTACTATAGAGTTAGCGAGTTCTCGGGGGTTCTGGAAGGTTATCTGACGGTAGTTGTCCGGTCAGACAGGGATGGTGAGATGGACCTTGTTGGAGGCGATTCCTGTTTTGAGGAGATTATTGCGCTAATGAGATGTTGATTGTACATTTCCTTCAAAGTCGGCTGGGTAAGAGGCTGTTCCCCCAACATCTTTTCTAGACCTTTGTACTCGTTCACGGAGGTATTCATCTCCATACTTTCCAACATCTTCTCATTCCTTACCACGATCCTACCATCAGCTTCGGAAGTAGTTCTATCATACACGAAAGAACAATAGAAATCTTTCTCCCCTTGTCTGAGAACCTTGAAGCACCCCCAATACCGTCCCAGTGTACTGGGAACCCCCATTTCAGCAGTGACCTCCACCGTCTCTCCCGACACAACCGCCTCCTCCACCGTCTCCGTCAAATACTCATACCGTTCCTCATGGGCATCCAAATCATGTTTTGTACGAACAAGGACTTCGTCGCCTGAGATGGTCTCGGTATCATCATCCCAGATCCCAAGCATTGCGGACGCAGCGGAAGATTTGCATACCAGCATGCTCAAGCTGATTGGAGGGGACCAAGTTTGCAGGGTCGGATTGTGCAGATGCCATGTTAATTTGAGGACTGAGGAGGGAGATGTGATGATGGGAGAAGAGAGGCTTGTCCAGATTTTGGGTTGGAGAGGTATTGGTATTGTGTTGATGGGGCGAACGAGGTGGGGTTGAGGCGGTGCTTGTTTTTCGGGAGGTTGGGTCTCCGTGGATGCAATTGCTGTTGCGGTGCCTGGACGAGTTTGACTTTTGGGTTTGGCAGAGGGTGGAAAGCGCTTCGTGCGGAGGAGTGGAGGAACCATTGAGATGAGCTAGCGAGTTTAATGTACTTGGAAGATGAGCTTGGCGGTAACGGCGGTTGTCGAGTCGCGAGATCTTGGATGCGGCAGTGTAAGTGTGCCTTGACCGCCGCAGATCTCACAACATATACTCACGCGTTTTATCCTAACCCCGTGACAAAGGCGCTTCACCCTCTTGAGCAGTGAGACACTTGTTTTACCACTAGAATTTATATCCACGATATTCAAAGCGAACAGAACACCACACACTCGCTTTTCCATATTTATGACACCAGATTTATAATTGGAACTGCACATGCATCTCTTCCGACCGACCTCCCAATTTCTACCGGACCGGGGCTGTTCCGGGCTCCGTTCATCAGGTCCAAAAATTTTCGCCGATCACCGTGGAGCATCAAATATGTCTGCACCAGCACCACAGACAAAGAAGGAGCCCAAGCCGCGGACAGATGACGGCACCTCGTCGACACTCGTCGTTCGAAACCTTCCCTCAGCAGCCACCTCATCTGAATTCTCTGCGTTCTTCACTGCCATCGCACCTGTCCAACACGCCTTTGTAGTAACCAAGAAAACCGACGAAGGAATTCACGGTGAAGGATTCGGCTTCGTGACTTTCGCAGATAAATCCGACGCTGTCAAACTCGTTCAAAAAGGCAGTATCCCCTGGACCGATAAGGAACATACCCTTACCGTTGCATATGCCAAACCGCGTCAACGTCGTGCTGCAGAGACGAATGTCAAGGAAAAACATGTTCAACCTTCGAAAGACCCGAATCTTCCTTCAATTCGGCCGCGGTTGATTATTCGGAATTTGTCGTGGAAAGTGCGTACGGAGGCGCAATTGGAAAAAGTTCTTGCGCAATGGGGGAAGCCGAAAGAGGTGAAGATTCCGAGAGGGAAGGGGGGACGGATGACGGGGTTTGCGTTCGTCGAGATGAAGACTAGAAAAGCGGCAGGGAAGGTTATTGAGATGGTGAATGGCATGGATATTGAGGGGAGACCTGTTGCTGTTGATTGGTGTGTGAGTAAGGATGACTGGAAACAGGTCCCCCAGTCGACGTCCACTGCAAGGGAGGAAGTCATCAAAGAGGACGACGACGACGAGGAAGATTCCGAACCCATGGAGATTGAAGTGAAAACAGAAGATGAAGACGATGGAATCCTCGATGAAGAAGATGATGAAGACTCCGAAGACGAAGAACTCCCCGAACCTAATTCCCAAACTCTCTTCGTTCGCAACATTCCCTACCTCGTCACTCGAAAAACATTATTCGACCTCTTCCGTCCCCTCGGCCACATCGCCTCCCTCTACGTCGTCACAGACCCTCAAACAGGTCTCTCCCGCGGAACCGCCTTCCTAACTTTCTCCTCCTCCACCCCCGCCGAAACCCTCCTCTCCCTGGACTCAAGAATCAAAGCCGGCACCGCGACTCCCGAAGAAATCGAAAAGTACACTCTCGAAGGCCGGATCCTGGACTTTCTCCCAGCAGTCAACCGCGACGAAGCAACCCGTTTGAAAGACGAACATGCCACTAAAAAACGTGATGATAAACGGAATTTGTATCTCCTCAAAGAGGGCGACATTGGTGAGGATCATCCGTTCTATTCGACTCTGTCGGCGAAGGATTTATCGGTGAGACAGGACTCGGTGAAACAGCGGAAGGATATGTTGGCGAGCAATCCTTCTTTGCATCTCTCGTTGACGAGACTTGCTGTGCGGAACGTCCCTCGGTCGATGGAGGAGACTGAGTTTCGTAAACTGGCCATCAAAGCGGTCTGGGAATTTGAAGATGAAGTCAAGAAGGAGTTGAGAGAGGATTTGACTGAGGAAGAACGGGCTAGAGATCTATTCGAAGTGAAGGGGAGGTTGGTCCGACAAGCCAAGATTGTGCTCGAAAAGACGGGACGGTCAAAGGGATACGGGTTTATTGAGTATAATAGTCATGCTAGTGCGTTGAAGGGATTAAGGTGGCTGAACGCACGTGTGATGGGGGAACGCCAAGTTCAGGAAGAGGGGGATAAAAAGAGGCGACTGCTTGTTGAATTTGCCATTGAGAATGCGCAGGTTGTGAAACGAAGGAAGGAAAGGGAGGACGCGGCCCGAAGGAAAGCTATTGCGTTGAAGGAAGCCGAGAAAGCTAAGAGTGAGGGCAAACGGCAAGATGAGGCACCTGAAGCAGAGACTTCTGATAAACGGAAGAGAGGTGCTAAAGATACTACGACAACGGGGCCGTCAAAGAAAAGGAAGACTGAGAAATCAGACACAAAAGTCGATTCAACAGAAGTCGGGAAAATTATAGGAGCAAAGCGGTTCCGGAGGAAACTAGAACGAGGAAAGAAAGGGAAATAGTTCATACTCGCATGCGAAAGCAAACTATATACCCCTTTGGAACTCACGGGTCATCAATAATATAACTTGCATTGTATGATTAAGTACATTATCTCGGGCACTGGAAGAAGGGTAATTTACATCTATCGATCCATGTAACTCCTTTGTCTCTTTGCATTGAAGTCATCCATCTGTCCCCTTTCAGCAAGCCTCTTGACATTCTTCGCCACGTCTGTGCCTCCAAGATTCGTAGCCATCTGTCTCTTCTCGGCAATAGCTTTCTGTTCCTTCCACTTGGGATCAAGTAGTTCGATCCTCATATGTTCATCCAGTTCATTCACATCAATGGCCTCACCACAATTTGGACAGATTTGAGTGACCACATTACGTGTCGTACGAGGAACGTATCCTGCAGGACGGATCTTCATGCCTCCGGCTAGAGTCGCGGGAAGGGCCTTCGGTTGAGGTAGCTCGTCTTCTTCTTCGCCATCAGAGATCTCCATATCGACTTCTTGTGGCGGTGCGGCGGCGGCGGGTTGGATGGCTTGAGAGGGTTGTGGGACAGTGACTTGGGCACGTGGGGGTGGTGCGTACGGATTGTCTTCGGGCATGGCTTCGAGACGACGGGTATCGGGATCGTAGTTTACCATTAATCGTTTTTGCTCTAATGTTGCGTATTGGAGATCAGAAAGGGATGTAGGAGGAGGAAGTTCGGCAGCGTCGTCGGCGGGGGTAAACTCGATTGTTGCCACCACCGAAAAGTCATGCCAATCGATCTGAGCATATTCAACTACACAATTAGGACATGTTATTCCAAAAATGACGAAGGGAGGTACGTTTCTCTCGTTCCTGTTCTTCCCTATCCTTTGTCTGCTGCTCAATGACATGTTTCTGCCACGCCACTCGAACTTGAATATCATCCAGAATAGCCTCCTTATCTTCCGCCAATTTCTGGACTCTG
>Ga0302326_10034113_pt1 | contig 10092 bp, 13 predicted proteins | sample Palsa_T0_3_FD_202264 | JGI IMG/M metagenome (GOLD analysis project Ga0302326, IMG submission 202264) | Peat permafrost microbial communities from Stordalen Mire near Abisko, Sweden - Palsa_T0_3 | ecosystem: Environmental > Terrestrial > Soil > Palsa > Peat permafrost | place: Sweden: Abisko...
CGGCAACGGTCCCCTGGCCGGTGAAATGGGTGATGCCGCGATTGACCATTGCCTGCACCACTTCCACGTTCGGCTGGAAATTGGAAACCGCATTCGCGTCCTGCACCATGACGACCCGCGCGGAGTTGTTCGGAGAAATGGGGAGCGTTCCGGCTTGAATTTGCACCACCGCCAGCCACAATAAAAAACAGACAGCTTGAACTAGAGCGTTTATTGACACGTAAAAAACAGAATGTTACCACCAGCAACAATGTTGACCACCAAAAATGAGTGTGAAGGTTTTGGCGCTTGCGTCTTGGACTGCGGCGGCCATGACGCCGCTTTTGGCAGGACGTCTGGTTCCCTCCCGCCATTCGAGAATCGTCCGATGTTTCAAGATGGCGGCGGAAAATTCTCCCTCTCCCAGCGGGAGAGGGCAGGGGTGAGGGAGAATCATTCGGTTGTGAACCCTGTATCGGTTCGTGGAAAAGGTGAACACGCCACGATGGTTCACAGGAAATTCATCAGCCTGTCCCTGCTGTTTTTTTTCACGTTCCGGTTTTTAATATTTCTGGCTTTTGCCGCGGCTCTGGCCGGCTGCGGCCCGCCGGGAGCGCACGCGCTTTTGAAAGGGAAGAAATTGCTGGAGGAAGGCGATTACGCCGACGCCGCGGACGAGTTTAAAGACGCCACGGAAGTCATGGCCACCAACGCCGAGGCGTGGAACTATCTCGGCGTGGCCGAGCAGCACGCCGGGCAATTCGAAGAAGCGGCTAACGCCTACCAGCGCGCGCTCGAGCTGGACCGGGATTTGACCGAGGCACATTACAACCTGGGCTGCCTTTGGATGGATGAAAACAGGCCGGACGACGCCGTGAGTGAGTTCACTTCCTATACTCTGCGCCGCGTCAATGAGCCGGACGGCTGGCTCAAACTCGGCCTGGCGCAGCTTCGCGCAGGCGACGTTCTTACGTCGGAAAAAAGCTTTAGCACCGCACTTTATTTAAGCCCGAACAACGCCGTCGCCCTGAATGGCCTCGGCCTGGCGCGGATGAAGCGGGACCGCCCCGAAGATGCGCAAAAATTTTTCCAGGCCGCCGTCCAGGCCCATCCCGATTATGCCCCGGCCATTTTAAACCTGGCCACGGTTGAGCATGAGGATTTGCACAACGACCCGTTTGCGCTGGACGAATACCGCGCCTATCTGGCCCTCAACCCCCGCCCCGCAAATTGGGACGAGGTTAACGCTATTGCCGCCAGCCTGGAACAAACCTCGACGTCCGCCGCCGCGCCGCCAGCCGAATATCAGCAGTCTCCGTCTGCCTGGCAAAACTCCGCCTCTGCCGACAACACCGCGCCAACCGAGCAGGAAGCCATGAGACAGCAGAAGAAGAAAGAACACAGGTCGCAGGCCGCCCGCAACGACGCACAGGAACAAACAGATGAGACAATCCCCGCGCCAACCGAAACCGAGCAGGTGCAACCGGAAACGACCATTGTTTCCACACCCAACTCCGCTCCCAGACAGGCGGGGCAAAACGACATGTTTGGCTCGGTCAACTCGAACCCGCAAAACGCCAACAATAACGGGCAGGGCAACTCCGCTCCTCCCTGGTTTCATTTCCAGCCACTGACAGAGCAGGGCAACATCAAGGTCACACCGTTGCCGCCGGAGAATTATTCGGAGTCACCGGCGCCCGTCCACATCGTTCAACCCGCGCCGCCGTCTTATCCGCGCTACCTCCATTTGTCGCCGCACAAGCCCGCGCTGGGGGATCGCCATGCGGCATCCGTGATGTTTGATCGTGCGCGACAGGATGAATCACAGCGCCGGTTCACCGACGCCCTGGACTCCTACCGCCGGGCCACGCGGTTCGACCCCTCGTGGTTTGAAGCGCAATACAATTGCGGCGTCATGGCCTATCGCCTGCGCGATTACCAGTTCTCTCTCGAGGCATATGAACTGGCGCTGGCCATCGAGCCGGATTCCCTGGACGCACGCTACAATTTTGCGCTCGCCCTCAAAGCTGCGGACTACGTTCCCGACGCGGTGGCTGAGTTGAAGAAAATTCTCGCCTCCAATCCCAACGACGCCCGCATCCATTTGGAACTGGGCAACATTTACGCCCAGAAATTGCGTGACGTGGCCCGCGCGCGCGCGGAATACCTGAAAGTATTGCAACTTGACCCGGGCAACCCGCAAGCCTCGAACATCGAATTCTGGCTCTCGGCCAATCCGCAGTAACTCAGATTTTATGAAGCTGACAACCTCAATTCAGCTTGCGGTTGACTCCGCAAATTGCCGCTTGCGAAAAGCGGCGAGGCATACCAGATTCAACGTATGGCACTGACACCTTCCACCATGCTGCCGCTGGGCACCACGGCGCCGGACTTTAACCTCCCGGACACCAACGGCGAGATGGTGTCGCTCGATGATTTTAAAGGCGTGCCCGCGCTGCTCGTATTGTTTATTTGCAACCATTGCCCCTATGTGAAACACATCCGCGCCGGCTTGGCGCAACTCGCCCGCGACTATGCGCCCCGGCACGTCGCCATCGTCGCCATCAACTCCAATGACGTGGCGAATTATCCCGACGACAGCCCGGCAAAGATGAAGGAGGAAGTCAGGACCGCCGGTTATACCTTTCCCTACCTTTACGACGAGACGCAGGAAGTAGCCAGGGCCTACCGCGCCGCCTGCACGCCGGACATCTACCTCTTTGATAAAACCGTCAAGCTCGTCTATCGCGGCCAGCTTGACGACAGCCGCCCGAGCAATGGCCTTCCCGTAACCGGAAAGGATTTGCGTGCCGCTCTGGATGCCGTCCTGGCCGGCAAAACGGTTTCAGCCAATCAAAAAGCCAGCGTCGGTTGCAACATCAAGTGGAAGTCCGGCAACGAGCCGGATTACTTTTAAGTAAAACATTAACCATTGCGATGAACGAAGCCGCCGGTTCAAAAACGGCGCTCACCGTCCATCGTAAAAACAGGTCAGATGATGACTTCTGCACCGCCCATTTCCCCGGGTGGCGGTGTCCCCCTCTCCCCACCCAATAGCGGCGAAAAAATAATTCAAAGGATTCGGCAGGCTGTGGGTTCAAAATTAGTAAAAGCACGCTGCATGGCTGACGCCGACGATGACCTGGTGTTGCAATGCCGAAATGGCAGTGTTGAGGCGTTTGAAATGCTCGTGCGGAAACATCAGCAAATGATTCATGTTCTGACATTTCGAATGACCGGCTCGATTGCGGACGCCGAGGACTTGGCGCAGGAAACCTTTATCCGCGCTTACAATCAAATCGGCTCCTTCAACGGTCGGGCCAGGTTTGCCACATGGCTTTACAGCATCGCCGTCCATGCCTGCCTGAATTGGCGGCGCGACGAAGCCCGGCGCTGCCGGGCGCAGGCGGATTGCGCCGATGAAATGTTTGCAGAGCAAAGAGAAAATTCCCCGGTGGATAACGAAATGGCGCAACAGGCGCAGGCGGCGTTGCTGAAATTACCGGGTGCGCAACGCGCGGCCATCGTGCTGACCGTCTATGAGGGTTTAAGCCATGCGGAAGCGGCCAAAGTGTTGCGCTGCTCTGAAACCACGGTTTCCTGGCGTGTGTTTGCCGCCAAACGAAAACTGAAAAATCTATTGAGCCGGCGGGTCAGGCCTGAACTCCCATGCCTGCCGCGGGATGAACAAGTAAAGATGCTTTGAGACATGAACGACTTTGAACTGGAATCAAAATTGAAGGCGATAAAAGTCCCGGCCAGGGAAGAGGAGTACTGGGGCGATTTCCCGCGCCGGGTACGTTCGCAATTGGGCCCCCCGGTTTTCGTGGAACCGCCGCGCGCTCGCCTGATGCCGCAATGGGCATGGAACAGTGGTTTGGCGCTGACGTGTGTGTGTTTAAGTTTACTACTCTGGCCAGTGTTTCATGCGGCGCTGCTGGATGAGCAGACGTTGCAGCGGGATGCGGCGAGATTGTCAGCAATTGACTGGCCAAAGGACTATCAAGATGAGCAGGCGTGGCAGCGGGACGCGGCGAAGTTGCCCAAACAATTGCACCTGCTTTTGGCGGATGAACATGGCATGCAAGATCTGGTCGCGGAGCGGGATTAAACGTTTAACAAAATATGACTTCGGAAACTGTCCCATCTGAAAACGGGAAAAAAGTTGAAGCCTCTGCGCCAAGAGTTTTGGAACAACTTGTCCATCAGGCCGAGCGCGCGGGCGCAAGCGACATCCATTTGCAAATGCGCGGCAAGGCCGCCGAAGTCGCCTTTCGTCTGGACGGGGTCATCACGCCGGGGAGTGAACTGCCCGCCGAAATCGCGGAGCGCGTTTTTGGGCGGATCAAATTTCTCTCTCGCCTGAAAACCTATCAGGAATCGCTGCCGCAGGACGGGCGCATCGCGCGCGATGAGCTGAAAAGCCAGAACGACGTTCGCGTGGCCACTTACCCGACCGTCACCGGCGAAAAAATCGTGCTTCGCCTGTTTAATTCGGATTCCGCCAAAACGTTGGAACAAATTGAATTTCCCCAGGCCGCGCGAACGGAACTCGAAAAATTTCTGCGGCAAACCAGCGGTTTGCTGTTATTGACCGGTCCGGCCGGCAGCGGCAAGACGACCACGATTTACGCCTGCCTGCGTAACCTGGCCGAATCCGGAGGACGCCACATCATCACCGTCGAAGACCCCGTCGAGCAGATTGTTCCCGGCACCATGCAGACGGAAGTGAACGAGGCCATCGGGCTGGATTTTGCGCGCGCCGCGCGCCATCTGCTGCGGCAGGATCCACAGGCGCTCATCATTGGGGAAATCCGCGATGAAGCGACCGCGCAGTTGGCCGTTCGTGCCGGCCTCACGGGGCATTTGGTGATTTCAACCCTGCACGCAGGCTCGTGCCGGGGCGTTTTTGAGAGGCTGCTTGCTATGTGCGCGGACTTCTCCGCCGTGGCCAGCGCGGTGGAACTGGTTTTGAACCAGCGGCTCATTCGCCAGCTCTGTCCCGCGTGTACCGGCGATGGTTGCGACCGCTGTTTGCACACGGGCTTTTGCGGCCGTGTCCCACTCGTGGAGTGGCTGCGGGTGGATGACAAAACGCGCGAGCTGGTCCGGCGGCGGGAACTGCCGCTGCTCACGCCTTTGCAAACCCTCGAAGCCTCGGCGCGTGCCCTGGTGAACGCCGGTATCACCAATGAGGTGGAATTTAAACGCATCTTTGGCTTATGAAATGCGACGAATTCGCTTTTTTTAACCAGCAATTGGCCGCGATGTTGCGGGACGGTATTCCGCTGGAGGGTGCGCTCAAACGTCTTTGCGAAGAGATGCACAAAGGAAAGCTGCGCGACGAATTGCAGGTGCTCGAAGCCGACCTCGCGCGCGGCACGCCCATGGCCGACGCGCTGACACCGCGCCGGTTGCCCGAACTCTACAAGCGCATGATTTTGGTGGGCGTCAAAAGCGGCGATTTGCCCGGTGCTTTGACCATGCTGGCGGATTATTTTCAGAGGCAGAGCAATCTCTGGATGCGCCTGAAAGGGTTGATGGTTTATCCGCTGATAGTTCTTTTCATGGCGTTTTTGTTGTCGTGCTTTATCTCGTATCTCCTGAGCCATTTTATTTGGGACAGTTTTAGGCAGATTAGTGATTTTTCCGGTGGTCCTATAATGTCGGTAATAACATCGGGGCTTTGGATGTCCCCGGTATGCATTGGGATTGTTTTAGTCGCGGTTTTGATTGCCGTGGCGGTTTCGCCGGCGCGCCAAAAATTGCGTTGGAAGTTGCCGGCGTTCAAGGATGCAAGTCTCGCGCAGGTCGCCTCGGCTCTGTCACTGATGCTGAAGAACGGCGTGCCGCTCGGTGATGCGCTGGCCTTTGCCGAGCAGCTCGAGGCGGGAACGCGCGCGGAAAAAGAAATCGCACAATGGCGGCAACGCCTGGCCGCCGGGCATGGGAAATTTTCTGAAATGACGGTTGCCAATGCCACTTCGTCCGGCTCCGTTTTTCCGCCTTTGTTTGTTTGGACGGTGGCGCAATCCGGCGAAGATTTAAAGGCCGGCTTTGAACGAGCGGCTGCGATTTATCAGGCACGCTCGGCATATCGCGTGGAGATGTTTCTCTATTCAGCTCTACCGTGTGCTATTCTCGCGCTTGGCATCATGATAATCGCCCAGGTGCAACCAGTCGTGGCGGCAATCATGTCGTTTATTCGCGCGTTAAGCGGCAACTGAGGTTAAACACATAATGATGGCAAAAATTACATTTTCTCCGGCGTTTGCTGTGATTTTGGGGGATGCGCAAGGACTGTTCGGCCTTTTGCAGGCGCTGTGCTGGCTGCTCGTCTGGGTCAGCGGTATTTTCTGGTCAACCTTCGTGATTCATTTCCTCTTCAGCCTGCCGATGCGCCGGGCGGAACGGGCAAGGTTATTCCTGGATCTGGTTGAAGACGCGCTCAAACGCGGGCAGTCCATTGAGCAAATGGTTCTCTCACTGGCCGGGCAGCGCGACCGGACGCTGGGGATGCGTTTTCACTGGCTCGCAGCATACATTGAAAACGGGTTGCGCTTTGGAGACGCGCTTAAAAAAGTGCCGCGTTTCCTGCCGCCGCAAATTACCGAAATGATTAACGCCGGGGAAAAACTCGGCGATCTTCGGCGGGTCCTGCCGGCGTGCCGCGAAATCCTCCGGGATCACCCGGCAGGAGTCCGAAGCGCCTTCCATTACCTGCTTCTGGTGGTTTTTATTTTTACGCCCGCCTTTGTTACCGTGGTTGTGCTTACGACAGTTTTTGTTGTTCCAAAATTCAGGGACGTTGCCAGCGGCATGGATGTAAAGCTGTGGCCGGAAACGTTGTTTGTCTTTGCAAATATCCAATGGTTTATGATTCTTGAAATGGTTGTTTTTCTTTTGCTCGTTTCGGCAACGGCGGCTTATATCGGGGGGCCAGGATTCGCCCGCATGGTTCAACGCGCTTTTAGTTTTCCGTTCGTGGATTGGATTGCCTGGCGGGTACCGTGGAAACGAAAACGGTTGCAACGGACTTTTTCCGCCATGCTCGCCGTGCTGCTGGATGGCGGCGTGCCTGAAGTTGAAGCCGTCCGGCTGGCCGGAGAATGCACCGCCAATGAAATTTGCCGCAAACGAACTGCCCGTATTCTGGCCGCGCTTCAGCAGGGCACAAAACTGGATGACGCAGTCCGCGCCTTCGACGACAGCGGAGAATTTCATTGGCGGCTCGCCAATGCCACACACGCGCGCGGCGGTTTTTTGAATGCCTTGAGGGGCTGGCACGAAGCGCTTGACGCCAAGGCGTTCCAACAGGAGGAAACTACCGCGCATGTGCTTACTACCGGTGTGGTAATTTTAAACGGTGTGCTGGTCGCGCTGATTGCCACAGCCATGTTTGGTATTTTTGTAGCCCTTTTGAGAGGAGCGACTTCGTTATGAAAACCGGCTCACATAATTCCAGGAAACTTCAGCACGGGTTGCTCGAAATTGACCTCGCTATCGCCCTTGTCATCCTTATGACGGCTATGATGCCGCTGGGATTTTTATTTGGGCGTGAGCGGGATGCCCTGCGCGCGGATTATTGCCGCGCCGTTGCCAATGAAATCGTGGACGGCGAAATGGAAATCCTGGTCGCCGGTGATTGGAAAAATTATTCTGACGGCGCCCAAACCTACATCGTCCACTCGCGCGCCGCCGCTAACCTGCCGATGGGGCATTTTGAACTGACCAAAACCGGCAAACACCTGCGCCTGGAATGGACGTCTGACAAGCGGCAGGGTATCGGCACCTTGATTCGCGAAACGACCATCCCATGAAACTGCACCCGCATATCTCGCGAGCCAAAGGCCAGGCAGGCATCATGCTGGTGGAATGTATCGTCTATATCGCCGTTTTTTTAATTCTCTCCGGCGTTGCCATGGGCACGTTTTATTTGTGCTGGGATCATTCCAAGGCATTGATTTCGGCGACCGATGACATCAGCTCCGCCTTGCATGCGGGCGAGCGCTGGCGGGCGGATGTGCGCGAGGCCACAGGAACCATCACTGTCGAAACAACGGCATCGGGCGAAATCATGGAGATTCCTGAAGGCGAAACGGAAGTGGTTTATCGGTTCGATTCCGGCCAGGTGCAACGGCAAACGGGATCAGCAAGTTTTAACCCGTTCCGACTGACTAAAGTCATGTCGTCGGAAATGAAAACGGACGTGCGTGGCGGCGTGACGGCGTGGTGCTGGGAATTGCAGTTGGCACAGCGCCGCAAAGAGACCCATCTGCCGCTTTTGTTCACGTTTGAAGCGGCGCAAAAAACACCATGAAATTTAATAGAGAAAAATTTCGACAAAGCCTCGAAGCTGGGACGAGGCGAAAAGACGGGGGCTTCGTGGCCACCATGGAGTTTATCGCGTTGCTGGCCATAATGGTCCTGCTGGTGACTGCCAACGCCATGGCGCTCTACCACCTGCACCGCGAAGTTCGGGTTTTGGAGCAACAACAAGTCACGCGGCTGAATGCGTCACAAACTAATTCCGTCGCCACTGTTCACTTTAACGTTGCAAGCACGGATTTGAAATGAACAACGACGCCGTGGCCAAGATTGCTATCCTGAAAGATTCTATGAGGTGCTTTATCTATGGCCTGCTCGGCTTTTTGCCGGTCATTGGCTTGCCGTTTGCCATAGCCGCATTATGGCTTGCAGGCGGGTTCGCGTCCGTGAGCGACAATATTGGAATGCGGCAAAACCTTACCGGATTTGGGGCGTAGTTTTTGCCACAATTGCTATGTTGTCCGCGCTGTCAACCATAGCATTTTTCGTCATTAACTCGATTGATCCCGGCATATGGTATAGTGCAGATTGAGGGGATTAATTTTACTCACGCCTTCGGCAGTTTTTCTTCCACCATCTCGCAGAGCGCGTGCATGAGTAGCTTGTGGCCTTCCTGGATGCGCGCCGTCACGTTTCCCGGCACAATCAAGTCAATCGTTGCAACACCTTTGGTGAACCCGCCGTCGCGGCCGAGAAAACAGATGCTTTCGACACCCCGGAGTTTGGCCTCTTCGAGGGCGCGCAGGATGTTCTTTGACTTCCCGCTGGTCGTGAAGGCAATAAGCACATCGCCTTTTTCTCCTAGGCCCCAAACCTGGCGCGCAAAAATTTCATCCGCGTGATAGTCATTGCAGACGGCAGTCATGTATTCGCCGTTGGCCGTCAGGGAAATGGCCGGATACGGCCGGCGGTCTTCGCGGAAACGGGCGAGAAATTCTGTGGCCAAATGCGTGGCTTCGGAGGCGCTGCCGCCATTGCCGCAGACCAGCAATTTGTGGCCCGACGTCAGGCAGGTCAGAACCAGTTTGGCCGCGCGCGCGAGTGGCTCTTCCAAGATTTCCAGGCCGCGTAGCGTCGCCACCGATTCTTCAATCGCCCGTTGCAATTGTGTCATGCGTGCAGGTTAGCGATTGGCGATTGAAAGAAAAAGTCGAAAACAATGGCGATAGGGCAAAACTGGCCTGCTCTCATCCAGAACCGGCTTTAGACTTCACAATAGTCCGAATGACTTTAACGTAATGTTGACACTTAAGTCCTTGGGAATCAACAATGTTGACCTTGTTGACACTTTCCCGCGAATACCTCATGCATGTACCTCCATCCATTTGGCAAAACCTCCTTGTTCTTTTCTGCGAAGGGATTAATTTTGTTGTATGCCAATATACGAGTTTCATTGCGAAAAATGCGGAAAGGACAGCGAACTTCTGATCCGCTCGACGGACTGGAAGAATTCGGAATGCCCGCATTGCGGCTCAAAGAAGTTATCCAAGAAATTTTCCACCTTCGCTGCCGCCGGTGGCAAAGCTTCACCCTCCACTGGCATTGGCGGCGGCGGACATTGTTGCAGTGGCGGCGGTTGCGGCTGTCATTGATTTCCAGGTTTCTTTTAGGTTAAAACTTCGGCGTGCAAGCGCGCTTTCTTTGCGGTCCGGCGGGCAGCGGCAAGACGTTCCGTTGTCTGGCGGAGATCCGCGACGCATTGCGATCTGCTGCGGAAGGTCCGCCGCTGGTTTTCATTGCTCCCAAACAGGCCACCTTCCAACTCGAACGGCAATTACTCGCAGA
>Ga0302326_10034116_pt1 | contig 10091 bp, 11 predicted proteins | sample Palsa_T0_3_FD_202264 | JGI IMG/M metagenome (GOLD analysis project Ga0302326, IMG submission 202264) | Peat permafrost microbial communities from Stordalen Mire near Abisko, Sweden - Palsa_T0_3 | ecosystem: Environmental > Terrestrial > Soil > Palsa > Peat permafrost | place: Sweden: Abisko...
CCATGTCCCGGGCGCGGGTGCCCATCGTGGCCACCATCATCGGGGAGGGTGGCAGCGGCGGGGCCCTCGCCCTGGGCGTCGCCAACCGCGTGCTCGTCCTCGAATACGGGACGTACAGTGTCATCACCCCCGAAGGCTGCGCCTCAATCCTGTGGAAAGACGGGAGCAAAGCCGACGAAGCGGCCGCGCGGATGCGCATGACGGCGCCCGATCTCCTGCGCATGAAGGTCATCGACCGGGTCGTCGAGGAGCCGGCCGGCGGCGCCCACCAGGATTACGACGAAGCCGCCCGCAAGGTACGGGCGGCGCTCGTGGCTACCCTGGCCGAGCTGGATTCCGTCGGCAGCGCAAACTTCCTCGTCGAGGACAGGTACCGTCGCTTTCGCGCAATTGGTGCACTCCGCGACTGACCTCGCCGCCCGCTTTGTGGTATTTCATGCGTGGTGGGCGTACATATCGGACTCGAAGGCAAGGTCGCCATCGTGACCGGCGGTAGCCGCGGGATCGGTGAGGCCATTGCGCGCGCCTTCGTCGCCAACGGCGCTCGCGTCGTGGTCGCCTCCCGCAAGCTCGACGGGGTGACGGCCGCTGCCGAGGCGATTGGGCGCGAACACGGCAAGGATCGCGTCTTGGCCATCGCCGCGCACACCGGCAAGGAAGACGAGTGCGTTCGTCTCGTCGCGCAGGCTGTCGAGCACTTCGGCAAGGTCGACGTGCTCGTCAACAACGCCGGCACCAGCCTTCACTTCGGTCCGATGCTCGGCGCCGAGAGCGCCGCGTGGGACAAGACGTTCGAGGTCAACCTCAAAGGCTATTTCTGGTGCGCGCGCGAGGCGGCGAAGCACTTCGCCGCGCGTGAAGCTCCGGGGGCGATCATCAACGTGGCGAGCATCCTCGGTCTCATGACATCGTCGATGCAAGGCGTCTACGCGATGTCGAAGGCAGCCGTCATCTCCATGACGAAGACCCTCGCCCTCGAGCTTGGGCCGTCGAAGATCCGCGTCAACGCGATCGCACCCGGCTTCGTCGACACGCGGCTCGCGAGCACGGTGCTCAAGAACGAGTCGCTGCTCAAGGGCGTCATCGGCCGGACGCCGCTCGGCCGTACCGGCGAGCCCGACGAGATCGCGGCCGGGGCCCTCTACCTTGCGAGCGACGCGGCCGGCTTCTTGACTGGACATACGCTAGTAATCGACGGAGGGTTGACCATCGGGTAGGAGGGCGGCAGCGCGCTTCGCCAGGCGGGCGTACGAGAGTTCATGGAGAGTGGTCAAACCATCGCGGGCAAGTATCGACTGAACCGCCTGCTCGGGACGGGCGGGATGGCGTCCGTATGGTCTGCGACCAACGTGTTCACCGAGCGCGAGTTCGCCATCAAGTTCATGCTGCCCCAGGTCGCGCGAACGCCCGAAGCGGCGCGGCGCTTCCTCCTCGAGGCCAAGGTCAGCGCGCGGATCAACCACCCGAACATCATCGAGGTCATCGACGTCGGCCAGGCCGAGGACAGCTCGCTCTTCCTCGTGATGGAGCTCTTGACGGGGGTGTCGCTCGACGTCGCCGTCCGCCAGCACAAGCCGGCGCTCTCGACCTTCGAGTTCATGGTTCACATGCGGCAAGTGGCCGAGGCGCTCGCCGCCGCGCACCGCAGCGGCGTCATCCACCGCGACCTCAAGCCGACGAACATCTTCCTCCACACGGATCGCGACGGCCGCATCGTGCCGAAGATCCTCGACTTCGGCGTCAGCAAGATCCTGGAGGAGGAGAACAACACCTCTCTCACGGTCGTCGGCACCGTGCTGGGCTCTCCGCTCTACATGAGCCCCGAACAAGCGATGGGGGCCGAGGGGATCGACGGCCGCACGGATGTCTTCGCGTTCGGTTCGATCTTGTTCGAGGCGCTGACGGGCCAGCGTGCCTTCGACGGCCCCAACTTCAACGCGCTCATCGTGACGATCGCCACGACGGAGCCCCGTCGCATCGACGACGTGGCGCCGGCGCTGCCGGAGCCGTTGCGCGCGCTCGTCCGCGAGTGCCTCATCACGAACAAGACCCGCCGGCTCGACTCGTTCGAGCGCGTCGTCGAGCGGCTCGACGGGATGATGACGGAGCTCGACAAGCTGACGGCGGCGCTGCCGTACGCCGTGCGCGGCGAACAGAACTCGCAGGCCGAAGCCACCAAGGCGCTCCACGCGAGCCACGTGAGCGAGCGGCCGCCGCCCCCCTCCTCCATCCCGCCGTCCTCCGGCCCCCGTTCGTCGGAGCACCCGTCCGCCGGCAAGATCCCCACGGCGGTCTCGGGTCTCACGGCGCCGACCGACAGCCTCTCGAAGACCCGCACCTGGCTCGGCTCGGTCGACCTCCTACCGGGGCCTCAGCCCCGCAGCGCCGTGACGGTGATGGCCGGTGCCGTGATGGCTGCGCTGGCGGTCGTCCTGGGGATCGCGGCCCTATTCGGGCGGGGCCAGTCGACGCCGCACGCCGCAATACAGGGCTCCACACTTTCGGCTACGGCGGGCGCCGTCGTCACGCCGAAGAGTGCCGCGCAGGCGCCCGTCGACGCAGATCCTTCGAGTCAGGTGCCGCTCATCTCCGTCGACTCGCTCCCCGTGGCCACGCGCAAGACGGAGTCCTCGCGAGCCGGGAAGCTGTCGGTCAACGCCAGCCCTGGTTCCTGTGCGGTCACGATCGACGGCGTCAAGAGTGGTGCCACCCCCCTGACCGGAATGGAGATCAGCACGGGCGTGCATCACCTCGAGTGCGCCGTCGTCAACGGGCGGACGAAGACGGCCACGGTCAACGTCTCCGAAGGCAACACCACTCACTTCCGCTTTGCCCTCGAGGAGAACTGAGCTCCGCCCTCGAGCGCGTGATCGTCGATGCGTGCCTCGGCGAGGCCGCGCGTGAAGAGATGGGCGCAGACCTCCGCGTGTTCGTGGAGTCGAGGGGCGTCGCGAGGGAGGACGCGGATGCCATCGCCGCCGCGCCGGCGCGGCTCGCGGTGTACCGAAGCCTCGTGCAGAACGGGATCAGGACGATCGTCGGCCGGGTGCTCCCCCGGACCCGGGCGCGCCTGAACGCCGCCTGCGGTGGACGCTTCGACGCCGACCTGGCGCGGTTCCTCGACCTGGTCGGCCCTCGAACGCACTACCTTCGCGACGTGCCGCACGAGCTGACGGCATGGGCGATCCCGCAATGGCGCGCGGACCCGACCGTGCCCGCGTATCTCCCGGACCTCGCGGTCTACGAGGGGACGCCCTTTGCCGTAGCATCGGCGCCGGACGACGCGCCCTTCACGCCCGCCGGCGTCGCGCTCGATCGCCCCCTGCACTTGTCGAGCTCCATCCGCCTCCTGCACCTCTCATGGCGCGTCGACGAGCTGCCCGAGGACGTCGACGCGAACGGCGCGCCAGCGGCAGGCCCCGCGCACCTGCTGGCTTACCGGCAGGCCGATCACGGGGTCCACTGGCTCGAGCTCACCCCACTCGCGGCTTCGATCGCGGACGGCCTCGTCACCGGCCGGAACCTGGGCGACGCCGTGGAGGCCGCGTGCCGCGACCACGGCACGATCCCCTCCGCCGTGACCTCCGACGTTGCGCGACTCCTCGCAGACCTCGCGGATCGCGAGATCCTGCTCGGCGCCCGCTAACTTCGGGTTGGATCTTTGGGCGCGCTGCGGTCGAGGATCGCGCGGACGCGGGCCGCCTCGTCGAGGAGCACGTCGAGGGCGGGGACGTTCTGGTCGCGCTCCAGCACCACCGGAACCGGACCGGTACGCTCGAGCACGCGGCCCAGCAGAGCGAGGACGGGATCGTCGACGGGCGCGCCGTGCGTATCGATCACCATGGCGCCGGGAGATCTCGGAGGCCGCGCCTCGCCGAGCCCCGTCGGTTCGACCGCGAACCATTCGTGCCCGGCCACGTGGATCTGAACGACGCGCTCGAGCGGCGCCTCGCGCATCCAGGCGTCGACGTCGAACCCGAAGTTTAGCGCGTTGACGTAGGCGTTGTTCACGTCGAGGAGCAGCCCGCAGGACGCCGCGTCGCACACGCGCGTCAGGAACGCCGCCTCCGTCATCTCGGCGCGTCCGGGGTGCCAGTAGTAACTGATGTTCTCGATGGCCAACTCGACCCCGACCGCGTCCCGCGCGTGCTCGATCCGCTCGGCGATGGGGCGCACGTTCGCCTCTTTGAACGAGACCGGCAAGAGGTCGTGCAGCTTGCGGCCGCCCACGGACCCGATGCACAGGTGGTCCGAGTGCCACGGCGATTTGAGCGCGCGGACCGTCCGCCCGAGATCGTCCAGGTAATCGCGATCGAGGCCGTCGCTCCCGCCGACCGACATCGTCAAGCCATGGGTGACCAAGGGGTAGCGCTCGGCCAGCCACGCCAGCGCCGCCGGCTGTGCCCCGCCCCGGCTCATGTAGTTCTCCGGGGACACCTCGAGAAAATCGATGGGGAGCCGGCGCAGGGGCCCATCGCCCCGCCCCTGCTCCAGCGCAGCCGTCCGGCGCACCAGCTCGTCGATGAAGTCCCAGCGGAGTCCGAGCCCGACTCCGCGGACGCCCCCGGTCACCAGACCTTCTTGGCGCTTCCCGAGCACGTGCCGGCGCCGCAGCTCGCCTCGCCCGTGGCCTTCGGAGCGGCCGCCTTCTTGGCCGTCGCTTTGGCGGCCGGCGCCTTCGCAGACGCCGAGGACGACGCGGCCGGGGCGGCCGAAGCGGCAGGAGCTGCCGACGCGCTTGCGGCGGGAGTCGCGGACGCGACGGGGGCTGCGGTCGGCTCCGCCGGTGCGGGGGCGGCGGGGGCCGGCGATGACGTGTCCGCCGCGGCGGCGGGCGCGGGCGCGGGCGCGGCCTGCGGAGGCGGCGTGTCGCCTCCACCGCACGCGCCGAGGGCGGGCGCGCCCAGCGTCGCAAGGACGGCAGCAAATGCTTCGAACGAGAGCACGGACGTCAGGGAATGGGGGTGTCGCATGTCGGGTCGGTCTCCTCTGGATTCTCGCTTCTCTTCTTCTTCAGTGCAATCGCAGGCCTGGCCTACATCGCGGTGGCGGGGGCCGGCACGGCGGTCAGATCGACCGTCACGTCGGCCGTCTCGGCGACCTTCGAGATGAGCCGGGTCGTCCAGTCGAGGATCTGTCCGGCCGGATCGCGAGGGCGGACGTCGAGTTCCTTGAGCACCAGGCGGATCGGCTCCTTCGACTTGATCGTGACGCGGGCGGGCCTCTCGTCCGGCGACGAGCCGCTCGGAGCCCGGAAGGCGATGTCGACGAGCGCGTCCTTCTGCGCCTTGTGACCGTGGACGAGGATGTCGCCGTGAACGGTCGCGGTGACCGTGCGCACGTCGTCCTGCCCGTCCTGGATGACGGCGACCTTGGATAGGTCGGCCACGCTGATGCCGTCCACCGATCGGATCGCGAAGTCCGCATAGCGCATTTCGCTGTTCACTTTTCCACCCACCTCGACCTCGAGCCAGGTGCGCGCGTGCTCGGTCTGCGTCGCGTCGTCGCCGTTGCCGAAGGTGTGCGTCGAGAACGAGGCAAGGTCGATGCGCACGAGGCCCCGCGTCTGCGTCAAGTCTTTGGCAACGATGTCCAGCGAGCCCGTGGCCGCGGTGGTATCGGCCTTGATGTGCTCTTTCACGCCGGGCATGTCGACGTGGGTCGCGCTCTTCGGATCGATCGTGAAGTGCCACGTCCCGGCGGCCGACTCGGTCTTCGACGCCGCGAGGGCGCTGGCGGCGGGGGCGAGGGTGGCGGAGTCTTCTTTGCGGCTGCAACCGCTGCCACCGGCGGCCACGAGGAGGATCGCGGCGACCCCGGAAGAGGGGCGGACTCGAGGACTGAGCATGTAATCGAACGACTCCTTGGCAGACCCGGAGGATACCGCTCCCCCCCACTGGCCGCGGAGAGGATACGCGCACGCGCCGATCGCGGTTACGAAGAAGTGGTATGAAGAGGGGCGTGGCGCGAGCGCACGCCCACGTTCTTGCCTCCCCGGCCCTCGGGCTTGCTCTGCTCGCAGGCTGCGCCCGCGCTCCCTCCCCTCTTGCGCCAGCGTGGCATGGCGCCATCGGCCTGCCGGGCCACGGCGTCCTGAGCGGCGGGGCCGAAGTCCCCGCAGACGCCGAGGGCCTTCGCTGGCTCCGCCACAACGACCGGCACTGGGGGACGCCTCGCTTCACGCGGGCGATCGCACGCGCCGCTGCCTTCGTCGCTCGCGAGCGGCCCGGCGGCGTGCTTGCCGTCGGCGACCTGTCGAGGCGCACCGGCGGCGGCCCCGTCCCCCCGCACCTCTCCCATCGCTCGGGCGTCGACGCCGACTTGCTCTTCTTCGTCACGACGATCGACGGAGCGCCGGTCCCGAGCCCGGGCTTCGTGCATTTCGGCGCGGATGGCCTCGCACGGGACGACGACCATGCGAGGTGGCTTCGATTCGACGTCGAACGCGAGTGGCTCTTCGCCAAGGCGCTGCTCGAGGACCCCGACGCGCGCATCCAGTGGATCTTCGTGAGCGACGTGGTCAAGGCCTGGCTCCTCGAGTGGGCCCTTGCTCGCGGCGACGGACCCGAGACGATCCGGCGCGCCGCGGCGGTGATGCGTCAGCCGCACCCGGGCGGCGTCCACGACGACCACTTCCACGTGCGCACGGCCTGCTCGCCCGCCGAGGTGGCCGCCGGCTGCGAGCTCCTCGGGCCGCGGCGCGAGTGGCTCGACTACGGCGCCGGGCCCGACGACGAGCCGGACGAGGAGCTCGCCATCTCGCTGCTGCAACCGCTCTCGCCGGCACCGATGCCGTGAACCTTCTCCTGCGCGCGGACGCCGTCGACATCGGCCTGCACGTCCAGAAAGGAGCGGCGGAGCTCGCGTACCTGGACCCGCCCTTTGGCGTCGGGACGACGTTCGGATCGCGAAGCCCGCGCGGGGGCGCGCGCGCGCAGGGTCCCACCGCCTACGACGATCGATGGGCTTCCCCCATCGCATACATCGCGTGGCTCGAGGCCCGGATCGCCGCCGCGCGAGAGTGCCTCTCGGACGCCGGAACGATGTGGCTGCACCTCGACCACCGAGCCGTGCACGAGGCCAAGGCGGTTTGCGACCGCGTGTTCGGGCGCAAGGCCTTCCTCGGCGAAATCATCTGGGCCACAGGCAACGGCGCCCGCGGGGCCCGCCGCGGCCCTGCGATGACGCACCAGACGCTGCTGCTCTACGCCGGCGGGCGCGAGGCCGTGTGGAATGCCCGCGATCCCAGCCTGCGCGAGCCTTTCGCCACGACGAGCCTCGCGATGCACTTCACGCACACGACCCCCGACGGCCGACGCTTCCGCGAGCGGACGATCGCCGGTCGCAAGTACCGCTACTACGCCGACGAGGGCCGCGCGGTCGGAAGCGTGTGGACCGATTGCCCCGCGATGGTGGCCAACACGCCCCTGCGAGGCGAGACGACGGGCTACCCGACACAGAAGCCCGTAAAGCTCCTCGATCGGATCGTGCGCGCGTCGAGCCGGGCCGGCTCGCTCGTCGTCGACCCTTTCTGCGGCGCCGGCACGTGCCTGGTCGCCGCCGCCCGCCTCGGCCGGTCGTTCGTTGGCGCGGACATCGGCGCGCTCGCCATCAAGACGAGCGGGGAGCGCCTTCGGGGCGAGGGCGTCGCGTTCGACCTGCGGGTACAATCGCGGCCGTCCCGATGAAGACCTCGGCCCCCGACGAGGCGGCGCTTCACCCGCTGTTCTTGAAGCTGCAGGGCCGCGCCGTCCTCGTCGTGGGAGGCGGAGCCGTGGCCGAGCGAAAGGTCTCCGCGCTGCTCGAGTCCCAGGCCGCCGTGCGGCTCGTGGCGCCGGACGCGACGTCCAGGCTCCGGCGCCTCGCGGACGAACGGCGCCTCGAATGGCGCCCGCGTCCGTTCGAGGAATCCGATGTCGACGGCGTCTGGTTGGCCGTCGCCGCGACCGACGATCCCCAGGTCCAGAGGCGCGTCGCCGACGCCGCGGAGGCCCGCCGCACGTTCGTCCTCGCCGTCGACGACCCGATCCACGCCAGCGCGTACGGCGCGGCCATCGTCCGGCGGCCCCCCTTCATCGTCGCCATCTCCTCGTCCGGCGCGACCCCGGCGCTCTCCCGGCTCGTGCGCGAAATCATCGAAGGGGCCTTGCCGGGCGAGGAGTGGATCGCGCGCGCGAAGGAGCTTCGCGCGCGCTGGAAGGCCGACGCCACGCCGATGGGCGAGAGGTTCGCGATGCTGGTGAGGGACTTCAAGGGGCCTGGCTAGGCTTGGGTCACGGGAGCTCGCTCCCGCGATCCAGCTCGCCGTAGGCCGCGATCTTCAACTTGCCGTCTTCCGAGCGGAGCACCATCTCGAGGACGTCACCGAACACCTTCTCGTTGCCGATGCGGGTGACCTCGAGGGGTGCGCGGACGAGAAACTCGCCGGGGAGCATGTCGGTGGGGCGCAGCGGTGATCCCGGGACCTCGAGCTCGCTCTCGGACCATCGCTCGATTCGATCGCTTCGCAGGACTTCGGTGCCTTCGAGTCGCGCGTAGGGGTGCGCCCGCAAGCGCTGGCGCCAGCTCTCGACGAGGGCGTTGCGGCCGCGCGCTCGTGCATCGAGAGGACCGGCGTCCGCCGTGAGCAGCGCCGTGAGGGCATCGATGGATTCGCTCTGCCACGCATCCACGAACTGGCGCAGCAGCTCGGCCACGGCGGCCTGGGGGGCGGGCTCGATGAGGGCAACGACGCCCGCGGCCTCGGCCCGCGCACGCGGGACCGGTAGCGCGGCGGGCGACTCGAGCGCGACCCCGTCCGGATGGCGCACCGTTGCGCCCGCGCTCCCCGAGGCGGAGGGCGGCGACGCGACCGGCTGCTCGACCGCCCGCGCGCACCCGACCCAGGCACCGAGCGCGACGCCGCCCACCACGCAAAGCCAGTGGAGTCGGGGCAGGCGCATTTCACGCCCCAAATCCGGTGGGGAGCGACTCTCGAGAGCGCATTTCACGGCCCCAAATCCGGTGGGGAGCTCGAGGGGAGCGGAGGTCGCTCCCCTCGACCACGACTAGAGAGCTTCGATGCGCGGATCCTCGTCGCGCGACAGCGTGACGATGGCCCGGTCTGGAACGGCGCGCCATCGCCCGTTCGGGGCCCCATCCTCGAAGTCGCTGGCGACGAGCGTAAAGTGCATGCGGGATAGCTCGGGGATCTTGCGACGGAGCTGCGCGTCGTCGCCGATGATGGCCTCGGCGTCGGCCTTGCTGTTGAAGACGCGCAAGGCCATCGGCCCGGCCGACTTGTGGACCGCCACGATCTGGTTGCCGTTCGAGACCAGGACGTTGAGCAGCGCGGCCTTGGCGCCGACCTCCGCCGTGACCCCGTCGACTACGGCGAGGCACGACCGAAGCGACTCACGGACGAGACCGGGTTCGTCGGCGCCGTCGTTCAAGGAATCCGCGTCGTGCAGAAATGAAAGGAAGACGTGGAACACCATCTCGGCGTCGGTCTCCCCCCGGATCCCGCCACGAAGGAACTCCGGCACGCTGCTGACAAGGCGTTCGCGCACCCGCTCGAACTCGGGGACGGTGCCCGTCTGCGCAAAGAGCCACTTGCGGTAGCGAAACGGATGCGTGTTCTCCGTCCGGAGCGCCCCGACCGTCGCGTGCCGGACGTGCCCGATGAGCAAGTCGGCCCGCACGTCGGCGGCGAGGGTGCCCACTTCGAGCTGCTCGCGCTCGTCGATCGGGCGGCGGCGCATGAGCACCTCACCGCCCTGATAGAAGCCTAGGCCCCAGCCGAGCGGCCCGCCGTTCGAGCGAGCACGCAGCGCGTCTCCCTCGAACGCCAAGACGCGCGCCGTGAGATCCGGACGATTGCCGATGACTCCGAACAGTCGTGCCATTGGTTGGTTACCCCGAGCGTTCCGCTCTGCTCTTATGAACTACGGCCCACGAGAAGCAGCGAGGCAAGAGTTCACAAACACAAGTGGGACATGCAGTCAGCATACCACCGGGAAGCATCGCTCCCACAGGCGAGCAATTACTCTTCACTCGGTTCACGCCGCTCGCCTCCCCCTGGCACCTCTGTCGTGCCCCCGCCGACGCCGCCT
>Ga0302326_10034117_pt1 | contig 10091 bp, 5 predicted proteins | sample Palsa_T0_3_FD_202264 | JGI IMG/M metagenome (GOLD analysis project Ga0302326, IMG submission 202264) | Peat permafrost microbial communities from Stordalen Mire near Abisko, Sweden - Palsa_T0_3 | ecosystem: Environmental > Terrestrial > Soil > Palsa > Peat permafrost | place: Sweden: Abisko...
TCTGTCTGCGACGCGGACGCTCAACGTGGTCGCCGTCAATAACGCGCCGACCATCGCCGCACCGGCAACGCAATCGACCGTCGAAGACGTCGGACTCACGTTCTCCGCGGCTTCCGGTAATGCCATCGTCGTGGCCGATGTCGATAGCGAGGGACAACCCGAGCAGGTCACGATCACTGCCTCTGCCGGCACGCTCGCCACCGCGGCCGACCCCGCCGGCGCGGCGGCGACGCTCACGTTCACGGGAACGATCAGCCAGCTGAATCAGCAACTCGACGGTCTGACCTTCACGCCGGGCCTCCACGATTTCCACCCGGCGACCATCACCGTCAGCATCGATGATCTGGGCAACACCGGCGCGGGCGGCCCGAAGACCGCAGTGGCTACCATCGCGGTTTACGTTGCGCCCGTGGCTCACACGCCAAGCGTCACGGACGCTTCCACCACCGAAGGTTCCCGCACCAACGGCGGTCTGGTGATCACGCCGAATCCCTTCGATCAGGGGCTGGCCGGCTATTACCAGATCACGTCGATCACGGGCGGAACGCTGGTTCAGTCGAACGGCGTCACGCCCGTCAACGACGGAGATTTCATCACCTTCGCCCAGGGCGCTGCCGGGCTTCGGTTCACGCCGTCGCCGCAGTCCCTTTCCGACGGCTCGTTCACCGCGCAGGCATCGGTCTCGAGCTCTGTCGCCGGCCTTGGCGGAGCGGCTGTAACGGCCACGATCAGCGTCACCCCGTTGCCGCTGGTGGTCCGCAGCGCTTCGCTGGAGGTGCAAAACGGAGCGATGGTCACTCTCACATCTTCGGAGCTGAAAGTGGCCAGCCCCGCGGGAGTCAACGACGCGATTGTCTACACGATCTTGTCGCTTCCCACGCAAGGCGCGCTGCTGCTGGACGGCGCCGAATTGGGCGTGAATGACACATTCACGTCGGCCGACGTCAGCAGTGGAGCGGTGCAATACGTTTCCGCGAACAGAGCGGCTTCGTCTGATGGCTTCCAGTTCGTGGCCACCGACGCCGCCGGCAGAACCTCCGGCGCCAGCGCGTTTCAGATCGCGTATGCCCCGGCGGCAGATATTCCGACGCAGCCCATCACTCCCCAGCCCCCGGCCGGCCCAATTACCATCGCCCCCCCCGACGTTCCCGAATCGATCATCAGCGTCACGCCATCGGGCGGCACTATCACGCCTCCGCCTCAATCGACTTGGACGGACACCACGACCGTGACGCCAGCCGCGGTTCCGGCTGCGCCGGTTGTGCCCTCCGCTGTCGTCGCGGCCGGTCATGTGGCAGCGGTCGCGCCCAGAGCCTCGGTGGTCGCGGCGCCGGAGCCGTCGGTGCTGGCCAATCCGGTCGTGGCTTCAGTGACGGGACCGATCGATCTGACGCCCAACGAAGTGGCCGCGGTGCAAAAGACTTTCGACGCGCAGAGCGGACTCTGGTTCGAGCTGGATGAGATGAAGCAGCAGATGATTTCGCAGATGGCGTTCAAGGCGTGGGCGGGAACGGCGTCGTTTGTTTCGGTGGGCATGTCGTTGGCGTATTTCCTGTGGATGTTCCGCGCCGGCGCGCTGGTGACCAGTCTGCTCTCGTCCCTGCCGGCGTGGAACTTCGTCGATCCGCTGCCGATTCTCAACTCGATGGGTTCTTCCGGGGGCGGGGCCGACGACGACGAGGGGCTGGAGTCGATGTTGACCGGCAGGAAGAAGAGCGGGTGACAAAGAGCGAGGCCAATCCATGATTCTCAAAAAATCAAAATCGTTCCAGTGGTTGCGGAAGCAGATTGGGCGAATCCCGGCGCGGCCGCGCATCGTGCTGGGGCAGATTCTGCTGCTGGGGGCCGTTTTGCTGGGAGCGCTCTGCCTGGGGATCATTCCCAGCGAAACGCAGGCGATCATGATGGGCCGCTCCAAGCTCTGCGAGATGATCGCCGTGCACTGCTCGTTTTTCGTTTCGGCGGGAGCAGAAAAACAACTCGGCCTGACGTTTCCCGTGATGGTGCAGCGCGATTCAGACATCCTGGCCGCGACGGTTCGCCGGGCTGATGGGAAGATCATCGCGCAGACCGGCGATCCCCGGCTTGCCGCCGCGGGCGGGGGCTCGGGCTCGATCGAGCAGAACGTCAATGTGCCCATCTGGGCCAACAATCACCCGTGGGGAACCGTCGAGCTGCATTTCCGCGCCCTGAGCCGGTCCGGCGTCTGGGGCATGATCAACTCGCCGCCGGTGCGGCTGATCGCGTTCATTCTTTCGATCTGCATGGTGACGTATCTGTTTTATCTCCGTCAGATGCTGCGGCACCTGGACCCGTCAAAATCGGTCCCGCCGCGCGTGCGATCGGCGCTGGACACGCTGGCCGAAGGATTGCTGGTCATCGACAACGAAGAGCGGATCGTGCTCGCCAACCAGGCGTTTGCGAACCTGCTGGAGAAGCCCGCGGGGGACATGCTCGGCTGGGCCGTGGCATCGCTGCCGTGGGAACAGTCGGCTGCCGAAGCGGCGGAGGCCGCGCCATGGGTGATGGCGATGAAGCAGGGGGTCACGCAGCGTGGCGTCGTCATGCATCTGCGCGATGCCCAGTCGCAGCTGCGCACGTTTTCCGTCAACTGCTCGGTGGTCAACGGCGGCGATGGCCAGCCGCTTGGAGTGCTGGCCAGCTTCGACGACATCACGGTTCTGGAGCAGAAGGAAGTCGAGCTGCGCAAATCCAAGGAGGTTGCCGAATCCGCCAACCGCGCCAAGAGCGAATTCCTCGCCCGCATGAGCCACGAAATTCGCACGCCGATGAACGCCATCCTCGGGTTTGCCGAGGTGCTGCGCCGCGGCTACGAGGAAAACGAAACCGAGCGGCAGGAATATCTGGAAACGATTCACTCCAGCGGCCAGCACTTGCTGGAGCTGATCAACGACGTGCTTGATCTGTCCAAGATCGAAGCCGGCAAGCTCGAGATCGAGCTGAGCCGATGCTCGCCGCACCGGCTGATCTCCGAAGTACTCACGGTGCTGTCGGTGCGCGCCCGGCAAAAAGGCATCGCTGTCGAATCCAGCTGGAATGGCCCGATCCCCGAGTCGATTCAAACCGACCCGACGCGCCTGCGGCAGGTGCTGACCAACCTGCTCGGCAACGCCATCAAGTTCACCGAAACCGGCTCGGTTCGCGTCGTGGCGTCGATCATCGAGCCAAAATCTTCAGGGCCCCGGCTCCGGCTCGACGTGATCGACAGCGGCATCGGGATGAAGCCCGAAGCGCTCAACCGCATCTTCCAGCCTTTTGCGCAAGCCGACACGTCCATCACCCGACGCTTCGGCGGCACCGGTCTGGGTCTGTCCATCAGCCGGCAGATCTCCGAGGCCCTCGGCGGCGGCATCGAGGTGGCCAGCGAATACGGCAAAGGCAGCACCTTCTCCGTCATCATCGAAACCGGCTCGCTCAGCGGCGTGCCAATGCTCGACGCGGCTCAGGCGAGCGCTTCGCTGGCTGCGCTGCGCCGCGCCGAGGGCACGGAGATGCGTCTGCCGCCGGCTCGCATCTTGCTCGTCGAGGACGGAGTCTCGAATCGCAAGCTGGTCTCGCTGGTGCTGCAGCGTTGCGGCGTGACGGTGATCCAGGCGGAGAACGGGCAGATCGGCTCCGATCTCGCCCTGGCCGAGCCGTTCGATCTGATTCTGATGGACATGCAGATGCCGGTCATGGACGGCTACACCGCCGCCGCGCTGTTGCGAAGCAAGGGACTCAAGACGCCCATTATCGCCCTCACCGCCCATGCGATGCGCGGCGACGAGGAAAAATGTCGCGCCGTCGGCTGCACCGGATTCCTCACCAAGCCGATCGACATGGATTTGCTGGTTCGAACCGTGGGCGAAACGCTGGGCGACAAGCCGGCCGGGGCGACGCCGTCGCCGGCGTCGACGATTCGGCCGATGGTTCAGCCCGTCGCGGGAGCTGGCCGAATCCATTCCATCCTCGATACCGCGGACCCCGACTTCTGTGAGATCGTCGAGGAATTCGTCCAGCGGCTCGGCGAGCAACTGGGCCAGATCGAAGCCGCCTGGTCCAAGGGCGAACTCGACGATCTGGCCAGCCTCGCTCACTGGGTCAAAGGGTGCGGCGGGACCGCCGGGTTCGACGCCCTGACCGGCCCGGCAAAACAACTCGAACTGGCCGCACGCGACAAGCAGCTCGACTCAATCGGGGCGGCATTATCGGCCCTGCAGGGCCTGGCAGACCAGATCGTCGCGCCATCCGGGGCAACCCTTAAAGTCCGAAGGCCAGTAACCGATGTCACATAGCACTGACTCGATTTGTGACATCGCATGCTCAATAACGACCACAAGCAAGCCCGCATCGCCATCGTCGATGACGAGCCGATCAACATCAAGGTCGTTCGCAAGCATCTGCAATTGGCCGGCTACACCGATTTCGTCACCACCAGCGATTCCACCACCGCGGTTTCCCTGATCGGCCAGCAGCATCCCGACGTGGTGTTGTTGGACATCATGATGCCGCAGGTGGACGGGATTCAAATCCTCGCCGCGTTGCGGGGCTGCGATAAGACCAGGCATCTTCCGGTACTGATTCTCACCGCCTCAACCGACGCCCAGACCAAGCTCCGCGCACTGGAAGCCGGGGCCACCGACTTTCTTCCCAAGCCGGTCGATCCCAACGACCTGATCCCCCGTTTGCGCAACGCCCTGCTGGTCAAGGCGCACCACGATCATCTGACCCGATACGCCGACGAGCTTGAACGCCAGGTGCGCATTCGCACCGCGGAGCTGGAAGCATCGCAATTGCAGATCGTCTACTGCCTGGCCCGCGCCGGCGAATGCCGGGATGACACGACCGGGCGACACGTTCTGCGGGTCGGCCGCTACGCGGGAATCTTGGCTAGAGAACTCGGATGCTCCGCCAATCACGCCCGGCTGATCGGAATTGCCGCGCAACTGCACGACGTCGGCAAGATCGGCGTGCCCGACGCGATCCTGAACAAGCCCGGCAAGCTGACGCCCGAGGAATTTGCCCTGATTCAGAAGCACTGCGCCACCGGCGCTCAGATCGTTCGTCCCCTGACCGAGGAAGAATGGCGCGCCGTGCGCAGCGAAGACGCACAAGCTCTGGAAACTCCCGCCCTGGCCCTGCCGCCGCTGCTGGCGTTGGTGCAGAAGATCGTCTCCAGCCATCACGAGCGGTGGGATGGAAAGGGATACCCCGCCGGTCTGGCCGGCGAAGCCATACCCCTCGAAGGCCGCATCACGGCCGTTGCCGATGTTTTCGACGCCCTGACCAACAAGCGCCCCTACAAAGAAGCGATGGATGTCTCCCAATCGCTGAAAATCATGACCGACGCCTCCGGCACCCAATTCGACCCGAAAGTGATCGAGGCCCTGCTCAAAAGTCTCGACCAGATCATGGCCGTCTTCCAAACCACCCACGACCAGGCCCCCACCTCGGCCGCGAACTCCCCCCCAATCACGCTAGACACGCCAAAGCGCACCGCGGCGTGATGAATCGGATCTGTTGGGCTCCCCTCACCCGCTCATTTTGCCCGTCCCCGCCGGGCGGTCTCTTTTTTGTTGGCGACATGTGCCATCAACCGGCGATGGCCTGCCGCGTCCGAAGAATTCAGCGCGATCATCGTCGCGGGGCATGATAAAGTGCATAAGACGCTCTAAAGTACCGCCATGAGCAAGCCGGCGGCGGGCCGTTCACTTTCGGAGCCTCAATCGGCTGCAGCTCCGATCGGCAATGATTTGTCGACCGCGGTTTATGCCCAGTTGCATCGAATTGCCGCCAATCGACTCCGCGGGCAGAGCGCGGGGCATTCGTTGCAGGCCACCGCGCTGGTCAATGAGGCGTTTCTGAAGCTCAAGGGATCGCCGCAACTGGAGGTGGTGGATCGTCATCACTTTTATCGTCTTGCCGCCGAGGCCATGCGGCAAATCCTCGTTGATCACGCCCGCTCCAAGGCCCGGCAAAAGCGCGGCGGCAAGCGGCAGCGGACGATGGCGGATGTGGCGCAGCTGGCGGCGGAGCAGGACTCGGACCAAATCATGGCGCTGGAGGAAGCGATGCGGCGGTTTGAGGCAATCGAACCGCGGGCCGCGGAGATCGTGAAGCTGCGGTTCTTCGCCGGCTTGAGCGTCGAGGAGACCGCCGAGGTGACCGGGCTTTCGGTGCGAACGGTCAATCGGGAATGGAAGTTTGCCCGTGCCTGGCTGTATAGCGCGTTGGAGTAGACCGATGGCATCTTCTCCGACGGGCCCGGCGGATCGAGCCCCCGATTCGGCGGCAAACGCGGCCAAGGTGAAGGAGCTTTTCATCGAAGTCTGCGATCTGCGGCCCGATCTTCGGGCCGTCTATCTGCACGAACAGTGCGGGTCGGACCCGGGGCTTCGCGCGGCGGTCGAGCGGCTGCTCGAGGCGCACGACCAGGCCGGTCCATTTCTCGCCCAGCCAACCCAGCATTTGCCGACAACCGTTGAGCCGGATTTGTTTGTCGATGGGCAGTTCGTCCCGGGATTCATCATTGCCGGGCGCTATCGCATCGTTTCCCTTGCCGGCCGGGGCGGCATGGGTGAGGTCTATCGCGCCGACGATCTGAAGCTCGGTCATCCCGTCGCGCTCAAATTCCTGCCGTCCGATGTCGCCGAGGGCTCGCCGCGATTCGGGCTGTTTCTCAGCGAGGTGCGGTTGTCGCGTCAACTGGCGCATCCCAACATTTGCCGGGTGTACGACATCAACGAGTTCGACGGCCGACACTTTCTGTCGATGGAGTACATCGATGGCGAGGACCTCCGGGGCTTGCTGCGCCGCATTGGCCGTCTGCCCAGGGATAAGGGCGTCGAGATTGCACTACAGCTTTGCGCGGGTTTGTCGGCGGCGCACGAGAAGGGGATGCTGCACCGGGATCTCAAGCCGGCCAACATCATGATTGACGGTCGCGGTCAGGCGCGGATCACCGACTTCGGATTGGCCCGCCTGGCGGAGGGCGGCGGCGCCAGCGAAATAGCCGGCACGCCCGCCTACATGGCCCCTGAACAGCTGGCGGGCGGCCAGACGACAATCCAAAGCGACCTTTATTCGCTGGGGCTGATTCTCTACGAAATCTCCACGGGCCAACCGCTGCGTGAGGAGGGTTCGCCCCAGGAGCTGCATCACGCGCAAGCAACGTCGGCAGCGTGCCCCCTGGGCGATCTGGCGGCCGATCTTGACCCGCTGGTCGAACGCGCCATTCTGCAATGCCTGCAAAAAGACCCCCGCCAGCGGCCGTCGTCGGCGCGGTGCGTGGCCGATGCGCTGGTCGGGGTGGAAACGACCTCTGCAAGGGGTTTGCTGGGCAAGTCGCGGCCGCGAGACAAACCGTCCCTGGCCGTCCTCCCTTTCGTGAATATGAGCCCCGACCAGGAGAACGAGTTTCTCAGCGACGGCATCACCGAAGACCTGATCATGGCGCTGTCCCGTTTGAAAGGCCTGCGCGTGCCGGCGCGCACCTCGTCATTTGCGTTCAAGGGCAGGAGCGAGGACATCCGCCGGATCGGACAGCTGCTGAACGTTGAGACGGTGCTGGAAGGGAGCGTGCGCAAGTCGGGCAACAAGCTGCGCGTCACCGCCCAGTTGGTGAAGGTGCGCGATGGGTTTCATCTCTGGAGCGAGCGTTACGACCGCGAGATGAAAGACGTCTTCGACATCCAGGACGACATCAGCCGCGCCATCGTCGCCGCGCTGGAGGTGCAGCTTGGAAGCCAGGCCGGCGGCAAGCTCGTGCGGCCTCAGACGCCCAGCACCGAGGCATACCAGCTCTATGCCAAGGGCCGCGTTTACTGGAGCCAACGCGGGATCGAGCTTAAAAAGTCGCTTCATTACTTCGAACTGGCGCTGCTGGAAGATCCGGGCTACGCGCTGGCCTGGAGCGGTCTGGCCGACGCCTACACGCTGCTGGGTTTTTATGATTTCTTGCCGCGTCGGGAGGCCTATGTCAACGCCCGGGCCGCGGCGGAGAAGGCAGTGATGTTTGATGCCCATTCGGCCGAAGCCCGATGCTCGCTGTGCACGGTAATGCTCTCCTTCTGGTACGACGCCGACATTTACGGGGCCGAGCCGCACTTCCTGCAGGCGCTGGAGTTGAACTCAAACTACACTCCGGCCCGTTATTGGTATTCGCAGTTTTTGATGGCGATGGGGCGCGACGAAGAGTGCATCGCTCAGAATCGCCGCGCCCTGGAAGGCGACCCGCTGTCGATGTTCGCTCACGCAAACCTCGGCTGGATGCTGCTGGCGATGAAACGGGTTGACGAGGCGGTCGCGCCGCTGCGCCGCTGCCTGGAGCTCAATCCGAACTTCGCGCTGGGCCATTGGCTGTTGGGCCAGGCGCTCTGGCAATCAGACCAGGCGGAGACCGCCATCGGCGAATTGCGCCAAGCGGTCGAGCTTTCCGGACGGTTGCCCATGTTTTTATCCACGTTGGGCTGGGCCCTGGCGCTATCGGGGGAGACGGCGGCGGCGGGGCAGATTCAACGCGAGCTCGCCGAGCGCACCACCCCCGCGCCCACGCGCCCGTTCTTTCTGGCCAAGCTGCACGCCGCCTTCTGCGAGCACGATTTGGCCTTCGCGGCCCTGGAAAAGGCCTTGGTCGAGCGCGAATTCTTCCTCATGTGGCTGCCGGTTCGCCGCGGCCCCATCGAACTTCTCGCGCTGGAATCGGACCCTCGCTGGCCGACGCTCATCGAAAAGGTGAAAGCGGCCATGCAAGCCAGTTCCGGCGTGACGCCCCGGGTCGATTGATCCCCTGAAAAATCGTGGCACGTCCGGCGCGGCGTTGTCGTTTAGTCAGGTCGAACCCGCCAGCAAACGGGTTGCAACGACTGGCCGCGTTTGAAGGAGACGATCGGATGACCCACGCCACTTTCAATCGCCGCATCTTCTCGCCGGATTATCGCGGCGGTGGACGGGAAACGACGAGCCTCAGGCCGGCCGTCTCAACTAGTTGGTCTCAACTTCCGTCGCTCCTGATCTCGGCCGTCTTCTCAATCGGCGGCCTCTGCGTGGTACTCTGGATGCTGTCCTGGAACGCCGGGTGACGCGATGGATGAACCGCTCGAACTGGATTACCCTGCGAAAATTGAGCCGCGAGCCGGCGGCAAGGCTTCCCAACCATGAGCATCGGCATCACGAACATCCAATACGTGCTGCCGGAGCAGGCGCACACGCTTGAGGCCCTCGAGGCAAGCGGCCGACTGGAGAGTCCGGCCGGCCGCCTGCGCGAATTCGGGTTCGACCGGGTGCATGTCAGCGCCGAGCCGGCGGAGACGCTTGCCATCGAAGCGGTGGGTCGATTGCTTCGGGAGTCCGCGGTGGATCCTGAGTCGATCGACGCAATTTTCTACGCGGGGGCGATTCCCGCCAGCCACTGTGCGGGCGCCGCGGCGGAAAACTTTCTGCACGGTTTCAATTACCCCGTGTCCCGGGTGCAATTCGAATGCGGACTTGTGAACGCGGCGGCGGCGGGAGTCAGCCAGTTGGGGTGTCTGGGTCTGATGTCGGCGGTGCGGTCGGCCGAGGGTTTTCTCGCCGCGTCCCCCGCGGCCAATCGAGTCATCTGTGTGAGCGCCGACGTCTTTCCACATGCCGCGCCCCGCGAGGTGATCTATAACGCGATCTCGGACGGAGCCGCGGCGTTGCTCATCGAGCGGGGCGCCGCCAGAAACCGGTTGCTGGCCTATCGTCAAATCACCAAGGGTTACTACTGGGACTGCATCGCCCGCAAAAATGAAATTGTCGCGGCCTACTTCCCCACCGCGCAGCACATTGTGCGCGAGACACTCACGCAGGCGGCCCTGACGCTGGAAGAGATCGATTGGCTGCTTCCGCACAACGTTTCGCGGCGAAGTTGGGAAATCCTGCTGGGGCTGCTGGGACTCCCGCGCGAAAAGCTCTTCGATCGCAACATCGCGGCCAAGGGACACGTGATCGCGGCCGACAATTTCATCAACCTCGCCGACCTGACCGATCTGGGCCTGGCGCGGCCGGGGCAGAAGCTGCTGATGTTCAACTTCGGGCTGGGGGCCAACTGGGGCTGCATGATTCTCGAG
>Ga0302326_10034120_pt1 | contig 10091 bp, 9 predicted proteins | sample Palsa_T0_3_FD_202264 | JGI IMG/M metagenome (GOLD analysis project Ga0302326, IMG submission 202264) | Peat permafrost microbial communities from Stordalen Mire near Abisko, Sweden - Palsa_T0_3 | ecosystem: Environmental > Terrestrial > Soil > Palsa > Peat permafrost | place: Sweden: Abisko...
TTGAGATAAACACCCGATCCCCCGAAACTCGGCGCAGCCAGCGCGATATCGATGCCCGGATCGCCCACCGATCCAAACCCAATTCTGTAGTTCCCTCCCGCGCCGATTGTGTAGTTGTCGAAAGGGTCGCTATAAGTCGCGCCGGCCGTGGTCGGAGCCGTGCCCGTCGTCACCGAGTCGAACGAGGAACCCAAGCCCGCCGAGAAGAACCGTGAATGCACTACCGTTCCGCCGTTGTTCACGCTGATCGAGCCGTAATAAGTGTCCAAGTCCTCACTCGCCGCATCCGAAAAAACGCCGGCGTTGTAATACAGCTTCGCGCTCAATAGCGGCGATGCGCCGCCCCCTTTTACGCCCACCAGCATGTCCGCCTGCGTGGGCGATCCGCCGAATACAAAATTGCCGTCCGGAGAAAAGTACAGATATTCTTGCCCGCTCAGCAGGGTCGTGCTGTTGGAGAGATTCGGGAAAGTGATCACCGTCGCGCCATTGCTCACTACATATTTAGCGCTCGCATTCTGGGTAATGGTGCTCGTGCTGCCCAGATACCAGCCCGTCGCGGCAACCGTTCCGAGAGCTCCCGCGCCATTCGGGCTCAGAGTGAACTGCGCGTCGTAAAAATCCTGGTCCAGCGGACTGGGATAATTCACGTACGCCATCGAGTACGAGCCCGAGAAACTGGCAGCCGTGGGTGTTGGCGACGGAATCTGTGCCGCTATGAACAATCCGTTATAAGTTGACTCCGTATCGCTGCCGATGAAGACTCCGTTCGAAACCATCCCGCGAATTACCCCTCCGCTCACCAGAGGATCCGATATAAATCCGAACCCGCCCGCGCCGATCGAGTATGTCCCGGTGACCGATTGCTCCACTTCCGACCCCGTCCCCGCCTCAACATAAGTAGGGGTGTTCATGGTGTACGATCCGGTTCCGCTGAAGGTAATCGAGCCAAACAGCGCGTAACCAGCCGACGAGCTGGCGATCCAAGCGACATCGCGGAAATAATACGTCCCGCTCAGCATGCTGTCACCGCTCGAATCCCACACCAGCCCTTGTCCAAACACCGGACATCCCGCCACGATCGAAAAGAGTAAAGCTAAACGTGCAATTTTCATAATTCTGTCTGTGAGATGCATCCCACCATAGGAACGTTCCTTTGACTTCGTGGGTTTACCGAGTCAAGGCCTATGCTGCCAGATATTAAATTACACTAATCCCAGTGCGGCTGCCTACAATTTCCCGAACGCAACTCCCTTATAGGTCCATCCACAACTGGTAACAGCTTCCTGGATCGGTTTCTTCATTTCGCTGGTATCGAAACGGTAGTTGTAGACCTGACCGGGAGCCAGCGTCTCAGTGAAGCCGTAAGCCTTCCCAAATTCGATGTCTTGCTTCTGCCCGCGAAAAGCGCTCGCCGCCAGCTTGAGCGTGGGCAGGCCCGCCGACCATGACACCGTGAACTCGCGATCCACGCCCCGCACCTCATGCTCTTCGGGATAAAGCTTCATCAAGATCCGAAAGGTCTTGGTCAAACCCGACTTGGCGAAGATCTCATACCAGGAAGCATCGACGATCCTCCATTCCGCAATCAGGTCGACTTGCTCAGAAGCACCGTCAATGATCTGGTAAGGCGCCGTGGGACGATTTACGCCTAGCAGCCGCTCGCGTACTTCGCCGGCCGCCAGAACCATCGTGCCCGTCGGCGGACGCTTCGTCGATGTCAAAAAGTCAAAGAGTGCCACAAGTTCGCTCCTCTAAATTCAGTGGAGCGAGCGAACCGTTTCTCTCATTTGAAGGTGTTAGAATTGAAACGACGCGCCCGTAGCTCAGCCTGGATAGAGCGTTTGCCTCCGAAGCAAAAGGCCACAAGTTCGAATCTTGTCGGGCGCACCACTCCTGTTTTATTTCTGCGCGCGGAATTCAATCGCCGACTTTTCGGCGAATTCTTTCGCGTGCACGTCGCACACTTGCCCCGGGTGCGAGCTCTGCGTGCTGTGCTCCCCATAAAACATGTAGTCCGTCTCCCAGAGCGCCGTCTGCCGGCAGTGATCGCACAAGTTCTTGGGGTTGGCATGGATGGCGGCAATCCGGTGCCCGTAGGATTCGTTCATAATAGTGCTCCTTATTTGAAAAGGGCGAGAGCTAACAGGTGAGAGGACCCTCGCCGGGCCCATCCCCAGCATGACACAAAATCGTTACTCTTAAATCAATCCTCATGAACGTGATCCTGTTCGGAGCCTCTGGAATGGTGGGCCAAGCAGTCCTCCGCGAATGCCTGCTTGATCCCGGCGTCGAACGAGTCCTCTCCATCGGCCGCCGCGAAATCGCCCAGCAACACCCCAAACTCCGCCAGATCGCGCATCAAAACATCGCCGACCTCTCGCCGATCGAAGATCAGTTGAGCGGCTACGACGCGTGCATGTTCGCGCTCGGCGTCTCCTCCGTCGGCATGGACGAAGCCGACTACCGGCGCATCACCTACGACCTGACGCTCGGCGCGGCGCGCACACTGGCGCGGCTGAATCCGGGGATGACGTTCCTCTACGTATCGGGTCTGGGCACCGACGCCGGGGGACGTTCCATGTGGGCGCGCGTCAAAGGCGAGACGGAAAACGCGCTCCTCCAATTGCCCTTCAAAGCCGCGTATATGTTCCGCCCCGGGTACATCGCGCCCATGCACGGCATCCAATCGAAAACCACCTTGTTCCGCGTCTCCTACGCCATACTCGGGCCCTTCACGCCCCTGATTGTCAAATTTTTTCCGAAGTACGCGACCACCACCGAAGTGCTCGGCCGCGCGATGATCAAAGCCGCCCGCCAGGGGGCGCCGAAGAAGGTGCTCGAGAGCCAGGACATAAACACACTGTGAACCTACAGGAACAATTCGGCCCGATCGATATTTATTTTTTCGATCAGCTCCTGCGCGGCCGCATCACGCCGGGGATGCGCATTCTCGATGTCGGCTGCGGCGCCGGCCGTAATCTCGTTTATCTCCTGAACGAAGGCTATGAAGTGTTCGGCGTCGATCAGGATCCCCGCGCCGCCTCCGCCCTGCCCGACGGCCGCTTCCGCCACGAGAATATCGAGGACATGTCTTTCCCCGACGCCTTCGCCGATGTCGTCATCAGCAGCGCCGTCCTCCATTTCGCGCACCACGACGATCACTTCCTGGCCATGCTCAACGGCACGTGGCGAGTTCTAAAGCCCGGCGGCCTGCTCTTCTGCCGGCTCGCGTCTTCCATCGGAATCGAAACCCAGATCAAGAATATCGCGGGCCGCCGCTTCCTCCTGCCCGACGGCTCGGAGCGTTATCTGGTCGATGAAAAATTTCTTGTCGACCTGACCCGGCAGCTCGGCGGACGTTTGCTCGATCCTCTAAAAACCACCGTAGTTCAAAATCAGCGCTCCATGACCACCTGGATCGTGCGAAAAAATACCTAGTGGGCGCTTGTGGCGCGCGCGGGACGTCTTCGAGAGTATCTTCGCCCGAGGAGGCAAAATCCCCGGGGCCTGTGTCTGAACAGACGAAGCCGCCAGGACTCCGGCCGATCATTTAGACAGGTTGCGGATGGAAACAGTCTGCCGCCCGAACGCCTCGATGCTAACATTGGCCGCCGGGACCAGCGAGCGCAGCGCCTCGGAATTACGATACTCAACCTGTTGCATGTCGGAGTTGTGCAGCGTATAAATCACGTAATCGCCCGGCGCCAGCTTCGCGAGTTGCGCGGTGTTCAGAGGTACGACGGTCGCCCCGCTGTAACTCTCGCCGCCGGGCACCATCAAAAGCTCGATATCCGAGGCGTCCTCCCCATTCGGCAGCTCCAGTTTCACGTCGATGCTGCCGCCATTCTGGCCCGCCTTTAACACCACCGGCTCCATCCCCTCATCGATGCGCAACTTATCCCCCGGCCGCACCGTCTGCCCCGCCACCAGAACGGACTCGATGTACATGCCCGCGGCGGACGCCTCGAAGCCATAAAACCCGGCTGGAACAGAGGTGGCGCGGTAACGCGTGAGAGTGATTTGCTGACCGTCGGCGCGGTAGAGCGTCAGATCGCCGCACAGCGTGCCCTGCTCGTTCGCGAGCTTCACCCCGCAATCGGAGGTTACGCGGACACTCACCGCCGGTCGCAGCCGGATTTCGAGCCCTTCCGCATCGCTCTCTCCGACCGTCACATCCCCTTCGCCAAAGACCTGCGCGCTGCCATCTCCGAGTTTTACGCGAACGGTGTAAGATCGCGAAACGACCCCTGCGATCTGAAAATCCCCGCCCGTTCCGAGGAGAGCGGCGCGGGCCGCAATCCGATTCTCTTGCTGATCGAGAACCTCGAAACTCGCATTCCGAAACCCACTCAAGCCAGTAAGCTTGCCGCGAATCTTCCGGGAGGGCTGCAACGTGAGCCGGAAATCTGCCGTAACATCGCGGTCGCCGCATGCGATCGGCGCGGCGCTCTTCCAATCCGTGGATCCGCCGAAGAAAACCGGCACAAAGCTCTCGCTTGAGTCCGGGGCGGAAGCGGCGGCTTCGAGCAGATAATTCCCCGGCGCGATATCTGCGAACCGGTAATGTCCATGATCGTCAGTGGCTGTATTAAGGGAGGGTACAATCGTGCGGCGCCCATCCACAACTGGCGTCCGAAACAGCGTCACACTCACACCGCGCAGCGGCTGCCCGCCCGAATCCGTGATGGTTCCCGTCACCACGCCCAGCCGCACCAGGCGGATCTCGACAGTCTTTGCTCCCGCTTCCGATTCGAAAACCTCCGCCCTGGACTGGAACTGCGGCCGCGTCACCAGGATTTGCAGATTGCCCGGCGGCAAGCCCGAGAAACGAAATGCGCCGGAAGCGCCGGTCATAACAGGAGGCGGATGGGGCAGTGGTGCTTCTCCCGGCACGTCATCAGGCGGACGACTCCCGTAGACGTGCACTTCCACAGAAACACCCGCCAGAGGAGCCCCCGTCGCCGCCTCCGTGACCTTTCCGCTTAGCTCGACGCTGCTTTGCGCATAACCGCCCGCGGAACAGAAGACCACCAGAGATAATTTCGCAAAGGTACTCATGACACACTGCCCGGGCACAAAGCTATGGGCGATGAGCTGGCTCCCGCATCATACAGGAGGCAGTTCCAGCCAGCAGCAGTTTAGTGCGGCGGCGGCGGCGGCGGGAAAACAGTCGGGTAGTAGGGCGTCACGGGACTCCCGGGAGTCGTGGCGGCTATGTTGTTAACGTTCACCGGATTTGATTGGCCGAAGACAGCTTCGCAGCCCAGGAGATCATAACTGGCGGCAAACCGATTACCCAGGAATTGGAACAGGTTCCCGCCGCCCGGCCCATTAGCGGCCTGGTTAAAATATTGCACGTCCTTGTTGAACAGGAGGTCGGCCGGACTGTTGTCTCCAACCCCGGTACGCGTGAACATCTGCGTGCAGAACGTCTGGGCCGAGCCATCCTTTGGGTACACACCGTCCGCGTTCGCAGTGTCGGAACAGACCGCTAGCGGCTGATTCACTGCGGCCCTGTATTGATTCGTACGGGCGAACGCCCCCGAACCACACGTAAGCGTCCCCGATATCGTCTGAGGGTTCGTCTGCCCGCTATAACCCATCGCCGCGACATAGGCGTCGAAAGCGTTTACATCGCCGCCGGTGTACGGGTAACTGCATGAGCCCGTCGACGGATTCGGGACGCAATTAGGCGTGGTATTCGGCTGCTGAAACGTCGGAGTCAGATTGAAGGTGTCGCCGATGGACACGAGGCCGGGACCTATCAAAGGATTAGGCCCATTGCCGTAGATCGACGTGCTGTTGATCGCAGGGAACTGCCCGCTCACCAACCCCGCAAACAATTCATTGACCGCCAGCGACGCATGAGTCGTGCCTGGATCCGTCAAATCCGCAACCATAGGCGGCGCGCAGCCGAGGGCGCCGTCAATGAAAACATCCACCACGGCCTCATCGCTCGGATTAATTTGAACTGTAAAGGAAATACCCTTGTTGTTCAGCGTGGTTTGGTTGGCCCTGGTGTTCTGTGCCGTGCGTGGCGGAGTCTCGCCCGTTAACAGGAAACTCACCGGCAGGTTATCGTTGGGATCCTGGTCCACAATCGAAAAGCTGCGGGATGTCGGACACGCTTGTCCGTCCGATCCTGTCTGTCCCTTGAAGGCGTTGTAAATGTTAGCTTGCAGCGTGGTGTCGGCGTTCACTGCGGCCCAGAACGCGGTTGTATTGCAAGCCGCAAATTGGCCGAACAGAGTGAAGCATGTGCCGTTGGTGACCGACGTCCCGGTGAGTGTCAGATTATCCGCGTTGTAGCCAAACCAGATCGCCACCACCGCATTCGCAGGCAGCTTCGGCACTACCGGCGAAATCGCGTAACGCGGCGTCCGCGGCACGCCGGGCGTATTCGGAGGCGCGTCCGCCACCAGCGGAGTGTATACGGAAATACTGTGCGCCGCCGGATCGTAAATGGCAGCCTGCACAAATGCCATCGTACCCGCTGCCTGGCTGCACCCAGGATCGCCCGGGCTCAGGAGATAAGGAGTGGCCAGACCGGCCGCAGTCAGCGGATTGTTGGGTACCGAAATATTGCAGTTCAGAGGCTGCGCGAAGGAATGCGACGACATGATGGCCGCGACAGCCAGCAGGCCCAGTGGCCCCGCAGTCTTCCTTTTCCCGACGGCCGAATAAATTCCCATGGCGAGAATCGGCAATGCGAGAAGCCACACGGAATTCGGCTCCGGCGCGATCGCCAACGTATCGAGCTCGGGGTTCCCGGCTGAGTCGGAGAAGTTAATCTGGCTTATCCCCGTACTGCCAATGTCGAGAATAAGGAAATAAGTCGGCGTAGTCCCGCCAGTGATGGGGAGTGACCCGTCGAGGCCGATACCGTTGATGGACGAATGCCCAAACGTGACATTAAAGACTGCGGTATCACCACCGGCGGCGAATGCGTCACCCACGATCAAGCCGACCCCAAGCACCGGGTTTGCAAACGTCATGTTGATGTTCGCGGTGCTGTTGAAAGGCCCCTCGTCTACCAGGAGGTTGTTCCCCGTGCCAATGTCGTAACCCTGGTTGGGACCCTCCAGGAACAACTCACCGTTCCCTTGATCGTCGTAAGTTACCGAACCCACCTGCAGATTAGTGGGTTCATAAATATAGCCGCTGCCCGGGATCGTGATTCCGTTAAAGGTCGGCGATGGCGAAACGAAATCCGCATCAAACTGAGCCGCTGACAATTCCTGTATATAAACCAAATCGGCCCGAGCCGCAGGCATGGCGGCCAAGAGCGCAAGCACACACGATCCGATTTCTAAAGGAGTTCGCATTACGATAATCCCTCCTGACTCCGAGTAGTATACAGCAATCGTACCGATTGTCGACGGAAAAAGTACCAGCACATTTGTGTAGGGCTACCGCATTCACTACGTAGTACTAAGCAATACCTCTGCCGCCCTTTCTTCGCCCAGTCGGTTGAACACACGTCTCCCCACCCCATCGCGCGCCCCCACTCTATTTGCCAACTTGTAAGCGGCTCAGGCCCACCCCGAGCCGCAAGCTCCCGACTCTGCCAACCTTATGGGATCGGCGTTGTCCAGGTGTTCAAAGTGTTCTGGTTATCGTCCACCGCGGCGAAACGCACCGCCCCGCCGACGTTGATCAGTGCGATGCCAAATGCTCCGCCGTTGGCCGGATCGACGGAGAACTGGGAAACGAACTTCCCTGCCGTCGTGAACTCCACGATCTCGCTCGGCGCAGTCGCAACTTCATTCGAGCCGTCGCTATTCGCCACGATGAGATCGCCATTAGGAGCCAAAACCAAATCCAGCGGCCCGTGCAAGTGGGTCGTGTCCTGATAAACCATCGTGCCCATTCCCGTATAACTCTGCACCGACCCCGCGTTAGGAATCGCGTACACGGCGTTGTCCGACGAAGACGCCACGTAAAGAATATCGTTCGCGGCATCGTAGGCCAAGCCCGACGGACCCAGCACCAAAGCGTTGGGATCCAGACGGTGCGAATAACCTCCGCCTACCTGCACCACCTCCCGCGTCAGAATCGTGGTGCTGTTCTTGAAGAACGAAAGGTCGAAGCGCATCACCGTGCCATTAAGTACGTTGGAAACGAAAATCTGCGCCTCCGATCCCGTGTCGTGCACCGCCATTCCCCAAGGACCGTTGATCATGGCTGGATTCGTTACACTCGCAACCACCACTCCATTGGTCGTCATCATCAGCAGCGTGCCCGCCCCTACCGTTGCCGACGTGCCGTCCGTGGTCGGCAAACTACCCACGAACACAAATCCGTGGCGCACGATTCCCAATGCGCCGGTGAGGCCCATCACTGTTGGGCTTTGAAAAAAAGTGGAAGCTGTGCCGTTGGACGTCACCCGCGTAATGGTGGACCCGGTTCCTTGCATATTCCCGCTGTTGTTGAAATTCGATACCAGAATGTCTCCCGGCTGGAGCACGCCGCCCGTCGGCAAGCCAGTTGGTGCGAAGGCGACTCCGTAGGGATTCACGTCTCCGTTTGTCGGGACCGTCGAAACGCTGGGCGGAGCAAAAGGAATCAGCGGCGCCGTAGCAGTGGTGGTAGTAGTGGTGGTAGTGGTTTGGGCCAGTGCCGTGGATAGCGCGAGAACGCTGAAGCCAAGGGTGGCGTTAATGGCGTGCATCGAAGTAGAAAATCTCACTGTGTTTCTCCTGTTTAGTTCTTGTTAAACAAAATCGTGTAGATTTCGGCCATTGCCATAACAGTGTATCTCCGGAAGATTTCAAGTGGGCTGGGGGTCTGTGACAATGGAAGCATGAGACTGCTCCTCTGCTTTGTTACCTTGCTCGCCGCCGAATCCGTAGCTGGTTTGAAGTGGACCGCGCCGCAAGGTTGGAAGATAGAAACCGCCGCTCGTCCCATGCGCGCCGCGACCTACGATATTCCCGCCGCGCCGGGCGACAAAGATACCGCCGAGTGCGCCGTCTACTTCTTCGGCGAAGGTCAGGGCGGCAGCATCGACGCCAACCTGGAGCGGTGGAAGAATCAGTTCCATGGCGGCCCGGCCGCGAAAGTCGCCAAGCGCACCATTCACGGCCTCCCGGTAACCACCATCGACGCCTCCGGCGACTATTCCGGAATGGGCGGACCGATGTCTCAGGATAAGACCGTGAAGTCAGCCTATCGCCTGCTCGGCGCGATTGTCGAAGGTCCCGGCGGCAACATATTTTTCAAATTCACCGGCCCGGCGAAAACCATGGCCGCAAACCAGCCGAAATTTGAGATGCTCCTCAACTCCGTCACCAGGTAGCCGGCATCATGTGACGCCCCAACAGAGCCGTGACCGCAGGGAGCGGTGGCCGACCCTCCTTCGCCCCGAATTAAGAGTGCTGAACCGAATGCTTTCGAGAGTGTCTCCGCCCCAGCCCTTTGCACCCAACTCCGTCGGTGAGGGAAGCGCTCTTATTCTGACTCCTGACTCCTGTCTCCTGACTCCTTACTGTTAAGATCGAGTTTCATGAACCCCCAGCAAAAAGACCAGCCCAAACCGCCAATTCCCGGCGTCAACCGTTTGATCGCCATCGGCTCCGGCAAAGGAGGCGTCGGAAAAACCACCGTCTCCGTCAACCTGGCGATTTCCTTAGCCCGTCTCGGCCGCACCGTCGGTCTTCTCGACGCCGATGTTTACGGCCCCAACGTCCCTCTCATGTTTGGCATCAACCACACTCCCAACGCCATCGGCGAACGCATCCAGCCGCTCGAAAAATTTGGAGTCCGGCTGATGTCCATGGGCTTCCTCAACCCCGGCGACAAGCCGCTCGTATGGCGCGGACCCATGCTGCACAGCGTCATCCAGCAATTCCTCCGTGGCGTCGATTGGGGCGAGCTCGATTACTTGCTGATCGATCTTCCTCCCGGCACCGGCGACGTGGCTCTGTCGCTGATCCAGACCGCCCCTCTCTCCGGAGCCGTCGTGGTAACCACGCCCTCCGACGTTTCTCTCGAAGACGCCCGAAAAGCCATCAATATGTTCGCCCAGGTGCGCGTCCCCATCCTTGGATTAGTAGAGAATATGAGCTACCTGATCGCTCCAGGCTCCG
>Ga0302326_10034126_pt1 | contig 10090 bp, 12 predicted proteins | sample Palsa_T0_3_FD_202264 | JGI IMG/M metagenome (GOLD analysis project Ga0302326, IMG submission 202264) | Peat permafrost microbial communities from Stordalen Mire near Abisko, Sweden - Palsa_T0_3 | ecosystem: Environmental > Terrestrial > Soil > Palsa > Peat permafrost | place: Sweden: Abisko...
ACTGCAACTATGGGCAGAGATCCGGGGCTGGCGCGACGTTTCTACGATCGATTCGAGCCGGTGCATGGCGTGACGTACTTCGCGCCGGAAGTCCGCGAGGCGTTGGACGGCCTGGGCTACAAGGGTTACTGGATGGGCTATTTCGCCGCGCGGTCGGCGCCGTTGGGCACCGTGCCGCCCGAGGTGGTCACGGCGATCTTCTACAATTTCGCTCCCGAGCGAGTCGGCAAGGCACTGCCCGCCGCGTGGGGCATCGCCGGTCCCGAGGAGGCGTTGCGCGTCCGACTGGACACCGCGGTCACGGCACTGCGGCGCTACGGCCTCGGCAACGATGAGAATGTCGTTACTGCAGCGGAATTGGTCGGCAAGGCGGCCCGCAGCGCACCGCTGGCCGGGCGGCCGCTGTTCGCCGCGAACCTGTCGCTGCCGTGGCCGGAGGATCCGCTGGCCGCGCTCTGGCAGGCGGCCACGTTGTTACGCGAGCATCGCGGTGACATCCACACCTCGGTGCTGAGCTCCGCCGGTGTCACGGGCCGCGAGTCCAATGTGTTCCAAGCCGCCACGGGCGGCATCCCACGCGAGTACATCGCCCGTACCCGCGACTACAGCGACGACGAGTGGGACACCCTCGAACGGCGACTTGCCGCCCGTGAGCTGATCGGTGACGACGGGTCTGTGACCGACGCCGGCCGAAAACTGAAAGACCACATCGAATCCACCACCGACGCGCTCGCGTTGTCGGCGCTCGACGCGCTGAGCGACGACGAGGTGGAGGCGCTGTTCCAGGCGCTGACGCCGATCAGCCGCGCCGTCGTCGAAGGTGGCGACCTCCCTGCTGTCACCCCGATGGGATTACGCCGCAACGAATTAGACCACGGCAGTGCCCATTTGAGCGGCTAGCGGCCCAGCGGCGTGTAGAACACGATCCCGTTGCCTTTGTTGTCGTAGACGACGGCGCGGCGTTCGTGGGCGTCGTCGTACGGACCCTTCACGATGCCGCCGCCGCTGTCCTCGGCGGTCTTGATCCCGACGACGACCTGCCCGGGGATGGGATGGTCGACAGGATGACCATCTTGACTTTACTCATCAGGCGGCCGCCCACTCTTTGGCCTTCTCTAGCTCGTCGCGGGTGAAGACGGCGAGTTCGCCGGCAATCATCCACGACAGGGCGTGGATGGTGTGCGCGACCCACGCCTTGTCGGACACCACCGCAATCCGCTTGAAGGCCGAATGATGTGGCAGCACAGTGCCCAACGCGATCTTGAGGTCTTCGAACAACCCGCCGGAGCCGAAGCCGTCGTAGTCGTCCGCGATGACTTCGACGATCCTGATCTCGTCGGTGTTCAGCATGCCCTCGATGGTGGGCTTGACCTCGCGCAGCTCGTCGCCGCCCAGCCGCCCCGACACCAGGACACCGGTGACTCCCTCGGGCATGTTCTTCAGTATCTCGATCACGTTGTCAGGCTAGCCAGCTTCGGCGATCGTATGGCCGATACTCAACAGATGCTCGGTCACCTCGGCATCAACGTTCCCGACCTCGCGGCGGCGAAGCGCTACTACGACGCCCTGATGCCGCTGGTCGGCTTCGAGACCTTCTTCGCCACCGACGACGAGTTCTCCTACAAGCCCGCCGACAACAGACCGGGCACGTTCCTCTTCTTCTACCCGAGCGCGCTCGCCGGCCCGTACTCGCCCGAACAGACTGGGTTGCAGCACCTGGCGTTTATGGTTCGCCACCGATCGGCCGTCGATCAGGTCCACGACCATGTGGTCGCCGCGGGCGGTAGCGTCATCCATGCACCGCAACACTTTCCGCAGTACCCCGGTCACTACTACGCGACGTTCTGGTTCGATCCGTTCGGCATCAAGCTGGAGGCGGTATGCCACCACGACCGCGACTAGGCGCTGGCATCTGGATAGTCGGACCGCTGACGTATCTGATCCTCGAAGCTGTTGCTGCTGTGGCCTTTCCGCACTACAGCTACGCGCAGAACTTCATCAGTGATCTCGGTGTCGCGGCGTCGCCGCGAGAAGCCGTGATGAACGCAGCATTCTGCTTGCAGGGAACGCTGTTTCTCGTCGGCGCCCTTTTCCTCAATAGGGCTCGGTTGTTTCTGACCCTTGCTGTCGCGAACGCTCTCGGCAACGTGCTCATCGCGATCTTTCACAGCGGAGTCGCCGCGCATGCCGTCGGCGCCGTGCTGGCGATCGTGGGAGGAAACGCCGCCATTCTGGCCGGATCTCGCATCAGCGGGCCGCTGTACCGGAGAGTGTCAGTGGGGCTCGGGGTGTTCGGCCTGCTGAGCTTCGTGGTCTTCATTCTCGTGTTGCAGCACGTCCTGCACGCGCCGCTCGGTGTCTGGGAGCGAGGCAGTGTTTACTCGATCCTGTTGTGGCAAATGTTCACCGCAGCCTGGCTCATTGCGGCGTCTAGCCGGCGGCCCAATCTTTCGCGCGATCGAGCTCGTCGAGCTTGAAGACGGCGAGCTCACCGGGAATCAGCCATGCCAACGCATGCAGGGTAAGGGCAACCCACTGCTCATCGGACACGACCGCAATGCGTTTGAAGGCCGAATGATGCGGCCAGACGGTGGTGAAGGCCAGCTTCAGATCCTCGAGCAGTCCGCCGGGTCCGAAACCCTCGTAGTCAAGTGCGATGACTTCGACGATCCTGATCTCATCGGTATTCATCATCTCCTCGATGGTGGGCTTGACCTCGCGGATCTCGTCGCCGCCCAGTCGGCCCGACACGCGGACACCGGTCACTCCGTCGGGCATATCCGGCAGTAGCTCGATCATGCTTTCCTTCCCAGACCCCGTTCGCGATCATGCCCCACATCAGGGATGAGCACGACGATCTGCGTAACTCGGTTTTGGTTAAGCCGTTTTCAGCGCTTCGATGTCCAGCGTGACAGTAACCTTGTCGACTAAGACAACGCCGCCGGTTTCCGGCGGGACCCGGGCCCAATCCCGTTTTGCCCCAACGTGAACCGGAACTGTCAGGACAGACCGTCGTCGTGATCGGCGGCAGCGCGGGCATCGGAACCACTGCGGCCCTCCCTCCATTCACAGCGACGCTCGCACTAGAACCCGCGCCCCTCCGGGTAAACCTCATTGCTGCCGGCTTTGTGGACACGCCGTTGTCGGCGTCGCTGCTGGGGGATCAGCTCGAGCAGCGCCGAAGCACGCTGCGGGCCACGCTGCCGATCAGTCGCGTCGTGGGCCCCGCCGACGTCGCGGCACTCGCTGTGCACATCATGATCAACACCGCACTCACCGGTGCGACGTACGACATCGACGGCGGGCAGCAGTTCGTCTGAAAGTTTCTGCCGACGGCCGGATTTCGAGTGATACCCGCCAGATGCGTTGGTCGGATTAGTTTTACTGTTGCTTTCAGCTGCGTAGGCGTAGGGTCGAAGTACGGATCCACAGCAGACCAAGGTCGGACCGGAAGAAAAGATTCCTCCTCTCGGCTGTGGCGTTTAGCACGAGCACTAGGCACCCACGCGAAGCGAAGCCCTCAGCTGGGCACAGCGCGGTGGGCTTGCGTCAGGCGAGGAACTCTCTCCTCACGCCGAGGCCACATTTCACCGCGCAATAATGCACGCTTGGTAACCAAGTAGTTGGTGCTTCGGACGGCGCCCCTCCTCAGGGCGTCGTCCGACTCGTCTTTGCCGAACTCGGGTGGATTCTCCGCAATCCTCGCGATCGATGGTCAACACTGGACCCATGACAGACTCCGGCGAGGGCCGTGTTGCGGTCTACCTCGACTTCGACAACATCGTCATCTCCCGCTACGACCAGGTCAATGGCCGCAATTCGTTTCAGAAAGACAAGGCCAAAGGCCTGGACAAGCATGCGGATCGACTGGACCGTGCCACCGTCGACATCGGCGCCATCATCGACTTCGCGTCGTCGTTCGGCACGCTGGTGCTCACCCGCGCGTACGCGGACTGGTCGGTGGAGGTCAACACCACCTACCGCGAGCAATTGGTCGGGCGCGCAGTCGATTTGGTTCAGCTGTTTCCCGCAGCGGCGTACGGCAAGAATGGCGCCGACATCCGGCTGGCCGTCGACACGGTCGAGGACATGTTCCGGCTGCCCGACCTGACCCATGTGGTGATCGCGGCCGGCGACTCCGACTACATCGCGTTGGCGCAGCGCTGCAAGCGGCTCGGCCGCTACGTGGTGGGCGTCGGGGTGGCGGGTTCGTCGAGCCGGGCGCTGGCGTCGGCGTGCGACGAGTTCGTCACCTACGACGCGCTGCCCGGGGTGCCGGTGCAGGAACCCGCACCGAAAGCTAAGAGCACGAAGCCCGCTGATGACGAGCCGCCCGCACCCGACGAGCAGGCCGCGGCCACCGCGTTGTTGACCCGCGCGTTGCGGATCGGCACCGAAAAAGACGACGTCGACTGGCTGCACAACTCCGCGGTCAAGGCGCAGATGAAGCGGATGGACCCGTCGTTCAGCGAAAAGTCCTTGGGCTTCCGGTCTTTCAGTGACTTCCTGCGGGCTCGCACCGACGTCGTGGAGCTCGACGAAAGTTCGACGACGCGGCTGGTGCGGCTGCGCTAGGCGCGCTGCGCCGAGATGAACCAGTGCGTCGGCGAGGCTTCTTCCAGGCCCTCCGGGGAGGGACGGCCGTAGCTGGCCATCAGCTCGTCGGAGGGTGTCGCCGTGACGTCCCAGCCGTGGCGGCGCAGCCAGTCGCCGACGTCTTCGCGCTCCTCGAAGTACCACAGCTCGTCAGTCGTGGGGACCTCGATCTGGGAGTCGGTCTTCGCCATCAATTCGCGGACTCGATCCATCCGCTCACGGCGCTGCGCGCGCAGTTCCGGGACGGCGAACTCAGGCCCGAGGCCCTCGACGGCGATCCGGCTGCCGGGCGCGGCGAGCTCGTGGATACGGTCGAACAGCAGGTCCTGGGCCGCAGCCGGCAGATACATGAGCAGACCCTCGATCGACCAGACACTCGGCGCGGACGGGTCAAAACCGGCCTGCTGCAACGCCGTTGGCCAGTCGTGGCGTAGGTCCACCGCGACGGCGACCCGATTGGCCTTCGGCTCTGCGCCGTGGTCGTGCAGCGTCGACGCCTTGAAGTCCAGCACCCGGTCCTGGTCGAGCTCGTAGACCGTGGTGCCGTCGGGCCAGGGCAACCGCCACGACCGTGCGTCGAGGCCGGCGGCGAGGATCACCGCCTGGCGGATGCCCGCGTCGGTGGCGTCGATGAACGAGGTGTCGAAAAACTTTGTCCGCGTGGCGAAGTAGCTCACCAGAGCCTGCATCCGCTGCGGCATGTCGGGCTCGGCTTCGACGACCTCGGCGGGCAGTTCGGGACCGCCGTACCAGTTCCACACGCCGTCGCCGACGGTGTCGAGGAAGATGCGGGCAAACGGGTCGTTGATCAGCGGGTTGTCGCTCTCGGTGTCCGCCGCGCGTGCCGCCGCCACACCCAGCGCCGTCGCGCCGACACTTTCGGTGATTTCCCAGCTGTCATTGTCGGTTCTGGCCACGCCCCGACCCTACGTGAGGCCGCTGTACGGAAGAATCACGGTCGACATGACCTCCGCACCCGCCTCCCGCCGACCGCACGTCGTGCGGCTCGCCGTGTTCGTTGTCTTTCTGCTCGTGATGTTTTATTTATTGGCCATCCGGCATGTGGTCAACATCGAGGACGTTCGGCGCACGGTATCCGCGACGGGACCGGCGGCGCCGCTGACCTACGTCGTGCTGTCGGCCATCCTCGGCGCGATCTTTGTGCCGGGCCCGATCCTGGCCGCGAGCAGCGGGCTGCTGTTCGGTCCGGTGCTGGGCGTGTTCGTCACGTTGGGCGCGACGGTGGGCACCGCGGTGGTCGCGAGCCTGCTGGGCCGTCGAGCCGGGCGTGACAGCGCGCGGGCCCTGCTGGGAGCGTCGCGAGCCGAGCGCATCGATGCGCTCATCCAGCGGCACGGGCTGTGGGCGGTGGTCGGGCAGCGCTTCGTTCCCGGATTGTCCGACGCGCTGGCCTCCTACGCGTTCGGGGCGTTCGGAGTTCCGCTGTGGCAGATGGCCGTTGGCGCGACTATCGGTTCGGTGCCGCGGGCCTTCGTCTATACCGCGCTGGGTGCGTCGATCGGTGATAAATCGCCGGTGTTGGCGGATGTCGCGATCGGGGTGTGGTGCGTGACGGCTGTTGCCGGCGCCTTCGCCGCGCACACCGGGTTTCGTCGGTGGCGCGGGCATGAATCAGTGGGCTCGCCGCGGCTTGAGGATCAGGCTGGTCACGAGGGCGACGACGCCGATGGCCACGCAGATCCACAACGCTGAGTGGTAGGTCGCCCTGGTGCCCTCCGCGACAGCTGTTCCGGCCCAGGCAAATCCGATCGACCCGCCGATACCGAACGCGGCATTGCTGATTCCCGGCAGTGAGCCGGGCTCGTCTTCGGGTGCCTGGATGACGCCCAGCGCGGCAAGCGGGGTGAGCGTCACACCCATCGCTGCGCCGAACAAGACCATCAGCAGGATGGCCATATGTTTGTCGAGCGCGAAGATCGCGAGCAGCGCGGTGACCGCCAGTGCGCAGACGATGCCCGCCCGCAGCACCGTCACGAATCCGATTCGCGCGGCAAGCCGTCCGATCAACGGCGACACGATCAGTTGCACCACCGCTCCGGGAGTGATGAACAGTAATGCCGTCATCAGCCCGCTGGCGCCGAAGCCGACGCGGTGGTTCTCGGCGATCGACGGGATGATGTAGCTGAGCACGACCATGAACGACGCGAAGCACAGGATGGTCACCGCGATCAACGGCCAGGCGTAGCGCGATCGCATCTCGTCGATGTGAACCAGTGGCTGGGCGGTGCGGCGTTCGACGACGACGAACAACACCAGCGCAATGATGGCCGCGGACAGAAATCCGAGCGCAAGCCGCGATGACCAACCGAGATGGCCGCCGTTGCCGATGTACAGAACGATTCCGGCCACCGCGACCGCGATCAGGCCGCCACCCGCCCAATCCATCCGGCCCGAGTCTGCGGCACCGGATTCGTCGGCCGGCACCGCTTTCCAGCAGAGCGCGACGGCGGCGACACCGACCGCCAAAGTCAACACAAAGATGGAGCGATATCCGAACCGGTCCACCAGGAAGCCGGCCAGCAGCGCATCGGAACCGGCGACCCCGCCGTTGACCGCCGACACAACACCGCAGCAGACGCCGAACACGTGCGGGCTCAATCGTTCCCGCATGATCAGGAAGGTCAGGCCGAAGGTGATGTTGGAGGCGCCTTGCAGAGCCCGGCCCAGTACCACGACCGGCAGTGAGGTGCCCACGATGCACAAGACGGTTCCGACGCACAGCAGGACCAGGATGCCGAGCAGGACGCGTTTGCGCCCGATGTAATCGCTCCACCGGATCAGCACCACGTTGGCGATGGCACCGGCGAGAAAGTAGTAGCTCGACATCGACGCGAACCCGTTATGCCCGAGGTGGGAGTTGATGTCGCGGATGGCCGGCGCCAACATCGTGGCGTTGAGCATGAACGAGATCACCGACAGCACGAGCGCCGCCACCATGAACACGGTCCGACTCCGCGACATGGCGTCGGCGCTTTTCGTCGCTGTTGCCGCAGGCTGCTCCGTCATGATTGAGCAGGACGATAGCGACTATGCAGCGTTGCCGGACCGCATTTGACGGATCGCTCCGGCTCGCCCGGGAGGCGGGCAGATCGGAACCATTGTGCGAATTGCCCGCCTCCGAGCGACTTTCAGCGCGGGTCAGCCTTGCCGGAGGGCCTCGATCGCCAGCGTGATCGTCACTTTGTCGCCGACGATCGCGCCACCGCCATCAAGCAGCAGTTCGCCGCCTACTCCGAAGTCCTTGCGGCTCAGCACAACCGAGGCGTCGAAGCCGGCGACTTCGCCGTGTCCCATGCCGGGGCTGACGCCGTTGAACGCCAGCGTCAGTGTGACGGGCTTGGTCACGCCCTTGAGCGTGAAGGCGCCGTCGAGCACATAGTCGTCTCCGTCGGCGCGCACTGAGGTGGATACGAACGTCGCGGTCGGGAATTGAGCGGCGTCGAAGAAGTCGGGTGCCTTGATGTGCGCCTCGCGTTGTTCGTTGCCGGTGTCGATGGAATTGACGTCGACCTCGGCACGTACCGACGGGGTGCCGTCTTCGCCGATCGTGATCGCACCGCTGAACTGGTCGAATCGGCCGTAGGTCTTGCCGACCACCAGATGGCGGACGGCGAAGTTGACCGACGAGTGGACTGGGTCGATTCCCCAGGTACCTGCGGTGAGCTTGTGGGTGTCAACGGCTGAGGTCATGTTGGTTCTCCTTTGAGGTGGACTACGGGCACAACGAACATGCTAACCGGACTACGGTCCGGATTATTCCCGGGCGTTGTCGATGTTCTGGACGACCGTCGCGGCGGCTTCCCCCAGATGCTTCAGCTGTGCCGCGCTCAAGGGCCGCACGACGAACTGCTGAACACACTCCGCGTGACCGGGGGCCGCGCCGTGAATCTTCTTCTTGCCGGCGGCGGTGAGGGTGACGGTGCTGACACGTCGGTCGGTTGTGGACGGTCGCTTGACGACCCATCCCCGTTTCTCCAGTCGGGAAATCAAGTGCGACAGGCGGGTAAGTGTCGAGTTCGCCCGGTGGGCCAGATCGCTCATCTGCAGCGTTTCGTTGTCGGCCTCCGACAGGCTCGCGAGAACGAGATATTCGAACAGCGAAAGTCCCGCGTTGCGCTGCAGGTCGCTCTCGAGCGCGCTGGGCAGCGTCATGAAGAGATCGACGACGTGTCGCCAGGCTTGTTGCTGGTCGTCATCGAGCCACGGCTCTGCAGTCACAGCCGCCAGCCTATCCCCCATTAGTTGACGCTTCAAGTTTTCTTGACTAGCTTTGGTTGAAGCATCAACTATTGAGAGGAGCTGCCATGAAGTTCGGAATGATCGGTGCGGGACGGTTGTCTCAAGCCATCGCCGGCCACGCGGTCAAGGCCGGCCACGAGGTCGTCTTCAGTAATAGCCGCGGTCCCGACACGCTCACCGATGTCGTCGACGCGTTCGGACCGCACGCGTCTGCCGGGACCGTCGCCGATGCGGGCGCCGCCGATTTCGTTGTCCTGGCTGTTAGTTGGGAGGGAGTTCAGGAGGCAGTCCGCAGTCTTCCCGCCCGCGAAGGACGGATACTCATCGACGCCACAAACCAATGGAGAGTGCCGCCACCGGATTTCGTCGTCGACGAACTCGAGACCGGCGGCAGCGAATGGATCGCCTCGCTGATCCCCGGCGCCCACGTCATCAAAGCGTTCGACAACCTGTACTCGCCCAAACTTGCCGAGGACCCCGCCACAGACAGCGGGCGCCGGATCTTGTTCTACGCCGGCGACGACCACGGCTCCAAAGAGCGGTTTCGCTCTGCTGTCGACGACTTCGGTTTCGCCCCAGTCGATCTCGGCCCCCTTCAGATGGGACGCCTGATGCAGGTCGACGGCCCGCTGACCGGACTGCACGCCATCCGCGAGCCTGTCCCCCACCCCGTGCCGAAATCGACGGACACCGCTCTCGCACCCGCCGGATTAGAGGGCACCTGGACCATCGACCCGGCTCATTCGTCGATCAACTTCTCGGTGCGCCATCTGATGATCAGCAGAGTGCGCGGCGCCTTTGGAACATTCAGCGGTGACATCACCGTTTCCGGCGACGACACGGCGTCGGTGTCGGCCGAGATCGCGGTCGACTCCGTCAACACCGGCAACGATGAACGTGACGCCCATCTGAAGTCGGCGGCGTTCTTCGACGTCGAGCAGTTCCCGACTGCGGCCTTCACCTCCACTGGCGTGCGCAATGAGCGCAATGGCTACGTCCTCGAAGGTGACTTCACCCTGAAAGGCGTCACCAAGCCGATCAGCCTCGGCCTGGAGTTCAACGGGATCAATCCCGGTATGGGCCGCGGCGCGGTTGCCGGCTTTCATGCATCAGTCGTGCTGAACCGCAAGGACTTCGGCATCGACGTCAACATGCCACTCGAGACCGGCGGCGTTGTCCTGGGCGACAAGGTCACCGTCACCCTGGAGATCGAAGCGCTGAAGAGCGCTTAGCT
>Ga0302326_10034127_pt1 | contig 10090 bp, 10 predicted proteins | sample Palsa_T0_3_FD_202264 | JGI IMG/M metagenome (GOLD analysis project Ga0302326, IMG submission 202264) | Peat permafrost microbial communities from Stordalen Mire near Abisko, Sweden - Palsa_T0_3 | ecosystem: Environmental > Terrestrial > Soil > Palsa > Peat permafrost | place: Sweden: Abisko...
CGGAGCTGGCGGTCGAAACCGTCTTCGAGAGCATGAAGAAGGCGCTCTCCACCGGCGACCGCATTGAATTGCGCGGTTTCGGCGTGTTCAACGTGCGTCCGCGCAAAACCGGCATCGGGCGCAATCCACGCACCGGCGCCGAAGTTTCCATTCCGCCCGGCAAGGCGGTCCGCTTCAAGCCCGGCAAGGAACTGCAATCGATTGACTAGCCGCTTTCGGATTGCAGAGGGCAGACGTCAGATTGCAGAAGTAACTACTGCGATCGGTTCTCGAACTTTGCAATCTGACCTCTAAACTCTGACCTCAGGGTCCTATGTCCGAACCCACATCCACTTTTCCGCCCCTGGAATGGGACGATCAGCCCCAGCCCGGTGTCTGGGTCATTCCACCACCGCGGCAGCGCTGGTGGCTCTATGCGCTGTTCCTGGTCCTGACCTTGTTCAGCACCATGGTCGTCGGCGCCCGCATGCAGTTCAACTTCGCGCACCGGCAATCGGTATTCTCGCTGAATGACGGCTCGCTCTCTTTATTCCCCATCGTCTGGATCGCGCAACGTCCCGCACGCCTGTTGCTGGGCCTTCCCTTCTCGCTCACGCTCATGTTCATCCTCTTTGCGCATGAGATGGGACACTACCTCTATGCCCGCCATTACCGTGTGTACGCAACGCCGCCGTTCTTCGTGCCCTTCCCCAGCCTGATCGGCACGCTCGGCGCTTTCATCCGCATCAAGAGCCCGATCCCTTCACGCGCCGCGCTCTTCGACATCGGAATCGCCGGGCCGATCGCCGGATTTATTCCAGCCTGTGTCGCGTTAGTCTACGGGCTCTCACTTTCGCATCCCATCGGCCGCGCGGCAGCGTCCGAAATTCAACTGGGATTTCCGCTAGTCTTCTATCTCGCTGCGGGCTTACTGCATATCGCGGTACCGCTCGACGCGCTGTCGTTCCATCCGATTGCCGCTGCTGCATGGGTAGGAATGTTCGCCACCGCGCTCAACCTGCTGCCGGGCGGCCAACTCGACGGCGGCCACATCGTATTTTCCATTTCGCCCGGCCTGCATCGCTGGATCTCGCTGATCACCATTGTTGCGCTCGTTCCGCTCGGATATTTTTCTTGGACGGGATGGTTCCTCTGGACCGTGATGCTGGCCTTGACCTTGCGGCATCCGCGCGTGCCGCGCTATCCCGATGTATCCGGCCGGCGCGGCGTGCTGGCCCTGTTCGCAGTGCTGATGCTGGTTTTGACGTTCACGCCCGCGCCCTTCACCCACAGCTCTGGTCGAGAAGTGTGGCCACAAATCCGCGACGGGAGCCGGGACACGTTGCATGATCTCCGCGACGAAGTTCGCCACCTGCTACATCGCAAATAAAGCGGCTCACGCTTTTTCGCCCAACGAAGGACGCTGTTATCGTGGAAAAGCCGCGAACGACCAGCGACCAACGACTCCTCACATCAGCCAGACCGCGTCCACATCCACAATCACCTGCGTGCGCGGAATCTTTCGCGCCGCCGCTTCCGCCAGCATTGCGCGCAAGAGCGCATTCATCTTCTCGCGACTGGGCGACTTCAGAATGAAGTGATAGCGATAATCGCGCTTAAGCCGCGTGATCGGCGCCGCTGCCGGCCCGAGCACGCGAATGCCTTCATGCCGCGTCTTCTCGAACCAGCGCCCGAGTTCGCCCGACCAGGTCAGCGCTTCGTCCAACTTCTCGGAGCGGATCAGCACATTCGCAATCGCGCTATAGGGCGGGTAGTGCATCCAGGCGCGAAATTGCAGCTCTTTATCGTAGAAGCCGGCAAAGTCGTGCTGCGCCGCAAACTGCACCGCGTAGTGCTCCTGAAAATAAGTTTGCAGCACAACCTTCCCCGGAAACTGCCCACGTCCGGCGCGCCCTGCCACTTGCGTCAGCAGCTGAAAAGTTCTCTCCGCCGCGCGGAAATCCGGCAACCCCAGCGCCATATCCGCTCCAACCACACCAACCAGCGTCACGCCGTGGATGTCATGGCCCTTGGCAATCATCTGCGTGCCGACCAGCATGTCGAGCGCGCCTTCATTCAGCGCGTTCAGCGCATGCTCGAAATCTTCGCGTCCGCGCACTGTGTCTCGATCGAGCCGTCCGATTCTTGCCTGCGGAAACATGCCGTGCAGCAACTCTTCCAGCTTCTCCGATCCTGTCCCGACAAAATGAACATACTCGCTGCCGCAGTGCGCGCACTTGTCCGGGATGCGCTCCACATGCCCGCAATAGTGGCATTCCATCTTGTGCTCGCGCTTGTGGTGAGTCATGGAGACGGCGCAATTCTTGCACTGCAGCGTCTTGCCGCAGGCCCGGCACAACACCACCGGAGAATATCCGCGCCGGTTGAGCAGCACCATGACCTGCTCTTTTTTCTCCAGCCGCTCGCGGATCTCCTCCGCCAGTTTGCGCGAGATGACCTGCTCCTGCCCCGTCTCCTGAAATTCCTGCCGCATGTCGACAATCTCGACTCCCGGCAGCGGGCGGCGTTCTACGCGGTCCGGCAATTCCACCAGCGCGTATTTATTTTTCTTCGCGTTGTAGTAAGACTCGAGTGAAGGCGTGGCTGAGCCCAGCACGACGACCGCGCCCGCCATTTTCGCCCGCATCACGGCCACATCGCGGGCGTGATAGCGCGGCGTTTCTTCCTGCTTGTAAGACGAATCCTGCTCTTCGTCGACAATGATGAGCGCCAGATCGCTCACCGGCGCGAACACCGCCGACCGCGTCCCCGCCACCACTCGCGCCTCGCCACGCCTTATGCGATGCCACTGCTCGGCGCGCTCCGCATCCGACAATCCCGAATGCAGAATGGCAACCTCGTCGCCGAACACCTGGTGCAGATCGGCCGCCACCCCGGGCGTCAGCCCAATCTCAGGAACCAGCAAAATCGACGACCGGCCCTGCTCCAGCACCTCACGCATGCAGGCCAGGTACACGGCCGTCTTCCCCGATCCTGTGATGCCGTGCAAGAGCAAGCCGCCGAACTTGCGCGAGCCGACCGCCTCGCCGATTTTCGCGAGCGCATTTTTCTGTGCCGCGCTGAACTCGAATTCAAACGGAGACTGCCGAGGCTTGAGCTTGGGACGCGACCGGTCCTGCGGCTCATCCACCAACTCAATCAACCCGCGACGCACCAGCGTGCCGAGAGTCGTGCGCGGAACGTCCAGCCCATGCAGGACCTCGACGGGTACCCTACCGCCTGCCGCGGCGAGTGTCTCAACCAGCGTGGCCTGGTTCTCGTTGAGCTTCTTTGCTTTGGCGGTTGAGGGACGGGCGCCTCGCCCGTCCGCCCTGAGCGAAGTCGAAGGGTCCAGCGGAGGCGAAGCCTCCGCACCTTCGGCTCCCAGCAGCACCGCGACCTTCACCAAACGCGCCGCGTCCCGAGCCGCCGACACATCCTCGCGAGCAATCCATTTCTTCCGCACCATCCCCGAAAGCAACGCCTTCGAAACCTGAGTCGCCCCGCGCAAACTCCCTTCGCGTACGCCATCCCGCTCGGCCAGATAATCGAGCACACGAAATTCAACCAGCTGCTGTTCCGGCGTCCGCTTCGACCTCGCCGGAGACCCCGACATCCCCGCCAGATGCAGCGCCATCCGCCCCTCGTCAGTGATGCGATACACGACCGAGCGTTTAAACTCGGCGGAGAGCGGCAGCATGGTGCGAAACACTTCACCAACCGGCGCAAGATAATAATCGGCAATCCACTTCCCAAGTTTCAGCAGCTGCTCGTCGAGCACAGGTGAGAGGTCGAGCGCTTCGATCACCTTCTTGATCTTTACGGCCGAAGCATTCACCTGTGGCGGACGGTCATGCAACTCCACCACAACGCCGGACAGTCGTTGCTGCCGAAACGGCACCAGCACCCGCCCGCCTACCACCGGCTCCATGCCTGGAGGAATGGCGTAGGTGAACGCCATGTCGAGTGGCACGGCTAGGGCGACGTCGCAGAAGAGAGGCATGTGGGGGACTAGTCAAATCCTACCGCATCTTGAAATACTGCCGCTTGACAGTAGTATCGTACCACGTTAGTATTGTGCTGAATGATCGCGAGTTTCCGGGACAAGGAAACCGGCAGGCTGTGGCAGTCGGGCAGAAGCCGCCGTCTTCCAGCGGATCTGCAGCTGCGAGCGTTCAAGAAACTCGCTATTTTGAATGCCGCAATCACGCTCGACAATTTAAAGGTACCACCGGGGAATCAACTGGAAGGGCTTCGCGGCGACCGCGCCGGACAACACAGCATTCGAATCAACGATCAATATCGCGTGTGTTTCGTGTGGCGAGACGGAAATGCGTTTGAGGTAGAGATAGTCGATTATCACTGAACAAAATGGGGTAACTATGGCCAAATCAAGGAAAGTGTTTGCGGTTCACCCGGGAGAAATTCTCAAAACCGAGTTCATGGAGCCAATGAGCGTAAGCGCCTATGCACTGGCGAAGGCGCTCAATTTTCCCGGCATCTATGAAATCGTTCGCGGAGACCGGGCCATCAGTGCCGACACTGCCATCCGCTTGGGAAAGTACTTCGGTTTGCCCGCGCAGTTTTGGCTCAATCTTCAAAACGACTACGATCTGAGAATCGCGGAGGGTAGCGGAATCGGCAAAGAAATTAGACCGCGCAAGGCCTACGATGCCGAACTTGCCGGCACGCGCTGAAGCGGCCAGTCCCTACGTGTTTTCCCGATCCCCGTGCGCTGGTGGTTGCGAAATCACAAGGAAGTGAACCTCGTTACCCGTATCGTTTCGCATCTGGTGCGAGGCGCCTGGTGGAATCCAAATCCCTTCCCCGGCACTCAAGACAGTCGACCGTCCATCAACTTCCATGAGCGCCTCGCCTGCGAGCACGTAGAAAAATTGCTGCGCGTGATGGTGCAGGTGCCGAGCTTCCGCCGTATTCGCGGGCATGCGCTCCTGAATCACGCTCTGCTGCGGATTCTTTACCAGGTGCCAGCCATCACAATCGTTGCCCCAGATGTAATGCTCGGCGGTTGCTTTGCTGATTGAGCTGATGTCCATATGGCTCGGTGAAAGTTAGTAATAATCGCTACGGAAACCGCGCGTTTCGCCCGACTGGACGGCCGAGGGCGGCCGTCCCTACGTGTTTGATTTTGGCGCTTTCATCCCCAACTCTTTCATCACCATCTGCAAGTCCTTCCACGCCTCGCCCTTCTGTCTCGGATCGCGCAGCAGAAACGCCGGATGATACGTGACTGCCAGCTTGCATCCGTCCCAGTTGGAACCGCTGCTGCGGTCGTCGATACGAATGCCCGTCGGCCTGAAATCGTAAAATCGACCGCGCAACTGCATCATCGAAGAATTCATCGCGAGCAGCGTTTTCGCGGCGGTGGCGCCGAGAGCCACAATCACCTTCGGCTTGACTGCCGCGATCTGCCGCATCAGAAACGGCGAACACGTCTCGCACTCCTCGCGCTCCGGCGTGCGATTCCCCGGTGGACGGCACTTCACGATGTTCGCGATGTAAACCTGCTCGCGCTCGATCCCCATCGCTTTGATCATGTTGTTGAGCAACTGCCCGGCGCGTCCCACGAAGGGCTCGCCTTTTTCATCCTCATCGGCGCCCGGCCCCTCGCCCACGAACATCAGCTCCGCTTTCGGATTCCCCACGCCAAACACAATCTGCTTCCGTCCCTGCTTGTGGAGCACGCAGCGCGTGCAGTCGCCCAGGTCTTCGCGAATGATCTTCAGCGCTTTCACCGGATCGCTCACACTCTGCTCGGGCTTCAGCGCGATCACCTCAAAAACATTTTCATCAACAACCGGCATGGTGGCCGCCGCGGTCCTTCGTGGACTCATTCTTTCTCCTGGCTCAAGTATGTGCTCCAAAATACTGTCTTCCGCTTCTTCCACTGCGATCGCGACCGCAACTTCCCCCGCGTGTTCCTCCACGGGGCGCCGGTAAAAATCGTAGATCCCCATTTCGTTGTAATAGCGAATACGCGCGGCAAATGCGCGACGAAGTTCAGGGTCAAGCGTGCGGGGCATTGCGGATAAGAATAACAACTTTTACGCCACAGAGACACAGAGCCAACAAGCCAACGAGAAACCCCCAGAAAAAGATCTAGCCTTTCTCCGCGTCTCTGTGACTCAGTGGTGGGTTTGTCTAGCGGACAGTCACGCCGCTGCGTTTCCGCAGCCTTACGACCTGGTCAAGCACGCGGTGCGCAACTTCCCACTTCGAGGTCTCGGGAACCTCGATCACTTCGCTCTGAGAGATGATCGTGACCGCGTTGCGGTCGGAATCGAAACCAATGCCCTCGCGCGAAACGTCGTTCACTACGATGGCGTCGAGCGATTTCGACGCCAGCTTCTTGCGTGCGTTTTCCAGCACGTTCTCCGTCTCCGCCGCGAATCCGACGACGATCTGCGAAGTCTTCCGGCGCGCAAGCTCAGTCAGAATATCCGCTGTCGGTTCAAGTTCGAGCGTCATCTCCCCCTTGCGCTTGATCTTCTGTCCGGCCGCCGCTTTCGGCCGGAAGTCCGCCACGGCCGCTGTCTTGATCACCACGGTACTCGCAGGGAGCAATTTCAAAACCGCCGCCAGCATCTCTTCCGCTGTCTCTACCGGCGTCAGTTCCGCCGCGCCCGGAGCGGCAAGGGCCGTCGGCCCGCTCACCAGCAGCACGCGCGCTCCACGGCGCAGCGCGGCTTCGGCAATGGCATAGCCCATGCGGCCGCTCGACCGATTCGTCAAATAGCGCACCGGATCGATCTTCTCCCGCGTCGGCCCCGCGGTCACCAGCACCGTTTCGCCCGCCAAATCCTGGGACGCGCCGAGCGCTTCCAACACCGCCGCCACAATCGTTTCGTTCTCCGCCAGCCGACCCGATCCAGTCATCCCGCACGCAAGATACCCTTGGCCGGGCTCCACAATGCGAACACCGCGTTTGCGCAAAATTTCCAGATTCGCCTGCGTGGCCGCGTGATTCCACATGTTGACGTTCATCGCCGGAGCCACTACTACCGGAGCGGTGGTCGCAAGATAAAGAGTGCTCAGAAAATCGTTTGCGATTCCCTGCGCGAAGCGCGCCAGCACATCGGCCGTGGCCGGAGCCACTACCAGCGCATCAATGGTCTGCGCCACCGCAATGTGCTCGATCGCCGAATCGATATTCGCTGGCGCGGCCTCAGCCCCGGACTCGACTCCGAAAAGGTCGGTGATGACTTTTTCCCCGGAGAGCGCCGCGAAGGTAAGCGGGCGGACGAACTCCTGCGCCGCGCGAGTCATTACTACTTGCACGCGAATGCCGCGGTCTTGCAGAAGGCGCAAAATTTCCGCTGCCTTATAAACTGCAATCCCACCCGACACGCCCAGCGCAATTTTCATAGCAGGAAGATTGCGGCCGTGGCTTCAAGATCAAGACACGCCTACAGAATGGATGCCGCCAGCCAGCTCGAGATTCACACTTGCGCCGGCGCCGGCTGGCTCTCGGAAACTGCTCAAAAGTTGAGCGATATCTATATCGATGTTTATGCGTCTTCCAGGAACACCTTGCTCAGGGTTTCGCTGGCAGCCTCTACCGGCAATTTCGGAAGCTCCGGAATCAGCCATTTCACCTTGCCAGCCTTGATTTCATCCTGCGCGATGCGGCAGGGTTTGCGCGAGCCGGTATCGATCACCGGCGGTGCCCCGCCTTGCAGTTGACGCGCCCGTCGTGCCGCCACCAGAATGTAACGGTAGTTACTGTCGAACCCTTCAATCAGCTTCATACTCTTCTCTCCCCCAAAACTTCAAATACGTCTTGCTTCTTGCGGGTGGAATGAAGCCAGTATCGGTTGCACTCGTTCGCGCGCCTGTTCCAGGCGGCAAGCTTGTGCGGCCTCCACCAGCTGCTTTTCTTCCCCGGAAGGTTCTTTCCCGCTTTGCCGCAGCCGCTCCGCCAGCACGATGTCTTTCAGTTGGTCCGCGGACTGCTGAAGCAGGTTGTTAATTAAAATGTAGTCGTATTTCGAGTAATTCTCAATCTCTCGTCGGGCCGTGTCCAACCGGCGGCGAATTACCGGCTCCGCATCCAGTCCGCGGCTCCGCAGGCGGCGTTCCAGAGTCTCCCAGTCGGGCGGAAGAATAAAGATGCTCACCGCCTCCGGGATTCTCCGCATGATCTGACTGGCCCCCTGCACATCGATATCGAGCAGCAGGTCATGACCGCGCGCTTCGGCTTCCCGTAGAAACCGGCGCGCCGTACCGTAATAGTTTCCGAAGACATCGGCGTACTCCAGAAATTCATCGGCCGCAATCATGGCGTCGAATTCTTCCCGGGAGACGAAAAAATACTCCTTGCGGTTCTGTTCGGGTCCGCGCGGCGGACGCGTGGTATACGAGATCGAGAAATCCAGGTTGCGAACCATCTTCAGTAGTTCGGCCACCAGCGTGGATTTCCCCGAACCTGAGGGCGCGGAAACAATGTAAACGATGCTCATTCCAGATTCTGTACCTGCTCCCGCGATTTCTCGATCTCCGACTTCATCAGCAACCCCATCTCGGTAATTTTCAAGGCCTCGCCGGCCAGGCCCGAAGTTTTCGACAGCAGCGTATTCGCTTCGCGATTCATCTCCTGCAGCAGGAAGTCCATCTTCTTGCCTACCTCGCCGCCCTGGTCGAGCAAACCGAGAAAATGCTTCACATGCGCATTCAGACGGACCAGTTCTTCCTGAATGTCGCTGCGATCGACCAGCACCGCCACTTCCTGCAGGATCCGCTCTTTATCCACCAGCGCGCCCAGCACTTCCTGCATGCGCGACTGCAGGCGTTCCGAGTAGCTGCGCAGAATGGTGCTGCGATGGGCTTCCACGCCAGCCGCCGCTTTTTCCAGATTCGCCATCCGAGCGCGCAACTCCGTGTTGATACTTCGGCCTTCTTCTTCGCGCATCTCATTCAACCGGGAGAGCGCCTCTTCCACCCGTGTCATCACCGCGGTTTCCAGTTCGTCTCCCGATCTTTCGACTCCCGATTCCATCGCGCCCGGCATTCTGAGAACCACGTTCAGATCGGGCTCGCCCTCAACCCCAAATTCGTCGGCCGCCGCGCGGAACGCCTCCACGTAGCCGGCAATCAACTGCCGGTTGAGCGCGACTCCATTTGGGCCCGAGCGATCCAGGTTCAGGATCACTTCGACGTGGCCGCGAGCCAGTTTTTCTTTCAGAGTCCGGCGCAGCTTCATCTCCAGCGAGTCGGTATCGGACGGCAGCCGGAAGTGAAGATCCAGAAAACGATGATTCACCGATTTCAGCGACAGTGCAAACGCCATCTGGGCGTTGGCCTGTCCCCGAACCTGCGCGAATCCCGTCATGGAGCGAAGTGGCATATCGTTTCGAATCAACCCGCCTTGGGCGCTTCCGCCTCGGCAAACTGCAATTCGTAAAGCCGCCGGTACGTGCCCAGCTTTTGCATCAGCTCTTCATGCGCGCCCATGTCGCTGATCGTGCCGTTCTCCAGCACCACAATACGGTCTGCCCGGCGCACCGTCGAGAGCCGATGGGCAATCACAAACACAGTACGCCCACTCATAAGATTTTGCAGCGCCGATTGCACCAGTGACTCTGACTCGCTGTCCAGCGCCGATGTCGCCTCATCCAGAATCAGAATCGGCGCATTCTTAAGGATCGCGCGCGCAATCGCGATGCGCTGCCGCTCTCCGCCCGAAAGCCGCACTCCCCGCTCCCCAATCATGGTGTCGTATCCATCGTGCAGCCCGCGAATGAACTCATACGCTCGCGCCGCCCGCGCCGCCTCTTCCACCTGCTTCTGCGACACATGGGGCTGGCCGTAGGCGATGTTGTTCCTCACCGTGTCGTTGAACAACACTGTCTCCTGCGTCACAATCCCAATCTGCGATCGCAGCGACTCCAGCGTCATGTCCCGCACATCCGCGTCGTCAATCAGAATCCGCCCGCCGCTGACGTCAAAGAAGCGCGGAATCAGGTGCACGAGCGTGCTCTTGCCCGCGCCGCTCGACCCCACCACCGCCAGCATCTCGCCCGCCTTTACGTCCAGATTGATGTCATGCAGCACGACCGGCGAGTGTTCCGCGTTCTCATAGGAAAAAGAAACG
>Ga0302326_10034128_pt1 | contig 10090 bp, 7 predicted proteins | sample Palsa_T0_3_FD_202264 | JGI IMG/M metagenome (GOLD analysis project Ga0302326, IMG submission 202264) | Peat permafrost microbial communities from Stordalen Mire near Abisko, Sweden - Palsa_T0_3 | ecosystem: Environmental > Terrestrial > Soil > Palsa > Peat permafrost | place: Sweden: Abisko...
TTCCTCGAGCCTGCGCCGTCCGAAGGAGCGATCGACGCTCTCGCGCGGCATGCGCATAGACTCGCTCGATGGAGTTTCGAACGGTCACGCACGCGGGGCAGAGCTACGTTGTCTCGCAGGCCGGAGATGGACCCGACGTCGTGCTGCTGCACGGGTTCCCTGACACGCCGTACTCGTGGTCGGAGATTCAGGCCGCGCTCGTCGGCGCCGGCTGGCGCGTCACCGTGCCGTGGCTACGCGGGTATCGCCCCGAGACGATCGTTCCCGGTCGCCGCTACGACCCCGAAACGCTCGGTCGCGACGCGCTGGGTCTGCTCGATGCCCTGGATATATCGAAGACCGTGCTCGTCGGCCACGACTGGGGTGCTCTGCTGACCTACGTCGCCGCGGCACTGGAACCGGATCGCGTACGCGCGATCGCCACCTTCGGGATTCCGCATCCGAGCGTGCTGCGACGCACGCCACAGTCGATGTGGGGGGTCCGGCACTTCGCCGGGCTGAAGTTGCCCTGGGCGGCCTACGTCTGCCGGCGCAACGACTTCGCCCATCTCGATCGGCTCTACCGGCGGTGGGCCCCCGAGTGGTCAGGGCCCGAACGCGACGAGACCCTGCAACGGGCCAAGCGGGCGCTGTCCTCTCCGGCAACGCTCGACGGTGCGATCTCCTACTACCGCGACCTGCCGCTGGGGGGTTCCGCTGCCGCTGAGAAGGTGGGAGCCGTGCCGGGACTGATCGTCGGTGGCGACCACACGCTCGTGCAAAGCGAGCTCTTCGCGCGTACCGCCGAGCTGCTGCCGCCGCCGAGCCGGGCCCTGATCTTAGAGGGCACGGGCCACTGGCCGCATCGAGAGAAGGCCGCGGTCGTCATACCCGAGCTGTTGAGCTTCTTAGCGGAGGTCGACGCTTGAGTTGACGGTCATAGGTCGGGGGCCCATCCGGGTCGCAACCTCGGCTGGATTGCAACCTCTATCGCTCCGCGAGGCTCTCGCGCGGCACGTACCGCCCGCCGTCTCCGCGCGCCAGCAGGCCCATCAGCTCGAGCTCGCCCAGGGCGAGCAGCGTCTCTCCGGCGTTCGTGCGTCCAGCGGTGAGCTTGGCCGCCGTGTCGCGGCCCGCGCCGACCTGCTCGAGCGTCTGCAGCAACCTCGGCTCCAACGGGGGCGGGGGCGGCATTCCGCGCCCCGCCCTGAGCGTCCTCGCTCGGGCTGCTTTGACCGTTCCCCTCGCCGCGTCGCCGCGGTAGAGCAGCTCCAGCGCGTCCGTGGGCCCTCGCATCAGCGCGGCGCCGCCCATCAGCAGCGCGTGCGTTCCACGCGACACCGGAGAGGTGACACGCCCAGGGACCGCAGCGACGGTCCTGCCCAGCGACCGCGCCACGCGCGCGCCCAGCAACTCGCCCGGGTCCGCGTCGGCCTCGACGACGACCGTCAACTGCGCCAGGCCAACCACGGTGCGCTCGCGCGCCGTTTGACACCAGTTCCGGGGGCCGCAGCCGCACGGCAGCTCTGCCACGACGCAGCCCGTCGCCCGCAGGCGCCGGAAAAGCGCGCGGCGGCGCGCCGGGCACGCAACGTCCAGACCTCCGTCGAGCACGGTCAGCGTCTTCCCGTCCGCTTCGAGCGCGCCTTCCTGGGCGGCCACCGCAATCCCGTCCGACAGCCCTCCCGCCACCGTCACACCGCTCGCGGCCAGTCCGCGCGCCAGGCTTCGCGCCATCTCCATGCCGTAGTCGGTCGCGCGGCGGCTCCCCACGATCGCGACGGTCGGCCGTGCGCTCAGCTCTTGCAGTCGCTGCGCCGCACCGGCGACGTACAGCATCCGCGGGGCTCGATCCCCCGCCAGTGCCAGCCCGGGCGGGTAGCCAGGGTGGTGGCGGCAGATTGCCTCCACGCCCTCGCTCCAGCGGAGATTCTCCCGCGTAAAGCGCGCGTGTCGCTCGCGCAGCTCGCGACGACGCCGGCCCCCGATCGCCTGGATCAGCTCGTCGTCCCCAAGTGCCAGCAGCGCGAGCAGCCGTCGCCGATCGCGAGCGTGGTAGGACAAGCGGGCGCTCAGCATCGCCAGCAGCCAGCTGCGGCGCAGGCACTCTGCGCAGGCTCGGCTCGCGGGGCGCTCCTCGCCTCTATCGAGCCTTGCGGTCTCCGCCGGATCCTGATGCCTGCCGCGAGTACTCGTCGGTTCGGATGCGCGCAGCGCCTGCCGGCTCGCGACGCGATCGGGCTCGTCGGTCGTGTCGCGCCCGTCCATCATGCCGCGCGAGCCCCCGCGTGCTCTGCTTCGGAGCGCATCGCCAGCGCCGAGCCCACGTCCCGCGCTCGCACCCGCTCGCTGCCGTTGAGGTCGGCGATCGTGCGCGCCACGCGCAGCACGCGGTGCTGGCCGCGGGCGCTCAGCAGATCCCGTTCCTGGCTCTTGCGCAGCAGCTCCTCGGCCGGCGGCTCCAACCGCGCATGGCGCGCAAGCATGCGCACGTCCATGTGCGCGTTCACCGTCACCGTCTCGTCCGCGAAACGAGCCGCCTGGCGCTCGCGCGCGAGCATCACCTGCTCACGCGCCTTCTCCGAGCTCCGCAGCGGCTCCGCGCCGAGGCCGAGCGCTCCCTCGCTGTCCAGCTTCACGAGCAGATCGATGCGGTCGAGCAGCGGACCGCTCAGCCGGCGGCGGTGGCGCGCCAGTTCCGTTTCGCTGCACCTGCACCTTTCCCAATCGCCCGCGTAGCCGCAGGGGCACGGGTTGGTGGCGGCCACCAGCATGAACCGCGAGGGGTACACGGCCGAGTGCCGCGCTCTGACGATCGCCACCCGCCCGTCCTCGAGCGGCTGGCGTAGCGCCTCGAGCGTCGGGCGCGCGAACTCCGAGAGCTCGTCGAGGAATAGCACGCCGTTGTGCGCCAGCACGACCTCGCCGACCCATCCGCGCCGCGCGCCGCCGATCAGGCCCGCCGCGGTGATCGAGTGGTGTGGCGCGCGGAACGGCCGGCTGCTGGCCAGCTCGTCCTGCGCGGCGCCCGCCATGCCGTGGATACGTGTCACCTCGATCGCCTCGGGACGGCTCAGCGACGGCAGGATCGAGGGGAGGCGCTGGGCGAGCATCGTCTTACCCGTGCCGGGCGGCCCGCTCAGCAGGCTGTTGTGGGCGCCCGCGGCAGCCACGATCAGCGCCTTTACCGCGTCGTGCTGACCGCGCACGTCGCGCAGGTCCGGCCCTCTGAGGGTCGCCGCGTCGGTGGCTCCATGCGCGGGCTCGGACTCGGGCAGCTCATCCGCGGGGCCGCCGCCGAGGACGCGCACAGCGCTCGCCAGACGCTCGACGGGAGCGACCTGGAGCTCCGCGATCAGGGCCGCCTCACGCGAGCGCTCGGGCGCGAGCACCAGCGTTTGCAGGCCGGCCTTCTGGGTTGCCTGGGCGACCGCCAGCGTGCCCTGCTGGCAGGGTCTGACGGCGCCGTCGAGCGCGAGCTCGCCGAACAGGACGTGGCTCTCCAGCGGCTCGTGGGGGATCTGCCCGCTCGCCGCCAGCACAGCGCAGGCTAGCGCCAGGTCAAGGCCCGGGCCGACCTTCGGGACGTCGCCGGGGGCAAGGTTCGCGGTGATCCGCCGGGCGGGGAATTCGTAGCCGGAGTTGATGATCGCCGCCTGCACCCGCTCGCGCGCCTCGCGCACCGCCGCGTCGGCCAGCCCGACGATCGTGAATCCGGGCAGGCCGGGGCGGATGTCCACCTCGACGCTGACGTGCCGCGTCTGGAAGTCCTCGATCGTGAACGTGTGCGCCCGTGCAAGCATCTGTGTTCTCCTGTCGCCGGTTCTGTACGGGGACAGGGAAAGCTAGGCCGAGCTTGGGACGGGACGCTCGATCGGGGGTGGGTTCGGCGCTTTCCCCGACGTCTCCCGGCAGGCTTAAGCCTGCCGGGACGGGACCTTCAGAAAAACGTCGAGGCTCAGAAAAAAAACGCCGATACGCTCAAAAACCCGAACGGGGCAGAACCCCGAGCGGAAACTACAACCCGTCGGGGTGGCGCACGACGTAGCCCGCGGTGGAGGTCATCGAGTCCGACCACCGCGTCCCCGTCTCCTGCTCGGCAACCGTGTCGAAGCGCCGTCCGTCGATCGTCATCCAGGCGTGTTCGGCGTTGGCGTAGATCGTGATGTACTTGCCCGGGCCGGCTTCGCCGTAGGACTCCAGGCCTGACGAGTCCTCGGGCGAGCTCAGCAGACCGCCGCCGTGCAGCGCGTAGGAGACCGAGCCCGAGCAGTCATACCCCTCGGACTGGAACGAGCCGTGCCCGCCGCCGTACACATACGGCCTGGTCGCGATTTCATCCGCGGCCGCGATCACGCGGGCCACGACGCCCGAGCTTTCGCCTTCGCCGCCGGCGGTGCTGGTGGAGCTCGATCCCGTGTCGTCGGCCACATCGCTGCGACCCGGGCCAAACCCCGCCAGGGCGTTGCTGGGCGGCGTCAGCGTGCTGGCGTTGCTCACGCCGATCACGCTCCAGGTCGCGGGTCCGACGACGCCGTCGACGGTCAGCCCGTGGCGGGCCTGCAGGCGACGAACCGCCGCCTCCGTTTCCGGGCCGAAGGTGCCGTCGACGGGCATGTGCAAAGCCTGCTGCAGCCGCGCGACCGGGTTGGCGGCGACCTCCGCTTCGGTGGCGCTGGAGGTATCGCTCCCCGCGGCGGCAGGGGCCGCAGATGTCGCTGACGCCGTCGCCTCGTGCGAGGCTGCCGCGAGCGCGGAGGGGGGAGGGGTGAGCGTTTCCGCGCCGCTCACACCGATCGCGCTCCAGGTCGCCGGGCCGACGACACCGTCGACGGTCAGGCCGTGGCGTGCCTGCAGGCGGCGGATCGAGGCCTCGGTTTCGGGGCCGAAGTCGCCGTCGACGGGCAGGTGCAGCGCCTGCTGCAGCCGCGCGACTGCGCTGCCGCTGACGAGGGCCTGCTGCTCAGCAGAGCCCGCGGCTTCAGTGTCGCTTGCGAACTCGGTGTGGCCGCTGGTCGCCGAGTCGGCCACAGGGGCGCCGCCGCGCAGCGCGGCGCTCGTCAGCGGGCCGACGATGCCGTCGACCGTCAGTCCCTTGCCGGCCTGGAAGTGCTGCACCGCCGCTTCGGTTTCGGGGCCGAAGACGCCGTCGACGGGGATACCGAGCGCGCGCTGGAGCAGTTCGACCTGACGGCCGGTCGCGCCGGCGCTGAGCGTGATGCTGTATTCGGTTGTTGTGGCGGGCTCAGGCGTGGGGGCGGCCGGATTGGCGGCCGCGACTCCGGTCGCCAGTCCCGCGGCCGGACCGGCGCTCAGCGCCGCGAGCGCGCCCAGCGACAGGCGCTTGGCTCGCGAGCCGGCCGGCACGAAACGCAGCTCGGCGGCGCGGCGACGGGCACGGGAGCGACCGAGCGAGAGGTCCCAGGGCAGCTCCTCGGCGAGGTCGCGCGCGGCGGTCCGATGGCGTCCGTCGGCGGTCGCCGACAGGGACAGAGGTGAGGTCTTCACGAGGATGCGGGAGGACTTCCCGGCGGCGGTACGAGTACGTCCACGGGCGGTCCGTTGGCGGCGCTCACGCGAGCGAATCGACGAAAGCTCCCAGGGCTCGAGCACGGCAAGGTCACGCGGGAATCCCGACATTAAAAGGCGTCCTTTCGGTCTGTCTAATGGCGCCTACGGGGTTAGCTGTCGGGCTCGCGCAATGCGCTACGCCACAGTGGTTGTGGCGATTCGCCCCTGCAACCGGAACGGCTGCTTTGGGTCCCCCGTTCCCTCGCCCCGTGGGGTGAAGGACTCGGCACGAACAGGCGGAAACCTAACAGGTCTTTTTGCAAGATGCATCACATCGGAAGGTCTGCAAGATTTCTTGCCGACGGCTGGGTTGCGGCGGGTTGTGCAGGTTTGGCAGTTCGTGCGCAGGCAGATCCAGTTCACAGACATACGAAGGACGAGCTAGGCTCTGCCGAGTGGCGTCCTTGGGCGCCGGAGTGCGTGAAGACGGAGGAGCGACGATCACGATGTCTCAGCCACAGACTCCCGAGGCGCCGGCGCAGAGCCTGCCGAGCGACGCCAACCTGCGCAGCGCGGACTTCTTCGATGTGGAGAATCACCCGCAGATCTCCTTCCCCGGAAAACTGACCGAGCGGACCGGGGACATCAACTTCAAGGCCGTTGCGGACCTGACGATCAGGGGGTCACGAACCCACACACGATTCGCCGAGCCAAACCCGAGCGCCAGATCAACCTGACCCCAACCCGAGCGCCAGATCAACCCCACCGGAGGCAAAAGATGCTCTGCACGCACCTCGACCAAGTACTGATCACGCAGCTGCCGGAGGAGACCGACGGCTGCGAGGACTGCCTTGCCACCGGCGGCAAGTGGTTGCACCTGCGGATCTGTCTGGAGTGCGGAAAAGTCGGCTGCTGCGACGACTCGCCCAACCGCCATGCAACTGCGCACGCGAAGACGAGCGGGCACCCGATCATCCGCTCGATCGAGCCCGGCGAAGCATGGTCGTGGTGCTACGTCGACGAGGAGATGATGAACATCCCCGAGGTGCGCGGCGAGACCCGGATCCCGCCTTCGCCGCTGGGCGGGTAGGGCGATTTAAGGGGCCGCCTAGACCCTATGGCGTGGGTCGCCCGTTGGGTTGACCGTCGGAGGTAGGCCGGACACTCCTCGCGGGGGCTTGTCTGGCCGGAGAATGGCTCCGGCTGACCCCAGAACTAATGAGGAGGTCCGGCCATGACCGGAATGGTGACGTATGCGGGGCTTGATGTCCATGCCCGCTCGACGCATGCTGCGGCGATTGACGTTTCGACGGGTGAGGTGCTGCGTGCACGGTTCGGGCCGGGCGTCGAGGAGCCGGTCGCGTGGCTTGCGGGTTTGCCTGGTCCGGTGCGTGCTTGCTATGAGGCCGGGCCTACCGGGTTCGGGCTCTATCGCGCCGCGAGCGCGGCCGGGGTGGCCGTCGAGGTGATCGCGCCGGGCAAGACACCCCGGGGCCCCTCAGATCGGGTGAAGACTGACCGCAAGGACGCGGAGCTGCTCGCGCGGCTGCTGCTGGCCGGCTCGTTGACCACGGTCGTCGTCCCACCGGTCGAGGTTGAGGCCGCCCGCGAGCTGATGCGTGCCCACGATGCGTGCCGGAGGGATCTGATGACCGCCCGTCACCGCGTCTCGAAGATGCTGTTGCGTCACGGCCGGGTCTACCCCGAGTCCTCAACGTGGACTGTTGCGCACCGGCGGTGGCTCTCGGCTCAGCAGTTCGATGAGACGGCCAGCGAGCTGGTGTTCGCGGATCTGATCGCGGCAGCCGACGGGTTGACCGCCCGCAAGAGCGCGATCGCTGAGCGACTCTCGCGCCTGGCAGAAGACGAGCAGTGGTGGCCGACCGTCGCGAGGCTCCGCTGCTTCCGGGGTGTTGACACCCTCACCGCGTTCGCGCTTCACCTCGAGCTCGGCGGCGACTGGCAGCGCTTCGCAAGGGCGAACGCGCTCAGCGCATGGCTCGGGCTGACACCGTCCCTTCACCAGTCCGGCGAGTCATCCCACCAAGGATCGATCACGAAGACCGGCTCCACGCTCGCGCGCCGGCTGCTGGTCGAGTCGGCCTGGCACTACGGACGCCCACCACGGATCGGGGTGACGCTCAGAAACCGCCAGCAAGGCCAGCCCGATCACGTCCTGCAGATCGCTAACCGCGCCCAGCACCGGCTGCACCGGGTTCACCACCGGATGCGCGGCCGCGGCAAGGCGCACAACGTGACCGTCGTCGCGTGCGCCCGCGAGCTCGCTTGCTTCCTCTGGGCAGCAGCCACAGCCGACTGACCTCGAGCTGACAGCCCCACGGTCGGGAGACCGGGGCGCCGGGCCATCAGCGGCCGGCACGCGCGATCCGTCTATGGGCAGCACCCAATAAAGGTGCCACGCCCGTTCCTAGAAAGCGCAAGCCGGCAGCACGAAACCGGGCCCTGGGGTACCCAACCCCCGCATCATCAGACTGGCAACGCCGACACCGAGCCCGGCGCCCCGGCCTCCCGACCACCCAAACCACGCCCGCCACACGGACGCAATCAAACACGCCCACTTGACAAACACCACGACATATCAGACGTGGGCGGAATGCAGGGGCGAGCCGGCGGGAGCGGGGTTCTCGGCGAGAAATTGCTCGAGCGCGGCGGGCGTGAGCGGGCGGGCGAACAGGAAGCCCTGGGCGAGGTCGCATCCCTCCAGCTGTAGAGCGCGGACCTGATCGCGCTCCTCGACGCCCTCGGCGAGCGTCTCCAGGCCCATAGCCTTGCCGAGCTGGATCAGCGTGTGCGTGAGCGCGTGCGCCTCGCTGGAGAGTGCCAGGCCGGTGATGAAGGTGCGGTCGATCTTCAGCGAGTCGACGGGGAACTGGCGCAGGTAGGCGAGCGACGAGTAGCCCGTGCCGAAGTCGTCGACCGCGATCCGCACGCCGAGCGCCTTCAGTTCGCCCAGCAACTGGGCGGTGATCTCCGGCTTGCGCATCAGGACGGTCTCGGTGATCTCGAGCGTCAGCGCCGCCGGGTGCAGACCGCTGTCGTGCAGCGCCGTGTGAACCTCCTCGATGAACTCCGGGCGTTCCAGTTGCCGAGCGGAGACGTTGACCGAGATGTTCAGGGGATGGCCCCGCTCGTTCCAGGAGGCGGCTTGGGCGCAGGCCCGATCGAGCACCCAGCGACCGATCTCGACGATCAGCCCGCTGTCCTCGGCGAGCGGGATGAACACGTCGGGCGGGATCGTCTCGCCCGAGCGATGGCGCCAGCGCAACAGCGCCTCGACGCCGACGACCCGCTCGCTCTCGAGGTCGAGCATCGGCTGGTAGACGAGGAAGAACTGATCGGCGTCGAGTGCGCCCGCGAGGTCCATCTCCAGGTTGATGCGGTCCTGCGCGGCGGCGTGCATCGCGAGCTCGAACTTGACGTAACCGTCCTTGCCGGTCGCCTTGGCCTCATAGAGCGCGAGGTCGGCGTTCTGCATCAGGTCCTCGGCCGAGGCGGGCCGTCCGGTCGCGATGCCGATGCTCGCCGTCACGCAGATCGGTGAGTGCTCCGACTGTGAGTGCCCCGACTGGGACAGCCGGATCGGCTGGCGCAGCACGTCGAGGATCCGCTCGGCGACGAGCTCGGGGGCGGCGTCGAGGCCGAGCGAGTCGATCAGCATCACGAACTCGTCCCCGCCGAGGCGCCCGACCGTGTCGTTCTCGCGCAGCACGGTCTTCAGGCGCGCGCCGACCTGGCGCAGGACCTCGTCGCCCGCGTGATGGCCGTGGCGGTCGTTGATCTGCTTGAAGCCGTCGATGTCGACGAACAGCGCGGTCACGGGCACGTCCTGGCGGCGCCCGCGCGCGAGGATCTGCTCGGCGCGGTCGAGCACGAGGGTGCGGTTCGGCAGGTCGGTCAGCGGGTCGTGCAGCGCGCGGTACTCGAGCTCGTCGGTCTTCTCTCCTACGAGACCCCAGGCGCGCTGGCGCGAGCGCGAGAGCACGCGCCAGAGCATGAACACGAGCAGCGTGACGAGCAGCCCGAAGACCAGTGCGATCGCGCCCTCCGTGTCGGCGGCGAGCGGGCTGTCGGCCGTGCCGCTGACCTGCACGAGCCAGCCTTCGCCGAGGGAGAGGCGCTCGGAATAACCGGGGGAGTGGCTCAGCGGGTGCGCGCCCGCGCGTCCGATCAGATCGAGCGGATCGCCGCTGTTGCGGTGGTAGAGCGCCAGCGTCAGCGAGCCGTGGCGGGCGAGCAGCGGGTCAAGCAGCGCCGTGCCGGCGAACGAGGTGCCGATGATGCCGCGGAAGGCCGCTCGGCGCTCGGCGACCGTCGCGAGCGGCGCGCCCGAGCGGTAGACGGCTTCGCTGATCCCGACCAGCGAGGCGACGCCGAGACCGGGGAGGGGGGTGACGATCAACGCGCCCGTCGTGCGCTCGGTGCGGATCAGGGAGGCGTACGGAGACTTGCCGATGCCGGGGAGGACCGGCGCGCAGTAGTCGAGCAGCGGGGGGTAGACGGTCTTTCCGCCGGTATTGCCGACCGTGGCGCGCGTCAGGCAGTAGAACGGGCGGCTGCCGGAGGGGACGATCTGGAAGGA
>Ga0302326_10034129_pt1 | contig 10090 bp, 5 predicted proteins | sample Palsa_T0_3_FD_202264 | JGI IMG/M metagenome (GOLD analysis project Ga0302326, IMG submission 202264) | Peat permafrost microbial communities from Stordalen Mire near Abisko, Sweden - Palsa_T0_3 | ecosystem: Environmental > Terrestrial > Soil > Palsa > Peat permafrost | place: Sweden: Abisko...
GATTTCGTCGTCGTCACTTCGTCACCGTCAGGCAATCCCCAAACACCCAGATCCGTTCTTCCCTCTCTAAGTCCTTTCCCTTGAGCAGATTTTTGTGGCCCTGGCTGTCACTGCCGGTTTGGCCCCTGTCGTGCCTTTATCAAGGCATGGCAGGGACGGGCCAGCTCTTGTTGAGAATCACAGTTGCCGAATCGGAACAGAAAGTCGAGATGAAACTCGAGGGGCGCGTGGCTGGCCCGTGGGCGGCCGAGCTGAGCCTGGTGTGGGCAGAGACTGCGCCCCGGCTGGCCAACAGGAAGCTTGCTGTGGACTTGCGAAATGTGATGTATATGGACGACCAGGGCAAGCGGGCACTGGGCGCCATTCACGCCGAGACCGGCGCGGAGCTGGTAACAGGCACGCCTTGGACTGAGTTTCTCGCCAAAGAAATCTTAGCCAGCAGCACACAGAACCCATCAGGAGAGCAGAGATGAACATGCATCAGACTGTTTGCGAGACCATGAGCCAACCACGCCGGGCTGGCGAGTTTTTCAACAAGCTGTCGCCGACCGCTCTCAAGGACCTGGAGTCGATGGAGCATCCCTCGATGTATCCGCCGGGCATTGTGCTGTTCTCTGAGAAGGAGACGCCGGACGGTGTGTACATCGTGCAGTCGGGCGAGGTGAAGCTGTCAATGAATTCGAGCGACGGCAAGCGGCTGATCCTGCGCATCGCCAAGGCGGGTGAGATCGTGGGCCTGGTGCCCGCGGTCTCGGGCGGGCTGGCGGAGATGACGGCGGAAACCGTGCACCCAGCGAAGATCGCCATCATTGAACGGCGCGAGTTCCTCAACTTTCTTGGCCGCCATCCGGAGGTCTACCAGATTCTCGCAGTGGAGCTCAGCCGGCATTTGAACCGGGTGTGCGAGCAACTGCGCACGGTCGGCCTCAGCGCGTCGGCGCCGGAAAAGCTGGCCCGCCTGCTGCTGGACTGGAGCGAGAACGGGCTCAAGACCGAAGCCGGCACGCGCTTTCATTTTCCGCTGACGCACGAAGAGATCGGTGAGTTTATCGGCACGTCGCGCGAGACGGTGACGCGGACCATGACTACATTCAAGATGCGCCGGCTGGTGGCCTGTCACGGAACTTCGTTCACGATCCCCAGCCGCACGGCGCTGGAGAGTTACGCGCGCTGTTAGGTTTCCGACCGCGTGATTTGGCAGGTTGAATTTGTGCTTTCCCAGGTCCCAGAATCGGGACCTGGGGCACCCGTCATTGGTACAACTTCAGGCGGTCAGAGACGAGTGTGGCGACTCCGAAGTTCGCGGCATCATTGACGCCCCGCAAACGCGGGTCCTTCGACTACGTTTGGCCAAAAGGACGGCCAAACTCCGCTCAGGATCACAGATTTGTGGGCAGGACAGATTTGTAAACATGGCAGATTTGTTATGCAATGGACTTCGTGCGTGCACGTTACAATGAAGGCCATTCTCACAGTGGAGGGGATTATGCGCAGATTGCTTCCCGTGTTGCTTGCTCTTGCAGTTGCCGTTTGCTTTTCCAGCGCGCTGCCGGGCCAGGGCGCGCCGCCGCAGGGCGGAGCCGGCCAGCCTTACACCATCGAGTACTACTACAAGGTGCAGTGGGGCCATCAGCAGGAGTTCCTGTCGCTTTTCCTCAAGAATCACTGGCCGCTGCTTCAGAGGATTCAGTCGACCGGGCGCATCGTCTCACTCAAGATCGAGTCGCCTGCGTATCACACCACAGAAGATGGCCGCTGGGATTATCGCGTGACCATACGCTACAAGGACTCGACGGTGGCGACCACGGCCAATCCCGACGAAGAAGCTTTCATGCTGCAGCTCTGGCCCGATCAGGCCACATACAAAAAAGAAGAGCAGCGGCGGTTTGAGATTCTGCTTGGTCACTGGGATCTGCCCGTTACCGACATCACGCCTGCGCAGAAATGATCCGCGAGAGCAATTCAGTCGCCGTGTGAGATTTTAATGACGCGTCGGCGAAAACATTACCCTGAAACAGTGCTCATTGGGCGTGCGGCTCGTAACAAGCGCGGCGCACGGCATAAAGGCATCCCTCAGCGGCTAAAGCCGAAACTGTGCGGGCTGCCTCAGCGGCACGGCTGAAGCCGTGCCCTTTCAAAACAACGAGCTTTACGCAGGCTGCGAAGTCGTGCCCTGATGCAAAACATGGCTGCAACGGGATTTTAGGGAGCGGACTGTGGCTGCACGCTCTTGTCCCGGCACAAATTCAGGATCGCCTCGCCAAATTTCTCTGCCTTCGCGGGGCCGATGCCGTCGATCGACCGCAGCTGGTTCGGATTGGACGGACGCGTCTCGGCCAGCGCCTTGAGCGAGCGGTCGGTCAGCACCATGTAGGCTGGCAAGCCGAGTCGTTTGGCCTCCTCGGTGCGCCACTCGCGCAGTCGCGAGGCCAGCGCCTGCGACTCCGGTGTAAGCTGCACGGCCGCCGCGGCCGCGGCTGGCGCGGGTTTTACGGCTTTGCCATTCTTCGCCGTAAAGGCCGGCTCGGCGCGGCGGCCAAAATCCTCCACCACACCATCGGAGAGCAGCAACTCGACCGGCGTGCCGGAGCGCAGTTCCCTGCCCGCGTCAGTCAGGCTTATTTTTCGATACGGAATCACGCGGCCGTCTTTTTCAAACTCCGCGTCTTCCACCTCAATGAGCCCTGCACGCATCATGGCGCTCAGCAACTGCTCAAACTGATCGCGGCTCATGGCCTCGGCCCAGTCGAGCTCGGTGCGCAGCTGCTTCACTGTCTTGTAGATCGAACCGCGCAGGGTCTCCACCACCTCCTGCATCCAGCGGCGCTCGCCCGCGGTGGGCCGGCGAAACAGCCGCAGCACCGCGCCCGCCGGATCGCATGCATCGCAGATGCCGCACGGGCGGCACGCGTCTTCCACGTCGCCAAAATGCCGCACCAGCGTGGACATGCGGCACTCGGTGGCCGCGGTAAAGCGCACCACTTTTTCAAACTGCTGGGCACGATACTGCGCCTGAATCGCGTAAGTCTTCTTCCAGCCGGGCCGGCCCAGGACGACGTTGCCGCCAAAGTCCACATGCGCGCCGCCGTGAATCTCCAGCTTTTCGAGCGCCTTGTCAAACTCCTCTTCGTCCATGCGCGAGGCGGCGCGCAGTTGCTCCACGGGCTGCGCCTCGGGAGTGAGCGCTCGGTACACCTGGTTCAGGTTTTCGACGGGCGGATAGTCGCGATTGAGCAGGAAGTCGTGCGTGCGCTGGTCGGCATAGCTGTGCATCAGATAGGTGCGGCTGGGCGCGGCATCGCGGCCCGCGCGGCCAATTTCCTGGTAGTAGCCCTCGAGTGTGCCGGGGAGCCCCGCGTGAATCACGGTGCGAATGTCTGCCTTGTCGATGCCCATGCCAAACGCAATGGTGGCGACGACCACCTCGAGCGAGCCGGCCTGGAATGCGGTCTGCACGCGCTCGCGCGTGTCCGCATCGAGGCCCGCGTGATAGGCTGCCGCCGCAATGCAGCGCTGAGCCGCCCCCGTGGTCTGTGGCTCGCCAGCCGGGACAGGAGTATTGAACGGAATGGGCGGCGTATGCGCTCCCTCAGGGGCTGAAGCCCGCGACGATATTGCGGGTTCAATGTACGGGCTGAAGCCCGTACCCTTCGTTGCCCCCGCTGAGAGAGTCAGCGAGAGCTCTTCGGCCAGCCGCTCGGCCTGCTTGCGCGAGGTGGCATACACAATGGCAGGCCGCCGCTCGGGGGCAGCCAGCAAGCTGCACAGAATGCCCGCACGCAGCGGCACCGGGACTTCGACCACCTCGATGCCGAGATTGTCGCGTCGAAACCCGTGAATGAATTTGACCGGATCGACCAGGCCCAGTTGTGCCACGATGTCGGCCTGCACAGCGGGCGTGGCCGTGGCAGTAAGCGCCAGCACCGGCGGCCGATCGTCGCCCGCGCGCAAACCAGGCAAGTGCTGGCCCAACATGCGGTAGTCAGGACGGAAGTCGTGGCCCCATTGCGATATGCAGTGCGCTTCGTCGATGGCGATCAGCGCCAGCTTGCGCTTGGCCAGCATCTCGGGAAAGCCAGGAACGCGGAGCCGCTCCGGCGCGATGAAAAGAAACTGCAACGCGCCCTGCAAGTAGTCGACGCAGGCCTGGCGCGCCACGCTGCGGTCGAGGCCGGAGTGAATGCGCGCCACGCGCAGGCCGAGCGAGGTGAGCTTGGCAGCCTGATCGTCCATGAGCGCAATCAGCGGCGAGATCACCAGCGCCGTGCCGCCGCGCGCCAGCGCCGGAAGCTGATAGCACAGCGACTTGCCCGAGCCCGTGGGCATCACCAGCAGCAGATCGCGCCCGTCAATGGCGGCGCGGCACACCGCCTCCTGATTGGCGCGAAACTCCGCAAACCCGAACGCAGTCCGGAGCAGCTCGTTGAGGATTTCGGGATTGGATGTGATTGGCAAGGACTTTGTGCCTGGAGTGCGGTTGATTGGATCGAAGGTGAGAGTGCCTCCTTCAATTTTACAGGAGAGGGGCGACCGCGTTCGCGGCTACGCGGCGAAAGGCATCGCCGGACCGGCCTGCGGCACACATTCTTCCGGTCCAGCGCCCGCGCCAAGGCCCTACAATCAGCCATGCTCATGGCCACCCCTGAGATCGCACGCACGCGCATAGCTCTGCTGCGGGCATTGGGCGCCTCAGTGCGGCCCATGTCCTCGGCGCTTGCGCTGTCCATGACAAGCCTGGCGATCTGGGTCAGGGCCGGTTTTTCGCTGCGCTGCGCACTCGCCGGCGCAGCCATGTTCACGCTCACCGCATTTGGCTTTCAGGTAAACGACATTTTCGACTACCTCAAAGACTCTGCCGCCCAGGTGCAGCGGCCCATTGCCACGGGTGAGTTGTCTCGAAGAAACGCGGCTTTCTTCGCCGCCGCGCTGCTGATCGGAACATTCCTGATCGCGGCCTGGGTGGGAGATGGCTGGCCATGGGTGGCGGCGGCGGCGACGGCATTGATGCTTTATACACATGCGGCGCGGACGTTCCCGCTGGCAAAGGTGCGCAAAGTTCTGCCGCAAGCGGGCAATGGTGCGCCATCCGTGTTGGATCGCGTTGCGTGCTTCACGTATGCCGTCATTCCGTGGATTCCCATCGCAGCCATTATCCGGTTGCAAGCCAATCCGTTCGCAGGCAAGTCCGCGTTCATAACATCCGGAGCGGGCAACCTGATGCTGCGCGGTGCGGCCGCAGTCGTCATCGGCTCGTATGTCGCATTTGCATTCGCACCGGCAATCGCTCGCTCACCGAGCGATCTGCGCAGAGTTGCGTTACGCAGCCTCGCATGCATGGCCGTTGCCTTCGCAGTGTGTCTCGCCATTCCGCTGGTTCTCAATTCTCACGTAGTCTCAGTTGGCGTGCTCTGGCATCTGACAGGTCCCAATACCGGCGCGGAGGGTCCATGGAAATACTTTCCATCGCTTCCTGTCTTGTTTGCATTGCTGTTTGCCGATTGCCTTTCGAAGAATTCGCGCTGGACGAGATTGCCTGCATACTGCTGGATTGCGCTGGTGACGTTGAGCTGCATGATGCTGTCCACGCCAAGCATTCTCCTTGTTCAAACGGAGTTGGTTCGATTGGAAAGCGCGCTGATCACTTATGCCGTTGCATGTAACCTTGCATCGATCTGGCGAGCGATCCGATTTACATCGGAGCGCATCGCCAACTCATGGCATGAGTGGCGCTTTGGCCCGGTGCGCGTCATCAATCATGGCGCGTTTGCGGGCCTCGCCGCGTTTCTTGGCGTGTGGATCAGCGGCGCGCTTGCCGGACCAGGTCATCTGACGGCCATTCTGTTTGCCGCAAGCTGCGCCATCGTGGGCTCCGCGCTGTGGGCGCAATATGTGGAAGGCTCGGCCCAGCTATTGCGCCCCTATGGCTTCTATGGCGGATTGCTGGGCGGCACACTGGGCGCGCTGGCGGCTCCACTCTTTCACACCAGCGTGTGGCTGCTGCTTGGCGTATTCTCCGCCAGCGGATCACTGGTGCAGGCCGCGGGCAGACTGCGGTGCCTGGTGCAGGGCTGTTGCCATGGGAGACCTGCCTCGGAATCTACTGGGATTCGCTACGTGCATCCGCGATCGCGCGTCTGCCGCTTGTCACAGTGGACAAATGTGCCTCTGCATCCCACGCCGGTCTACTCAATCCTGTGGAATTGCGCGGTCACTCTGCTGCTGTTTCGGCTGTGGCTGGCTCACTCATCGCTGCATCTGATCGTGGGCCTTTACTTCATGCTGTCGGGACTGGGCAGGTTCGTTGAGGAGTCGTGGCGCGGAGAGCCACAAACGAAAACTCTGGCTGGTCTCAGGCTTTATCAATGGGCCGCCATCGCCAGCCTGGTGCTGGGCGCATTGTTTACCGCATTCGATAACGGCGAACTCGCTCCGGCCCCAAGCCTGCAATGGGGCACACTGCTGGCAGCGGCTCTGTTCGGACTGGTTGGCTTCTGCGCGATGGGCGTCGACTTCCCGGAATCGACGCGCAGGTTTTCGCGGCTGACTTGATGCGATGGTGTTTGAGTCGGAGGCTACGGCGTCCCACCCATGCGCCAGAAAAAAAGGCGCAAAGGTGGGGCACCGTGCATTCGTTTGGATTGCCCGATTTATCACGCGAGATCGAAGCGATCGAGGTTCATCACCTTGCTCCAGGCCTTCACGAAATCATGCACAAACGCCTCCTGCCCGTCCGCGCACGCATAGACCTCGGCGAGGGCGCGTAGCTGGGAGTTTGAACCGAAGACCAGATCGACGACCGTGCCTGTCCACTTGACCTTGCCCGTGGCGCGGTCGCGGCCTTCCAGCACATGTTCCGATGAGGTCTTCTGCCACTTCGTGTTCATGTCGAGAAGGTTCACAAAGAAGTCGTTGGTCAGCGTCTCGGGCCGCGTGGTGAAGACGCCATGTTCCGACTTGCCGTGGCTGGCGTTGAGCACGCGCAGGCCGCCGATCAGGACTGTCATTTCGGGAGCGGACAGGGTGAGCAGGTTGGCCTTGTCCACAAGGAGCTCTGCGGGCGAGCCCTCGTGGCCCTTGCGGAGATAGTTGCGGAACCCGTCCGCAGCCGGCTCCAGCACCGCGAAGGAGTGCACGTCAGTCTGTTCCTGCCGGGCATCGGTGCGCCCCGCCGAGAACGGAATGGTAACGGGATGGCCGGCCTTCTTCGCTGCCTCCTCGATGGCCGCGTCGCCGCCCAGAACGATCAGGTCGGCAAGCGAAACTCTCTTCCCGCCCTTCTGCTCTTCGTTGAATTTCCTTTGAACGCCCTCGAGCGTCTTCAGCACCTTGGCCAGGTCGTGCGGTTGGTTGGCCTCCCAGTCCTTTTGTGGCTCCAAACGAATGCGCGCTCCGTTGGCTCCGCCGCGCCGGTCGCTGCCGCGGAAGGTGGAAGCGGATGCCCAGGCCGTCGAGACCAGCTGTGCGATGGAGAGCCCCGACGCCAGGATCGCGCCCTTGAGGTCGGCGACATCCTGCTCGCCGATCAGTTCATGATCGACAGCGGGAAGGGGGTCCTGCCACAGCAGCGCGCCCTTGGGAACGAGGTGCCCGAGATAGCGCGAGACCGGTCCCATGTCGCGGTGGGTGAGCTTGAACCATGCTTTCGAAAAAGCCTCGGCAAACTCCTCCGGGTGCTCAAGGAACCGCCGCGAAATCTTCTCATAGGCCGGATCTATTCGCAGCGAAAGATCCGTAGTGAACATGATCGGCGCGTGCTTCTTCTTCGGGTCGTGCGCATCCGGCACGGTATCGGCCCCCGCGCCGTTCTTGGGCTGCCATTGGTTTGCGCCGGCCGGGCTCCTGGTCAGTTCCCACTCAAAGCCGAACAGGTTCTTGAAGTAGTCGCCATCCCACTTCGCGGGGTTGGCGGTCCATGCGCCCTCCAGGCCGCTCGAGATGGTGTGTACGCCGTGGCCGTTGCCAAAGGTGTTGTTCCAGCCCAGGCCCTGCTCCTCGATGCCGGCTGCCTCGGGCTCGTGGCTCACGTACTTCACCGGGTCGGCCGCGCCATGCGCCTTGCCAAAGGTGTGGCCGCCTGCGATCAGGGCCACGGTCTCTTCGTCGTTCATCGCCATGCGGGCAAAGGTCTCGCGAATATCGCGCGCCGCAGCCACCGGATCGGGCTTGCCGTTGGGGCCTTCCGGGTTCACGTAGATCAGGCCCATCTGCACCGCGCCGAGCGGATTTTCAAGCTGCCGGTCGCCCTGGTAGCGCTCGTCGCCCAGCCACTTGCCCTCCGAGCCCCAGTAGATGTCCTCTTCCGGCTCCCAGATGTCTTCGCGTCCGCCGGCAAACCCATAGGTCTTCAGCCCCATGGACTCGAGCGCGACGTTGCCGGCCAGAATCATCAGGTCGGCCCACGAGATTTTGCGGCCGTATTTCTGCTTGATGGGCCAGATCAGCCGCCGCGCCTTGTCCAGGCTCACGTTGTCGGGCCAGCTGTTGAGCGGCGCAAACCGCTGCGCTCCACGGCTTCCGCCGCCGCGTCCGTCGGCGATGCGGTAGGTGCCGGCGCTGTGCCACGCCATGCGGATGAAAAACGGCCCATAGTGACCGTAATCCGCCGGCCACCACGGCTGCGAATCGGTCATCAGTGCGTGCAGGTCCTTGACCACCGCGTCCAGGTCGAGCGACTTGAACTCCTCCGCGTAGTTGAAGCCCTCGCCCATGGGGTTGGACTTGGGCGAATGCTGGTGCAGCATCTTCAGATTGAGCTGTTTGGGCCACCAGTTCACGTTGGTGGGGGCGCCGGCGAGCGTGCGGCGCCTGAGGTCGCTCGAAAATGGGCACTTGGCCTCTTCGCCAAGCATGGCGTTCTGGTCGTCAACTATGGGTGGTCCCGGCTTCTGCGTAGAACTGTCGGACATGGGAAATTCTCCTCGATTGCTGCGTGTTGAAGAATGGCTCTGGAAAATGGGCTCGAAGGGCCCATCTGCGGCCCGGATGGGGCCAGTACAACCCTTCAAATTAAGCTTCCCAGCGAGAGAAATCAAATCGGGGCGAGGGTGACTGTCATGCGAGGATGTCGACCCGAGCGGACTATTTAATCGCGCCATCGATGCCAACCCAACGCGGACCGTCGCAACCAGTAAATGAATCGGATAGCATCCGTGATGGACCATCAACTGAGTCATCACCGAATAACCGAACGTCGTCAACCACGAATCTGCCGTCTTCTGACTTCACAAGGGCTGAGACATGCCAGGTTTTCCACCGGGATGTGGGCGGAGCGGAATCTGGTACAGCGGAGTTTTCGTGTGAAAGCCACACAAAGACTTGAAAAGAACCGTCCTTCTGCCGCTCCTTGTGGCCCACAAGTTCGGCATCCGGCAAAGCCAACACGCCATCACCGGAGAAGAGTCCAGCGTTGAACCAGGCAGGTCTTGGCATTTCGGCGGCACGAGGATGCTGGCGGAGGTAATCCGCCTGACAGGCCTGCGCGGTCTCAAGCTGCTCACCGAGGCGTTTACTCAGGAAGGGGCTCATCCTGACCTTTTCTGGCCCATGTGGGATGCCGAGCGGATGGAGTACCACCACCGCATCGTAGAGGTTTCGCGTTACATCGATGACAGCTTCTTCGTCCAGAAGACGATGTAGATCGGAGAGCCGGTCTGAGTCAGGGGCCTTTTCCATGTTGCCATCAGTGGGCACCGGCGTCAGAAGACCGTCGTCTTTGTCCGTGACTCCGATGTAGGTTACCTCCGGCGGCCCGGGGTTCCCCTTTGCAAGAGTGCTGACATTGATGGTAGCTCGGGCGTTGCCACGATGAAACCAAATGCTGGCACAAAGGCTACCTGCCGGTTCGCGTGTGACGGCGTATTGGCCCTCTTTGCCGTGCCCGCCTTCTTTGATGTTGCACTTGTTGGCGTCCCACTCGATGCGATTGACATGAAGAGAACTGGATTTGAGCCAGTCTTCCAGACGCTGGGAGGGCAACGATGGGTCGAGCTGGTGCACATCGAGAGCCTTGGCGAAGGCTACCTCCTCGTCATATGCGGCACTTCGCAGGGCGTTCACCGCGTCCCAGTCGGTGTAGTGCGGAGGAGGGAGG
>Ga0302326_10034132_pt1 | contig 10089 bp, 7 predicted proteins | sample Palsa_T0_3_FD_202264 | JGI IMG/M metagenome (GOLD analysis project Ga0302326, IMG submission 202264) | Peat permafrost microbial communities from Stordalen Mire near Abisko, Sweden - Palsa_T0_3 | ecosystem: Environmental > Terrestrial > Soil > Palsa > Peat permafrost | place: Sweden: Abisko...
CCGCTCGGACATTTTCCCGGTCCTGTACGCGACCGGCGGACAGGGCAACGATGCTGCGGTCGGTTACGACCTCATGAGCGGGCCTCCGGTCGACGAACTGCTCGACCGAATCACGGCGTCCGGGAAGATCGGCGCTTCACCGGTCTTTCCGCTTCTCGACGGGCGGCCGAAGGCCGCCCACAGCGGTTTTCAGGTCTATCTACCGGTCTATGCCACCGGCGAAATTCCGGCGACGCCTGAAGGGCGCCGCGCCGCGCTGCGGGGATTCCTCGTCGGGGTCTACGATTTGAGTGATTTGATCGAATCGATGTTTGAGGGGATCCAACACCCCGGCGTCGACATGGTGTTCCTAGATCGCTCCGCGCGGGCGCCGGATACCCCCATGGGCACCGGCTTCCTTTATTTTCGCCCGAGCACACCCGGAACAAGAACCCCGTCGCTCGCGGAAATCACAACCGGTCCGTACTACGGCACCAACATAGATTCGGGCGGCCTCGAATGGCGCGTCCTCTTTCGCGCCTCGCCTGGCGACACGATTGCGCCCACGACGCAGTGGAGCTGGATCGTGCTGGGCTTCGGACTCGCCACAACCGGCCTGGCCGCTTTTGTCGTGCATTTGGGTCAGAAGAGCGCCGCGGCGGCCACGCGGTACGCGTTCGAGCGGAAGCTTCTCGAGGGTCAAAAGCTGGAGAGCATCGGAATTTTGGCTGGGGGCATCGCGCACGAATTCAACAACCTGCTGACCGTCATCATCGGAAACGCCGAGCTCGTCCGCGAATTTCCGCCGTCTGCCGAATTGCCGCGAGGTCAATGCCTCCGCCAGATCATCTCGACCTCCCAGAGGGCGGCCGAGCTGTGCCGCCAGATGCTCACCTTCGCCGGCCAGAAACCGGTGGTCGCTTCGAGCGTCGATCTCAGCGCTGTCGTCCGGGAAATGGTGCCGCTCCTCGATCTCTCGATTCACCACCGCGCGACCCTGAAGCTCGAGCTCACCGAAGAGCTGCCCAGCGTCCGCGCCGATATCACCCAGATGCGCCACGTCATCATGAATTTCGTGACGAACGCTTCGGAGGCAATCGGCGAGAACATGGCCCCCGTTTCCCCCACCGAAGATGCCGGCGCGCAGGCGGAAGGCACCGTCACGGTTCTGACCGGAACGATCTTTGCCGATGCGAACTACCTCTCGACCTTGCGCAGCGAGAGCAGCCTCAAACCCGGAGTCTACGTCTTCGTCGAGGTCCGCGATACCGGATGCGGGGTCAAGCCCGGAGAAATGACTCGTATTTTCGATCCCTTCTTCTCCACGAAAATTGCCGGCCGTGGTCTAGGTCTCTCCGCGGTGCTCGGCATCGTGCGCGGCCATGGCGGCGCGCTCAAGGTCGAAAGCGAACCGGGCCGCGGGTCGGCGTTTCGAGTGCTGCTGCCCGCAGAGGTCAAGCGGCACCCCGGGCACCCCGCTGACTTGCGCAAGACCACTCGAACCGGTTGACTGACCCTCTTCCGGCCGTGCCAAAATCCGAGAAAAGGTCCCGTCCGCTCGGGGTTATCTTCCTAACCCTGCTGATCGATCTGATCGGATTCTCAATCATTTTTCCGCTCGGGCCGGCCCTCATTGACCATTATCTGAGCGTTGACGGCCATTCGGGCCTCCTCGGATGGCTCCTTTCAGGCAGCTACGCGGTGGCACGCGCGCTGGGACGCGAGGCCTTCGCCCCCGTTCTCTTCGGTGGCGTCCTCACGTCCTTCTTTTCAGTCCTGCAGTTCATCTTTGCCCCGTTTTGGGGCTCACTCTCGGACCGGCTCGGCCGGAGGGTCATCCTCCGGATCACCGTCGCGGGAACTGCCGTCGGGTATTTCATTTGGATCTTCAGCGGTTCGTTCTGGATATTCCTTCTCTCGCGGATGGTCAGTGGAGCCTTCAGCGGAAATCTTTCGGTCGCCACCGCCGCCGTGGCGGACGTGACCACCCGCCAGGAGCGCTCCCGGGCCATGGGGATTGTCGGCGCCGCATTTGGGCTGGGACTGGTCACCGGACCGATGGTCGGCGGGATCTCCTCCCTGTGGAATCCGCTCGCGCAGCATCCTTCCCTGGCCCGCTACGGCATCAATCCATTTTCAATTCCGGCATTCGTCTCCTTCGGGCTTTGCCTGGTCAACCTCGCCTGGATCACGCGCAGCTTCCACGAGACCCTCGCTCCAGAAGCGCAAGCGGGCGCCGTGGAAGCGCGTCTGCGCAATCCGATCCGTGCGATCTTCGCCCTGCGCAATTCGGCGGTCCGCAGGGCCAACGCCGTCAACTTTGCCTATTCGGTCGCTTTTGTCGCGATGGAAACTTCGCTTACTTTTCTAGCGACCAAGCGATTCAACTACACGACCACTCAAAACTCGGTCCTGCTGTGCTTCATGGGCGTTTGCTCGATCGTGACCCAGGGATACATCGTGCGCCGCCTCCTCAAATCGGTCGATGAAATCCGAGTCCTCAAGAGCGGGCTCGTCTGCACCGGCGCCGGGCTCCTGATCGTCGGACTCGCACTCCACCCCTCCATGCTCTATGCGGGACTTGTGTTTCTCGCCTTCGGTTCGGGCCTGGTGAACCCATCCACCAGCGGCTTGATATCGCTCTACAGCGACGCCGCCGAACAGGGCCGCGTACTCGGTATTTTCCGCTCTCTCGGCTCCCTGGCGCGGGCCGTGACTCCCATTCTTGCCGGCGCGGTTTTTTGGATCTTGGGTTCACGCGCCGTCTTTGTCGGCGCCGCGGCGCTGGCGGTGGTCGCCCTGGCGTTGAGCTCCGCTCTTCCCAAGCCCGTAAAATGACGCCGGAAGCGCCAAGCGTATCGGCGGCGCTCCATCGCATGCGACGTCGGGTGCTCGTTCTCGCCCTTCCCTTCGGGTTTTGGCTCCTTCCGGGTTGCCTCAGCCTTCACCGAGAACCTCCCCGGCCCGGATTGACCGAGGTGGGCTCAAAGCCGGCGGCGGTGCCCGCGCATTTGATCGGCAATGCGCTGGTGGTGGAGACCAAATGGGACAGCTACGGACCCTACCGCTTCCTAATCGACACCGGATCTTCTTCGACCCTTCTGACCCCGGAGCTGGTGCGGCGCTACGCCGCCCGCGATGCTCCCCCGCCGGCTATTCCCGAAGTTCCCGTCCGGTCGGCGTCGGGGGCTTCAAAGGTTCTCACCGCCGCCACGGTGGAAAGGCTCCAGCTCGGCGCAGTCCGCTTCGAACGTGTGCCGGTTCTGATCTACGACTGCGCGGACCTTTCTGACCAGCTGGGCGTAAAGATCGACGGCATCCTGGGCTTTCCCCTGTTTCGCGAAACCATTCTGACCCTCGACTACCCGCACGAACGGATCGTCATGGAATCTCCGAGCCGAGCGCAACCCCCGCTCGGGGATACCATGACCTTTGATAACCAGAACAAGGCCCCGTTCATTTGGCTCGGAATTGGCGACCGCCGCTTTTCCGCCCTCATCGACTCGGGAAGCGACGGCACCTTGAGCGTCAACGAGGGTCCCGCCGGGCCGCGACCCAAGCTTGCGGTCGGCCCGACCGAAGGTCCCACCGTCGGCACACTCGCGGGGGAGTACCAAACGATCGTTGGCCGCCTCGCCGAAGACGTCACATTGGGTAGTTACGTCGTGCCTCGGCCGGTGGTCGAGATCGACGAGAACCTGCCGATCATAGGCGGTGGGATTCTCAAGCAGTTCACGATCACGTTCGACCCCGCGCACAGCCGGGTCACCTTCTACCGCGATTCGGTCGACCCGGTCTCGACCCCTCCGCTCCGAAGCACCGGTCTGAGCTTCCGGCGCACTCCGGCCTATTGGCGAGTTTCGGGCGTCATTCCTGGGTCGTCGGCCGACGGCGCAAACGTGCAGTTGGGCGACCTCGTCACCCGCGTCAACGGCGAGCCGGTCTCAAAATGGGACCTCCGACGCTACAATGAGTTGGTCGCCAACGGCGCGGCCGTCGACTACACGTTTCTGGAGAATGGGAAGGCCGAGAGCAGCCCCAAACGGCTCAAGGTCGTCGATCTGGTCCCGTAGCCGCCGCGGCGGTCCTGCGCAGTCGAAAAGCTCCGACGCCGTCGTGCCCGGCCTCCCAGGGCAGGGCGACCGCTCGGGCCTCCAGCTCGAAGGCAGGCGTATGCTTCACAAAGTCAGCGACGACTTGTTCGTTTTCCGCCGGATCGATGCTGCAAGTAGAATAGACGATCCGGCCGCCGGGCGCCACCAACCGGGAGGCCGCGGACAGGAGCGCCAGCTGTTGGCGGGGGTGGCGCACCAGGTCGCTCTCGAGCAGGCGCCACTTCACATCGACCCGGTGGCGCATGACCCCGGTATTCGAGCAGGGGACATCGATCAGGACCGCCGAAAAGGCGTCCGGAAAGCCCCGCGCTTCGAGGTTTCCGGCGGCTCCTCGGACGATGTCGCCCGGCACGAGCACGGCCTCCACGCCGCGAATTCGGGACAGATTTTCCTTTAGTCGAACGAGACGCTCACCCGGCAAATCGAAGGCAACCAGGCGTCCCGTTCCCATTGAGTCCGCGATGAGGACGCTCTTGCCGCCGGGCGCCGCGCATAGGTCCAAAACGAGTTCCCCCGGTTGAGGTGCGAGCAGTTCGACCGCGAACCGTGTGCCGGGGTCCTGAATGTAGGCCAGGCCCTCGCGAACAAGGGCCTCGACCTCGGAATGCCGCCCCGGGGGCGCCCCAAAAAAACCACCCCAATCCGTGGCCTTGAGCCACTCCGGAGCGGCCCCGGGAGCGCCGCGCCAGCGCAAAAACAGCGAATGAGGCGTCTGGTTCCACACCAAGAGCCGGCGGGTGGCCTCGGCACCGAAGGTCGCGAGCCATCTGCGGACCATCCATTCGGGATGGGAATAGTATTCTGCCAGAACGGCCGCCGAGGCCAAACGACCCGGCTCCGCCTGGGCCGAGAGCATTTCAGAGAGTTTGCGTCCTACCGCGTTGACCAGGCCCGCCTCAGCGGGGCTCGCCAATTCCTTGGTCCTGTCCACGGCATGGTGGACAATGCGGGCCGGCAGCCCTGGATCGGCCGCCGCTCCGAGGCCCTCCAGCAACTCGAATCCGGCAAGAAAAAGGACCGCGCGGGTGATGAAACGGGGCGGGTGGGCGATGAGCCGGTCTAGAGCTGATTCGATTCGGCCGGCGTGACGGATGACCCCGAAGAGCAGATGCTGGCAGCGGGCGCGCTCCGGACCCGAAAGTCCGGCTGGCAGGCCCTCGAACAGCCCGTCGACCCGCTCGCGGCGCTCCAGCCAGCGGGAGACCCGGTCCGCCGCCACCGGCCAGGCCCGCTCCAGACTCGGTTTGACAACGATCGGCATCCTCCGCTTTAGTCTTCGGTTCACGCGTTTACTCGCGCAATCATGAATTCAGAAGCTGTTTCCGCGCTCCTCTCCAAACATCCGGCCCTCAAGGCGTCCAAGACCAAGCTCGAGGCCATGCAGCCCGGTGCGTACGTGGTCCATCGCAGCTGGGGATTTGGCCAGATCAAGAGCTATGACGAAGCATCCCAGCGCTTGTTGATCGACTTCAAGGGCAAGAAAGCCCACGCGATGGATCCGTCCTTCTGCCTCACAACCATGGACGTGCTCTTCGATCGGCACCTACTCGTGCGCAAAGAGACCGAGCCCAAGAAGATCGCGGAGCTGATTGCGGAAAACCCGGTGCAGTTGGTGGTCGAGGCCCTCGAAGCCTACCCCAATCGGGCGACCACGGCGATCGACCTGGAGCTAACGCTCGCGCAGGTGGTCGGCGAGGAGAAGTTCAAGAAGTGGTGGTCCGACGCCCGCAAGGCGCTCAGCAAGGACCCGCGGGTCGCCGTCCCCGAAAAGAAGACGGAGTGTTACGTTCTTCGCGACACACCCGTTTCGGCCGAAGACGAGATTCTGGAGCAATTTAATGGCACACGATCCGCCCGGCGCCGCATCACGCTGGCAGAAGATTTCGTTTCCGCCGCCAGCCGCAAAGAGATGCACGAGAGCCTGCCGGCGATCCTCAAGGGCGTGGCGGATGCCGTGAAAGACAGCAATCAGCTGGACGCCTCCGAACGCCTCTACGGCGCTGCCATCCGCGATCGGATCGCCGTGGCCGCCGGCGTCGATCCCGCCACCTACGAACCGTCCCAGGCATCCCTGGTGGCCAACATCCGCGACCTCCCCGCCATCGCCGAGAAGATTCCGGTCCAATTCCAAGGACGCTTCCTGGATCTCATCAAGGAGACCCATCCGATCGAAGCGCGCGACGCTGTGTTCAATCTGCTCAAGGTCTCACAGGGCAAATTCACGACCGAGTGCATCAATTTCCTCGTGGAAAACGGCTATTCTGAGGATCTCGCCGCCACGCTCAAGCGCTGGCAGACCGAACAGAATCTCCGCGCCCCGGTACTGCTGTGGATCGTCAAGAACCGCCACTCGAAGAAATTCGCGAAGCTGCTCAACGACCTCATCACTCCCCGGCTGCTGAGCGCCATCTTCTTCGCGATCGACTATGAGGCCTTGCAGGCCGCCAGCGCCCGCCGCATCCCGCTCGCCGACATCCTTAGCGAGGACGCCGATCTGATCGCGGATTTGCTCTCGACCGCCGACCCAGAGACCGCGCGGGACCTCGCCAACACCTTGCTGCTCAATCAGGGCTTCGAGGAATTGACGAAAAAGTCTCTTCTGGCCCGGTTCATCAAGATCTTCCCGACGATCCAGTCCCTGGTCGCCGTCGATGCCGAAGCGAAGGACGAAACCTTCTTCGTTTCGCGGTCCAGTTTTGAGCGGAAGCGCGAGGAGTACGAGACCATCGTCTCCAAGAAGATTCCCGAGAATTCCAAGGCGATCGCCGCAGCCCGCGAGCACGGGGATTTGCGCGAGAACTCCGAATACAAGATGGCGAAGCAGGACCAGCAGGTCCTCATGGCCCAGAAGGGCCAGCTCGAACGCGAGCTCGCGCACGCCCGGATCACCGAATTCAAGGATGCCCCGGCCGACCAGGTCGGAATCGGCAGCATCGTTGAGGTCAAAGCCAACGGCGAATCGGTTGTCCGCTACACGATTCTGGGCGCCTGGGACAGCGATCCCGATCATCACGTGATTTCGTACAAGACGCCCCTGGGCGCCGCCCTGCTTGCCAAACGAGCTGGCGATACGGTCAAGGTCAAGACGGGCGCGGCCGAGGACAGCTACTCGATTGTGACGATCTCCCGTTACGCGGACATGGCGACGGTGTGATCGCGGCCGACCTTATTAAAGGAATCATCGTCGGCTTCCTCATCGCGGCTCCCGTCGGCCCGATCGGGGTTCTCTGTATCCGTCGGACCGTGTCCCGCGGCCAGTTCTTCGGCTTCGTATCGGGGCTGGGAGCAGCCACTGCGGACACGCTTTTCGGCTTGGCCGCGGCTCTTGGATTGGGGGCATTCACGACCTTCCTGGTTGTGCACAGGCAGGGGTTTCAACTCGCCGCCGGGGTCATTCTCGTCGTGCTCGGCCTCCGCATGCTCTGCTCGACGCCGGCCAGAAGCCTGCGGGATTCCACCGTCAAAGGCCACGGGGGCGCCTATTTTTCGACGCTTGGCCTGACACTGGCCAATCCGATGACAATTCTTTCGTTCGCGGGCATTTTTGCCGGTTTCGGCGTCGTCACAGGCGGAAGTGACTTTGCCGCCGCCACCCTCGTCCTCGGGGTCTTCATTGGGTCGGCGTCTTGGTGGCTCATCCTGAGCGCGCTCGCCGGATGGCTGGTAAGCCGCATGCAGGAGGGCGGCCTCCACCGCATCAATCAAATCGGCGGCGCCGCGATCTTTCTCTTTGGTTTGTGGAACCTGGGAAAGGCCGCCTATCCCGCGTTGCGCTGAAGGAGCGCACGTGCCAGCCTAGCGACGCGACTCAGCCCATGAACGCCGCCTGGGACACACTCAAGATACTTTCGGACCCAACCAGGCTTCGTCTGCTTTCGCTTGTGGGGCGCGAGGAATTGTCGGTTGCCGAACTCCAGGAGATTCTCGGCATGGGTCAGTCGCGCATCTCCTCCCAGTTGGCCTTGCTCCGGCAGGCCGGCCTCGTGTCCGACCGCCGCGAGGGCAAGAAGGCCTTCTACTCGCTCAGTTCCCGGCTTCCCTTACGGCAGGCCACCCTGCTGCGGGCGGCGGTCGAGTGTGTCGCCGACCAGGCGCTCATGAATGACGACCGCAACAATCTCGACCGCATCCTCCAGAAGCGACGCCGGGTCGCCGAGCAGTATTTTAATCTGATCGCTGGCCGCCTCGGCAAGAATTACTGCCCCGGACGCTCCTGGGAGGCGATCGGACGGCTGGCGCTCCGGTTGATCCCCGGCATAGACGTGGCCGACCTTGGGGCGGGTGAAGGGCTCATCTCCCAACTCCTCGCCAGAAACGCCCGTCAGGTCTGGTGCATCGATAATTCGCCGAGGATGGTGGAGGTCGGCACCGAGCTCGCGCGCAAGAACGACCTGGCTAATCTTTCCTATCGCCTTGGGGATATCGAGCAGGTGCCGCTGGCCGATGCCTCCGTGGACCTCGCGATCCTGAGCCAGGCGCTCCACCACGCCCAGCATCCGCAACGGGCCGTGAGCGAGGCCTACCGGATTTTGCGCCCCGGAGGCCATCTCCTGGTGCTTGACCTGGCCGAGCACACCTTCGACCAGGCGCGCGAGCGCTACGCTGACCTCTGGCTGGGCTTTACCGAAAGCGCCCTGCACGGCTTCCTCAAGAAGGCCGGTTTCACCCAGGTGGAGGTCGAGTCGGTCGCCAAGGAAACGGTGGCCCCGCGGTTTGAAACGCTGCTCGCGAGCGGGCTGAAAGGAACGGTCGGCGCCTGATCGGCGGCCGGCAGTTAGCACAAGAAAGAGGCCCGCTCCTTTCGGGGCGGGCCTCCGCTCTAATCTAGGCGGATATCAGTGGCAGCAGGCGCCGCTGTCGCAGCAGGCATCACCCGGGCATCCGTCGGCGCAGCAGGCTTCTGCTTTCGGCGTTTGCGTGGATGTCTTGGTCGCGGAGTATCCGGCCGCAGCGGCGGCCACGAGGGCCACGCTCGCAAGGATAATATGGAGTTTCTTCATAAGTTTTCGAATTTGGATTTAAGTGTTTGTTAAAGCGCGAACTAGCAGGCAACGAAGCGCGGCGGCGGAAGCGGAGGCGGATAGGTCCGTGTCTCCACCAGCCAATCCCTATCGGCGGGCCGGCGCTCACTCGTTGGTTGCATGCAGACGGTATCCGGGATCGTACCACTGAAGGCACAGAGGCTCGGACACAGAGGGCAGCCGACGCAACACGGGCTGCCGGGTGCTGAATCGGCGCCCGCCGCCCTGTGGGAAGAGCAATGATCGCAGACGTCGCGGCATGTGCGGCTTGCCGCAGCATGGCCAATGAATCCTTCGGCCCAACCAAGGGTCAGGCAGATCGTCATGAGAACAGCGAGTGCGAGTCTCATTCGGCCCCTACCCTCGCCTTATAAAATGCATCGCACTTCGCGTAGATTTCCTTGGCCGAATCCGTGCGCATGGACTCCTCCGCCAGCGCCTTCGCATCCGACATCTTCATCGCTCGGACGACATATTTGACGAGCGGCAGGGAGGAGGGGGTCATGCTGAGGGAGTCGACCCCCAACCCGAGCAAGAGCGGCGTGTAGATCGGATCCCCGGCCATCTCGCCGCACACCCCGACCTCAATGCCATGCGCGTGAGCCCCGTCCACGACCTGCTTGAGGGTCCGCAACACCGCCGGATGAGACGGCTCATAGAGGTGCGCGATCCGGTCGTTGCCCCGGTCGATCGCGAGCAGATACTGAATCAAATCATTGGTTCCGATGCTGAAGAAGTCGCAATACTTTTGAAGCAGGTCCACGGTCACCGCCGCGCTCGGTATCTCGATCATGGCGCCCACCTCGAGATTCTCGTCGAAGGGATGTTTGCGCACGCGCAGCTCGGCCTTGCATTCCTCCAGCAGGGCCTGAGCGCGGATCATCTCTTCGCACCCGCTGATCATCGGGTACATCATGAGCGCCTTGCCGTGCGCGCTGGCCATCAGGATGGCGCGCAGTTGATCCTTAAAAATC
>Ga0302326_10034135_pt1 | contig 10089 bp, 12 predicted proteins | sample Palsa_T0_3_FD_202264 | JGI IMG/M metagenome (GOLD analysis project Ga0302326, IMG submission 202264) | Peat permafrost microbial communities from Stordalen Mire near Abisko, Sweden - Palsa_T0_3 | ecosystem: Environmental > Terrestrial > Soil > Palsa > Peat permafrost | place: Sweden: Abisko...
CCGAAAGGAACCCTCCATCCACCAGCCCCTGGACCTTAACGCCGTCGTGGCGGAAATCATCGAGATGGTGCCCATGGCCGATGATAGCACTTCTCTGCATTTGGATTTGGCGGCAGACCTGCCCCGAGTCATGGGTGATCGGGTTCAGCTTCAACAAGTGCTATCCAACCTGATGAAAAATGGGGTCGAAGCGATGTCTGCCATGACGACGCGGGAGAGGCGGCTGCAAGTGCGGACTTCGGCCGCGGTGGCGGGCCTCGTTTTGGTCGAAGTCGTGGATACCGGGACGGGCGTCGCTCCGGAAATGATCCCTGAGCTCTTCGAGGCATTCTATACCACCAAGGCCAACGGCGTAGGCATGGGCCTTTCTATTTGCCGCTCGATCATCGAATCGCATAGCGGAAGAATATGGGCTGAAGCCAATCCGACGGGCGGCATGACGTTCCGATTTACACTTCCGACGGCCCTCGATCCCTTCACATGAAACCAAACGTTTCCAAGCCCGAGCAGCGTCCGGAGCCAACGGTCTTCGTTGTGGACGATGACCAGTCAGTCCGTCAGGCGCTTAGTAGCCTGATTCGTTCGGTGGGTTTGGCCGTGAAGCCTTTTCCATCGGCCCGCGATTTTCTCCAGGCAACAGTCCCTACGGCCCCTGCTTGTTTGGTCCTCGACGTTCGGCTGCCCGGACTTGGAGGACTGGAGTTGCAGCGGGAACTGACGGCGACCCAGAACGACATTCCGATCATCTTTATCACCGGACATGGTGACATCCCGATGAGCGTGCGCGCGATGAAAGCCGGCGCGGTAGAGTTCCTGCCCAAGCCCTTCCGGGATCAGGATCTGCTGGATGCGATCCACCAGGCCTTGGCGCGTTCGGAAGCGGCCCTGCAGCGACATTCGGTTGAGGCCGCACTCCGCAGCAGGCATGACCAACTCACGCCGCGCGAACGCGAAGTCATGGGATTTGTGGTCCGGGGCCTATTGAATAAGCAGATCGCCGCCGAACTGGGGACCAGTGAAGTGACTGTTAAAATCCAGCGCGGGCAGGTCATGCACAAGATGCAGGCCGAATCGGTCCCAGATCTGGTGCGGATGGCTGAGAAGCTCGACTCACACTAAGGTGTGATAGATTGCTTCGGTTGGGGCTGCTATATTGGGGGATGGAAAAACCCTCAATCGCGGTGATCTCCATCGTCGACGACGACTCTTCCGTCGGGGAGGCGACCGGAAACCTGCTTCGGGCGAATGGATTCACGGTGGCGACCTTTCTGTCGGCGGATCAATTTCTAGCCTCGCCCGTGCGGGATCAGACTATCCTCCTGATATTGGATGTGTGCATGCCGGGCATGGGAGGGACGGAACTGTATCGGCAGTTAAATCTGGAAAAGCGACCCATCCCGACATTGTTCATTACCGGACACGGCACCGAGCAGGACCGTGCGGAGGCTTTGGCCGGAGGAGCGCTGGGTTACCTCATCAAGCCGTTCACCGAAGAGGCACTCATGACGATAATAAGGAGAGTCATTCCTTGATCGTGGCGCGCCTCTTTCCATCGGTGTGGGGATACGCCATCCCGCTCCTCCTCGCGGCTGGCCTGATCGTCGGTGCGTTTGACGCAATGCTTTATCGGGAAAATACAGCCTTCCACCCTGGGGCGCGGGCCGAGACAACGCCCTTCGCCGCCATCCTCGAGCGCCCTTTCAAAGCGTCCGCACCACAAATCTCCCATGAAAAACAACGAACTACTGGACCGGAGAAAGTTTCTGAAAATCACAACCGCGGGCTTGGCGATGAACCTTTCCTCTTCATTCGCGCAATTGCCCTCTTTGTCTCCATTTAGGATCAAGGCGGTCGCCTTTGACGGTTTCGCCATCTTTGATCCTCGGCCGATCGTGAATCTGGCCAATGCTCTTTTTCCCGGGCGAGGGACGGAACTGACGAATGAGTGGCGCACCCGCCAATTCGAGTACACCTGGTTGCGCACTGTCGCAGGGCACTATGCCGATTTTGGGCAGGTGACCAAAGAGGCGCTGGCTTATGCCGCGAACAAGCTTGGCATCTCGACTAGCGCCGGCCAGGAGGCGCAGTTGATGGATGGATTCCTGAACCTCAAGGCATGGCCGGATGTCGTTCCCATGCTGACGCTCCTCGAGAGCCGGGGAATGGCTCTCTCAATCCTCGCAAACCTGACACCGCAGATGATGCAGTCCTGTGTCGAGAGCTCGGGATTGCAGGGGCATTTCAAGTTCCTCCTCAGCACCGACCAGGTTCAGGCATTCAAGCCCGATCCCCGCGCGTACGCCATAGGGACGACCGCGTTCAAATTAGGCAGGGAAGAAATACTCTTCGTTGCGTCGGCCGGTTGGGATGCCGCCGGATCAAAGCTCTTTGGATATCCAACCTATTGGGTGAACAGGCCCGGGCTGCCAGCGGAGGAGCTCGGAGCCACGGCCGATGCGACGTTCGCCAATCTGAACGAGGTTGCGCCCTTCATCCAGGACAGAGGTTAACCGGCACATACCAAGGTCTGATAGTATCCACCCACCGCTCGGTGCTAGAATCACCCGATGAGCAACATTCGCGCTCATGTTTACGCCGTAAAAAAAGTAACAATCATGAACAAAATCAAAACAGTGTTTCCGCTAGCCGCATTCCTTGTGTCCGCCCTGGCCGCGATCCCGACGCAAGCCGCTCCGGCGAGCGCAGTGCGGAATATCGTCCTTGTGCATGGCGCCTTCGCCGACGGGTCTGGATGGAAGGCCGTGTCCGACATCCTGACCGCAGACGGTTACAAGGTCAGCATCGTACAGCCGCCGGAGACGTCGCTGGACGATGATATCGCCGCAACCAACCGTGTGCTGGAGATGCAAGATGGCCCTGCGGTGCTCGTTGGCCACAGCTACGGCGGCGCGATCATCACCGGCGCCGGAAACAACGCACATGTGAAGAGCCTCGTCTATGTCGCGGCATTCCAGCCGGACACCGGCGAGAGCATTGCGTCATTGGGTGGCGGCAAGCCCCCGGCTGGCGCCCCGCTGAAGGCCTCGGCGGACGGGTTCCTGTACATCGATCCCGCGGCCTTCCAGGCGGACTTCGCAGCGGACCTTCCCGCGGACGAAGCAGGCTTCATGGCGCGGTCACAGGTCTTCCTCGCGGTAAAGGCTGCTACCGCGGTCGCCACATCCCCAGCTTGGAAGTCCAAGCCCAGTTTTGCTGTGGTTGCGACGCTCGACCGGGCGATAAATCCGGAGCTGGAACGGTGGATGTACAAGCGCTCCGGCTCTGACGTGATCGAACTGCCTTCGAGCCACGCCGTCTACATTTCCCACCCCGCCCAGGTTGCGGCTCTGATTGAAAAGGCGGCGCACTAGATCGTCCTCGCGGCGATCCGCCGATAAAATCACCCATGAAACTCAAATGGACACTTGTTGTGGGCTTTCTTTGCGCGGCTGCCGCTCTGGCCCAGATGGTAATGGCACTGGACAAGGGCGCTAGCCTCAGCCCGTCGCAGTTCACCCAGGACATGGACGCCAGCATGAAGCTGATGGATCATGAAATGTCAGCTGCACAGATGGACGGAAACGCCGACCACGATTTCGCGGTAATGATGATGCCTCACCACCAGGGGGCGATCGACATGGCCAAGGCCGAGCTCAGCCACGGCAGGGATCCGACGATGAGGCGCCTCGCTGAGGAAATCATAGCAGACCAGAAATCAGAGATCGACCTGATGAACCTGTGGATGAGAGAGCACCCCGAGACGGGGAAGGAGATCTGCCGAGGATGAAGGCCCCCTTTTTACTTCTCTTCATCGTGGCGACTGGCGCGGCAGCCAGGGCTGGCGATCGTGTCTATACCGCCGAACAGACCTCCAACACAGTGTCTGTCATCGATCCGGCGACCAACCAGTACCTCGGATCAATTTTTCTCGGGGAAAACGTTCCTGTAGCAGTCAGCCCGTTGTATCGCGGCGAACTGCTGGTTCACGGACTAGGATTCTCACCTGATCATAAGACCCTCGATGTGATCTCCATCGGATCCAATTCGGTCACCCTGATTGACACCGAGACCAACACCGTGAAAGGGAAGGTTCATGTCGGGCGCTCGCCCCATGAGGGATTCTTTACGACGGACGGAAAGGAGCTGTGGATCGCGGTGCGCGGCGAGAGTTACGTCAGCGTCATCGACCCAGTAAAAATGAAGGAGATTCGCAGGATCGAGACCGCCGATGGACCAGGCATGGTATTGTTTCGCCCGGACGGAAAATACGCCTTTGTGCCGTCCAGCTTCACGCCCGAGATGGACGTGATTAATACCGGCACCTACCAAGTCGTGGCACGGGTGCCGCAAGCGAGTCCCTTTTCACCAAATCTAGCCGTGGACCAAGACGAGGTTTGGTTCACCCTGAAGGATTCGGGCAAGGTTCAGGTTTTCAGCGCGCGTCCCCCTTTTGAGAAACTGGCTACCTTCGAAACAGGTCCGATCACGAACCATGTCGCCTTCGTGAACAATGCGAACGGCCGCTTCGCCTATATTACCGTCGGCGGAAGAGACGAGGTTCTTGCCTTTACCCGTGATGCAGGCGCCTCGGACCGGCTGGTCGCCACGGTCAAGTGCGGCGACCTTCCGCACGGAATCTGGGGTTCGGGCGATGGTAACCGGGTCTATGTCGGCCTGGAGAATGGCGATGCGGTCCATGCCATTGATACCCTCACCAATCGCATTATCGCCACCGTCCCCGTCGGCCAGCTGCCGCAGGCCCTGGTGTATGTGCCCAACGCGACGATCGACGACAAGGGAACGGCCAATCTCAAGCCCCTTGGACGCGTCGACGAAGTGCTAAACGTGGAGCTGGGGCCTCCCGGGAACATGAACTCGCTCGCGCACGCAAGTGTGGCGATCAACTCGCTTGGGCTGATCGACAATCTGCAAATTGCCGCTAGCGGCCTCGAACCGCACAAGAAATACCGGCTGCTCTTGGTGGGAGGGCCGGAATCCGTGGGCCTCGTTGTTCTTACCGGCGGGATCGGCGGGGTGGCCATTGTGCAAACCTTTGGCCCTCTGAAGCGGATTGTAACCGGAAGTGCGGCAACTCCGGCGATGAAGTTGGAGCTCCACTCTGGCGAAAAGGGCGATGGGCCCCTGATCCTCTGCCAACGGGAGCCATCGCCTTCAAAGACATGAAGGCCGATCCGAAAAGCGGCGTGATCAGTATTGCCAGTCCCTGGTCGGTCAATGACACGGCGACGCGGATCGAAGCGGAGCTGGGCGCCAAGAAGATCAAGCTGTTTGCTCGTATCGACCAGGCGGCCGAGGCGGCCGCCTTTGGCTTGGTGCTGAGGCCAACGGTCCTGCTCCTGTTCGGCGATCCGAGAAAGGGAACGCCTCTGATGGACGCTTACCCTACCCTGGCGTTGGATTTGCCCCTGAAGGCGCTGATCTGGGAATCCGATCCAGGAAAAACCTCGGTTGGCCTCACTTCACCTGAGTTCCTTCAAAAGAGGCATGGCCTTCCATCGGCGCCCTTTTCTGAAGTGATCCAGCTATTCGGTAAATTGCTCGGAGACTAAACCAAAGGAGTTCCATGAAGGCACAAACAACTGCCACGGCGGCAAGCGATACGCACTACCGCACCGTAAAGGTCGATGGACTGGAGATATTCTATCGCGAAGCCGGGAAAAGGACGGATCCTACGATCCTGCTGCTTCACGGATTCCCGACCTCGTCCCACATGTTTCGCGACCTGATCCCGCTGCTGGCGGACCGCTTTCATGTAGTGGCTCCCGACTATCCCGGCTTCGGCTACAGCAGCACACCGAGCGTCCTCGATTTCGACTACACGTTCGATCATCTCGCCGATGTCATTGAGCATTTCACCGAAGCCGTGGGCCTTGGCGAATTCGCGCTCTACGCACAGGACTTCGGCGGCCCGGTGGGCTTCCGCCTCGCGACGCGGCGCCCCGACCAGGTAAGCGCCCTCATCGTCCAGAATGCCAATGCCTATACGGAGGGAGTCACCCCTGAGTTGCACGACATACTTGTGCGGCTGGCCACCGAGCGGACGCCAGAGATGCGAGAGATGGCCGCCGCGTTGTTCGAGCTGCCATATACCAAGAGGCAATTCCTGCAGGGAGTTGAAGACCCGTCGCTGGTAAATCCGGACGCGTGGCACCACGCCCAGTGGGGTATGGATCGACCGGGCAACAAGGAAATCCAATACGTGTTGCACGCCAACTACGCGTCCAACTTCGATCGATACGACGAGTGGCACGATTATTTCCGGAAATATCAGCCCCCTAGCCTGGTGCTCTGGGGCGAAGGCGATTTTGTCTTTGGCGTTCCCGGGGCGGAGGCGTACCGGAAGGATCTCACGTCCATCGAGGTGGAGTTATTGGGCGGTGCCGCGCACTTTGCCCTGGAGACCCATTCCCGGGAAATCGCGGAGCACATGATTTCCTTCCTAAGCACGCTGGCCGATTGAACAAAGCTACCTTGGAATCCTTGGCCGTAGCCCCTCAAACCAGACACCAATGAACAAAGAATCCAATTGGCCCATCGTCCTCGGCACCTCAGGCATCCTGGCACCGGGCCGATGGCTGAGGCTAAGAGCCATCCTTTGGGCGATCTTCCTCACGGCATGTGCGCTGGGTCTCTTCATTTTAACGCAATATCTCGGCGGATGGCTGCACCTGCCACCAAGCTCGTCCTATTACATCGTGCTCGGAGTCCCGCTGTTGGCGTTGGTCGGATATGGCCTCCTCGTCGCAGCGGAAGAAGGACGCACCCCAGTGGAAGTGCTGCCGCGCAGCGGGACTATTGCAGAGATCGTGGTGGGCGCCCTCATTGGCTTCATATTGTTGTGCACCCTCACGGCCCTCCTCTGGAGCCTTGGCCTTTATCAGGTGCAGACGAACCACTGGCAGCACGCCTTCGACAGCTTTGTCTTTAACAGCTATCTGTCTGGCTTGATGGAGGAGCTGATGTTCCGTGCTATCCTCCTTCGGATTCTCGGCCGTGCATTTGGTCCTCTCTGGGGACTGGTGCTTTCAGCGGTTCTCTTCGGCGTCGCCCACCTCACCCACGGCGACTGGCTCGCCGTGGTTGGGATTGCCATCAACGCAGGCCTGGCCATGGGGCTCCTCTACATGGCGACCGGGAGCATCTGGATGTCCATCGGCCTCCATACGGCTTGGGATTTTACCGAGGACTCCCTGCTCGGCGTCAACAGCCACAATGGTCTGCTGCGCAGTACGCCCGTAGTCGGCAAGCCCGAGCTGCTGACCGGGGGGCAGTTCGGCCCTGACGCATCGATCCTTTCCCTGCTCGTTGGAGTTCTCTTGGTAGCGGCCATTTTATGGGCCTGGAAAAGGGGATTCTTTCTAATGACACATCCCGTTCGCCACCCGAGAAATCAGCTAGAGCATAATTATCCAAAATGAAAACAATAACTCCGGCTTCATTTTTTGGCATGATACTTGGCCTTGTGGGTCTTGGAAATGTCTGGCGCATCGGCGCCAAGATGTGGGACCTGCCCCATCTAGTGGGCGAGGCGATAATGGCCGTCGCCGTTTTCGTATGGATCCTGTTGGTTGTGTCCTACGTTGCAAAATGGATCACGGTTCCGGACGAGGCCCGCGCTGAATTAGCCCATCCCGTCCTTTGCTGCTTCGTCGGCTTGGCCCCAGTTTCCACCGCTCTCATTGGGCTCGCCGTCGCTCCTTACAATGCGGGCATTGCTATCGCACTTTTCTGGATCGGGTCCTTGGGTCAATTGGCGTTTGCCCTGTTCCGCACCGGACAACTCTGGAAAGGGGGACGTGATCCAAATACAACGACGCCTGTCCTCTACCTGCCGTCCGTGGCCGGCAGCTTCGTCAGTTCAATTGCAGCCACTGCATTTAACCATCCCGAGCTGGCGCAGCTGTTCTTTGGTGCCGGCCTCTTCTCCTGGCTGGCGATCGAGTCCATCGTTCTGCACCGGCTCTACATCCAGGAATCCCTTCCCGAGCCGTTGCGTCCGACACTTGGAATCCAGCTGGCACCCTCGGTAGTTGGTTGCGCTGCCTATCTGGGCCTAACCGGCGGGAAGCCCGACCTGTTTGCCCACATGCTTCTCGGCTATGGGCTGATGCAGGGACTGATGCTCATTCGTCTGCAGGGTTGGCTGCGGGAGCAGCCGTTTAGCGCCGCCTATTGGGCGTTCACCTTCGGCGTCACAGCTCTCGCCTATTCCTGCATGCGGTTTGTGGACAGGGGCATGTCAGGACTTTACGTGCCGCTTGCCGAAGGATCGTTCCTCATCGCAAACCTTGTGGTTGGCTGGATCTTCATCCGGTCAATCCACCTGCTCTTTAAGGGCAGCCTAATCCCTCCGGCACTCCTGGCCCCCAAACCTTCCACACCCTGAGCGTACCCAGTCTGACCATGAGAGCCGTAAGTTTCCGTCAACATCTCCCAATCGAGGATCCAGAGAGCTTGATCGATGTGGTTGTCGACAAACCAAAGCCCACCGCGCGAGACCTCGTCGTTCGCGTCCAGGCCATTTCGGTTAACCCTGTCGACGCCAAGATTCGAAAGGGAAACGGCCCAGGTCAACCATCCGGCGAGCTCAAGATTCTGGGCTGGGACGCCGCCGGCACCGTCGTCGAGGCTGGTTCCGGCGTCAGTCTCTTCAAGGTTGGCGACGAGGTTTACTATGCAGGCTCGGTAGACCGGCCGGGATCGTACGCCGACTTCCAAGCAGTCGATGAACGCATCGCTGGAAAGAAGCCGGCTTCCATCAGCTTTGCAGCCGCCGCCGCTTTGCCGCTCACCGCGATCACAGCATGGGAAATGCTTTTTGACCGGCTGCGGCTACGCCGGGACAAATCCCTCGATCAGGGTGCCATTCTGATCGTTGGAGGCGCAGGCGGCGTGGGATCGATCGCCGTGCAGCTCGTTAAATGCCTTACGGGTATGACGATAATTGCCAGTGCCTCGCGTGCTGAAACAGTCGATTGGTGCAAGGAGATGGGGGCGCATCACGTGGTCGACCATCGTCAGCCGCTGGCAATCCAAGTCAGAAACATCGTGCCGGAGGGCGTGAGGCACGTCCTGGCCTTGACCAAGACAGAAGACCACTTCGACGAGATCATCGAGGCTCTGAGCCCGGAAGGTGCCATGGCCTTGATCGAGAATTTCTCCCGAGCCGTCGACGTCAACAAGATGAAGCCCAAGAGTCTTTCCCTTCACTGGGAGTTCATGTTTGGCCGCCCTAGGTTCCAATTGGCCACCATGGCGGAGCAGGGACGTCTTCTCAATGAGGTGGCAGATTTGGTCGATATGGGCCTGATCCGCTCCACCGCAAATGCCAACTTCGGTTCGGTCAATGCGGACAACCTCAAGCGAGCGCATGCGCTAGTCGAAAGCGGAAAGACCATCGGAAAAATTGTCCTTTCCGAATTTTCGCACGACTGATTGGGCGAGAGTGATTCTTGGCTCGGCACCGTCGCTGCCCTAGTGCCACTCACTTCTTCGAAGGTCGGAACACATCATTTGGGCAATCCGCGCAATTCTTGACTATCATAAACTCTTGGTGGAAAGCTGCTCGCCTATGAGAGCCAAATCGGCCGCCCCGGTTCGATCCCAACCCGGGCAGCCATTTCAGTAGGAACGGCAAAAAATCCGACTTCCTTAGCCGTCCTTGTAGGTCCGGGAGATGCCGTTCATCTCCCCCAAAACCCTTCTATCCATTCCGTATCGTATTTTGGGTAGTTTCGCTCATCTGCAGCTGCGAACAGTAATCGATTTCTCATCAATCTCCTCATGCGCGAACATGAAAACTACCGCCGCCTGCACCGTTGTCCTGCTTCTAAGTATTGCTGACCTCCAAGGGGCTGAGGCGACTTTTTGGGATAGCCCGGACGCTTACATAGGCCAGCCGCGTCCGTCCGAAACGCCCCGGCCATTTGCGCCTCTACTCTTGGCAGACAAGGGGACCTTCACCATGGACAGGATCGCCTTCTCAAACGACGGAATGGAGATCTATTACGTGCAGAACGACCAATTCTTCAACCTTACCCATGCAAAGATTAAAACCTTCAAATATGT
>Ga0302326_10034137_pt1 | contig 10089 bp, 7 predicted proteins | sample Palsa_T0_3_FD_202264 | JGI IMG/M metagenome (GOLD analysis project Ga0302326, IMG submission 202264) | Peat permafrost microbial communities from Stordalen Mire near Abisko, Sweden - Palsa_T0_3 | ecosystem: Environmental > Terrestrial > Soil > Palsa > Peat permafrost | place: Sweden: Abisko...
CGGCAGGAAGCAGACCTGCGCGGAGGCTGAGGCTCTCTCTGGCCCTCCGATGGCGGTTTGCGGTGATTGGACGCAGGTGCCGACTTGAATACCTGCGTCTCAGAAAAACTGACGCGTCTTGCACGGCGGTGGAGAAAGAGGAGCCTTCCGAATTGGCGCGGAGCCGGAACAGGCTCTAGCCCTGGCTATGCGGAGCGTCTTTCTTTGCTTTAAGACGAGTCCGGCGAGCGCTGGCCCAACCCTCTTTGACGATCTGGTGTGTCCTGGCCACGGCCAGCGACCCGGCCGCCACATCCTTGGTGATGCAGGAGCCAGCGGCGATGTATGCGCCATCTCCGACGGAAACGGGCGCAACGAGCGTGGAATCGCTGCCGATGAAAGCGTCCTTGCCGATGCGCGTGAAGTACTTGTCCAATCCGTCGTAGTTGCAGGTAATGACTCCCGCGCCGATGTTGGTTCTTTCGTCTACCTCGGTGTCGCCGAGATAGGTCAGGTGGCCGGCCTTGACGCCTTTGTGCAACTTGGCCTTCTTGGCCTCGACGAAGTTGCCGATGTGCACCTCTTCGCCGATTTCGCAACCGGGGCGGAGACGAGCGAAGGGCCCGATCCTGGCGCCGGCGGCGATGGTGCTGGCAGACAGAACGCAGCTCTGGAGGATCAAAACATCGTCGCCCAAGGTGCAGTTTTCAACCACGGAATAGGAGCGGATGCGGCAGTCGGAGCCGATCCGCGTTGCGCCGAGGAGCTGGACAAAGGGTTCAATGACCGTATCGGGGCCCACTTCGACAGCAGCGTCGATCACGCAGGTTTCGGGTCGGAAGATGGTGACGCCGGCGGCCATCAGGCGCCGGGCCGTGGCCATGCGCAGGCTGGCGTCGAGAGCCATCATTTCGGCAATGGTATTGGCGCCCAGCAGTTCGTCCGCGTCCGGCGTGCGGAAGGCGACAACCCGCTCTCCGGCGGCATCAAGAACCTGGGCCATGTCCGTAAGGTAAAGCTCGCCGTGGGGGTTGTTGCTGGTGAGTTGGTCCAGGTGGGCGAGCAGCGGCGCGGTCTTGAACGCGTAAAGCCCCATGTTGACCTCGCGCAGCGGCAGTTGCTCAGGCGAGAGCACCTTCTGCTCGATGATGGATTCAACTTCGATGGAGTCCGGGGTGGGGTGGATGATGCGGCCGTAGCCGGTTGGGTCGGCTGGCTCGGCGGAGGTGAGGGTCATTGCAGCCCCGTGACCCTGATGGAAACTCCACAGCGCGGAGAGAGTTCGCGCCTGAATCAACGGAGCGTCGCCGGAGAGGACAAGGATGTTCTCGTAGCCCGCGACAGCTGTTCGCGCGCACTGAATCGCGTGGCCGGTGCCGCGTTGTTCGGTTTGTTCGATGAAGCGGATTCCCGATGAAGCGACTGCGGCCTTCACTTTCTCAGCTTGGTGGCCGACGATGGCGTAAATGTGGCTCGGTGCGACAAGCTGGCTGGCTGCGGCGATTACGTGGCTGAGCAAAGTCTTGCCGCCGATTTCATGCAGCACCTTGGGGCGGCTCGATTTCAGCCGCGTCCCCTTGCCGGCGGCCATGATGACTACGGCAAGCTTGGAGGTCGATTCCACTTCGTCACTCATGTTGAACTTGCTCTCCGAGAACTTCGTGGTTTCCCACGCAGAGGACCGCGGTCGAGGTTCGTGTTCTCCCACCCATTCCAAAAAAAGCGCGAACGGATGGGGCATGGAGCCTTACGGCGCTCATTGCGGCTTTTCTCCTGCGCCTGGTCTTGCCGGCATGGGGATGGTGATGTCGATCGGATGGACCGGCCCGAGATTCAGCTCGTCGAGGCCGGGCTTGATCTCCGATCCGTTGCCTACTACCAGAACGGCCAGCTTGTCAGGGTGAATATACTTCTTTGCCGCCGCGGTCAGATCGGGCAGGGTCACTTTTTCCAGAGCCGCCTTGTAGGTCTCAAGGTAGTCTGCCGGATAGCCGTAGAACTCCAGCCGCTCGCGCTCGGCGAGCACCTTGTCCCTGGTGTCATAGCGGAAAAGGAACGAGTTGAGGATGTTGTCTTTGGCGCGCGCGAGTTCGACTTCAGTGAAGGGCGTGGTGTTGAGGCCGGCAATCTCGGACAGCGCGGCCTTGGTGGCGTCCACGGTGGTGGCGCTCTTGGTGAGGGCGACCGTGCGGAACGGACCAGGATGGTCGTAACCGAACGAGATTCCGCCGCCCACTTCGTAGGCCAGGCCCAGTTCGGTGCGCACCTTCTGGAAGAGCCTGCTGGCAAAGCCGCCGCCCAGGATTTCGTTCAACACGGCCACCGCCGGCACGTCGGGACTGTGGCGATCGATGCCGATTCCCACAATCTCCACGTCGGATTGATTCACGTCTTCTTTATTGATGAAGTACACGCCCGGCGTGGGGCCGGCGAACACGTCGTGGCGGGGTGGCTCGGGCTTCACGGGCGGCAGACCTTCAAATGCCGAACGCAGCTTAGCCTCGATCGCCACCGGGTCGAAGTCTCCGCTGATGCCCACAATGAGCTTGCCGCCTAGAGTGCGGTCGTGCCATGCTTTCAGGTCGTCCAGGGTGACGGCGCCGATGGTGGCCAGCTCCGGCTGGCGGGTATAGGGGCTGTTTACGCCGTAGACCAGCTTGGCCGATTCGCGCTCGGCGATGCCCGATTCGTCGTCGTTGCGGCGGACGATGCCCGTAGCCTCCTGCTGCTGCGCCAGTTCGAGTTTTTCCTGGCTGAATTTTGGGTGCAGAAGCAAGTCCATGGCGAGTGAAAACACCTGGTCCCCATCGCCCTTGAGCGAGTCCCATGAGAGCGCGGTTGAGTCCTCGTCGCCCCCGGTTTCAATGTGGGCGGCTTTGGCCTCAAGCAGATCGTCAAGCGCGTCGCCGTCCATCTTCGCGGTGCCGCTGGTGCGCCATGCCTGGCCATAGAGACCGACAAGGCCGGCCTTGGCGGGGCTTTCATCGCGCGACCCGCCGGGAATCAATATCGAGCCCGAGACAAACGGGAGTTCGTGATCCTCCTGGAGGAAGAGGACGACGCCGTTTTTCAGTTCGATGCGTATCGGCTGATGCGGCTTGAATTCATGCAGCTTGGGAACGGGGATCTTTTCCCACGGCTTGGCTTGTTGGGCTTGAAGAGCGGGGGCGAGCAGGGATGCGAAAAAGACGATGGCGAGGAGGGGTTTGAAAATGTCCATTGTCGCAGGGGCTAAAGCCCACGTCATTTTATTGGCTTGGTCGGCATGACTGAAGTCATGCCCTGTTACAAAACCTTCGCGGATTGCTTCGGGATTGTCGAAAGACTGGTTCATTGCGTGCCCCCGTCTTTCGCGTCAGCGGCTTTCTGGGCTTGGGCAGCAGGGGCAGCGGTCGCAGTCCATGCTTCGGTACGGTTGCTGGTGACAAATACCTGGTTGGCTACGCGGCGAATGTCGGCCTTGGTGACCTTGTCTACCTTGTTCAGTTGCAGGAACAACTCGCGCCAGTCGCCGTAGCGGGTCTGATACTCGGCCAAATCGTTGGCCAATCCCTGGTTGTCGGCCAGGCCGCGCAGCAGGTCGGCGCGGGTGCGGGTCTTGTACATGGCCAGCTCGTCATCGGACACATCGGTGGTCTTCAGCTTCTCAATCTCCTTGTGGATGGCGTCGCGCATCTCCTGCGGAGTGTGCCCGGGCAATGGCGCAGCAAAGAACACGAACAAACTCGGATATTTGCCCCCAGGATAGGGGCTTACGCCCTCGGCTTCGGCGGCGATCTGCTGGTCGCGCACCAGGCTGCGATAAAGGCGTGAGACGCGGCCGTTGGACATGATGTCGCTGATGGCGTCGTAGACGGCATCGTCCGGGTCGCGATAGTCGGGCCGGTGATAGCCCTCCATGTAGATGGGCTGGGACGGGTCGCGAATCTCTACCGTCTTCTCGGCGAACTGCCTGGGCTCGACGGTGGTCATCTCCTCGGGCTTCGGTCCGCCGGGAACGCGGCTGAAGTATTTCTCCAGCATGGGCATCGCTTCGGAAGCCTTCAGGTCGCCCACGACGGCCACCACGATGTTCGCGCCCACGTAATATTTCTTGTGGAACGCCATGGCTTCGGTGGCGTTGATCTGGCTCACCTCGCTGGGCCAGCCGATGCCGCTGCGGCCATAGGGATGAGCCACGTAGGCAGTGGCGACAAACTGCTCGAATAGCCGCCCCTCAGGGTTGGAGTCGGTACGCATGCGCCGCTCCTCAATCACCACGTCCCGCTCCTTGTAGAACTCGCGCGGCACCGTATCGGCCAGGCGGCTGCTCTCCAGGTACGCCCACAGCTCCAGCCGATTCTCCGGCATGGACCAGAAGTACTGCGTCTCGTCCAGACCGGTCTCGGCGTTCAGCCCCTCGGCGCCATTGCGCACCGCAATATCGGTGAACTGGTTGGGGATGACGAATTTGTGCGCCTCCGCTTGCGCCTCGACGAATGCCTTTTTCAACTCGGCGAGCTTTTGCGGGTTGCGGCCCACGGGCTTCAGGTATTCGGTCTCGTAGGCAGCATTTGCTTCCTCCACCTTGGCCAGGGCAATTTTTTCCGCGGCGTAGTCGGTGGTGCCGATCTCACTGGTGCCTTTGAACGCCAGGTGTTCGAACATGTGCGCCAGGCCGCTTTCACCGGAGGGATCGTTCACGTCGCCAGCGTCAATAAAAGTGGAATAGCTGAACACCGGCGCGTCCGGACGTTCGCAGATAAGGATGGTGAGGCCGTTGGGCAGCACCTTGGTGGTGATTTTCTGCTCGAAGCTCTTCAGGTCCTGAGCTCCGGCGCCCGCAAGGGCCATTGCCGCCAATCCCAGTGCCAGGGCAGCGGTTCGTATTCTGCTTCGCATCCAATCTCCTTGTTCGGAAGTCGCCCAATCGCAATCCCCGCACTCTTCCAAGCTAGTGCCCACCACCGGAGGGGGTCAAACCGGGGCGCCGGGCCGCCGAGGACCACGCATATTGATTTCCAGGCAAACCGCAGGGAGAAGAGGCCATTGCCGCTGGCTTTGTTTGTCCCTTTGGAGGGAGAAGGGGCATTTAGAACTTATCCGTAAATGGGTAGCGCCGACCTCCAGGTCGACTGTCATGTGGGCCTCCGGCCCGCACACGGACTCTGGCGGCGTGGACGCCGCCAGTACAGCCGGTCTGGAGACCGGCGCTCCTCGAATGCGCAATGTACGGATAAGTTCTTAAGCCCCTGAAACCGAGCTCAAAGCGACAGGGGCTTTAGCCTTGGGCCCTTCATTTACCGCCGAGGGATGCCGGGCCTGAAGGCCATTCCTATTTGCCGCACTCTTCAGGGGCATAAATACCCCTGCTCCCTCCGAAGAGAACTGCAAACGGAGAACCACGGCATGGAATGCGAGCGTCGCCAAGTCATAGTTGCCTTGGCCCTCTGTCGGCTGCCAGGCAGTCTCATCCTGCTGAGCCGCGTCCGGCGAGTTGACCTGTGTAGGATTGAGAATGGAGGTTGTTATTCCCATTCTCAAAAAGCCCACCACCAGGCGCCGCTTTCTCAAGGCTGGCATCTATGGCGCTGCCGGGCTGGCGCTTTATTCAGGCGAGATTGCGCGTCACTGGATCGAAGTCACGCATCACGACATGCCGCTGGCCGGACTGCCCCCTATCTTTGACGGGATGCAGATTGTTCAACTCAGCGACATTCACATGGACGAATATACCGAGCCATTTTTCCTGCATCATGCCGTGGAGCGGATTAATCAATTGCAGCCGGAAGCAGTGCTGCTGACCGGCGACTACGTAAGCGATGGGCGATTGTCGAAAAAGCTTGCCGTGGGGGCCGCCTGGCAATGCGCCAGCATTCTGAACAAACTTTCATGCAAGAACCGCTATGCCATTCTCGGCAATCACGACCTTGGCGTGGGGGCAGCAGACGTAACAGAAGCGCTCACCGCGAACGGGGTGACTGTGCTTCGCAACGCATGCCTGCCCATTGAGCGCGCAGGCAACCGGTTCTGGGTGGCGGGAACGGACGACCCGGTGCTTGGAAATCCGGACCTGGACCTGGCCATCCCCCAATCGATTCGCAATGTGCCCAAAGAGCCGGTCGTGCTGCTGGTTCATGCGCCGGACTACGCAAACGTCCTGCTCGACGACCCGGCCAGCAAGGCAGTGCACATGATGCTGAGCGGCCACACGCATGGCGGCCAGGTCCGGTTGCCTTTGCTGGGCGCACTCTATCTGCCCGGTTGGGGCAAACGGTACGTCGAAGGATGGTTCCATCTGGGCGGATGGTGGAATCCCTTGCGCCTCTACGTCAATCGCGGCATCGGCACGGTGGGGGTGCCGTTCCGGCTGAATTGCCCGCCGGAGATCACGCTGTTTACTCTGCGAATGGCCTGAATCGCAGCGTCAAGAGCCGCTAGGCCGACGTCCCTCCCCACTCCTCGGGGCTAAGGTCGCGCACGTGCTGGGAAAACAGCCAGCGATGGCTGTCCAGGTCCTTCACGCCGTATTGGCGCTCTCCGTAGACGGTTTCGTGCAGTTCTTCCCAGACGATTGCGCCCTGTTGCTTGGATCGTGCGTAGTGCGCGTCCACGTCAGCGACAATTACGGTGAGCATCTGAGTTCCAAAGCCGAGCGTCATCGGGCTTTCGGTGTCATTGCCCGGACCGTGAAGCATGAAGATTGCCTCGCCCAGGCGCATCTGGATTCCGCTCACCGGATCGCCGTAGCGGAAGTGCTCAGTAAAGCCGAAAACCCGCGTGAGCCACGCGCAGGCTTTGGAGATATTGCGGTATACCACATGGGGAACTACGGTGTCGCTGGGGACGGATCGGTTCTGCATAGCGATAGTATGCAACGGCGAAGCGGGTCAGGGTCTGAGGAAATTATGAATCGCGCCGAGGTTCATGAGCAGGCAGCCAGGGATGGAGCGATTGTCCTCGCACCCGGCGAGTTCCTTGTTACTCTGGAGATTCCATGGAGAGGGAATCGAAAGGACCGCGGATTCGGAGATCGCTGCTGCGAGCGGTGATCGAGGTCGCGTTTATCGTTTTTCTGTTCTATTCAAACCTGCTGATGGGGGAGTTTACGGGGCAAAACGGGCACGGGAAGACCATGGCCTTTGCTCTGCGCGACATATTTACAGGGACAAACTTCGTGATTGCCCTGATTTCGGCGATGATCGGCTACGCGGTGTTTGAAGCTCTGCGAAGAAAGCTCTAGAGATGGATCGAGGTTAGTCCGGGATTGCATCCCTTGACCCTTCGCAGCGCAGAACCGTATCCTTCGAGAGTTTCCGCGCGGTTGAAGTCTCGACGATCGACGCCGCTAGAGGGAGATTCCGCATGACCACTGCCGTACCGGCTGCAACTCCCGATGAACGTCTCGACGCCAAGCCAATTTCAGCAGTTCCTCTTCCGTTCCTTGTTCGACGCGCCGCGGTGCTGGGTGCTGGAACCATGGGCTCCCGCATCGCTGCCCATCTGGCCAATGCGGGAATCCCAACGCTGCTGCTGGATTTGATTCCGGAGGGCGATGGCGATCGAAGCCGTCTTGCCAAAGGCGCGCTGGAAGCTCTCGCCAAGGCCAGGCCGGCGGCGTTTTACGATGCTTCACTGGCTGTGCTGGTTACGCCGGGCAACTTCGAGGACGATCTGTCTAAGCTGGCCGGCTGCGACTGGGTGATTGAAGCCGTGGCGGAGAATCTGGCCATCAAGACGGCGCTGCTGACGCGGATATTACCGCATCTTGGGGCTCGCGCCGTGCTGACCACCAACACCTCCGGCTTGCCGGTGAAGCAGATTGCCGCGGGCCTTGCGGCAACTCCGGGTTGGAAGGGAGAGCGGTTCTTCGGGACGCACTTCTTCAACCCGCCCCGCTACATGCGGCTGCTGGAGATTATCCCCGCTGCCGAAAGCGATCCGGCTGTCGTGGCTGCTTTTGCCGCTTTCGCCGACAGAAATCTCGGCAAGCAAGTCGTTTTTGCCAACGACACGCCCAACTTCATTGCCAACCGCATCGGCGTAGCGGTGATGTTTTCCGCGGCGACGCTGATGCTGGAGCAGGGGCTGACCGTTGAGGAGGTAGATGCGCTGACAGGCACTGCGATTGGCTGGCCGCGCACCGGAACCTTCCGGCTGGCGGACATGGTCGGGATCGACATTCTGGCCCACGTGGCGGCGAACTTTCCGCAGGGCGTGACGCCGGGCGGCTTTTCGTCCGTCCTTGCAGAGATCGTCAAGCGTGGCTGGCTGGGGGACAAGGCCGGGCAGGGCTTTTACAAGAAGAGCAAAGGCGCCGACGGAAAGGAAGCGCGTCTGGTGCTCGATTTGTCTACATTCGAATACCGGCCTTCGGCAAAGCCCGCGCTGCCGGCGCTGGAAATGGCCAAGAACGCAGCAACCACGCAGGAGCGGCTGCGGTTGCTGCTGGCCAACGACCCGGCAAAGGACAAGGCTGCGAAGTTCCTTTGGCCATTTTTGTCCACGCTATGGAACTATGCGGCGGACCGCATTGGCGAAGTGGCCGGCGATGCTGTCTCGATCGATCGGGCAATGAAGGCGGGATTCAACTGGGAGCTGGGCCCCTTCGAGATGTGGGACGCGGCGGGCGTGGCTTGGACCGTGGCGCGGATGAAGGAGATGGGCCTGCCGGTCAGCCCAGCGGTCGAAGATCTGTTGCGCTCCAGCCCCGAGGCATCGTCTGTCTCCTGGTACTCGACCGACGGACCGCAGTGCTACAACCCGGCCAGCAGCGCGTGGGAACCCATCCCCCAGCAGCCCGGCCATGCGCGGGTTGCGGATTTCCGACGCTCGAATGGCGTGATCCGCTCCAACGCGGGGGCCTCGCTCATCGACATCGGCGACGGCATTGGCTGCATCGAGCTGCACTCGCTCAAGAACGCCATCGGCGGCGATGTGCTGCAAATGATCTCCTCGGTGCTCAAGCCGGACTCCGATGCGGTGCGCGACTTTGCTGGCTTTGTGATCGCCAGCGACCGGGAAAACTTCTCCGTCGGCGCCAACCTGTTGCAGCTTCTGCTGGCCGCGCAAGAGGGCGAGTGGGAAGAACTGGCTGCGGTCATTCACGGATTCCAGCAGATGACGGCAGCCATCAAGTTCTGTCCGCGGCCGGTTGTTGCCGCCCCATTTGGGCTCACGCTGGGCGGAGGCGCGGAGATTTGCCTGCACTCCGCCCGCCGCCAGGCTCACGCGGAGACCTACATCGGCCTGGTTGAAGCGGGAGTCGGTCTGATCCCTGCCGGCGGGGGCACCAAGGAGATGCTGCTCCGCGCCGTGGATCAGGCAACCGCGATTGCGCCGCCCGACCCCAAAGATCCGCCCTCACGCTTTGCTCAATCGGCGGAGATGGGCGCCGCACTCAAACGGGCGTTTGAGACCATCGCGCTGGCCAAGGTTTCCACCTCGGCCGCGGAGGCCCGGCCGCTGGGCATGTTCGGATCCGCTGACCGCATTACCATGAACCGCGAACGTCTGCTGCTGGACGCCAAGGCCCAGGCGCTCACGCTGGCCGAGACTGGTTACCTGGCGCCCCAGCCGCGCACGCAGATTCCCGCGCCTGGCGCCGGCGCGCTGGCTACGCTCGAGACCGGCGTCTTCCTGATGGGCGAGGCCGGTTTCGCATCGGAGCACGACCAGAAGGTGGCTCGCTGGGCGGCATACATCCTGGCCGGCGGCCGCGTGACGGCAGGCTCCCTGGTGAGCGAGCAATACCTGCTGGACCTGGAACTGGAGGCCTTTCTCTCTCTCTGTGGCGAACGTAAGACGCAGGAGCGGATTGGGCATACGCTCAAGACGGGAAAGCCGCTGCGGAATTGACATACGTACGTACGTATGGAATCATATTTATATGGAGGCTTGAGATGTATATCGATCCAGAGACTGTGGTTTCTCCAAAGAATAAGGTTAGCCATCTCAAAGTCCTGTTTGACCGAGGCCCCGTTGAACACAGCTGGTCCATAGCGCAGCTCACCTACGACGGAAACGATTGCATTGGAATCCGCTGGAATGGTGACAGCAAAGAAAGCAAAAAAGGAGTTCCGTTGGCAAATGCGCATCCTGTGTGGTTCATCCTGCCACACGAGATTGCTG
>Ga0302326_10034138_pt1 | contig 10089 bp, 11 predicted proteins | sample Palsa_T0_3_FD_202264 | JGI IMG/M metagenome (GOLD analysis project Ga0302326, IMG submission 202264) | Peat permafrost microbial communities from Stordalen Mire near Abisko, Sweden - Palsa_T0_3 | ecosystem: Environmental > Terrestrial > Soil > Palsa > Peat permafrost | place: Sweden: Abisko...
GGGGTCCCGACGCAGACAAGGGCTCCTACGACTCCCTGGCCTTCTGGGCCCGCGCCGGCGTCGCCATGGGGGTGAAGCCGGCCGACCAGGAACGCTTCCCGAATCCGCCCGGACCGGGCTTCGGGGACTCGATCGGTGCCATGACCATCGCCGGCGGCATCATGGGGGCGCTGTTCCACCGCGAGCGGACGGGCGAGGCCACCACGGTCGACGTCTCCTTGCTCGGGACCGGCATGTGGGCCATGGGACAGGCCTTTGCGATCTCGCTCCTGAGCGACATCCCCTGGCAGGGCCCGCCAACCACCGCGCCCCGTCAGAACCCGTTGACGGCGGTCTATCTGACCAAGGACGACCGGTTCCTCTCCTTCTGCTGCCTGCAGGCCGGGAGGTACTGGGCGCCGCTCTGCGAGGCCGTCGGGCGGCCCGAGTTCGCCACCGACCCCCGGTTCGCCGACCACGCCGCGCTGCTCGAACACTGCGCCGAGGCACAGGAGATCCTGCGGGCGACCTTCGCCGAGCACACCTTGTTCGAGTGGCGGGAGCTTCTGGCCGACTTCGACGGGCAGTGGTGCGTGGTGCAGGACACGCTGGAGGCAACGGCCGATCCGCAGGCGGTCTCCAACGGGTACGTCCAAGGCTGCGAGACGGCGTCGGGCACCCCCTTCAGGCTGGTCGCCGCGCCGGCGCAGTTCGGCGGCGAACCCGCTCCGGTCGGCCGGGCACCGGGGTTCAACGAGCACGGCGACGCCATCTTGGCCGAGCTCGGACTCGACTGGGACACCGTCGTGGACCTCAAGGTCCGCTCGGTCGTCGGCTGATCTACTCATCAACTCATCTATCTGTCAGGAAGGAACTGATGTCACTCTTCGACGCATTTCGCTACGACGGGAAACGTGTCCTCGTCGTCGGGGGCGCCACCGGCATGGGCGCCGCCGCCGCCGAGCTGGCCCAGGATGCCGGGGCCGAGGTGATCGTCATGGACTTCGCCGAGGTGAACCTCCCCGGAGCCAAGGCCATTCACGTCAACCTGGCCGAGAAGGACTCGATCGATGCCGCGGTGATCACCTGCGGGGGCCCGGTGCACGCGCTGTTCTCGTGTGCCGGCGTGGCCGACGGGACACCGGGCATAGAGAAGATCAACTTCATCGGGCACCGCCACCTCATCAACCGCCTGCTGGCGTCGGGCATGCTCCCGCGGGGCGCCGCGATCGGGTTCATCTCGTCGGCCGCCGGGCTGGGGTGGGAGGCCAACCTGACCGAGTTGAAGGAGTACCTGGACACGCCCGACTTCGACTCGGCGGCGGCCTGGGTGGCCGAGCACAACAAGGCCGACTACCTGTCGACCAAGCAGGCGATCTGCGCCTACGTGGCCCGGGAGGCCTTCCCGCTGCTCAAGCACGGCATTCGCATCAACGCGATCTGCCCGGGCCCGACCGACACGCCGCTCGCGCAGGCCAACAAGGATCTGTGGCTCGGCTTTGGTGCCGACTATCGGGGCGAGGTGGGCATCGAAGCGTCCACGCCGCTCGAACAGGCCTACCCCCTGGTGTTCCTGTGCAGCGACGCCGCCGCGGCGATCACAGGCATCACCATGATCACCGACGCCGGCTACATCAGCTCGGGGATCACCGAGTCGTTCCCGCCCGCCACGCCGGCCGCCCTCTTCCTGACCGGCCGGATGTAGGCGTCGGCGCTCGTCCCGCCACGCCAAACGCGGCGAGGCAGGGTCGGAGCGCCGGACCGACGAAGGACTTGGACGCGACCGGCACCCCATGACCACTGCGGGAGGACGCATGGCCACGACAGCGAACGGGGAGCCCGGGGCGCGAGACCGCCACGTGATTCGGGACCTTGGTTGGGCAACCGTGCGATCGGGTGACGAGCTGCACGGTTCGGCGCCGATCGTCGACGAGATGCACGTGCCCGGCACCGAGCGGCTGCGCACGTCGATCCTCGCCACCTGGGTCGACCAGCTGGCCGGTCTGCTGGTGGTCGACGCGATCTCTCCTCGGGTCCCGGTCACCCTCGAGCTCGATGTTCACCTGTTCGGGCCTGCACCGGCCTCGGGTGTCGTCCACGGTGTCGGCAGGATCGTGAAGGCGGGTCGCTCGGTGGTCGTGGCCGGCGCGGACTTCACCGACCAAGACGGCCAGGCGATCGGGTTTGGCACCGGATCGTTCATGGCCGCACCGGACGAGCGCATGATCTTCACGTCGGTCACCAGCGTGGACCGGGCCATCCCGGAGGGGTCGCGACTCGAGGCCCCGTTTGCCGAGCTCGCCGGCTGCGAACGTCAGGGCCCCGGCGTGGCGGTGCTGGCCCGCTCGGACCAGGTGATCAACGCATCCGAGACGGTCAACGGTGGCCTCATCGCGCTCAGCGTCGAGGAGGCCGCGCTCTCACTCTCCCCGGGCGCGACGCTGGCGTCGCTCGGGCTGCGCTACCTCCAGCCACTTCGGTTCGGGCCGGCGGTCGCCCGGGCAGAGGTCCGGGACGGCCTGGGACGGATCGCGGTGCGTGACGCCGGGAACGACAACCGACTGTGCGTGGTGGCCACCAGCCGAACCTTTCCGCCGTAGCGCGAGGGGCGGGCGCCGCCCGAGGGACCGTGGCACGATGCGAATGAGGCCGAAAGGAACACCATGAAGGAGCAGCGCCGTGGGCGCCGAGCGGCGATGAGCGATCCCGAGCGCGACGCCTTCTTGACAACCGAGCGGACCTGCCGGGTCGCGAGCATCGGGGGCGACGGATCACCGCATGTCACCCCCCTGTGGTTCGTCTGGGACGGCGCCTCGCTGTGGCTGACCTCCATCGTCAAGAGCCAGCGGTGGGCCGACCTGCAGCGAGACAACCGGGTCAGCGTCATCGTGGACGCCGGCTCTGAGTACATGGAGCTCCGCGGGACAGAGATGCGGGGGGTCGCCCAGGTGGTGGGCGAGGTCCCGCGGACCGGCGAGCCGAATCCCGATCTCGAGACCCCCGAACGGCTCTTCGCCGACAAGTACGCCGGGGGCCACGTTGGCCACGACGGCCGCCACGCCTGGCTCCGGATCACCCCCGACAAGATCGTGAGCTGGGACTTCAGGAAGCTGAGCGCGCCAGCCTCGGGCGCGCAACCGGCGGGCGAAGGTACCCTCTGACGTCGACGTCAAGATCGGGATCGGAGATCGCATGACCCCCCAACGCCCGGTAGCCGAGGGTTTGTTCGAGTGGCCGGCCGACGAGCCGCGGGTGATCGGGTCGCGTTGTGATTCGTGCTCCTTCGTGACCTTCCCCGCGCAGGACGCGTGCCCCAGCTGCGGGGGCGACACCACCACGTCGGTGCCGCTCGGCCGGACCGGAACGTTGTGGACCTGGACCCGGCAGCGGTTCCAGCCGAAGAACCCCCCGTACATCGGAAGGGAACCGGCCGGCGAGTTCGAGCCCTACGGCGTCGGCTTCATCGAGCTCCCGGAGGGTCGCATCGAGGCCCGCCTGGCCGGCGACATCGACCAGGAACTGCGCATCGGCATGCCCATGGAGCTGACCGTGGTGCCGTTTGCGACGGACGAGGACGGTACCGAGGTGCTCACCTTCGCGTTCCGCCCGATCGAGAGCTGAGGATCGTCATGGACGATGTCGCCATCATCGGGGTCGGCCTCCACCCCTTCGGACGGTTCCCCGGGACCTCCGCCATCGAGATGGGCGCCAAGGCGGCGCGCCTGGCTATGACCGACGCCGGCATCGCCTGGAAGGACGTCCAATTCGCCTTCGGCGGCAGCTACGAGGTGGACAATCCCGACGCCGTCGTGAACTTCCTGGGCCTCACCGGACTCCCGTTCACCGACGTCTACAACGGCTGCGCCACTGCGGCCAGCGCGCTGTCCCAGGCGGCCAACACCATCAGGTTGGGCGAGTACGACATCGGCATGGCCATCGGCATGGATAAGCACCTCCCCGGTGCCTTCGCGGCGGACCCGGTGCAATACGGCGTACCGAGCTGGTACGGGCAGACGGGACTCTTCCTCACGCCCAAGTTCTTCGCCATGAAGATCCAGCGCTACATGCACGACTTCGGCATCACCCCCCGAACCCTCGCCCGGGTGGCGGCGAAGAATTACCGCAACGGCATGGGCAACCCCAACGCGTTCCGGCGCCAGGAGCTGAGCGAGGAGACGATCCTCGGGTCACCGATGGTGAACGACCCGCTCACCCGGTACATGTTCTGCTCACCGAACGAGGGCGCGGCAGCGGTTGTGTTGTGCCGAGCGGAGATCGCGCACCGATTCGCGGCCCAGCCCATCTACCTGAAGGCGTCGGTTGTGCGTACACGGCGGCTCGGGGCCTTCGAGGTGCACAGCCCTTGGGTCCCGCTCGAGCGCACCGAGGCACCCACGGTCGATGCCTCGCGGGCGGCCTACGAGATGGCCGGTCTCGGGCCCGAAGACGTCGATGTCGTCCAGCTCCAGGACACCGACGCCGGTGCCGAGGTCATCCACATGGCCGAGAACGGGTTCTGCAAGGACGGCGAGCAGGAGGCGCTGCTGGCGGCCGGCGGCACCGAGATCGGTGGCGGCCTCCCGATCAACACCGACGGCGGCCTCATCGCCAACGGAGAGCCGATCGGCGCGTCCGGCCTCCGCCAGATCCACGAGCTGGTGCTCCAGCTCCGGCGAGCGGCGGGTGACCGGCAGGTCCCCGGGACGCCTCGCGTCGGCTACGGCCAGCTGTACGGAGCGCCGGGGACGGCCGGCGTGGCCATCGTTTCGACATAGCGTTCGGCGCTCCGGCAACGCACGGAGCGGTCCGGCCTCAGTCCTCGATGGAGATGGCGTTCTTGGGGCAGACCCGGACCGCCGCCAAGACCTTCTCCCGCAGCTCCTCGGGAGGGTTTTCATCCAGGACGTAGAGCAGGTCGTCGTCCCGCACCTCGAACACCTCTGGGGCGACGCCCATGCAGAGGGCATTGCTCTCGCACAGGTCGAAGTTGACGACGACGCGCATCAAGGCTCCCTTCCGAGCTCGCGGCCGGTGGCCACGCGCATGCTAGGTGACATCGGGTTCGTCGGCCTTTCCGTGACGCCAATCTCGTGGACCACCTCGCGAGTCAGCGGAGGGACAGGCTGATCGTCTTGGTCTGCGCGTACTCGTGCAGGGCCTCGATGCCCTTCTCCCGGCCGTAGCCGCTCTGCTTGAACCCCCCGAACGGGGTTTCGATGGAGAGCGCCCCGCCGTTGACGGCCACCTGGCCGGCGTCGAGCCGCTCGGCCACCCGCAGGCCTCGGGCCACGTCGCCGCTCCAGACGCTCCCCACCAAGCCGTACTCGGTGTCGTTGGCCCGGGCGACGGCGTCCTCCTCGTCGCTGAATTCCATCGTCACCAGGACCGGGCCGAAGATCTCCTCGCGGGCGATGGGCAGGGCGGGGTCGACGCCGACGTAGACGGTGGGGCGGACATACCATCCCTCCGACGCCGGGCCCTCCTCATACGCTCCGCCTCCGGTCGCGGGCCCGCAACCCGCGGCCTGCGCGGTGGCGAAGGCGTCGAGGACCTTGTGGTACTGCCCTTCGGTGATCATGGGGCCGAAGTCGACGCCGGGCTCGAGTTCCGCCACCGCGTCGACCACCCGGGCAACCACCTCGTCATGCGCGTGGTGCTCGACGAGCAGCCGCGTCGTGGCGGAGCACACCTGCCCGGCGTTCATCGCCACGGTGGTGACGGCGGCCGCGATCGCGCGGTCGAGGTCGGCATCGGCGAACACGACCAGCGGCCCCTTGCCTCCGAGCTCGAGCGTCATGGGCACCAGGCGTTCCGCAGCGAGCGACGCCAGGTGCTTTCCCGTGACCACCGACCCGGTGAAGGCGATGCGCCCGACGGAGGGATGGACGGCCAGCGGCGTGCCGACGTCGGGACCGGTTCCGGTGACGACGTTGAGGAGACCCGGAGGGAGACCGGATTCGTCGGCCAGTCGGGCCAGCAGAAGGGTGGAGGTCGACGTCAACTCCGACGGCTTGACCACCACTGCGTTGCCGGCGGCCAGCGCTGGCGCGACGGCCCGGCAGGCCTGATTGAGCGGGAAATTCCAGGGGGTGATGACACCCACCACGCCGTATGGCTCGAGGCGGGTGTAGGTGTGCATGCCCGCCCCTTGGTCGATGGTCCGTCCCCCGACGGCGCGAAGGACACCGGCGTAGTAACGGAAGTAGGCGGCCGACATGTCGCACTCCATGCGCAGCTGACCGGGCACCTTCCCCGTGCACGCACGATCGGCCGCCATCAGCTCCTCGGAATGGTGCTCGATCGCATCGGCGACACTGTGCAGTGCCTCCGCCCGCTCGGCCCCCGATGCACGGCCCCAGGCCGGCTGCGCATCAAGCGCCACCGCGGCCGCCCGGTCGATGTCGACCGAGCTGCCGGCGGCGATCATGTCGCCCGGTGTGCGCGTTCTCGGGTCGGTGGTGGGCAGGTAGGCCCCGCTCGCAGGGGCTTGTGCCTTGCCGCCAATCCAGTGCTCGTGCCGTACGGTCACCGCTCGCTCCCGCTCAGTCGTTCTTGTAGACGTGGCCATCCTTCATCACGAAACGCACGTCCTTGGTGACCTTGACATCCTCGGACGGATCGCCCGGCACCGCAATAACATCGGCGAGGTAACCGGGGGCGAGGCGACCGAGGTCCTGCTCTCGCTCGATGAGCTCGGCACTCGTGATCGTCGCCGCCCGCAGTGCCTGCATCGGAGTCATCCCTCGGTCCACCATGGCGATCAATTCGTCCGCCTGGGTGCCGTGCGGGATCGCCGGTGCATCGGATCCGCAGGCGACCTTGACCCCGAGCTCGACCGCCTTGCCCATCATTCGCCGCGCCTTGGGGAAGATCTCCTCGGCCTTCTTGCGGAATGCCGGCTGCATCCGGTCAAAGGCCATGTGATCGGCGAGGGCGCAGGTGCCAACCAGGAATGTCCCCTTTTCGACCATGAGCTCGAGGGTCTCGTCGGTGGCCAACGACCCGTGCTCGATGCAGTCGACCCCGGCCCGGATGCACGCCCGGATGCCGGCATCGCCGTGGGCATGCGCCGCGACGCGTAGCCCGACCCGGTGGGCCTCGTCGACGATGGCGGCCAGCTCCTCGTCGGAGTACTGCTGAGCCCCAGCGGCCGAGCTGAAGGACATAATCCCGCCCGACGCCGAGATCTTGATCACCTTGACGCCGTATTTGACCTGGTAGCGGACCGCCTTGCGGACCTCGGGCACCCCATTGGCGATCCCCTGCTCCACGCTCTGGGGCATGATCCCCGGGGCAAGACCCTGGAACATCGTCGGATCGAGGTGCCCGCCGGTGGGGGTGATGGCGTGGCCGGCCGGGATGATGCGGGGTCCCGGGAACCATCCTTGGTCGACGCCCTTAGCCAGGTCGACGTCGAGCACGAACCCGGCCGTGTAGACCATGAGCCCGAGGTTCCGCACCGTGGTGAACCCGGCCATCAACGTCGTCTTGCAGTTCACCACGCCCCGCAGCGTCCGATAGACGGGCGAGTCCTTCACCCCGTGCAGGGGGTCGGGCAGTCCCTCGGGGCCGCCGGGACCCCCGATCAGCATGTTGAGCTCCATGTCCATGAGCCCGGGCAGGAGGGTCACGTCGCCGAGGTCGATCTCGGTGGCGTCCGCCGGGAGCTCCGTCGGGTTCACGGCCACGATCTGGTTTCCGTCGATCACGAGCACGGCCGGCGAGCGCACCTCGCCGGCCACGACGTCGGCCCAGCGATTGGCCCGCAGGATGGTCAGATCACTCATCGCAGTCCCTTCTAGCGGATCGGCTCGGCGCCTCGCATCATCGTGCGGTGTGCCGCCCGTGACGAACCCGGATCGTAGGGGCGGGCACGACGCAAGGCGCGATGTTGATCACATCCCCCCGCTCGACGGTCCGTCGAGCCCTCGTGCCCACGGGGCGGGCGCATGCTATTGAGAGTGCATACTCTTGTCAAGCCCCCTGGCACAAAGCGATAGTGGAATATGTCCATTCTGAGAATGTCATTTTCCTGAAAGGACGCCGAAATGCGGATCGGTCTGATGGTCGGGCCCGAACGCGGACGTTACGCGACCAAGGTCGAGCGGATGCGCGCCGACGCCCTCTGGGCCGAAGAGGCCGGGCTGGACTCGATCTGGATCCCCCAGATCCCCGACGAGTTCGACGCGATGACGGTGGCGACGGTTGTCGGGGACGTCACGTCAAGGATCGAAATCGGGACGGCGATCGTGCCCGTCCAGCCCCGGCACCCCATCGCCCTGGCCCAGCAGGCCCTGTCGGTCCAGGCCGTGTGCGGGGGTCGCTTCGTTCTCGGGCTTGGCGTGTCCCATCACTGGATCATCCAAGAAATGCTGGGACTCCCCTACGAACGCCTGGTCCTGACCATGCGCAGCTACCTCGACGTCTTGGGTCCGGCGCTCCGAGGCCCCGGACCGGTCGACGTCGTAAACGACCTGTTCGAGATCCACAACCCACTCGACATCACCGACATCGCGCCCACACCCGTCCTCCTCGCGGCGTTAGGGCCGGTGATGTTGCGGTTGGCCGGGGAGCGGGCCGACGGGACCAGCCTGTGGCTCGCCGACGAGAAGACGATCTCGTCGCACGTCGTACCAACCATCACCGCGGCTGCCGACGCGGCGGGGCGTCGCGCACCGAGGATCCTGGCCGGCGTGCCGGTGTGCCTGTGCCGAGACGACGAGGTCGACCTGGCCATCGAGCGGACGAACCGGGTGCTGAGCGAGGCGGAAACCTCGCCCAACTACCAGCGGCTGATGGATCATGGCGACGCCCGCTCCATTGGCGATGTACTGATCGCAGGGAGCGAGTTGGCGATGGAGCAGCGGTTGCGCAGCTTTGCCAGCGCCGGCCTCACCGACCTCAACGCCCGGGTCGTGGCCATCGGCAAGGACCGCGACGAGCTCAAGGCATCGGCCGATCGGACACGGGCCTTCCTGAGTTCGATCGCGCCCTCTCTGCGCGCGACGGGCTGATTCGACCCAGGAACCCGGCAGCCTGCTGCGACGGTTTCAGGAAGCTGCTATTACCGCGGTTGGGAGGCAAGGATCGCCCGCGTCTCCTCGATGCGTGTCACGGTCAGGTCACGCACGCAATCCTCGTAGATCAGGGGATAGATGCTGCCTCCACGATTGGGGTTCGCCTCCATCGTGCACTCTGCCTTGACAAACTTTGTCCACTGCGACTGCGCCGCCCGAACCATCTTCGTGCCGAAGACCTTCTGTTCTGAGTGCAGCGCCGATGAGAGCTGGTTCTGCAGTTGCCTCACTTCGCTGTTCGCGCACTCATTCAGTGCGGCTTGAGTGTTCGCTGTGTGTTCGCACCCGTTGTTGTAGGTCACCGGGGATTCAGTCGTGGAGGTGGGAGTCTGATCGCTGCTCAAACGCGCCGATTCAAGTATCACTCCTGAACCCGAGCAAGCCACTAAAGCCGCGACGAGGGTACAGAGGCAGGCAATCACCATCCAACTGTGGCCCTTTTGACGAAAATCCCCGACATGTCCCACATCAACCTCCAACGGAGTAAGTCACTCAAGATGTCGCGACCAGTATTGAGCCCAAGGATCCGTTCCAACGGGTGTGCAGCAGTCCCGGCAATCAAGAATGAGCGGACGGGGCCGAAGCATCCCGTCAGTGAGTTGAGTACGTGTACCTACACCGACCCATCAGCCCTCGTCTGTCGGTTGCAGCCGCGCCCTTAGGCCTCTGACGGATCGATGAGCGGATGCCATTCGACGTCCCAGCCTTGACTGCCTGCGACGCGAAGTTGCCGCTTGGAGAAGCGCCAGCCCTCAAGGGTGCGCACGACAACGTCGTGGTAATAGCCCCAGACCCGAGGCGTTCCCCCAGCCGTAGTGTGGTGCCAGGCATAGACCGAGGTACGCACGTTAGCGAGGTCGTCGGTTTCAAACGAAACGAGGACGTTGGCGTTGTGGTGGCTGGAGACGAGGAACACGGGTCGCTCGTCCGTGGCGTCGTGGCTTGAACCGAACATCGCCCGGAACTCCTTCCTTCCACGCCGTGGCGGTCCGACACCCGGCCCATAGTCCACAACACAGTCCTCTGTGAACAG
>Ga0302326_10034140_pt1 | contig 10089 bp, 8 predicted proteins | sample Palsa_T0_3_FD_202264 | JGI IMG/M metagenome (GOLD analysis project Ga0302326, IMG submission 202264) | Peat permafrost microbial communities from Stordalen Mire near Abisko, Sweden - Palsa_T0_3 | ecosystem: Environmental > Terrestrial > Soil > Palsa > Peat permafrost | place: Sweden: Abisko...
GCCAGCGCATCCAGGCCTACGCCGGCACCATCGTGGACTATGCCGCAGCCATGCGCGACCAATGGCAGCCGGGGACACAGATCGATGTCGCCGCCGAGATGATGCGCCTCGCCCTCCAGATCACCGCGCGCACCCTCTTCGATACCGAAGTTACACCTGAGATTCAAACGATCAACGATGAAGCCAACGCCGTCATGGACATGTACGACGCCCTCGTCGCCATGCCCCGCGCAGAAGATCTCCTACGCTGGCGCATCCCCGTCCCCGTCCTCATGCGCTTCCGCAAATCCAAGTCCCGCCTCGACGCCGTAGTCGATTCGATGATTGCCCGCAAGCAGGCCGAAACCGCGAAGGCTGCCCACGAAGGAAGGCCAGTCGGCAGCGATCTGCTCTCCATGCTCATAGCCGCCCGCGACGACGACCCGGCTCAAGACTCGTCCAAACGGTTAAATAGTGAGGAACTGCGCGACGAAGTTCTCACCATCTTCCTAGCCGGCTACGAAACCGTGGCGAACGCGCTCTCGTGGACATGGCTGCTGCTGGGCCAAAACCCCGAAGCCGAAGCCCGCCTCCACGCCGAACTGGATGCAACTCTTGCAGGCCGCCTGCCCGCGCTCGAAGATCTTCCCCGCCTGCGCTACACGGAAATGGTCATTTCGGAATCGATGCGCCTGTACCCGCCCGCATGGGCCATGGGCCGCCAGGCCACTCAGGACATCGAAATCGGCCCCTATTGCGTACCGAAAGGAACCTATCTGCTCTTCAGCCAATACATCGTCCAGCGCAACCCCAACTACTTCCCCGATCCGCTCGCCTTCCGCCCCGAACGCTTCACCGCCGAAGCCAAAGCTCAGCGCCCAAAATTCGCCTACTTCCCTTTCGGCGGAGGCGGACGCCAGTGCATCGGCGAATCCTTCGCCTGGATGGAAGCCGTGCTCGTCCTGGCGACACTGGCCCAACACTGGCGTGCCAAGGTCGTAGAAGATCAGCAAATCGCAGTCCAGCCCAAAATTACCCTCCGTCCCAAATTCGGCATACAGACGATTCTTGATTCTCGAGGATAAAGCGTTCGTTCGGTACGATATCGAACTAATGCGACAAGTTACACGTCAATCTGGTCAAAATTGGACAAGAACCCTCGCGCAGAGGGTGCAATTTTGTTCACGCAGAACAGACAGTCGATGGAAGAGCCAACCCCGCTTCGCGCACCCGCATCCATCTCATCTGTGCAGCCGGGGACAAAACCGGGGAAGAAGATTCCATTCAAGACTCTTCACCCATATTCCCTTGAACGGTTGACCCAACATCGGGCCCCTTAGCTGACAATTCCTCCAATTCGAACAACCCAACAGGAAAGCCAGGTAGATCAATGGTTCTTTTCCGAAGCAAGTTCTGTTCCGCCCTTCCCGTAGCGTTGCTTGCCATAAGTGCAGCTTGCACGGTCGCAGTTCCAGCCCATGCGCAGGAGCCAACCGCTCCTCCGCCCAAAAGCCAACCGGACAATTCCGCCAATAACAAGCAGCAGAACGTGACTGCAGATCAGCAAACCAATAGCGAGGGTGACAGGAACATTGCGAAAAAGATCCGCCAATCAGTGATTGCGGATAAGTCGCTGTCCACCTATGCGCACAACGTGAAAATAATCGTCGTGAAGGGGTCCGTCACACTTAAGGGCCCAGTTGAATCGGCGGACGAGAAGCAGCGCATCGGCGATATTGCTTCGCAAGTGACTGGAAGTCCCGACACCGTGGTCAACGACTTATCGATCAAGCCCATGGCTAAATCCCAGAACTAAATCCTCATTCCGGGTCTATCTGGGTACATCGTCTGGAGTGTTCACGCACGCACTCCAAAACTAAGGCACGCACTCATCAAAACAACAGGAGTCTTCCATGGAAAACAAGAAAACAGCGGTATTTGGTATCTATCCGAACCCGGCCAGCGCAGAAATGGCAGTAGACCAACTCGTGGCCGCAGGATATTCGAATCAGGCCGTATCTGTACTAATGGCTGACGCGGAGACCGCGAGAGATTTCGCGCACGAAAAGAACACGAAGGCTCCCGAAGGCACCGCCATCGGAGTCGGTACCGGTGGGGTCATCGGAGGAACCCTTGGACTTCTCGCTGGAATCGGCGCACTCGCAATCCCCGGAGTTGGTCCGCTGATCGCTGCCGGTCCAATCATGGCTGCCCTTGCGGGCCTCGGCGTTGGCGGCGCAGTTGGCGGACTCGTTGGTGCCCTGGTCGGAATGGGTATTCCCGAGTACGAAGCAAAGCGCTACGAGGGTCGAGTCAAGAACGGCGGCGTCTTGCTCTCGGTCCATTGCGATACCTCTGAAGAGATACATCAGGCTAAGGAGATTCTCAAAGCCACAGGCGCCGAAGATATCGCATCCTCCGGAGAGCAGTCTGTCGGCAAGGGCGACATAGTCCGTGACGAGGATAGCACCAAAGCCACGGTCACCACCTACTGAGAGCTCCTCCGCGAAGCTCTGATCTCGATCAACGAGGATCGGCATCGCTCGAGATGAACGTCCCGCCCGAGCGGCGACAGTGATGGAGACACTGTCGCCGCTCGGTAACTGCGTGTCCGTCATTGCCGAACAGGTGGAACTTAACCACGTCATCCAGTAATCCCACCCAAAAGTAGTTGTACGCAAATGAGTATGAACACATTTGAGAAGCTATTCGTCGCGGAACTGAAAGACCTCCATTCCGCTGAACAACAAATAACGAAGGCGTTGCCTAAGATGATCAAGGCCGTAACTTCTGCCGAGTTGAAATCTGCATTCGAAGCACATCTGGCGGAAACAAACAATCAAATCCAGCGACTGGACAAGATCGCTGAGATTCTCGGAAAGAATCTGCATGGCAAGGTCTGTAACGGAATGAAAGGTGTCCTGGCAGAAGGCGCGGAAATGATGGAAGAAACGACGGAAGGAAGTGTTCGCGATGCCGGAGTAATCTCTGCGGCCCAAAGAGTCGAGCACTACGAGATGGCCGCCTACGGAGCTGTTCACGAGTACGCATTGCTCCTTGGGATGGACCAGATCGCCTCTCTCCTCAGCGAAACACTGGAAGAAGAGAAGTCAGCGGATAAGAAGCTCTCGAAGATCTCCAAGAACGTCAATTCCGAAGCTCTGAGTATTGCCGTCTAGCTGCTTGGCTGCAGGCAGGGGGGACGCTCAAAGTCCTCCTGCCTCTTTTCGACGTCAGCCTCCCCTTTATTTTTCTTTTCCGAGAGGGCGGACCTCATTCAATATCCCGCAACGTCTTCTAATCAAAAATCATTCGCGAATAGATGGCAAAGGCGCGGAAGGACCGCATCTGACCTTGCCCGACCAGCCTCGGAGTCTCTACACTCGGTGGGCACCGCAAGTGGCCACCCGAGGGGATCGATTAGAAATGAATAAGAGGCAGTTCTTGAAGAATTCGAGCGCATTCGTCACCGGCACCCTTTTTTCCCGGTTCGCCAAAGCCGACGAACCGGTCGCCCATGAAACCAACTGGGCTGGCAATCTCCGCTACCACGCTGACCATATTTACGCGCCCCGCGCGGTAGAGGAAGTCCAGCGAATCGTCCGGCAATGCGCCAGCCTGCGCGCCCTCGGCTCGCGCCACTCTTTCAACACCATCGCCGACAGCCTGACCAACCAGATCTCGCTCGTTCATCTCGACTCGATGGAGGTCGATGAGAAGGCCCAGACCGTCACCGTCGGCACAGGCGTCCGCTACGGAACACTCGCGCCCTGGCTCGATGCCAAAGGCTTCGCCGTACACAACCTGGCGTCGCTGCCCCACATCACTGTTGCCGGAGCGATCGCCACCGCCACGCATGGCTCCGGCGTCAGGAACGGCAACCTCTCCACCGCCGTCCGCGCCATCGAAATCGTCACCGCCGACGGCGAAATCCACACTGTAAGCCGCGACAGCGATCCAAATCACTTCCACGGCGCGGTTGTCGGCCTCGGCGCACTCGGCATCGTCACCAAGGTGACTCTCGCCGTCCAGCCTCGCTTCGACATGATCCAGCTCGTCTATCGCAACCTCTCCATGGACCAGCTCGAACACAACCTCGAAGCCATCATGGGCTCCGGCTACAGCGTAAGCCTCTTCACCAATTGGCAAGACAACCGCATTGCCCAGGTCTGGATCAAGAGTCGCGTGGCGCCGGGAGAAAAAACCGCCATCCCGCCGGAATTCTACGGCGCAAAAGCGGCCACAAAGAACATGCACCCCATTGAAGACCTTTCCGCAGTCAACTGCACCGAGCAGATGGGCGTTCCCGGGCCCTGGTACGAGCGCATGCCCCACTTCCGCATGAACTTCACACCATCCAGCGGCACCGAACTCCAAACCGAATACTTCGTCCCCCGCAATCGCGGCTACGAAGCCATCCGCGCCGTCGAATCGCTCAAGGACAAGATCACTCCACACCTGCTCATCACCGAACTCCGCTCTATCGCCGCCGACGACCTCTGGATGAGCATGGCCTACCAGCGCGACTCCCTCGCCATCCACTTCACCTGGAAGCAGGAAACACAGGAAGTCATGGCGCTTCTGCCCCGGATCGAAGAGAAGCTCGCGCCTTTCGACGCCCGCCCGCACTGGGCTAAGCTCTTCACAGTCCCGCCATCGCGTCTGAAATCCCTCTACCCCAAACACGATGACTTCGCAGCACTCGTAAACAACCACGACCCCAAGGGCAAATTCCGCAATGAGTTCGTGAACCAGAACGTTTTCGGAGCATAGCGAAAGAGGCGAGCCGTCTTGATCTTCCCGAGCTTTTGAGATGGGAGCAGATGCGACAAATAGAGCCGGCTCAGGATCTGATGGTATATCCTAATACTCTCGGAAAGCAGGATCACTACCAGCCTTAATCAAGCCCGCTTGTCTTGTTTTGAGACTAGACGCAAGCAAAGCTGGAGCGCTCCTCAAGCCAAAGATGGTATCAGGAGGAAGTTAACTCTCGAAATGATCAGGCTCGTAAAGAATTTAACCGGGTATTTGCGGAGCGCTGGATATGCCATTTACCTGTTTAGCCCTTTCGGATTGCGAACGCCCTCTAACAGGAGCTTCGTCATTGGCGATATTCCCAGGCATTTCGGCTATCAGCCGATCCGGCCGGATCTTCCCACGCTTTCGGTCGACGATATCTGTCGGCCGGGGGCGATTGAACTGATCGAAATCCAGCCTCAAAATGGAAATGTCTCAGTTCTCGAACTGGCTATATTGGCGAAACTAATCGCGCGATTCAAGCCCAAGCGCATCTTCGAATTCGGCACTTTTGACGGTCGCACTACGCTAAACCTGGCGGCGAATGCGCCCGACGCAACCGTTTACACCTTAGATCTTCCCCGGGCGAATATCAATTCAACAAACCTGCCGATTGAGAACGCGGATAAGACGTATATAGACAAGAGCGCATCGGGAAGGCGGTTTGCTGATTCTGAGCACGGGAGCCACATTATCCAGCTCTATGGCGATTCTGCTACTTTCGACTACGCACCCTATATCGGCAATGTAGACTTTGTTTTCGTCGATGGTGCTCATTCCTTCGAATATGTTACAAGCGATTCGGCGAATGCCCTGCGAATGCTGACGAATGGCGGCGTGATTGTCTGGCATGATTACGCGTCGTGGCCCGGCGCCACTAAGGCGTTGAATCATCTTTATGGCAAAGACCAACGACTACGCTGGATCGCAGGCACGTCCTTAGCAGTACGAATCGGAAACGAATAGCGATCATTCCGTAGCAGTTTCAGTCCACGACCTTGACTAGAACCGCCAGACCAATCCGCTGGAGACGCGGCCGAAGTTAGTGGGTAAACCGGGGATCCGATAGGGATTAGGGGGATTCAGGTTCGCGCCGAGGGCGAAATTGGTGTACTGGTAGCCGCCGCCCACGCGGTAGGCGAAATGCTTTGAGAGCGACGTGTCGAGGCCGCCGCCGAAGAGCATCGCAAACGAAGCAGTCGCGCCGAGTGCCTGGTTTGGCCCCCAGTTATGATTCAAGCCCACGTCGCCGAAGAGAGCTTCCCCAAAGATGGACTCTCGGTGAAAACGCCAGGTGTATTGCCCGCCAGCCACGATAAAAAGGGCGTGTTGCGGCGCTCCAAGATTGGTTCCGCGATAGCCGTATGTATCGATCTTGAAACGCAGGCGATGCCAGGACGGAAATGCCAGGGAGGCATCCCATCCGTTCAGTGACTGCTGTGATCCGGGCACTCCGTTAAAAGTGTTGGAAAGGTAGGTGTAGCCGCCATAGACCTCGTGGCGCGCCGGAGCTTCCGACTGGGCGCGAAGGACAGGCAACAGGCAAAGAAGTGCGAAGATCGCGAAGAGGCGAGGCGGCATTCGGTATCCGGGGTACAAAGTCTGATCCATCCTATCTGTTTGGCTTGCTTATGGGAACGGATGACGGGCGCTACTTCGCCGTCCATCCGCCGTCGATGAGGATGTCTGTTCCGGTAATGAAGCTCGCCGCTTCGGAGCAGAGGTAGCAGGCGAGCGAGCCGATCTCCTCGATCTTGCCCCAACGCCCGATCGGCAGACTGGCAAGGAATTGCGCGTTGGCCTCGGGATTGTTCATGACAGCTGTGTTCATATCTGTTCCGAAGGGGCCAGGGCTGATTCCATTGACAGTGATTCCTTCGCCAGCCAGCTCAAGCGCGAGAGCACGCGTGAGGCCGAGAAGCGCCGCCTTGGCGGAGGAATACGCAGTTCGGCCGGGCAGCGAAACATGGCTCATGATCGATGTCATATTCAGTATGCGGCCATAGCCGATGCCCTTCATGCCGGGCACGAAGGCGCGGCAAATCAGAAAGGTCGAGATCAGGCTGGAGTCGAGTACGCTGCGAAACTCCTCTAATGAATAGTCCACCAGATTTTTACGGATATTCGTCCCCGCGTTATTGATGAGGATCTGGGGTGGTCCGAAGTGCTGCGTGACCGCTTCCGAGAGCCTGCCGACCTGGTCTTCCTGGGTTACATCGGCGGTAAAGATAGCCGCGGTTCCACCTAGCGCAACGATGGCATCGCGTACCTGCGTGAGACGCTGCGTGTCGCGCGCCACGAGCGCGATGTTTGCGCCAGCTTCCGAGAGAGCCTTTGCCATTGCCTCGCCGAGGCCGCGGCTTGCGCCAGTGATGACTGCGGTCCGGCCAGTCAGATCGATCTTCATCTTTTGCATCTCCTCAGGGGCAAAAGCCCGGTTGATTTTGAGCTGCTGTTTTGGCACGACTGAAGGCGCGCCCTATCAAGAAGTCGACACGTTCCGTTGCCTCCGTGCCGACTCCGGATCGAGGTAGAGCCAGCAAACGGCGGATACTGTCGCTGCCGCCGCCATGGTGTAGATGAGGATGTTCCAGTTGCCGCTTGTCCGTTCGAGGATGACTCCGCCGACTACGGGCGCGACGAAGCCTGCGAGGTTGCCCAGCATATTCATGGCGGCTGCTACAGTCGCCGTATATGGACCGCCGATTTCGACGCAGGCATCCCATGAGATCGGCATGGTCAGATCGCTCGAAAAGCTGGCGAGTCCCATGGCCAGCATGGCGAGAACTACCGACTGAATCTGGGCGAAGGCAAAGAGCAGAATCGCTGTTGCGAGAAATCCACAGAAGGCAATGGCGCGCCGGGGCAGCCGCTTTGGCGCGAGTCCCGAGGCGAGCGAACCGAAGCCTCCGAACAAGAGCGGCAGGACGGAAAGAGCGGCGGCGCGTGCAGGCGACTGGCCGCGCCCCTCGCGCAGATAGGTCGGCAGCCAGGTGATGTAGAAGTACCAGACGTAGGCGAAGCAGAAATACTGGAGGACAAGGACCGACACCTGCGGCGTAAACAGCAGTGAGAGCCATTTTCGTTCGCCTGGGCGGTGCGCAGTGAGGACACGCGAGGATTCCAGAAGTTCCCTTTCGGCTTCGTTCACGGCTGGGTGTTGCGCCGGATCGTCTTTGAACCAGAGCAGAAAGATTGCGCACCAGACGAGCCCCAAAACTGCGAAGCCGACGAAGGCCCAGCGCCATCCGAGTAACGTGATGCACAGCAGGGCCAGCGGCGGTGTGGCCGCGCCGCCCCAGCGCGTAAAGGCCCACATCAAGGCTTGTGCTGTGACGCGCTCTCGCGCAGGGAGCCACGCGCTGAGCATGCGCGTCAGGTTGGGAAAGCAGCCTGCTTCGCCGGCTCCGAAGAGGAACCGGATTACGTACATCGACGGGATATTCCAAGCTGCCCCGGTGAGAGCGGTGCAGGCCGACCAGGCGAGAACGATCTGCGCCAGCACACGCTTGACGCCCAGACGGTCTCCGAGCAGGCCCATGGGTATCTCAAAGAGCGCGTAGGATAGGCCGAATGCGCCAAAAATGAGGCCCATCTGCTGCTTTGGAATATGCAGATCGCGCGCGATGGGTCCGGCTGCCTGGGAGATCGCGACCCGTTGGACATAGGAAAGCACGGCGAGGCCGATGGCGAGCGCGACGACGCCGTACCGGACTCGACTCGCCGTGGGGCTGGCTGCGTGGCTGATCTTCATTGTGGGAGGCTCCAGGCGTAGAGACTGTCGCCGGCTCCGAAGACGATGTATTGTCTGCCGTCGAGCAGGTAGGTGATTACACCGCCGGATTCGTTGGCTCCCAGCTCGTGGTGCCAGAGGATCTGGCCTTTGTCGGCGCTGAAGATGATGGCGCTCTTCTGGTCATCGCCGGTGATAATGAGATTGCTTGCCGTGGTCAAGATGCTGGGGCCGAGCGTGGTCGGGGCATTGTTCAGGTTTGGATAGGTATGCCTCCAAACGGCTTTTCCGGTGAGCGGATCGATAGCCTGGAGCACGCGCTCGGAATGCCCAATTCCCTCGCCTGTGCCGCCATAGCCGGAGGGCTGGTCGGTGTCATCGGTGAGGTAATAGATCGCTTTTCCTTCGACTGAGTTTACATAGACCAGGCCGGTCTGCGGGTTGTAGGCCGGGGCCTGCCAGTTGGTGGCATTGACGATGTTGATGGAGCCGCCGACAGTGGGGTCTTTATCCGGGATGGGGATGGGTTCGCCTTGCAGCGAAAATCCCGAGAAGTAATCGAGCGGGACGTAGGGCTTGACGACGAGGTATTTGCCTGTGACGCGATCGAGTGTCACGAAGAAACCATTGCGGGCCGCCTGCGCCAGCAGCTTACGGGGCTTCCCGCGTACCTCGCGGTCGAAGAGGATTGGCGCGGTGGTGTTGTCGAAATCGTGCGTGTCGTGGGGCGAGACCTGGAAGTACCATTTCAACTCCCCGGTATCGGCGTCGAGGGCGACGATGGATTCGGTCCATAGATTGGCGCCGGAGCGTCCCTGGCCTGCGAAGACCGGGTTCGTGTTGCCGGTCGGCCAGTAGAGCAGATTGAGCGCGGGATCGTAGGTGCCAGGCATCCAGGTCATGCCGCCGCCGTGCTCGGATGCCGGCTCGTTGGGCCAACTGGTCAGCGCGGGGTCACCTTTGCGTGGGGTGGACCACCAGGTCCATTGAAGATTGCCGGTAACGGGGTCCAAGGCTTCGAGGAAGCCGGGCATGTCCATCGCATCGCCGCCTACGCCGACGATCACGTGGTTCTTCACGATGAGGGGAGCGGAGGTCGAGAAGTATTGCTTGCGCGCATCGGCGTAGTTCTTCTTCCACAACTCTCGCCCGGTATTTGCGTTGAGCGCGATGAGCCAGTTATCGGGCGTTTGAAAGAAGACTGTCGTCTTCCAGATTCCGACCCCGCGCTGACCTACGAGATGCCCGCCGTGATCCACCCAGTCGTAGTGCCAGATGGGCTTTCCGGTGCGTGCATCGAGTGCCCACACGTGATCGGGAATCGTGATGTAGAGTACGCCCCCGGCGAGCAGCGGCGTGCACTTGATGATGGGAACGGGCGCGCCTCGCTGCGCACCAACGTCCGTGATCTTGTAGACCCATTGCTGAACGAGGCGATTCACATTGGACGGCGCGATCCGGGTGAGCGTGCTGTAACGCCTGCCGCTGTAATCACCATTGAAGGTGGGCCAACTTGTGACTGGGGCTCTCCCGATCACGGCTGGGTCAACGGAGACATTTGGGGAAACATCGGGTGAAGG
>Ga0302326_10034141_pt1 | contig 10089 bp, 17 predicted proteins | sample Palsa_T0_3_FD_202264 | JGI IMG/M metagenome (GOLD analysis project Ga0302326, IMG submission 202264) | Peat permafrost microbial communities from Stordalen Mire near Abisko, Sweden - Palsa_T0_3 | ecosystem: Environmental > Terrestrial > Soil > Palsa > Peat permafrost | place: Sweden: Abisko...
AACTGCTGACCGGGGCGCTTCAATCATGGAGGTTGTCATGAAAGCCATGGCGATCGTGGCCGCATTTGCCTTCACAGCCAGCACGGCTTTCGCCCAGCCGGCGCCGGCCAATGTCTGCCTCAACGTGCGCGACATCGACCATACCCATGCGGTGGACCCCAGCACCCTGCTCTTCTACATGCGCAACGGCACGGTGTGGCAGAACAAGCTGCCCGCGCGCTGCGGCGGCCTGATGTTTCGCGGCTTCACCTTCACGGTGCGCGATATCGAGGAGATTTGCTCCAACGCCCTGGGAATCCGGGTGATCCAGACCGACCAGGTTTGCCAGCTGGGCACGTTCACGCCCTACACGCCGGCGGCGGCGGGCGCGCACGCTTCGCTTTGAGGCGGAAGGACCTGGCGACAAAGGGCCGGATGTTGTTCCGGCCCTTTTCGTTTGTATAAACAGGCGACGCAACCGGGTGCGAGGGGCTCATGCGCAATCTCTGGATCGTGCCGGCGATTGCGCTGGCGCTGTGCGGCGCGGCGCCGGCCGACGTGACACCGCCTTCGCAGCCGCAGATCGCGGCCGTCACCCAGGCGCTGGTCGGCGTCTGGCAGTCGATCGACGATACGCGTTTCAGCCGCGAATTCCGCGCCGACGGCACGGCCATCGACCGCTATGACGGCGATCCGGACGGCTCGCAGAGCGGGGCGTGGCTGCTGTTCGCGGGCGGCGCGCCGCCGCCGGAACTCGTGGGTCACCGCACCTTCGTGGCCAAGGGAGTCTATCTCGAGATCCGCGAGAACGGCGACACCATGCTGTTCGGCATCACGGCCGTGGGCCGCTCCGCCCTGCAGATGATCAACATCGATCGCGGCAACACGCTTTCCTTCAACCGAATCCAATAGGACGGACCATGGAAGTCGAGCTGAAACTGGAATCGGAGCTCGGCGCGATGGTCGCCGTCACCGTCGTGGTGCTCTCCGTGTTCATGGCGATCACCAAGCTGAAGGACGAGAACGTCATCCAGGCCATGCAGCACACCCAGATCGCCGCGGTCGACAGTTGGAACGAATATCAGGCCGAGCGCATCAAGCTGCATGTCGACGAGAACGATTCCGCCGCGTTGAAATTGCGCGCCGGCTTCGCCGGGACCGACCCGGCCGCGCTCGGCGCCGAAACCAAGCGCCTGTCCGACAAGCTCGGTCACTACGCCAAGTCCTCCGACGCGCTGGCCAAGGACGCGAAAGCCGACGAGGCGCGCTACGAGGCGCTCGAATTGCGCCACGGCCAATTCGACATGGCCGACGCGTTGTGCTCGATCGCGCTGGCGCTGAGCGCGGTGGCGGCGCTGGCCAACCGGCGTTCGCTCTTGTTCGTCGGCTGGGGCACCGGCGCGGCGGGGATTTTCATGGGCGTTGCGGGATTGGCGGCCTGGAACATCCACCCCGAATGGCTGGCGAACCTGTTCGGCTGAGCAGCGGACCACCGAGGGTTTTTCGCGTCGAAGACGACGCTGCTAGTCGTTTGGCGGGCTCGGAGGATTGGGCACGCAATCGCCATTTTGCAGCATGTATTCCCCCTTGCCGCAATGATATCTCGGGGACGATGTCAGGCGGCCACCATGCGAACTGGCGTTGCCGCTGTTTGGTCCAACCGCGATGTTTCCGGTGTTCGACTTGCTGGCGTTGTAGTTGATGGACTTCGCGGGTGCAGGGCAATTCTTCAGGCCGGTCGCCGCGTTCGTGGTGGCGGCCCCGGGGCACGGCTTGACCGCGCCGGAACCGACCGCAAGATTTCCCGTGTTCGATTTGGACGCATTGTAGTTGACGGACGGATCTCCAACCGCGCCGTCCGCCGACAATGCGAACGTCGCCAAAGCCACCAACGATGCGCGCAGTGTCGCCGAGAGTTTCATTTTGTCACTCCCAAGGAAGTGTTCCTTGCCGGCTTATGCCAGGACGATCGCCCGTCCCGAAAGCTACGCTTCGATATCACGATTCCCGCACGAGGAGCAGAGGGACCGACGCGGTAGTGGTACAGTTTGACAAAAAGGCGTAGTTCAGGCCGACCACCCCAAGGGAATATGCCATGGATAGTCGCATTTTGACGCTTGGCTTCTTAGTCGCAACCATGTGCAGCTTAAGCTCTGCCGCGCTGGCCGACCCAACGTGCGGCAATTGGGAGTGGCAGGCTGACGGCTCATATTGGCGCCAGTGCGTCAACGACGATGGTTCACAGCATTGCTACACCGCCACAGATAGCAAGGGCGCCAACGCCAAGGAGATTGACTGCAAGAAGTGATCTCGGCCGGAGGCTTACGCATTTTCCTTTGTCGGATAAGTTCGGCCTCACGAAGCAATCAGAACTGCGGCTTACCGGCATGACAAGTATATTTGCTCCACACTGTGTCATTGTTCAAGTCAGAGAAATCACCTGTTAGGCGATTGATGGCAAAGGAATACGTATATCCATACTGATTTTGATAGGAAAAGGTAATTGTGTTGGTACTAAATTGGGCCGGCGCCGGCCCAATTGATTTTGCATTATATCCACCATGCCCGTCTTCCCCGCCAGAAACGCTCGAAGGGTCCTTAAGGTGAATTCCAGAAAGGTGCACGACGGCAGAACTATTTGCATCGTTCAATTCGACGGTGGTTGCTTCATCCTCATATAATATATTTGGGAATTTCGTATTACAAATAAGCGTCGTTGAATCGGCATGCGCGGCCGTATTCGCCGCTAGAGTTGCAATCATTCCCAGAAACATCCGTTTGGCGATGGTATCCGTGCGCTTGTCCATTTGTGTTATCCTTTCGGTGCTTCCCAATCCTCAAGTACCTTCACCATATCACACATCTCCCAGAGTTTGGAGGTTACGCCAGCCGCCATTGCGGGGGTCACTTTCAAGGTCTGATGGATACGCACGAAATTGTAGTGCATGAAGTAGATCGACATCATGTGCGCGTGATTTTCGACCTTCTTAGAAAAGGCATTCGTGAGCCGCGTCATGCGGCGGTTGCCCATCCGAATTGAGAGATTGCTACGTTCAACGAATGACGTTGAAACATGCTTGGGGTTGGGGTTTCCCTCGATGCGGTGTTTGATCGCGCCAGTGCAAACGGCAGGGCTGTAACGGCGTTGACCTTCCGGCGCTGCACCGTAAACCTTGACCAGCATCGCATAGTCGATTGCGGTGCCGAAAACTTCATCGACGGCTTCCAAATAAGCACGATGCCCATCCGTCGTTAATTGAACGACGTTCGAAAGCCGCTTCCCTAAATCGGTCATAAATTCCAATGCCGCTTCACCATCGCGAGCGCCGACATACCAAGAAACGGCCAATTTCGAATCGGCGCAAAGCCCAAGCCACGTCCAAACATCGCCAGCGCCTTCCGGGGCGGCCTTCGCCGTCGCCACGTTCTTTTGCTTCGCGTAGCAAAACCCCCAAACTTCGTCGGCCTGTACACGTTTGCAGGGCAGATTAACGAGCGTCCGGTCCTGATACTCGGAAAATGCCTGCCCGGCATCTTCCAGAAGCTTGATGAGGGTGGTGCGGCTGATCCCCGTGAGGCGCGTCATGGCGCGAAGGGAAATGCCCTCGGCCATCATCTGGAGGGCTTGGGCGCGTTTCTCGGGAGGCAGCTTGTTCATAGCGCTAAACTGTCACTTTCATGCTTGAGTGTCAAGCACGATATTGCTAGTTTGAGCCCAATAGGGCAGCGATGAAGGTCGTTTTTAGCTACCAAGCCCTATAATTAGCAGTTAGATAGGCGGTAGAGGCGAATCGGAGGCGGCGCTATGCCCGTGAACCCAGCTAACCCGCGGCGGATGTCAAAGGACGAATGGGCGGCGCTTGTGGCCGAAATAGAGACCGTTTTCGTTCCGGGTACGGCCATCAAAGAGCAAGACCTTTTCGCCGGGCGCAAAGAACAGGTTCAGATGCTGATGGGAGCGGTGCGACGCGCAGGCAAGCACGCCATCGTCTATGGAGAGCGCGGCGTCGGCAAATCCTCCATCGCTCAAACTTTCTATCTGTCTATTCCGAGGCACGGCGACCTGAACGCAATCCGAGTTCAGGCAAACTACGGGGATACATTCTCCGACTTATGGCGCAAAGCCTTCAAGCGCATGGACGTAGAGGAAGACGGCAAGACGGTTCGCGTATCTAGTCGATACCCTGGTCCCATCACACCCGACGATGTGTTCTTGGAGCTATCAAAGTTTCACGTCAACGATCTCTCACTCATTATATTGGATGAACTTGACCGCATTAGCGATCAACCGTCCAAGAGCTTGCTTGCAGACACGATCAAGGCGTTGGCGGACGAGGATATAAAGACAAAACTGATTTGTGTTGGCGTAGCCGACTCTGTTGGCGAGTTGATCCTAGGTCACGAGTCTGCCAGTCGCGCATTGGTTCAAGTTGAAATGCCGCGTATGTCCGATGCAGAGATGCGCGATCTAATCTCAACGCGATTGAACCGCATTGGCATGAGCATCACCAGCGATGCGTTGTGGCGCATCATATTCATCTCAAAAGGGCTACCGTTTTATGGCCACTTGCTGGGGCTGCACTCTGCTATCAATTCGGCCAACAAGCACTCTTTGAGGATCGAAGAAAAGAACGTCATGGATGGATTGCAAGGGGCGATGAAAGAGGTCGATCAGCTGATCCGCGAAAAATATGTGCATGCGACATACTCCGAGCGCCGGAAAAATATCTTCAAAGAAGTGCTTCTCGCATGCGCATTGGCTGACCGTGATGCACTCGGAAGATTTAATGCGAGAGGTGTTGCTGACCGCCTGAGCATCATAACGGGTGAGCAGTATGATGTTCCAGCGTTTGCATATCATTTAGACGAATTTTGCCAAGACAATCGCGGAAAAGTTCTCGATAAGATTGGACGCCGGAGGCAGTTCAGTTTCCGATTCCGAGACTCCCTAATGGAGGCGTATGTCGTCCTAAATAGCCTAGAACTCGGGCTGGTCTCGAACGAAAAAGCCAAATCACTGAGCCCTAGCCGTCAGCGGGAACTTTTTTCCACCTAGCTTTCGCGGCAGCTTTTGCGATGGCCGTTCGCTTCGCGGGCGTCAGACTTGCTGCTCGTGCCTTACCACCTTTAAGGCCGCCCTTGCGGGCAAATTCAGTCGCTGCGGCATTGGCGGGCACGGCAGCAACTTGGCGATCCTCTATCTGCCCGGTGAGAATGTCCCCAATCAGCTTGCCTAGCTGGACGGGATCGCGGGGGCGTTTGAGGCGCTTGGTTGCCATGGTCTAAGGATGACATGCTGGGCGGCAGAGTTCAAAGACGGCCTAGCTGGGCCGGATTTCAAACTGTACCACTACCACCGACGCGGTTGGCGTGACAATCAAAACTATCTCGCCGAGGATGGTTTCGCGATTCTTGTCGCCGCGCCAATTGGAAAAGCTTCCATTCGAAACAAATGAAGAAAAGAACAATGATCGAGACAGACGTTGGCCATGATGCGGCGTAGCAATCAAAATAGGACTCGCTTTCAAACGGCATTTTCAGCGAAATCAAACCGTCGCGGCACTGCATACCGCTATTCGTGCGCGGCGGGGGCAAAGCTCATGCTCGGACGATACGCCGCGGGATCGCTGCTGATATTCGTGGGTTTGTTCCCCGCGGCCGCAAGCACGGACAATTGGCTGCGGATCGTCTGCGACTACACGATCGATACCGGCGCGGTTCAGCTTCCCGATCGCTTTACGTTCAATACGACCAAGCTGATCGCCTACGACAACGACGAGAACCAAAGCCCGCTCAAGATCACCGGCGAGATCTTCAAATGGGGCACGGACATAAACAACTTCACGCTGCAGCGCGGCACATTGCGGCTGCAGAATTCTCTCGGCTTCAACGCGCAATGCCAATTGGACCAGAAATAATAGCGGCTGCCGCCGGCCCGCACGAAAATCGCACGCGACCTAGAGGATGCCGCCGCGCCAGCGCACCCGGCCGAAGACGCGCGACGCGGCCTCCTTGGGTGATAGAATCTGCGGCTTGTTCGCGGGATCGACCGTCTTGAGCGCGACGCTGCCGTCGACGTAAATCTCGACCAGCTTGGTCATCAGCCTTCCGTCGTTCTTGAAGATGTAGAAGGCATCCTCGGCGATCCGCTCCATGCCGGTTTCGACCAGCATGATCTCGCCGTCCTTGATGTCCGGCTCGTTGGCGATGCCGCGGTTGAAGACCACCCGCAACCTGTCTTCCGGCGCGCGGATCGCGGAGCGCAGCCAGGCGCGCGCGAATGCCACCTGCTCGCGCGCCTCGTCGCCGAGCGGGTAGGAGCCGTGGCCGGAGGAGGAATCGGTCTCGGCGACGTCGATGATGGCGAAACCGTCCAGCGTCCCGCCGCGCTCGGGGTTGCCCTCGCCGCTCGCGATCCAGTCGAGCGAAACGCCCTTGGCGCGCGCCAGCCGGCCCATCAGCTCGAAGGGCGGCTTGGCGCGGCCGCCGATATAGGACGCGAGGTGCTCGGGCGTGACGCCGGCAACCTCCGCCGCATCCACCCGCGACTCGAACAAATCCAGCAGCCAGCGGATGCGCTCGCCCAATTCGACCCGGAAGACGGCGGGACCGTCCTGCAAAACACCGCCCGGCTTCGATTTTCCTTTAGATTTTGAGACCGCCACTTGAACTTTCCTGAATAATTCCTCTTGACAGCAGCTTCCGGCACCGGATACCTGTGGTTTAGTCCATAACGAACGTCACAACTTAATGCATAGTATAGCAAACCTGTGGAAATCCGGCATGTCCTTGAAAAATCCCGCCCTAAAGCCGCGCCAATCTAAGACTTTATCGGGTTGGCACGCCGAGGACGTCAAGGCGGCCATCCGCAAGAAAGGGCTGACGCTCTCCGCCCTCTCCAAGAAGCACCATTATAGCGATTCCTACCTGCGCGGCACTCTCATCCGCCGCCGGCCCCGGGGCGAGGAGATCATCGCGCGGTTCCTGGGCGTTTCACCCGCGGAAATCTGGCCTGACCGCTATCGCGCCGACGGAACGCGCAAGCGCTACCGGGCGCAAACCTGACGATGGCCGGGCATTCCGGCGGCGGCCATGCGCAGGAAAAGGCGGCGGAGCTCCTGGCGATTCACATTCATCCCGGGCCGGCGCAATCCGGACCTTTGCACCCCGAGTTGAAGGCGCTGCTCACGCTTTGGTCGCGGGTGCGCGGCGACCGCATCATGCCCGCGAGCGACGATCTGCCGGCGCGGGCATTGCAACCCTGGCTTGGCCACCTTGCGCTGCTTGAGCCCGGCCCGACGGGTTTCGGCGTCCGCCTGGGCGGCGGCGATCTGATCGCCCGCTTCGGCCGCGAAACCACGGGACTCACTCTGGCCGAGCTTCCGGCGGATATCCGCAAGGGGCTCTACGCCACGATCGACATCGTCCATGCGCGGCGCGCGCCAGTGGCGGCCGCGTCGAGCGTGCGGTTCGAGGGCAGGCGCACGCTTTATTCCGATCTGCTGCTGCCGCTTTCGGGTGGAAAGTTTCATTCCACGCTGCTGCTTCTGGGCAGCTATCCGGTGACCGTGCGCCCGGGCGGCAGCATGGTTTGAACGGCCCTTCGGAGCTGCCGAAGTTAATAACAAATGCATCCAATCGCGGAGCCGCGCGTTCTGCGTGGTGGCGGGAGGCGCATCCGGAGAAAATTGGAGGCGAATGTGAATACGAAAATTCTGACAATCTCGGCCGCTTTGGCGGCTGTTCTGGTATCGGCGGGCTGCGCCGTTCAGGCAGGCCCGCCCGGCGCGAGCGTCGCGGTGGGCGTCGGCGTCGGCGACTATTACGACGGCTATTACGACGGCGCTTATGGCCCGTTCTACGACGGCTATTGGGGCGATGACGGCTATTTCTACTATGCCGACAACAACCACGCCTGGCATCGCGACGACGCCCGCCACTTCCGCCGCGACGCCGCGAACGGCTACAACCACGTGCACGGCACCGGCGTTCACCGCGAACACTGAGCCGGCCCGAACAATGCAAAAGGCCCGGAGGTCGCCTCCGGGCCTTTCATTGTGCGCGAGCGGTGGGCGTCAGCCGCCGAGATAATCCATCTTGCCTATCTCGATGCCCTTGTGGCGCAGCAAGCCATAGGCCGTCGTCACGTGGAAATAGAAATTGGGCAGCATGAAGCCGGTGAGGAAATCTCGGCCTGAGAATTCGAGCGTGCGGTTGGGAGTCTTCAGCGTGATTTGGCGATCCTCGGCGCCGGCGAGCTTGTCCGCGCCCACGCTCTGCAGATAGGCGATCGTCTTGGCGATGCGCGCCTGCAATTCCGGAAACGTCGTCTCGGTGTCGGGAAAGCTCGGAGGCTCGCTGCCGGCAAGCCTGGCCGCGCCGCCCTTCGCGCCGTCGGTGGCGATCTGGATCTGACGCGTGAAGGGATGCATGTCGGGCGCCAGACGCGCCTCGAGCAGGGTCGAGAGCGGAAGGTCTTTCGCCTTGGCCTGCGCCACCGCCTTGTCGAGGATCTTCGACAGGTTCTGCAGCGCGCGGATCATCGGCGGAATGGAAGCGTCGTAAATCGAGAAGGACATGGGGAAACTCCGGGTTGGGGTGCCGGGCCGGAAGGAACGACCAAACGGACGCCCGATCAAGTCAAGAATTCGCAAATCTGTTGGAACGAAAGCGCGGATCGCATATTACGGGGCCGCGCGGGTTTCCCCCGCGGACAAAAGGCCATTCTCATGACCGAAGCCCTGCCCGACCGCCTCTGCGCCAACCCGAAAAGCCCTTACCATGACGAGGCGTTGCTCGCCCGCGGCGTCGGCATCCGCTTCAACGGCGCGGAAAAGACCAATGTCGAGGAATACTGCATCAGCGAAGGCTGGATCCGCGTCACTGCCGGCAAGACGGTCGACCGTCACGGCGATCCGATGACGATCAAGCTGAAGGGAACGGTCGAGGCCTATTTGCGCAACGACGCCCCGCCCGATTCCGCAGCGTCTTGAAACCCGTCAATTCCGCGCGTCCTTGGCCAGCCGCGCCGGCGCCGCCGACGTTCCGCCCGCGACCGCTTCGGCCTGCTCGCGGCTTTCGCCGCATGCCGGATAGTCCCGGGTTTGTGCAACCGGCTGCGCCGCGACGAACGCGGCAAGCGACGGATCGCGCGAATGGAACATCTCGCCGAACGCCGCATCCGCCGCGTAGCAGAATGATTCCTGGCCGCGCAGGCTGGCGAGCGAGAAATTGTTGGCGAGCGCCGTCTTGTAGCTGTTGTAATTGTCCGCTCCGGTGTGCTGGCTGGCGCGCTGGAAATAGCCCAGAAGCGTGGCGTCGGAATCCTGCAATTCGCGCTGATGCGAAACCACGAAGCGGTTGTAGGGGCCCACATCGCCGCAAGTGAGGGCGGCGACCATCAATTCCTGCTGCAGAGCCGCGGTCTTCAGCGCCAGGGCTTCGTCCGGCCGGGCGCAAATCTCGGCCGCGAGGGACTGTCCCACCATCGCCAAACCGACGACAGCGATTGCCGGGATCTTCAGAGCGTATTTCATGTGCTTCCCCTTCGTGTGACTTGTTGTCTAGCCGTGCTCAAGACGTTTTCGTCCGGATGCAGCGCCCGGCCGGCGGATCGGTCCGGTCGAGATGGGCGGTGACGTCGCCGCCGCTGCATGCGACCCAGCGAAAATCATGTTCGGCGTCGCCCGACTTGATGTTTGCGTCGAGCAGCAGCGGGGTGAAGGCGTTCCCCGCCACGCTCCCTGTTTTCGTACCGATGTCGCAGCTTGCGGCCTGTTCGGTCGCGCTCTGCAGGCAATAGGCGAACGCGACCGCGTAGGCGCATTGGTTGCGGAAGCCGAGATCGGCGCCGTCGCTTTCCACGCTGAGACATTGGGATGCGCCGAGTCCGGCCTGCGCCGGCGGATCGGCCGTGGTTTGCCGTGCGCTCGTCTGCGTGGCGGCCGACATCGACCAAACAGGTCCCGGCGCGGCCGGCATGGGCGCGGCGACGGCGCCGTCCACGGAATGCACGACCGAGGTGCGCACCATGATCGGCGCGAAGCCCGCATTGTTTTCGTCGGGCGAACCGGCCTCTATCGCATGATGCGCGTTTCGGCCGCCGGATGT
>Ga0302326_10034143_pt1 | contig 10088 bp, 10 predicted proteins | sample Palsa_T0_3_FD_202264 | JGI IMG/M metagenome (GOLD analysis project Ga0302326, IMG submission 202264) | Peat permafrost microbial communities from Stordalen Mire near Abisko, Sweden - Palsa_T0_3 | ecosystem: Environmental > Terrestrial > Soil > Palsa > Peat permafrost | place: Sweden: Abisko...
GTCGGGTTCGGGATCGGGACCCCCGAGCAGGCGGCCGCTGCGGCGGGCGCCGGCGCCGACGGCGTGATCGTGGGCAGCCGGCTCGTGCGCGCCGCCGGCGAGGCTGATGACCCCGTGAGAGCAGTCGCGGAGCTCGTCCGCGACTTCTCGATGGCGCTGACGGCGTCCGGCTGAGTTAGGATCCAGTCGAATGGGTCTGATTCTCACCGCCACCGCCGGCCTCTGCATCTGGATCGTCCTGTGGTCGCTCAACGTGAGCGGCTTCGACGCGATCGCGATCGCGATCGTGATGGTGCTGATCGCGATCGGGGTTCGGAACCTGCTGCCGTTCCTGCCTGGCCGGCGGGACTAGCCGGCGATCCAAGATGAGCAAAGGCGGGCTCGCACGGAGCCGAGTGGTCACTGGTTGCGCGGCCGTGGCACTCGCCGTCGGCGTCGCGGGCTGCGCCGGCGCCAGCAGCGGCAGCGCGACGGTGACCGTCCCGGACAGCACGCTGTCGATCTACGCCGCCCAGCCGCCCACTGGGACTGCTGACCAGCAGCTGAACGACGTGCTCGACGCCGAGAAGCTCGCACTCGCGCCGCTCAATAAGGCCGGGGACCGGATCGGCAAGTTCACGATCAGGTTCGCCACCGTGGACGGCAAGGAGGTGTCCGATAACGCCCGATCGGCGGTCTCCAACAAGAGCTCGATCGCCTACCTGGGCGAGCTGGTTCCGGGCACCTCGTGGGTGTCGGTCGAGATCACCAACGAAGAGGACCTGCTCCAGGTCAGCCCCACCGATACGGCGAGCTACCTGACCCAGCCCACCGCCGCGGTGCCGGGTGCGCCCGACAAGTACTACCCGTCCCACAGTAACTACACGCCCGGCGAGACGTTCGCCCGCGTCGTGCCCAATACCGCGCAGGAAGCCAAGGCGCAGGTCCAGGAGATGCAGGCGATGCACGTCACCAAGCTCTACATCGCCAGTGATGGCCAGCCGTACGGCGCCACGATTGCACTCGAGGTCAAGCAAGCCGCCGCCGCCGCCGGACTCACAGCGACGCCGGGCCCGGCCACCGCAGCCGGCTTCACGAGCTCGGGCGCGGATGCGCTGTTCCTGGGCACCAACTCTGCGACCACGGCGAAGACCATGTTCGACGACGTGGCCGCGTCGAGTCCGAACACCAAGCTGTTCGGCCCCTCGGCGCTCTACGACGACGCGTTCGCCTCAGGGCTGGCGGCCACCGCGCAGCACAACCTGGTGATCTCCTCGCCCGGATTCCTCAATCGGGATCTCACCCCGCTGGGCAGGGCGTTCGTGACCAACTTCACGAGCACGTATGGACACGCCCCCGCCCCGGCCGCGATCTTCGGCTACGAGACGATGACCGCGCTGCTCTACGTGCTCCGGGTCGAGAACGGCAGAGGGCTCGCCAACGAGCGCGGGGCGGTGGTGGGCGCGTTCCGCTCGCTCAGCGCTGCAGACGCGGCGCATTACTCGGTGCTGGGGACGTACTCGCTCGACCACGGCGACACGAACCTGGCGCCGTTCGTCTTCGGCCGCTGGCGTGGGGGGCAGCTGGTTCCGTTCACGTTCGTTCAGATCCAAGGTTGATCCCCACTCGGCGGCCGCACGTCTGGGGGCTCGGCGTGATCGCCGCGATTGCCGTTGCTGTGGCGGTCATCGTCGCCGGCTGCGGGACCACGGAGGCGCTGGGCAACCGTATCTCCGGCGACACGCTGACGATCTACTCGAGCGGACCCCTCAACGGCGACTCGAGCGTCAGCGGAACGGCGGTCCTCAACGGCGAACGGATGGCCCTGGCGCAGGCGGCGGGCCGCATCGGCAAGTACCACGTCGTCCTCAAGGCGCTGGACGACTCAACTCCGCACAGCGACGAATGGAACCCCGGCCAGACGACCGTGAATGCTCGCCTGGCGGTCCAGGACAAGACGACGATCGGCTATCTGGGGGACTTCAACTCCGGCGCCAGCGCGATCTCGATCCCGGTGTTGAACCGCGCTGGCATTGCCCAGATCAGCCCCTCGAGCACCGCGGTCGGATTGACTCGCGGCGGCCCCGCGGTCTCGCCGGGCGAGCCTGACAAGTACTACCCCACCGGCATCCGCACCTTCGCCCGGGTAGTGCCCAACGACTCGATTCAGGCCATCGCGCAAGTGCAGCTTCAGCGCAGCGCCGGCTGCACGAAGACCTATGTGGTCGACGACGGTGAGGTCGACGGATTGGACGCCGCGATCAGCTTCGTGCTGGCCGCCCAGTCTGCGGGATTGCACGTCGTCGCGACCCAGATGTTCGAGCCGAGGGCCACCAACTACGCCTCGATGGCCGCCAGTGTGGCTCAGACCGGTGCCAACTGCGTGCTGGTCAGTGCGATTCCGGACAGCAACGCCGCCCTCGTCACCACGCAGATCGCCCACGCGCTGCCACAGGCGCGGATCTTCGGTACCAATGGTCTGGCCGAGAGCAGTTACGTGGACCCCGCGCAGGGCGGGATTCCCACGGCGATCGATCCGCGCGTGCTGATCACTGACCCCACCCTCGGCCCGAGCGATTACCCGCCGAGCGGTCGCGCGTTCTTGACCGCCTACGCGGAGCAGTACGGTGAACCGCAGCCGGCCGCGATCTTCGGCTACGCCGCGATGAGCCTGATGCTGGACGCGATCGACCGTGCGACTGACCGCGGTACCGACACGGCCCGGCGCTCAAAGGTCGTGGCGGCTGTGTTCGCCACCCGCGACCACCAGAGCGTGCTCGGCACCTACAGCATCGACCGCGACGGCGACACCACGCTGAGGCGCTATGGCGTCTACACGGTGGTCGCGGGTCAACTCCGGTTCTGGAAGGCGATCGACGTATAGGCCATCTGGCCAAGCGATCGCTCAGACCACTCCGACGCCGCCCGGCCGAGTTGGGCTTTTCCGACCATTCCCGCGGGGTTTACATCTCGTTAGGGCGGCTTGATTGCGACGCTGATTGGCCCTGTGGCGCTTGCTGCGGTCCGGAGGCGGGTCTACTCTGCGCCGACTTGGCCGGATCTATCTCGAGGAGGAGCTATGAGTTTTCTCGGCAAGGCGATGAGGGGTTGCCTAGTCATGGGCTCTGTTGTGGCGCTCAGCGCTTGCGGCAGCAGCAGCAGTAGTAGTACCAGCAGCAGTGCCAGCAGCAGTGCAGCGGCCTCGGGCAGCAGTAGCTCGAAGACCGTCGACATCTACTCGAGCCTCCCGTTGCAGGGAGCGTCGAGCGCGCAGACCGTTCCGCTGGTCAACGGGATCAAGCTTGCGCTCTCCGAGGCCGGCGGCAAGGCTGGACCATGGACGGTCAACTACCAGTCACTTGACGACTCGACCGCGGCGGCTGGTGAGTGGGACCCGAGCCAGACCGCCGCGAACGCCCGTAAGGCGGCCGCCGACCCGAAGACCGTCTACTACATCGGCGAGTTCAACTCGGGCGCGAGCGAGGTCTCGATCCCGATCCTCAACGAGGGCGGGATCCCGCAGGTCAGCCCCGCCAACACCTACGTCGGCCTGACGACCAACGAGCCGGGCAGCGCGCCCGGAGAGCCGCAGAAGTATTACCCGACCGGGACCCGCACCTATCTGCGGATCGTTCCCATCGACTCGATCCAGGCGGCAGCTGATCTGATCGCGATGAAGCAGGCTGGATGCACAAAGGTGGCCGTGGCCAACGACAAGGAGGCCTACGGTGCCGGACTCGCCGACCTGCTCGAGCTCGAGAAGGGGGACTACGGGATCGACATCACGAGCAACACCGGGATCGACCCCAAGTCGCCTAACTTCCGCTCCTACGCGGCGACGATCAAGGCCCAGGGAGCCGACTGCTTCGAGTTCGCTGGGATCGTCTCGAACGGCGGCGTGCAGATCACCAAGGACGTCAACGCGGCGCTGCCGAAGGCCAAGATCTTCGGCCCCGACGGCATGTGCTCGAGCGCGTGGACGAACCCGAAGATGGGCGGTGTGCCGGCCAGCATCGACCCGCTGATCCAGTGCACGGTCGCGACCCTGGATCTGTCCGCCTATCCGGGCGGCAAGACATTCCTGGCCGCATACAAGGCCAAGTACGGCGTCGCCGACCCCGACCCGTACGCGATCTACGGCTACGAGGCGATGAAGCTCGGGCTGGACACGATCACGAAGCTCGGTGCCTCGGGCGACAGCAAGTCGGCCGTGCTCAAGGCGCTGTTCGCGACCACCGACCGCAACTCGGTGCTCGGCACCTACAGCTTCAACAAGGACGGCGACACGACGTTGAAGTCCTACGGCCTGTACAAGGTCGGTCCAACCGGCGACCCGGTGTTCTTCAAGACGCTGACGCCGACCAAGGTCCTCTGATCGCACCGTCATAGGAGGCCATCTGGAGGGGGCGCGCATCCGGCGCCCCCTCCATACTCCACACCCCATCAGTGGAAGCTCACTCGTTCAAGCCGAGGGTGCCCGCCGTGGCCGCGACTGCGCTCGCGGCGCTGCGGCGCTACGTGGGCCGCTGGGGATTGATCATCGCGCTGGCGGCGCTGCCGATTTACTTCGGCGTCCACGATCTGACCCACGGCTACCAGGCCGGGCTCGCGGCCAACGGCAAGCCGGTGATCCGGCACGACCTCTCGGAGCTCGGCTTCAACCTGGTCGAGGGGCTGTCCAACGGCTCCATCTGGGCGCTGATCGCGATGGGTTACACGCTCGTGTACGGAATCATCGAGCTGATCAACTTCGCGCACGGCGACGTGTTCATGATCGGTTCGTTCGTGGCGGCCGGATTCTGGGGGTCGATCGGGCTCGGCTTGAGCACCGGAGCCGGCGGCTTGATCGCCGGTCTGCTCCTGACCCTGATCGTCTCGATGCTGGTCTGCGGCTCGCTCAACGTCCTGATCGAGCGCGTGGCCTACCGTCCGCTCCGAAACGCCCCCAAGCTGGCGCCGCTGATCACCGCCGTCGGCTTCTCGTTCATTCTCCAGAACGTCGGTCTGCTCTGGCTCGGCGGCTCGCCGACCGGCGTCTCGGACCTGCTGCGCGAGAACGACACCGTGTTCAAGATCTCTGGGGTGATCGTCCATCGGGCTGATGTGATGGCGATTGCGGTCATGGTCCCGTGTGTGATCGCGCTCACCTGGTTCATCGGGCACACCCGGCCGGGCCGCGCGATGCGCGCTACCGCGCAGGACCCGGAGGCCGCCCGGCTGATGGGCATCAACGTCGACTCGACGATCTCACTGACGTTCCTGCTCGGGGGCATGCTGGCCGGTGTCGCGGGGCTGGTGTACGCGCTGTACGAGACGACGGTGTGGTACTTCCAAGGTTTCGAGGCCGGTTTGATTGCCTTCACGGCGGCCGTGATGGGGGGCATCGGCAACGTCCGAGGGGCCGTCCTCGGGGGGCTGATCATCGGCTGTATCCAGCAGATGTCCGATTCGCGACTCGGGCCGCAGTGGACCGAGGCGGTGGTGTTCGGCTACCTGATCCTGGTCATGGTCCTGCGACCGCGGGGCCTGCTCGGCGAGGAGACGCGGGAGGCCGGATGAGCGAGCTGAGGGCCCAGCTGAGGGAATGGCGCGAGGCGCTGAGCGCGCGACTGCCGCCATGGTGGTCCCGAGGGCTGGCGGTGGCCCTGATCGCGATCGGGATCGTGCTCCCGTTCTTCTTCTCGCAGACCAGCGGCTTCATCAACGCGACGATCATCTCGCTCGCGTACGTCGTGATGGCGCTCGGGCTGAACGTGGTGGTCGGCTTCGCGGGTCTGCTGGACCTCGGCTACGTCGCGTTCTACGCGCTCGGTGCCTACTCAGTCGGTTGGTTCGGATCGAGCTTCTTCTTCAACTCCCACATCCACGTACTCGTCTCGGGCATCGCGAAAACCGAGCCCGGCATCCACCTCAACTTCCTTCTCATCCTCCTCTGTGCTGTCGCGATCACCGCGATCGCGGGCGTGATCATCGGCCTGCCGACGCTGCGCCTGCGCAGCGACTACATCGCGATCGTCACGTTGGCGTTCGGCGAGATCATCGGTGTGCTCGCCGTCAACGGTCAGAGCATCCACATCGGTCACGGCGAGACGCTGACGGCCGGCAACCTCGGCATCCCGGCGCTCGACCTGCCCTACTTCCCCGTCATCGGCCAGTTCAACCTGCTCAAGTTGAGACCGTGGTACTGGCTGATCTTCGCGATCATGCTGTTCGTCCTGTTCGTCAACCTGCGCTTGCGCGACTCCCGGCTCGGACGCGCCTGGATTGCCCTGCGCGAGGACGAGGTCGCCGCTGTATCGATGGGGATCCCCCTGGTGCGCACGAAGCTCAAGGCCTACGCAATCGGTGCCACCTTCGGCGGTATGGCCGGGGCATTCCTCGGCGCCTACTACACCACCGTGAACGCGGGGCAGTTCGCGTTCTCGTTCTCGATCTTCGTGCTCGCGATGATCATCGTGGGCGGTCTGGGATCGATCTGGGGTGCCGTGCTCGGCGCGCTCCTGCTCTCCTACATCAACTATTACCTGATCCCGGATGTGCTCAACTCGCTGCCGCGCGACTTCGGGTTGAATTTCGACCTCACCCAGCTGTCATTCGGGATCTTCGGCTTTCTGCTCGTGCTGGTGATGGTGCTCAGGCCGCAAGGCCTGTTCCCGGAACGGCGGCGGCGGATGGAGCTCACCGAGGCGATCACCGCCGAGGATGCCCAGCTGGCCGAGGGGCCCGGATGACGCTCACGGGGGCGATGTCCGCCGCGGGTGCCCAGCTGGCCGAGGGGCCGGGATGACGCTCATGGGGGCGATGTCCGCCGCGGGTGCCCAGCTGGCCGAGGGGCCCGGATGACCTCGGGCACGTATGCCCTCAGCGCTGAGGCGGTCATGCGCGTGGACCGTGTCACGAAAGAGTTTGGCGGCCTGGTCGCCGTCGACGACGTCTCGCTGGATGTCCCGCGCCACTCGATCGTGTCGCTGATCGGGCCCAATGGTGCCGGCAAGACGACCCTGTTCAACATGCTCACCGGCCTCTACAAGGCGACCACGGGCCGGATTCTGATCGGAGACCGCGACATCACTCGGGCCCGGCCCGACATCATCACCGGCCTCGGCGTCGCGCGGACGTTTCAGAACATTCGCCTGTTCGGCGCCATGAGCGCGCTGGAGAACGTCATGATCGGGCGCCATGCTCGGATGCGCGCCGGGCTGTTCGGCTCGATCGTGCGCCCGCCACGGGTGCGCAACGAGGAGCGCGACGTCCGCACCCGCGCGCGCGAGCTGCTGGCCTACGTCGGCCTGCCCCGGAGCGCGTTCGAGCTGCTCGCCGTCCAACTCTCCTACGGCGATCAGCGCCGGGTCGAGATCGCCCGCGCACTGGCCTCCGATCCGACGCTGCTGCTGCTCGACGAGCCCACCGCGGGGATGAATCCGCAGGAGTCGTCCGCGTTGACCGACTTCATGCGCCAGCTCCGCTCCGAGCTCAAGTTGACCATCCTGCTGATCGAGCACGACATGAAGGTCGTGATGGACGTCTCCGAGCGTGTCACCGTGCTCGATCACGGCGAGAAGATCGCTGAGGGTTCCCCCGCCGATGTCCGCGTCGACCCGCGCGTGATCGAGGCCTACCTGGGCAAGCAGGACTGATGCCGGCGCCGGTCAAGCCGGTGGCGACGAGCTTGAGGCCGCTGCTCGAGGTCGAAGACCTGCACACGCATTACGGAGCCATCGAGGCGTTGAAGGGGATTTCGCTGACCGTGGAGGAGGGGGAGGTGGTGACGCTGATCGGTTCCAACGGAGCCGGCAAGTCGACCACGCTGCGGTCCATCTCCGGCCTTACGCCGGCCAGCTCAGGCAAGATCACCATTGACGGCGAGGACATCACGCACGTCCAAGCCCATCACATCGTCGGCTACGGGATTTCGCTCGCGCCCGAGGGGCGCCACTGCTTCCACCGCATGACCGTACGCGAGAACCTCGACCTCGGCGCTCATCACCGCCGCGGACCAGAGATCGCGGAGGACTTGGACCGCGTCTTCACCCTGTTTCCGCGCCTGCAGGAGCGTCAGCGCCAGAAGGCCGGCACCATGTCCGGCGGCGAGCAGCAGATGCTCGCGATCGGGCGTGCCCTGATGGCCCGTCCGCGGTTGCTGATGCTCGACGAGCCCTCGATGGGCATCGCGCCGATTCTCGTCCAGCGGATCTACGAGACGATCGCCGAAATCAACCGCTCCGGCGTGTCGATCCTGTTGGTCGAGCAGAACGCCAACTACGCGCTCGACGTCGCGCGCCGTGGTTACGTGCTCGAGACCGGTCGCGTCGTCTTGGCCGACGACTCGTCCCAGTTGCGCAACGATCCCGAAGTCCAGCGAGCCTATCTGGGAGCCTGATGACGATCCTCGCCCTGATCGGCGCCAAGGCGCTCTACCTCCTGTTCGCGTGGCTCCTGTCCGCGGCGATCGGCTCGTGGGTGGCCGACCGCAAGGGCTACGGCGAGCGGCTCGGGCTGACGTTCGGGATGCTGCTGTCCGTCATCGGCCTGCTGATCGTGTTGCTCCTGCCCGCCCGCCCCGGCTCAAAATGGAAGCGGGAGGGGCGGATCCCCGGCCGGGGCGGCCGCGATCAGCCCGGCGGCGGGTCCGGGCGCCGCCCCCCGCCCTGATCCCCTGTGCGTTGGTCGTGGTGGCCGGCCCCGGGCGGGGGCGGATGGCTTGGGCCGATCCTTTGTTGGGTTGGCGGTGGTGGCCGGCCCGGGCGGTGGTGGCCGGCCCGGGCGGGGGTGGCTGGCTTGGGCGGGGCGGTTGGCCCGGGCGGGGGTGGCTGGCTTGGGCCGATCCTCCGCTCGGTTGGAGCGGCCGGCGGGGGCGGTTGGCCCCTCAGGCGGCGTCGCGGGCGTCGGCCCAGACCAGAGCCTGCGCGACGTGCGCGACCAGCGCGTAGGGCTCGTCCTGCATCTGCAGCCACGTCACCCGCATGGTGCTGAGCCCGGCCGCGTGTAGCTGCGCATCTTTTCGCCGATCGCGCTCGAACGCACCGCGGTTGCCGTGGTATGCGTAGCCGTCGACTTCGACCACGAGCCGCTGCGCCCGCCACAGGAAGTCGACCTCATAGCCGTGGATTGAGACGTTGACCTCCGGCACCGGCAGGAGTGCGTCCCGGATCAAAGCCAGGAATCTCTCCTCGGCTTCAGAACGCGTGACGGTTGGGCCACGTCGTCTCTCCAGGATCCCGGCCAGGACCGGAGCGCCGTGCAGACCGCTGGCCCGGCTGAGCACATCTTCGACGTCCGAGACCCGGAGGATCCGGCGCACAATGCCCTCCTCAAGCGCGCGCTCGACCTCTCGAACGCGCTCGAGGTTGGCGAGGTCCAGCACCGTGCGCGCCGGGGAGGTGACGGGCAGGAGCTCATAGGTGCGGATGTCCTGGGGATCGAGACGCCGTGTCCGATGCGTGTGAATGCCGGCACGTTGGCCCTGTTTCTCGCCGATCGTGACGTGCACATCTCCCCCGATCGGTGGGCGGAGCTTCCACAGGGCCGCGGCCGTCCGATGGCTGAGCACCGCGCCATCCGGGCACGCCAGGAGGGCGGCAGTCTCGGCCCCCAGCTCGACCGGCGCCAAGTGCCCGACCGCGTACACGCCGCCGTGCAGGGGATGCAACATCGCCCTCACGACCATGCGTTGGATCGTGCTTGCGCTCACACCGGCGGCCAGCAGTTGCCGGCGGGACACGCGGCCACGTTGCGCCGCGGCGATCGCCGCAATCCTGCGATCCCGCCCGCCTCGGACGGGCAAAAGTTCACTCACCCCCAGCACTTTGACGAGGTGTACACGATCCGTGTCGCTCAGCGGGCCCTGAGGCTCACACCCCCCCAAATCATCGCCCGTGGGCCGAATTAAGCCCACTTTTCGCCTGATGGCTCGGGTCGGCCCGCTCATGCCAACCACTCTGACGCACACCGACGCCCGCGCCCACTTCGGCGCAGCCTTTCGTGGCCAAGAAGTCACAGAGATGATCCACAGCTCCTCCGCGCCATGACAAACGCGCCACCCCCGGGCGCCGATGGCCGCCCGGCCCGGCCCGCCCGCCCGGCCCGCCCGGCCCGCCCGGCCCGCCCCG
>Ga0302326_10034145_pt1 | contig 10088 bp, 11 predicted proteins | sample Palsa_T0_3_FD_202264 | JGI IMG/M metagenome (GOLD analysis project Ga0302326, IMG submission 202264) | Peat permafrost microbial communities from Stordalen Mire near Abisko, Sweden - Palsa_T0_3 | ecosystem: Environmental > Terrestrial > Soil > Palsa > Peat permafrost | place: Sweden: Abisko...
CTTCCGCGTCACCACCAACACCACGCTCTTCGATGGTGCCGACGCCACGAGCGTCCGTGCGTTCTTCGATGAAATGATGAATCTCGGCGTCGAGGGCATGATGCTCTCCCCCGGCTACAGCTACGACAAGGCCCCCGACCAACAGCATTTCCTCGGTAAGGCCAAAACCAAAAAACTCTTCCGCACCATCCTGAAAAATCGCGGCAAGAAGTGGGTCTTTAACCAGAGCCCGCTGTTCCTCGAATACCTGATGGGCGATCGCCACTACACCTGCACCCCCTGGGGCATGCCCACCTACAACGTCTTCGGCTGGCAGAAACCCTGTTATCTCTTGCAAGATGGCTACGCCGACACCTTCGCCGAACTGATGCAGGCCACCGAATGGCAAAACTACGGCACCGAATCCGGCAACGCCAAATGCGCCAACTGCATGGTCCACAGCGGCTACGAAGCCAGCGCCGTTGATCACACCTTCGGCTCCCTCAAAGGCCTCCTCGCTACCGCAAGAGCGACATTGTTCGGCGGCACCTATCGAGATGAAGAAGCCCTGGAAATGCTAGACCACAAGAGCATGCCCGCCGCATCACTGGTGCAGGTAACGATCAAATCCAATGAATCTCCCGTGACCACAACGCACGCTTAAGTTCCCCCGTTTAGCCGGCGAGCATGCTCGCCGCGTCCTTGCTTATGCCCCAGGAAACCAAGAGTTATCCGATCGACCCCGAAACCCTCGAGCACGCACCCGGCGTGATCCACGAAAACCTCGAAGGCTGGATTCCCCCCCTCGCCACCGACGAAGAAATCCGCCTCGCATTGGAAAAAGCCTTCGACTACCGTGGCGATATCACCATCACCCGGAAAGACGGCAGCACCATCGAAGGCTACATCTTCGATCGCCGCTCCGGCCCCACACTCGCGGCATCATGCGTCCGCCTCTTCCCCAAGGATCGCGACGAAAAAGTGTCGGTCACGTACGCCGAGATCGCCAAACTATCCTTCACCGGCCGCGACACCGCCGCCGGCAAGAGCTTCGAGACCTGGGTCAAAAAATACCACGAGAAAAAAGCGGCGGGGGAGAAGAATATCCAGATCGAACCCGAAAAACTCGATTAATTTGCCGAACGCCCACAAATCCTTCCGTTAGCCCCCCGCTCCGCGGAAGTTTTTGGTTGCACCGTCGAACACCGCGCGAATCCAATCGCAAAGCCTTGCCAACCGTCCAGAATATCATTGCAGTTGCCCGCGCCTTCTTGCACACTACCCGAGACGACGACGCTCGCCCGCACCTTCACAATTCATCCTTCCCCTCGCAAGCTGCGCCGGCGCACCACGATGACATATCAACAGTTCCTTGAAGCCGATCTTGGCCATGATCATTTCGAATGGGTGGACGGAAAGGTGGTGGAACTGCCGGCGGTCGAAGATGCGCACGATGCGCTCACGGTTTTTCTCACGCGACTTCTGAGCGATTGGCTGGACGAAAACGGCGGTGGACGCGTCGCGATCGAACCGTTCCAGATGCACCTTGCCGCACGGCCCTCAAGTCGCGCGCCCGATCTTCAGGTCATCCTTCCCAGGAATTTTCACCGTGTGAAGAAACTCTACCTGGACGGCCCCGCCGACATCGTCATCGAAATCGTCAGCACCGGCAGCCGAACCACCGACCGACAGACCAAATTCAGTGAATACGAGCGGGGCGGCGTGCGCGAATACTGGATCATCGACCCCATGCGGCGACAGGCCGAGTTCTACGTGCTGGAAAAGAAGCATTTCATCCCCGCTCCGGTGGATGAAGAAGGCCGCTTCCACAGCCGCATGCTCCCCGGCGTCTGGCTCGACACCGACTGGCTCTGGAAACGCCCGCCGAAAAAGCAGATTCTGAAACTGTGGGACGTGTCCTAACCGATTCCGCGTAGCGGCTGTCCCGCGGGGACGCTCTTCGTCGCTTCGTGTTTGAACTCTCCCCGCCGGCGGTTCACCAGTGGCCACCGCTTCTCGCGGTCGATTGAATGGAGCCAGATCCGGTTTTGCGCGCACCGTCGCAATTGCTCGCTCCGCCTTTGTCGAGTCGCTTCCCCGCCTTCAAATCAGCTTTGTATATGCAAAGCAAATCTTCTAATTCATCGGCAGGCATCGAATCGAACGGCGCAGGAAACGCTGACGGCGCGACTCTTTTATCGCGCCTGGTGAAACCGAACACGCTCGCTCCCTTGGCGGTGCCGGCATGGAGATAAACGTGTTCGGGGCGAAGGTCAAGTTTAGAAGAGATGCGAAGGGCAACGTCATAACGGTAGAGTTCGCCGGCCCCGGAGAGGCCATCTAGCGCCTGTTCAATCTGCCGCATTAGTTCGTCAAATGTTTTCGAATCCCTCAATGCGGATTGTCGCCCCATCAGCCGTTTAGTAGCTGCAATAAGCGTCCTTTCCCGCAGGCGATGTTGATGATCGAACCGCTTGCCATTCGGTCCGATGCAACCCGCCGCGCGTCGTACCGCAGACTCAAGATCAGGCTGATCATGAAAGTATGCACGCCCTTTGATCCGACCGGGGCGATGGACCTTGAGATAGTCATCCGCAAGCGATTTGAGTAGCGCCCTCGGAACCACTTTGACCTCAACTGGAACAGAATCGCGCAGCTTGCGTTGCATGCCAGCCAGCCTTTCCGAATTCGTTCCGTGATTGTGGCGAGCTTATACGTCGGAGTCAAATTGCCTTGTCTTGCTGAGCTTTCCTGGCTGTCTTGCAGTTGCGGGTTGACGACAAATCTACGCCGCATTCTGCTGTTTGAGCATCGCCGGCCAACGCTTGGGTTCGCGATTGAATTGATCGAGCAATCCGATGGCTTTAAAAGCCCCAATCAACGAGCCATCGAAGCATCGGAGAACATTGCGCTTTATCGTCGAACCACGCATCTTTGGGAGTCTTCGAGGCATCTGATAACGCAAGAAGTCGATAGAAATGTCCGAAAGGTGGCGCGCATTGGGGGGCGGAAACCCTTTGCGGCCCGTCGGTCGAGCCCGCCAATAACCCGCGCGACTGGCTTTGCTGTCGCCACTCTTCCGCTACCTCGAGCGCAGCAAAAAGGCAAAAAAAACCGAAGCGGCGCTCCAAGCAGGTCAGGCGCTCCGGAAAACCGGATCAAAGAGCCTCGAAGGCTAAAACCACGCCCCGGCACATGGACCTGATAAGCCGGTATTTGGTTACGGATGTCACCGCTTCGGCGAATCACACCATACCGCAGGAGAGCGGAGGAATGGAAGCATTATTTTTGCGTGGATGGAATTCCGTCCGTTGGGCCGTTCTCTTTGATCGGATTCTTCGAAATCATAACGGTATCGTTGGAATGAAGGGAAACGTCCGGCTGTTTTCCCGAGAGCAAATCCTGATATCGAGCGTTCTTCAGAATTGAAACTACCCGGCCGTTTTCCCGGCGTTCCACGGATAGAAAATCATTGTCCACATCCGGATCGAGTGAGCCTGCGGCGATAATGGCTTGCTTGAGTGTGATCTCCCGCCCGGGAACGGCATAGACACCGGGGCGTTGCACGTGCCCACCGATGTAATAAACGCCTTGGTTCTGTTGCTGCTTCAAGGCCGCCGCCATCGCGCGCTGTTGAGCGTCCTGCGCCTGCTTCGAGTTCCACTCCATCGCCCGTTGTTGAGCGTCTTTGAATTCCTGATATGCCTGTTTCTCCTGTGCAGCGAGAGTACGAAGATCGGCGTTGTCCGGGCCGTCGGCTATCTGTGCATCCATATAACGAGCTCGGAGTTCGGCGTAGTGTTGAGTTGCCATGTTGAGATTAATCACGACCGGGTCGTCCCTCTGATTGCGACCGGAGGCCTCGCCTACCTGCGTGGGCGACCTCAGGGGCACCGATCCCGCCGGCTCAACGCCAATCTCACTGATCTTGGCCAATCTGAATTCGGCGACCAACGGCCTCAACTCCGCCTCCGCCGCGAAGAATCGCTCGACCGTCACATCCGGCGTCGCAGCTGCGATCTCAAGGACGGTAGTCTTTCGATCCGATTCGGGAATCTGCTGCAGGATCTTCCGAAGCGCTGCGATCTCGATCGGATGGTCCTGATAGATTAGCCCATCGCTTCCAACCACCACTCTGATTGGCGCGGATCGCGCTTCGGCAAAGATGAGATCGCCAGGTCGAATGGCCACGTCCTGATCGGCGGCCCCGGCCATCAGCCTCGCGATGTTAATAGCCAGCTTTCGGCTGGGTTGATTATTGGCGGCGGCGCGCACGACCAGGAGATTGCCAATTTCAGCCGACCGTGCCCCCGCCATTTGAAGGGCGCCGGTCAGCCGCAAATCGACCGGCCAAATCTGATATTCCCCCGGACGCGCGAAGGCGCCCATCGCGGTAAACGTGTTGCCCCTGGCCTCGATCACCGTGACGTGGGCACGCACATCCTTCATTCCAGCTTTTTCGTAGGCATCATTGAGCGCGGTTTCCAACTGATCGGTGGTCATACCGGAAACCTTCAACGCGTCGAGCTTTGCCGGCTTAAGCGTTCCTTCGGGATCAGTAATCCGGCTTTGTCTTAGAGTCTCTGTCCCGCTGCCATTTAGCCCCAGAACGCTCACCTGGACCAGATCGTTGGGAAGGATTCGGTAGGTCGAGGTGCTGGGTTGAAAATCTTCCGGAAGAATCGGCGAATCGATGGCGAGTTGGGACGTTGCCGCCGGGGTGGGCGAAGTTGCGGCGGTGGGTGGCGATGCCTGTGTTTTTCTGGCCACGACCGCCAGCACAATCGCCACACAGACGATCGCCAGCAAAGCAGCACCCATCGATCGCAGTGGCCGTCGCCGCGGCCGATCGTCCACACGCAGTAGGCGGCGGATGCGCGCCGCCAAATCGCCCCCCGTCGCCGCCGTCGCGGGAGACATCGCCGGTGCACGCCGATGTTCCAGCGACAAGAGCGCATGGGCATATTCGCCACGGTTGGAACAATGGTTCGCCGCGATGTCATCGCAGCAATGCTCGCGCTCGCGGCGGATGTGCGCCGACAGCCACCACGTGGCCGGGTGGTAGAACATCAGCGATTCAAGGACCACTTGGAGCAGATTCACCAGATAATCATGTCGCGCAATGTGCGCCAGTTCGTGGATGAGAATGAGCTCCACCTGTCGCGGCGTAAGATCACAGAGCAATCCCACCGGCAGCAGGATGATCGGTCGAAACACGCCCACGACCGCCGGAACATCAAAACGAAGACTTTCGATCAGGCGTACTTCTCGCCGAATCTTGAGCTGCTTGGCAAGCGGCGGGAGCACCAACTCCAATTCAGACATCGGACGCCCGCGATTCCAGCGGCACAGCAACAGCCATCCCAACGCGTGCCTGATTGCGACCACCAGCACGCCCAGCACCCAGAAGCCGACAAGCCAACGCAGGAGCGATGCGGTTTGGATTTTGGATTGGGGTGCATCCTCGCTCGGCAGCGTTGGCGACACCCTCGCAGCCAATGGTGGGGGCGATTCGTGAACTGACGCACTGCTAGTCACCACCGACCTTTGGGGCGTTCCCAATACGGCGTATGTCGCGAGCACCACCAAAGGCAACAGGGCCATGAGCGCGCAGGCCGTCAAATAGCGGGCTTGTGCCGAAGTTGGGGACATCGCCCGCAGGAGCGCTGCAGCCACGGCGGCGATGGCGATGCCCTCCCAGAGCGTGTGAATCAGTGTCCACCCAAAACGCAAAACGATCGCCTCGGGCACGGCCCCAAATATGTTCATCGCTTGTCCTCCTTTTTGGGAATCGGCTTGCCCGCTTCCCGCTGGTGGGCTTCCAACATCTGGCGGATTTCGAGCAGTTCTTCCGGCGATGCGCGCCCCGCGCCCAGCGCCGCCACGATCAACTTCCGCGCCGATCCGCCGAAGGCGCGGTCGATCAGGTCGGCGGCAAGATGTTTCTGCACCTTGTCCTTCGCCTGCGCCGGCCGATAGATATGCGTTTTGCCCTGTGCGTCACGGGCAAGAATCCCCTTGGCCAACATGATCTGCATGAGTTTGAGAACGGTCGTGTAGCCGGTCGTCCCGTCGAGATGAGTTTGCACCTGGCGAACGGTGGAAGGCCCGAGTTGCCACAGCGCCTGAAGAATCTCCAGTTCGCCTTCGGTAGGTTTGATGGGTCGCCTTGCCAGGGAACCTCCACGTTAAAGGCGCAATGTACGATTTGTTTCGTACATTGTCAACGAAGAAGTTCGTAGGCCATCGATTTTTGATACGGCATTACTTTTCATGCAAGGACAAAGATCCCCGCAAATCGAAGAGAGTCATGAAGGCGATGATTCAGATGATCAAATTTGACATCCAAGGGCTCAAGCGCGCATACGAGAGCGAATGATCAAAACCCAGACCCATTCTCAGTGAAGGAGAGCCAAATGCACATCCAACCCTATCTGTTCTTCGATGGCCGCTGCGACGAGGCGATTGAATTTTATGCCAAGGCGGTGGGCGCCAAGGTGCAGATGGTCATGCGCTACAAGCAGTGCCCGGATTCTTCCGCGGTGGGCAAGTTCCCGCCTGAAATGCTTGACAAAATCATGCATGCGAGCATTACCATCGGCAATTCCACGGTGTTGCTTTCCGATGGCCACTGCACCGGCAAGATGTACTTCTTGGGCTTCTCCCTCTCCTTGTCCGTACCGAGCGATGCCGAGGCCGATCGCGTCTTCAACGCCCTTTCCGAGGGCGGCAAGGTCGGGATGCCCCTGGGTAAGACCTTCTTCTCATCCCGTTTCGGGATGCTGACCGATCGCTTTGGCGTCGGCTGGATGGTTCTCGTGCAGCCCTGAACACAATGCCACGCTGGCCATTCATCTTCGTGATATTGCTCTCCGGCTGCGCATCGCATGGCGCGATGACGGCTTCTCCTGCTGCCGCGCCCGCAACCACGCCAACCACGGTTCCTGCAAGGATCGATCGCTTCGCCGGCGAATATCGTTTCCTGTCCAATTTTTATCCCGCGACGGTCGTCTATGAAGGACTGACCTACCCCGACTCCGAACACGCATACCAGTCCGCCAAAACGATGGACATGGCCCAGCGGCGACGGATCGCCGCGCTGCCCACCCCGGCTCAGGCCAAACAAGCCGGCGAGGCGCTGACTTACCGTCCCGATTGGCCGCAGGTGAAATATCAGGTGATGTTGGATTGCGTGCGCGACAAGTTCACCAGAAACCCGGAACTGCGCGCCAAACTGCTGGCGACCGGCGACGCTTACCTCGAAGAAGGAAACACCTGGGGAGATCGCATCTGGGGCGTCTATCAGGGCGAGGGAACCAATTGGCTGGGCAAGATTCTCATGCAGGTGCGCGGGGAACTACGGCAGTAATGGTCGAAGGTATTTCGGGGTTTGCTTTAGGATTTCCTGATGTAATGGCCCGGGCGATCCCACACAGCCGTGAGGCTCGCCGGCCAAAACGCGGCGGGTACGAGTAACAGTGCGCCTGTCCCCGCCGGGTCAACCCAGACCGGAAAAAGTTTGCCGCTGAGAAACCCCTTGGGTAGATGCTTGCGCGCCAGCATCACCGAGGAGTGAAAGACGTTCCTGCCATTGGTGAACCGTTTGGGCGCTCGCAACATCATCGCGCGCGTCATTTCGTTGGTCAGCATTCTTGCAAATGCCGCCGCGTCCGGATCGTTTTGATCAGTCCCCTTCAATTCGAAAAGTTCGCCGGCTGATTGCACCAGTTCTTGCGGATGAGTGTCATACCATGGATCCAGGCTGAAAATGACGGAAGCCGGGCAATCGTTGGGGCCGCGGCGGAACAACTGCGAATTGGCCTGAACGATCGCCGCCCAAACGACATGACCTTCCCGCCGTATGCGATCCTGATGGCGAAAGCCCAATTGCAGCTCATCCTTCGGCCGTCTCTTCAGCCAGACCGGCGGCTTTGCCTTCAGATAGTCCTGAATATCCGCGGGAAATTCTCGAGGACAATTTCCCAGCAAATCCCGGACGGCCTCGATGGGAATCACCGGCTTGCCCGATTGATCGGGCCGAGGCGCGGCGCGAGTGGGCGGCAGAATCACCGGATGATTCGGAGAAACTGCCGTGCGACCAGAGCGACTCGCAGTCCGCCTCCACAGCAGGCGCAGATAACGGCGGCCCAGGATCAAAACAATGATCGCAAGTGCGATCCGCGCAATCCACAGCGCGCTGTCGCCGCTTGAATCGTCATAGGCGCCTAGCGCGGCGGGGAGTAACCCTTGCGGAAAAACCATGATCTCAGTTTAACGACTGAATCGAGCCACCAAAACTCCAAGGCGCCAAGCGCTCAAACCTTCCTTCGATGGTTGTGTTCAAGGCTGATGGCGCCGCTAACATCTGGCGCACGATGATCACCGGAAAGCCAACCACTCTCGATGATTTTGAATCCCTGGCCAAATCGCGGCGTGCCGTTCGAAATTTTCTTCCCGACCCCGTGCCTCTCGAGCTGCTGGAGCGACTGCTCGATATCGCCCGCTGGTCCCCCAGCGGATACAATCTTCAGCCCACGCATTTCGTCCTCGTGACCGATCCCGCGGTCAAATCTGCTCTCGTGCCCGCTTGTCTCAAGCAGCGCCAGGTGGCCGATGCGCCCGCCGTCGTGGTCATCACCGGCGACAGGCGGGTGTCCGAAAACAACTTCGCCGACATGCTCGCCATGGAAAAATCCCTCGGCTCCATCGACCAGGCTTATGAACGCCTGCTCCGCAAGATCATCCCGCTGGTATTTGGCCAAGGCCCCCTCGGCTTGGGCTGGCTTCTCAAAGCAACCGCCGCGCCAATTCTCGGCCTGATTACCCCCACGCCCAGTATCCCCGCGGTCCACAAGCGCTACTGGCTAACCAAGCAGACCATGCTCTGCGCCATGACCCTGATGCTCGCTGCCTCATCGGCCGGGTTGGCGACGCTCCCAATGGAAGGATTTGACGAGCGGCGCGTCCGTCGCGCCCTCCGTATTCCCCGCTCGCAAATAATTCCCGTGGTGATCGCCATCGGCTACGCGGCGGACAAAAATTTGAAGAAGTCGCGCTTGCCGCTGGAGCGGTCTGTTCATAGAAACCGGTGGTAGAATCGCGGTTTGCCGCCGAGTCCGAAAGATGAAAATGAGAGAGACGTGAACGAGATTTCGATAAGAGAGGATTTCAAAACTTCTTGGCGTTCGACGACGCCGGCTCTGAGGTACGCCTCAGCGCGGGTCGCGCCCGCAACCCAAAGTGCTGCCACGTAGGGAGATTAACCGCGAAGGCGCGAAGGGTGCGAAGAAACAGAGAATCGGAGAGCCAAACAATAAGCCGGTCCGATGCGACGCACTGCGTGCAACTGCATTGTATTTCCTTCGCGCCCTTCGCGCCTTCGCGGTTATCCGCATTTGGCCCCATCGGATGAGGAGAAGAAAAGGTTGCCAAGAAAACAAGATTCTTGGAGATATCATTGAAGAGCCGGATTTCGCTGCGCGATCCTGGGGCATTATGGCGATAACGGGCTCGCCGGCGCAATCGCTTCGAATCCATCCACCGGCTCTACCGGGATTGTGGTTTGGGGTTGCTTCACCTGCATCTTGCCGCCGCCGAGCAACATCAGCACCGCCGCGAACAGGCCGAAGGGGGCCATGAAATAGAAGTACGAACCCCAGCCAAAGCGATCGATGATTGTCCCGAGCACCCACCCGGCCAGGAAGCCGCCGAAGTATTGAAACGAATCGATCAAACCCGACGCGAACCCGCTCATTCGCCTCCCACCGATGTCCATGGCGGCGGCGGTACCAAGCAACGAGTGCGTCGAGTTGGCCGTGAATGAAATCGCGATGAAGAAGAACATCGTCGCATTCACGCTGTGGAACTGAGCGGCACAGAGGATGACGCAAGTCTCAAGCAGATAGAGGATCGCGGCCACGGGCGCGCGCTTGGCTTTGAAGAAGATGTCCGAAACGTAGCCCGACAGGAGCGATCCGGCGGATGCGACGAACGGAATCATCATGCCGGTCCACCAGAATTGATCCGATCTCAGCGAGAGGTTGTGCACGTTCTGGAAGTATTTGGGAAACCATTGATCGATTGACTGCCGCACCACCCCGGTGCAGAAA
>Ga0302326_10034146_pt1 | contig 10088 bp, 9 predicted proteins | sample Palsa_T0_3_FD_202264 | JGI IMG/M metagenome (GOLD analysis project Ga0302326, IMG submission 202264) | Peat permafrost microbial communities from Stordalen Mire near Abisko, Sweden - Palsa_T0_3 | ecosystem: Environmental > Terrestrial > Soil > Palsa > Peat permafrost | place: Sweden: Abisko...
TTGACGTGCTCAACGATCTGTTCGCTTCCGGCCTGGTGACCATTCTCGGCGATGTGCTGGTGCTGAGCCTCATCGTGGCCATCATGTTCAAGCTCAGCCCCGGGCTGACTATTCTGATGCTCGGCGTGATGCCGTTGGTGATCCTGGTGACCGCCATATTCCGGCGCACCGTCACCCAGAGCTACCGGCGCATCCGCATCGCCATCGCCAAGATCAATTCTTACCTACAGGAGCATATCACCGGCATCGTGGTGCTGCAGATCTTCAATCGCGAAGCCAGGGCCCGGCAGGAGTTCGAAGGCGTCAACCGCGAGCACATGGACGCCTACAAGGACGCCATCACGGCTTACGGCTGGTTCTACCCGGTAGTGGAATTCCTCTCCATGCTGGCGCTGGCCGGCATCCTGGCCTACGGCGGCTTCCGCGTCCAGCGCGGCGCACTGACGCTGGGGGTGGTGGTGGCGTTCCTGCAATACGGGCTGCGGTTCTTCCGCCCCATCCAGGACCTCAGCGAGAAATACAACATTCTGCAAGGCGCCATGGCGTCGGCCGAACGCATCTTCAAGCTGGTGGACACTCCGGCCGCCATTCTGGCGCCAGCGAGGCCGCGGCCTGCGCCGGTCTCGGCGCGCATCGAGTTCGATGGCGTGTGGTTCGCCTACAAGGACGACGACTGGGTGCTGCGCGACGTGAGCTTCGTAATCGAGCCTGGCGAAACCATTGCCGTGGTAGGCCATACCGGCGCGGGCAAGACCACGCTGATCAGCCTGCTGCTGCGCTTCTACGACGTGCAGAAAGGCGCCATCCGGGTGGGCGGCAGCGACGTGCGCCGGCTTGATCCGCGGGAGCTGCGCCGGCAATTCGGCGTGGTGCTGCAGGATCCGTACCTCTTCACGGGAACGCTGGAAGACAACATCCGGCTGGGCACGCCGGGCATCGGCCGTCAGGCCGTGGAAGAGGCCGCCGAACAGGTCAATCTGCTGGACTTCATCCATTCGCTGCCGGACGGATTCGAGCACTCCATCCGCGAGCGCGGCAGCGGCCTTTCCACGGGACAGAAGCAGCTTATCAGCTTCGCCCGCGCGCTGGCGCACAATCCGCGCTTTCTGATCCTGGATGAAGCCACTTCGAGCGTCGATACGGAGACCGAATTCCGGGTGCGCGAGGCGTTGAGCCGCATGGTGGAGGGGCGCACGTCGATCGTCATTGCGCACCGCCTTTCCACGATTCAGCGCGCGGACCGCATTTTGGTGATGCACAAGGGCCGCCTGCGCGAGTCGGGCACGCACCAGCAGTTACTGGCGCTGCGCGGGATTTATTGGAAGCTGTATCAATTGCAGTATAAGGACCAGGAAGTGGCGGTGCGCTAATGTGGGACAGGCCTCCCATCAGTCACGGAGCCGGAAAACGGTATCCACGACTCCAACAAGTGCTTGGGGGCTAACAACCTGCCAAGCCCTAGGCACTCGAACCCGTTGTACCCTTCTGCGCCAAACCGGATCGCCAGTTCCTGCGGCGACGGCACCTGAAGCTGGCTAGCTCCCCGAGCACGCTGCAAGGGAGGCGATTTCAGCAATCGGCTGCAGACGTGGCACGCCTCGCCCCAAGCTCGGAGTTTTTCGGGCAGGGAGGCGTCATGATCGGTGCTGGATTCCAGTGGAGTCCTGAACGGTTCCTTGCCCACGGGGGAGCCCGGAGAAGAAATCACGAAATTTCTTGCTGTCCACGCGCGCGGTGGCGCACAGCATACGGGTCAGCAGCGTAAGTGCCCCCGAACTCGCGCCAGTCAATTATGGACTTGACATCATATGCAATATATGTCATATTGCAAGGTGAGCTGGGGCGTTGAGATTGGCGATGAATTCAAGCCGGAGTTCTTCGCGCTGCACGAGGACGTGCGGACGGAGATTCTGGCTCTGGCCCGTTTGCTCCAACAGTTCGGGCCGCAATTAGGGCGGCCTCGCGTCGATACGCTGAACGGCTCCTGCCACGCGAATATGAAGGAGCTGCGGTCCAGCGCGGCCGGCGGCGAGTGGAGAGTAGCCTTTGCCTTCGATACGAGGCGCAAGGGCTCCTCCTAGTTGCAGGAGATAAATCCGGGGTGGGTGAAAAGCGCTTCTACCGCGAACTGCTCCGTAAGGCCGACAACCGTTTCGACGCCCATCTGGCCCGGCTGGATGGGGAGAGGAGATAATCATGCCCACCAACGTGGACGACATAATTAAGGCACTGAGCCCCGCGCAACGCAAGAAGGTCGAGGCCCGTGCCGCCCAGTTGATCGCCGAGGAGATGACCCTGCGCGAGTTGCGGCATGCGCGCAAGCTCACCCAGGTCCGCATGGCCAAGACTCTCGGCATCACCCAGGACAGTGTTTCGCGGCTTGAGAAGCGCAGCGATCTGTTGCTCTCCACGCTGCGGAAGACCGTCCAGGCGATGGGCGGAAAGCTGTCGCTGGTGGCTGAATTCCCCGACCGCGCGCCGGTGGTTCTGGCGGGGATTGCGGAGGAGGGACCGGGGCAAAAGTCCACAGGTCGAAAAAGCGCGCATGCGCACGCTTAGTGCTTCAATCGCGTACTGCGGTGCCAACGCATCCATACTACCATCTCGGCGGATCTGGATACCTTCCGATGGCGCCACTTGGTACGATACATTTTTCGCAGCGATGTTTTAGCGCCGGGCCAGAGTTTGAAATGCAGGCACTCGCGTCCTACCTCACGGAGATTCGTGACCTGAAGTCCACGGGGGCGACCTTGCAGGAAACATCCTACTACTCCGCCCTGGCCGCGTTGCTGAACGCGCTGGGCCGCGACTTGAAGCCTAGGGTGCGATGTGTCACCCATATTGCCAGCACAGGAGCGGGCATACCAGATATCGGCCTGTTCACCCAGGAACAATTCCTCAGCGGCCCTACTCTTGAACCACTCCCCGGCCAATTGCCCGCTCGGGGTGTCCTCGAATCAAACCGCCTTCCGAGGACGTCATCAGTATCTCTAATTCCGACCAGGTCAGAAAGTACCTAGCCCGATACGGCGTCGTATTGGTTTGCAATTATCGAGCCTTCCTTCTCCTAACGAGAGACGAATCCGGTAACCCTGTCTTCCAGGAGCGATACACGCTGGCCAGCACGGAGGCCGAGTTTTGGCGTGCCGCAAGACAGCCTGGTGCGTTTGCTGAGAAGCACCAGATTCAAGCTGAGGAATTTTTGACGCGGGCACTCCTCTACAATGCCCCGATTACTCACCCACGTGATGTCGCCTGGTTTCTTGCCTCCTATGCGCGCGATGCAAAGCATCGTGTTGAGAGTACGCCACTGCACGAGATGGACGTGCTGCGAGCAGCCTTGGAACAGGCACTAGGAATCCACTTCAACAATGCTGACAGCCAACACTTCTTTCGCTCGACCCTTGTTCAAACGCTCTTCTATGGCGTGTTTTCAGCCTTCGTCCTTTGGCATCGGGAGAAGCTTCCCATCGTCAAGACTGAACGATTTGATTGGAGAATAGCCGCCTTCTCGTTGCAAGTGCCCATAATCAGTGCCCTCTTCCACGAAGTTGCAAACCCACTTCGCCTTCAACCGCTTGGGCTCGACACCCTTCTCAACTGGACCGCAGCGGCTCTGAACCGGATTGATCGCGCCCAGTTCTTCGCGCAGTTCGAGCAAGGCGACGCCGTACAGTATTTCTACGAACCGTTTCTTGAGGCCTTTGACCCAGAACTCCGGAAGGAGCTGGGCGTCTGGTACACCCCGAAAGAGGTGGTCAGGTATCAGGTCGAACGAATTGACCGAGTATTGCGGTCCGAACTGGGAATAGCGCGAGGATTAGCTGACCCGGCCGTGTACGTTCTTGATCCGTGCTGCGGAACCGGCGCCTATCTTGTCGAGGTGCTGTCGAAAATCGAGGCAACGCTTCGCGAGCAGGGCGAGGACGCTCTCTCCGCCGACGACCTGAAGCACGCCGCCATGCAGCGTGTGCTCGGTTTTGAAATACTCCCGGCACCATTTGTAGTTGCGCACCTGCAGATTGGTATGTTGCTGCAAAGGTCCGGCGTTTCGCTGTCACCGGAGGAGCGAACAGGAATATATCTGACGAACGCCCTTACCGGATGGGAACCCCCGACCGAGGAAGTCAAGAAGACCTTGAGGCAACTAGAGCTTCAGTTTCCAGATTTCCGCAAGGAACGGGATGCAGCCATATAAGGGCATCTACTCCGACAAGGCGGGGAGGCGGCGCTATAGATTGAACGAATCCGTATCGAAGGGTGGCTGGGGAATCAAAAAGTTCAATCTTGACGATCTGTACATCAGGTTCTTCCGGTTAGCTGAGCGTTGCATAGCCGAAATCGGCGGAAGCGGTGTGGTAAGTTATATCAGCAATTTCTCTTATGTATCTGAGCAGTCGTTCGTGATCATGCGAGAACGTCTACTTGCTGGCTTCGATAAAATTTGGATCGACTGCATGAACGGCGACAGCAGGCAGACGGGCAAGAAGTCGCCCTTCGGCGATCCGGACCCGAGCGTCTTCTCAACTGACTACAACCGGGAAGGAAGAAAAAAGGGCACGGCCGTCTGTGTGCTTGTGAGGCATCGTGACCATGCGGCCCAAGGTGAGGTTGCCGCAGTCAGGTACAGAGATTCCTGGGGCGTCCACAAGAGAGCGTTGCTGGAGCAAAGTTTAGACGAGAAGGACCTGGATGCTCAATACGCCACAGCACACCCAGCGAAGGCGGGCCGCCACAGCTTTCGACCTGCGGAGCTTCACGATCGCTACCACTCATGGCCGAAACTGATCGACATGTGCTCGTTCGCCAGGAACGGCCTGATGGAGAAGCGCGGAGGTGCCCTGATTGACATGGATCGCGAATCGCTCTTGGAGAGGATGCGTGCTTATTACGACCAGGCGACCGACTGGGAGGGATGGATATCAGCGGGTTTTGGCCTAACCAAGGATGCTTCAGGATTTGTCGCCGAAAGGGTTCGCAGAAAGGTGCAAAAAGCAGAGGGGTTCAGTCTGGAGCGGGCGGTGCGCTATGCCGTGCGCCCCTTCGACACGCAATGGGCATATTACAGCGACGTGTCGCCACTTTGGAACCGCTCCCGGTCAGAGCTGTTTCACCAGGTTTGGAGTGGAAATACGTTTCTCATTTCGCGGCAGAAGGGCGCGGCGAATTCGGAAGGTATCCCATTCTCATTTTGTAGAGTGCTCGGCGATGATCACTACGTGCGTGACGACGCGTACTTCCTACCATTTTGGATCAAAGCCCCACAGCAGGGCGAGAGTAAGCAGGAGGAGATGTTCAAAGGGTCGCCCCCACTCCAACCAGCCAAGGCGAATGTTTCTGACTTGACCAGGCAGTACCTAATCTCGCTTGGATTTGACGATCCAGATGTGCTGCCGGATGTCGCTCGTCTTCCGTGGTTACATGCGCTGGCAGTCGGTTTCGCGCCGCAATATGTCCACTTTCACGCTGAGGTACTGCGTGCTGACTGGCCGCGCATACCGCTTCCCGCTACGAAGGACATTCTCGAGCAATCGGCGGCACTTGGGCATCAATTAGCTCTGCTGCTCGACACCGAGGCGGCCGTCCCGGGGGTCTCTTCCGGCACTATACGGGGGATCTCAAAGGAATTGCGCAGTTGGCGAAGAGGAAGCCTAACGGGGACTTTGGTGCACAGATAACTGCAACGTCGGACTTGCGGCTTTCAGCCGGGTGGGGACGCCTCCAAAACGACGGCGTGATCATGCCGGGGCCAGGGCGAATGGAAGAGGTTGCTGACCCCGGCGCCTGGGGTGGAATGCTTAATGTATATCTGAATGATGCCGTCTGTTGGAGAAATGTGCCGATCGACGCTTGGGAGTTCCCCATTGGTGGATATCAAGTGATCAAGAAATGGCTCAGCTACCGAGAGCACGGGACTTCAGATAGACCGATTTTGGGCCGTCCACTCACGAGTGCTGAGGCGAGGTACGTGCAAGAGGTGGCTAGGCGCCTGTCGGCGATAGTTCTTCTTCAGGAGGAGTTGGATGTGAACTATGATGCCGTGATTACGAGCACCTGGCAGCCGTAGCGTGCTTTGCGTTCCCGTCGTCCTACATCGGCACCCCTGTGGTCTGCCAAGTTCAGACGCTACGACACCGTGGGTCGATAGCGCGCCAAGAAAGCCGCGGCTACTCCTCCGCCTCGCCCAGATCCGCCGCCCGGTTTTCGAACTTCGTGAACTCATGCAAGAACACCAACTCAATCTTCCCCACCGGGCCGTTGCGCTGCTTGGCAAGAAGCAGCTCCGCCTGTCCGCGCAGACTTTCGTCCTGCGGCCGATAGATCTCTTCCCGAAAGATGAACGCCACCAGGTCGGCGTCCTGTTCGATCGATCCCGATTCGCGCAGATCGCTGAGCTGCGGCCGGTGATCGCCCTGCCGCGTCTCCGGCGCGCGGTTGAGCTGTGAGAGCACGATCATCGGCACGTTCAGATCCTTGGCCAGCAGTTTCATGCCGCGCGAGATGGTGCTGATCTCCTGGTTGCGGTTCTCGAAGCGCCCGCGCCCGGACATCAATTGCAGATAGTCGATGATCACGAGCCCGAGGCCGTGCTCCGCCTTGGTGCGCCGCAGCTTGGCGTGAATATCCATCAGGTGGATGCCGGCCGTGTCGTCGATGAACAGCGGCGCTTCCACCAGGCTGGAGGCGGCCGCCTGCAGCCGCTTGCGCTCGTCGGCGCTGAGGTAGCCGGCGCGGAACTTCTGGCTATCCACGCGCGCGGTGGCGCACAGCATACGGGTCAGCAGCGACTCCTTCGACATTTCGAGCGAGAAGACCGCCACGGTCTTCTGCCCCTTGGTGGCCACGTGCTGCGCGATGTTGAGCGCCAGCGCCGTCTTTCCCATTGACGGCCGCGCGGCCAGGATGAACAAATCGCCGGCATGCAGCCCGCTGGTCTTCTCGTCCAGCTTGGTGAAACCCGTGCTGATGCCCTTGACGCGCTTGCTGGGGTCCAGGAAGGCGTTCAGCCCGCCCTGGTACTCGTCGATCACCTGGCGCGGGCTGACCAATCCGCTCTTGACGCGGTCCTCACCCAACTTGAGCAGGGTCTCTTCGGCGCCGGACAGGATCTCGTCCGGCTCGTCGTCGCCGATCAGGCACCGGTTCATCAGATGCTGCGCGGCGAAGATGATCCTGCGCAGTACAGACTTATCCTTGACGATGCGGATGTAGGAGTCGATGTTCGCGACCTGCGGCAGGCCGTCGTCCAGCGTAATCAGGTAGCTGAGGCCGTCGCAGGATTCCAACTCGTTGAAGCGCATCAGCTCGTTGGCCACGGTGACGCGGTCGATGTGCTCGCCGCGCTCGTTCAGCTCGCCCATGCGGGCGAAAATGCGGCGATGCTTTTCCAGGCTGAAATCGTCGGGCCGGAGGTCGCCGGCGGCCTGTATATAAAGGCTATCGTTGAGCATGATAGACCCGAGCACGAAGCGCTCGGCTTCCAAACTGCTGGGCAGACCCTTGTCGAGGGATATGGAGGTTGCGGCCATGGCGGAGTCTTCAGGTTACAGGCGCGTGACGCTCCGCGCACGCACTTTCTTGGGGCCGTGTTTTGATCCGCTTAGCCTCTGTATAAAACATAGCGTTTACGCCGGTTCGGGCGGCGCGCGCAAATCGTTCAGAATCAGGCCGCAGGACTTCGCAGTGCACACTCCCGCACGCTTTTGCACACTCGTTCCACAGGGCGGTCGGGTGCGGCATGGCCCGGCAAAACAATATGGATCTATTCTGTTTTTACCCTATTTTTCGGCGGATGCCAAGAACTTTCCTTTGAAGCACACGGGGGAGTACTACCGCGCCGGCGCGGGTACCCGCACTGTCCGGAAGCGCGCGCTGAAATGCCGCAGGAATGGCGGCTCCGCGGCGATCTCCAGCCCGCGAATTTCGTCCTTGCGCGCGTTCACTTCCAGGATCGCTTCCACCACATAGTCGATGTGGCTCTGCGTGTAGACGCGCCGCGGGATGGACAGGTGCAGCAGTTCGTGCCGCGCCTGGTCGCCGAACATCACCGACCCGATCTCCACCGAGCGTATGCCGGCGTGCCGGTACAACTCGACGGCCAGGGCCTGCCCTGGAAATTGCGTGCGCGGAATGTTCGGCAGCATACGCGCCGCATCGATGTAGATGGCGTGGCCGCCGGGCGGCTCTACGATGGGGACGCCGTGGTCCGCGATGTGCCGCCCCAGGTAGCTCGTGGAAATGATGCGGTAATTCAAGTAGGCCGGGTCGAGCACTTCCTGGAGTCCCACTGCGATGGCCTCCAGGTCCCGCCCCGCCAACCCGCCGTAGGTGGGGAAGCCTTCCGTCAGGATCAGCAGGTTGGTTTCCTGAACAGCCAGGCGGTCGTCATTCGTGGACAGGAAGCCGCCGATGTTGGCGAAGGCATCCTTCTTCGCCGAGAAGGTGCAGCCATCCGCCAGCGAGAACATTCTCTGCGCGATCTGTTTCGGCGTCCAACTGGCGTAATCAGGCTCCGTGCCGCGAGCCGAGTCTCGGCTGGGAACGGCACGTGGCTGCCTCCGCAAGTGTCAGCCAGGCCACAATATTGCCATGGACGACCTGGACACAGCGGCAAAGGCGCCATTAGGATCTGGGCTAAACTGCCAGAGACGAAGGACGTTATGTTGTACTAGAATTGACAAAGAGGCACTTGCATTTGATGAACGATTTGCCAAATAGCCAAACCTGCTACGCCTGTGACCAGCCGGCTACAACGAAGGAACACGCGCCTCCAAGAAGCTTCTTCCCGCAGCCCCGGCCGCTGGATCTAATTACCGTTCCGTCATGCTCAATTCACAATTGTGGCAACGCTTCGGATGTCGAGTATGTGCGAAACGCAATCGTGTTCCTTGCGGGCCTTAACGGAACTGGCGAATTGTTAATCGACAAAGTGAAGAGGTCATTCGATAACAGCCCAGACCTGTTTAGGCGGACCTTTCAGTCCTTTGTTGCCCACTCGACCGAAGCGCAGGTGGGCACTTACAGGTTCGACCTGAAACGAGTTGAACCGGTGATGACGGCGGTGGTCCAGGCGCTCCATTACCAGCGGCGAAAGTGGAGTTGCTGGCGCGTGTTCGTGCCGAGCCTTGGGTCAGAGTCGTCGTTGATCCACAAACGCCCCGATGGATGGGACGCCTTCAGGGACCTGTAGGGCCACATTCCCTATATAGATCGGTCCACCGCCGAACCGGACGTCTTTAGGTACGGAAGCCATGCACTTGATTGGGGCTGGGTGTACCGACTCACCTTCTACGGCGGGTTCGTCGTCAATGCGTGGATGGTCCCCGAAGATAATAAAGGCCACAACGGCAATTCAATCGCGGTAAGGGCAAGCACAGCGCCCGCCAACCAGTGAACATTTGAGCCGTCAAAACACAAGGACACGGCGATGGGCACAGTAAGCACTGGGCAGGTGCAGGGGAGCGGGCCGCGGCGATCACCGTCAATAGCCGCGGGCCGGAGCACGCGGCTAGAGTACGCTCGGGTGGCCGGAGGCTTCCTGCGCTGGCGCTCAGAGTAGGGATCGGCGGGCCCGGACGCGTGCAGCGCGCGTCCGCTTCACCCGCTCTAAATTCTTATCATCATTCTGGGGCGCCGCCGGTGAATCGCCGAATGTCTTCAACAGTTCCCGGCGAAGAAGCGCGAATACCCGACGGGTCACTTGGGTCCACGCCTTAAACCGAATCGCGTCGGCAACGGCCCTTCTATGCCCCTTTGGCCCGCGCCGGAGCCTGCCGACTCTCCAGTTTGCCGGCATCGCGCCCCGGTGGCCGCTCTAAGGTGGGTAGGTGTTAGAATCTCGCCTATGAGACGCAAATCCAGACCATTCAATGACGAGTACTACTGCCAAACGGTAGAAGAGTTCGAGGACAGGACGTTCGCAGATCGTGCTACGGCCGCGGGACTTATGTGGGCGCTGAACATTCTCTGGCCAGTGCTGATGATTGGGTGGGCGGTTGCCCGTTCCGACTGGCGAATGTGGTTTCCGGTGCTGGGGGCGGCGTACCTGGCTTGGCTGGTCTTCGTATTCCTTCATGAGCTTAATGAGA
>Ga0302326_10034147_pt1 | contig 10088 bp, 4 predicted proteins | sample Palsa_T0_3_FD_202264 | JGI IMG/M metagenome (GOLD analysis project Ga0302326, IMG submission 202264) | Peat permafrost microbial communities from Stordalen Mire near Abisko, Sweden - Palsa_T0_3 | ecosystem: Environmental > Terrestrial > Soil > Palsa > Peat permafrost | place: Sweden: Abisko...
GTTCAGCCCGCAGACCGTCTTCAAGCTGCAGCACGCCACCCGCAGCCGCCGCTACGAGATCTTCAAGGAGTACACCGCGCTTGTCGACGACCAGTCGGCGAAGCTCGCCACCCTGCGCGGCCTGCTGCGGATCAAGGGGATCGACGATACGGAGGCGGCCGGGACCGCTGCGAAGATAAGTATTGAAGAGGTTGAGTCGGTCGAGGAGATCGTGAAGCGGTTCGCCACCGGGGCGATGTCCTACGGCTCGATCTCCGCCGAGGCGCACGAGACCCTCGCCATCGCGATGAACCGCCTTGGCGGCCGGTCCAACACCGGCGAGGGCGGCGAGGACGCGGAGCGGTTCAGCCCCGACCCCAACGGCGACCTGCGGCGGTCCGCGGTCAAGCAGGTGGCGAGCGGCCGGTTCGGTGTTACCAGCGAGTACCTGGTCAACGCCGATGACCTGCAGATCAAGATGGCGCAGGGCGCCAAGCCCGGGGAGGGCGGCCAGCTTCCAGGGAACAAGGTCTACCCGTGGATCGCCAAGACCAGGTACTCCACGCCCGGCGTCGGCCTGATCTCGCCGCCGCCGCATCATGACATCTACTCGATCGAGGATCTGGCGCAGCTCATCCACGACCTGAAGAACGCCAATCCGGCCGCCCGGGTGCACGTCAAGCTGGTCGCTGAGGTGGGCGTGGGCACGGTCGCGGCCGGCGTCTCCAAGGCGCACGCGGACGTGGTGCTGATCTCCGGGCACGACGGCGGCACCGGCGCGGCGCCGCTGACCTCGCTCAAGCACACCGGCGCGCCCTGGGAGCTCGGCCTCGCGGAGACACAGCAGACGCTGTTGCGCAACAGGCTGCGCGAGCGGATCGTCGTCCAGGTGGACGGCCAGCTCAAGACCGGGCGTGACGTTATTATCGGCGCGCTGCTCGGCGCCGAGGAGTTCGGCTTCGCGTCCGCGCCGCTCGTCGTCTCCGGGTGCGTCATGATGCGCGTCTGCCACCTGGACACCTGTCCGGTCGGCGTCGCCACCCAGAACCCCGAGCTGCGCAAGAGGTTCTCCGGCAAGCCGGAGTTCGTGGTCAACTTCTTCGAGTTCATCGCCGAGGAGGTCAGGGAGTACCTGGCGCTGCTCGGGCTGCGGTCGCTCGAAGACGCGGTTGGCCGGGTCGACCTGCTCGACACCGCGCTCGCGGTGTCGCATTGGAAGGCCGCCGGGCTCGACCTGACGCCGGTGCTGCACGCGCCTGCGCTTGGCACCGGCGGACCGCGCCGCCAGATGATCGAGCAGGACCACGGCCTGGACCGGGCGCTCGACAACACGCTCATCCAGCTTGCCGAGGGCGCGCTCGAGGAGGGCAGGCCGGTCCGCCTCGAGCTGCCGATCCGCAACGTCAACCGCACGGTCGGCACCATGCTCGGCTACGAGGTGACCAGGCGGTGGGGGGGCGAGGGGCTGCCACCCGACACGATCACGGTGGCGTTCACCGGGTCCGCCGGCCAGTCGTTCGGCGCGTTCGTGCCGCGCGGCATCACCCTGCGGCTGACCGGCGACGCCAACGACTACCTGGGCAAGGGCCTGTCCGGCGGGCGGCTGATCGTCACCCCGGCGGCGGACTCGCCGTTCGAGGCGGAGACCCAGGTCGTCGCGGGCAACGTGATCGGCTACGGCGCGACGTCGGGTCAGATCTTCCTGCGCGGTCTTGTGGGCGAGCGGTTCTGCGTCAGGAACTCCGGCGCGCTCGCGGTCGCCGAGGGCGTCGGCGACCACGGCTGCGAGTACATGACGGGCGGTCGCGTGGTGGTACTCGGGCCGACCGGGCGCAACTTCGCGGCCGGCATGTCGGGCGGCATCGCCTACCTGCTCGACCTCAACCCGGCCAAGCTCAACGGGGAGATGGTCGACGTCGACCCGATCGAGGACTCCGACGCGGAGTTCCTCCGCGAGGCGGTGTCCTGGCACCACGCGGAGACCGGCTCGGCGGTGGCCGCCAGGCTGCTCGCCTCGTGGGATGCGGCCGTGGACCGGTTCTCGAAGGTCATGCCCAAGGACTACAAGCGGGTGCTCGCGGCGGCGTCGGCCGCCGAGCGCGAGGGCAGGGACGTCAACGAGGCCGTCATGGCGGCCGCGCATGGCTAGGAGTATCGCGTTATGGGTGACCCCAAGGGCTTCATGAACACCGCACGGGAGACTCCGCGGCGGCGCCCCGTCGACGTGCGGCTGACCGACTGGCGCGAGGTCTACGAGCCGTTCGCGGCCGAGCGGACCGAGCGGCAGGCGGCACGGTGCATGGACTGCGGCATACCGTTCTGCCACAACGGCTGCCCGCTCGGCAACCTCATCCCCGAGTGGAACGACCTGGTCTACCGGTCGGACTGGGCGCAGGCGGCGGAGCGGCTGCACGCGACCAACAACTTCCCCGAATTCACCGGCAGGCTCTGCCCCGCGCCGTGCGAGGCGGCCTGCGTGCTCGGCATCAACGCGGAGCCTGTCACGATCAAGCAGGTCGAGGTCGAGATCATCGACAGGGCGTGGGCGGCGGGCGACGTCATCCCGGTGCCGCCGTCGTCGCTTACCGGGTTCTCCGTCGCGGTGGTCGGGTCTGGCCCCGCCGGGCTCGCGGCCGCGCAGCAGCTCACCCGGGCCGGGCACCAGGTGACCGTCTTCGAGCGGGATGATCTCCCCGGCGGGCTGCTGCGGTACGGCATCCCCGAGTTCAAGATGGAAAAGAGCCACCTGGACCGGCGTCTTGAGCAGATGGCGGCCGAGGGGACCAGGTTCGAGTGCGGCGTCAGCGTCACGTCCGGCGCGCAGCTCGACGGGTTCTCCGCGGTGGTGCTGGCCGGCGGCGCGCGGGTGGCCCGCGACCTCGCGGTGCCCGGCAGGGACCTGGCCGGCATCCACCAGGCGATGGAGTACCTGCCGCCGGCCAACCGCCTCGGCCCGCGGTCGCCGATCAGCGCGGCGGGCAAGCATGTCGTGATCATCGGCGGGGGCGACACGGGCGCGGACTGCCTGGGCACGTCGCTGCGGCAGGGCGCCCTGTCGGTGACCCAGCTCGAGATCATGCCAAGGCCGCCGAAGACGCGGGCGGCGGGCCAGCCGTGGCCCACCTACCCGATGATCTACCGGGTCGCCTCCGCCCACGAGGAGGGCGGTGAGCGCGTCTACGCCGTCTCCACCGAGGAGTTCGTCGGGAACTCAGAGGGCTCGGTGTCGGCGCTGCGGCTGACCGAGGTGGCCTTCGAGGGCGGCAGGTTCGCGCCGGTGCCCGGCTCACGCAAGGACATCCCGTGCGAGCTGGTGCTGCTGGCGATGGGCTTCACCGGCGCCGAGCGTCCCGGGCTCCTTGACGACCTGGGCGTCTCGTTCGACGCCCGCGGCAACGTCGCCCGCGGTGCGTCCTACGAGGCGTCGGTTCCCGGCGTGTTCGTGGCCGGAGACATGGGCCGCGGCCAGTCGCTGATCGTCTGGGCGATCGCGGAGGGCCGAAGCGCCGCGGCCTCCGTCGACCAGTACCTGCGCGTCCTTGACCGCCCGGCCCTCCCGGTCGCCATCTCCCCGACGGCTCGCCCGCTGTTATCTGTCATCCCCCGGGGGGACGACCCCCCGTTCCCCCGGGACGGCGACCCCCGCCAGCTGTTATCTTCCGGGGGGGTGACTTTCCGCATGGGGGGCTCCCGCCCCCCGTACCCCCCGTACCCCCCGATACGGCAATCCCCGGGGACGACCCCCCGTACCCCCGCGGGACGGCAATCCCCAGACGTGAACTCTTCACTGCCCCGTATTGAACCTTTATGTGACCCGAGTCACGGACGGCGTGGAATCCGCTAAGGTGGTATAGACCACCGGAAGGGGAGCCACGATGAGCCGTCGTGCGAAAATTGTCTGCACGCTTGGGCCCGCGACCTCAAGCCAGGAGCAGATCACCGCGCTGATCGGCGCCGGCATGGATGTCGCGCGGCTCAACATGAGCCACGGCACCCAAGCCGACCACCTGGCGGTTTACCACCGGGTACGGGCGGGCTCTGAAGCGACCGGCCGTTCCGTCGGCATCCTCGCCGACCTCCAGGGGCCGAAGATCCGCCTTGGTGTCTTCCCCGACGGGCCGGTACGGCTGGTCGCGGGTGACGAGTTCACGATCACCACCGAGGACATCCCCGGTAACGCCCGTGAGGCCTCAACCACCTACGAGGGTCTCCCCGACGACGTGCGGATCGGTAACCGCGTCCTCATCGACGACGGCAACGTCCAGCTCGACGTCACAGGCGTGAGCGGCAGCCGGGTGCACCTGCGGGTCGTGATCGGCGGGAAGATCTCCAACCACAAGGGCATCAACCTGCCGGGCGTCAACGTCAGCGCCCCCGCGCTCACCGAGAAGGACGAGGCCGACCTGCGCTGGGCGCTGGCCACCGGGGCGGACATCATCGCGATGTCCTTCGTCCGTTCACCGGACGACGCCGGCCTGGCGCGCAAGATCATGACCGACGTCGGCCGCGCCGGGGTCCCGCTGATCGCCAAGATCGAGAAGCCGGAGGCCGTGGAGTCCCTGCCCGACATCGTGGACGCGTTCGACGGGATCATGGTGGCCCGCGGTGATCTCGGCGTCGAGCTTCCGCTCGAGCAGGTGCCCACCGTGCAGACCCGGTCGATCAAGCTCGCACGGGAGCGTGCCCGCCCGGTCATCGTGGCCACCCAGATGCTCGAGTCGATGATCAGCGCGCCGCGCCCGACCCGAGCCGAGGTCTCCGATGTGGCGGGTGCGGTGGCCGCGGGTGCGGACGCGGTGATGCTTTCCGCGGAGACCGGCGTCGGTGCCTACCCGATCGAGACGGTCGCCACCATGAGCCGGATCATCGTCGCGGCCGAGGAGAGCTCGCTTGTCGCGGAGCACCACCTGTCGCGGATGCCGACCACCACCGGCGGGGCGATCGCCCGCGCGGCGGCCGAGGTCGGCGCGATCGTCGGTGCCAAGGCCCTGGTCGCGTTCACGCTGACCGGCGAGACCGCGCGTCGGCTTGCCAGGTATCGCTCGCCGATCCCGCTGATGGCCTTCACCACCAACCCCGCCACCCGTAGCCAGCTCGCCCTCACCTGGGGCGTTGAGACGTTCGTCGTCCCCACGGTCTACCACACAGACGAGATGGTGCACGCGGTCGACTCGGCCCTGGTCGAGCTCAACCGGTGCGCCATCGGCGACAAGATCGTCATCGTGGCGGGCAGCCCGCCCGGCAGCCCGGGCAAGACCAACGCGCTGCGGGTGCACCGCATCGGCGACGCGATCAACCTCCCCTATCCCTAACAGGGCCCGTTCGCCAAGGCCGCTGTTTGGCTCCCAAAATAGCCTCGCTGTTCAGGGACAAATGGCGTCCTGACCCGGGCGGACATAGGCTAATGTCCTGGCGAGCGGGTAAACCGCCGGCGGACAGGAGCGGGGTTTACGGGAATGAACACTTCGCGGGATGATTCGTCCGGTGCGGGGCAGTGCCCCGAGTGTTCTGCGGGCGTAGCGGAGCCCGTTCTCGGCGGTCCTGACGGCCGCTGCCCGTCGTGTGGCAGGAGGCTCGTGATCAACAGAGACCATGTGGAAAAAGACCTCGGCCAGCTCGCCGGGGTCAGCGACCGGGGCCTGCGGCACCACAGGAACGAGGACGCGTTCTCGATAGCGGTCGCGGAAACCGACGACGGACCTGCCGCGATCGCGATCGTCTCCGATGGCGTCTCCTCGGCGCCGCGCCCCGACGACGCGTCATGGGCCGCGGCGCAGACCGCGATCAAGCTGCTCGCCGAGGGCGTGCAGGCCGGGGCCGACCCGGCCGAGGCGTCGGTAACGGCGGTCACCGCCGCGGGGCGGGTGCTGACCGACCTGGCCGGCCAGGACGGGTCGCCCGCCGCGACCTACGTATCCGCCGTGGTCACCAGGAAGGGCGTCACCGTTTGCTGGCTCGGCGACAGCCGCGCGTACTGGCTGGCCGCCGCGGGTGCGGCCTCGGCCGGCCCGAACGACACGATCGACATCACCGCCGGGTCGCGCCGCGTGACCAGGGATGACTCGCTCGCCGAGGAGATCGTCGCGGCGGGCCTCGCCTCCATGGACGAGGCGATGGCTTCACCGCAGGCGCACGTGATCACCCGCTGGCTCGGCGCCGACCTGCCCAACCCCGAGCCGCACGTCGAGCGGTTCACCCCGTCGGGCCCCGGCGTCCTGCTCGTCTGCTCCGACGGGCTATGGAACTACCGTCCGGAGGCCGCGGAACTGGCCGCGATGGCGATGCCCGCCGCCCTCACCCGCCCGCTCGACGCGGCCGCTGAGCTGGTGAAGTTTGCCATCGACTCGGGTGGCCTCGACAACATCACGGTGGTGCTCATCCCGTTCCCGCCCGCCGGTCAGCCCGAGTCCGACGAAGTGGCGCCGACCCGGGTCGACATGGAGCCAATAGCGCCGGCCGGGACCGACTAGAAAATCGGCCAAGCATGAAATAGCGCCATTTTCCGTCATATAACGCATCGCATATTGGTGTCTTTCGCCGGGAACTTGAAGCCTTCCCGCCAGCCGCGGGGAAAGGCAGAAAGAGCAAAGGCGGCAGGCCGATCGAGTCATACCGAACGGACCCGTAACGTTGCCTCACCCGTCCGTGGCATCATCACGAGATAACAGCAAGAAGCGGGTCCCTGCTTAACGACCAGGAGCCGGCGGTTGACCGCCCGCGGCTCTCGGTCGCCATCCCCCCGCGGACCGCCCCTCGGCTGACGCCCACCCTCCCGTGCATGGCTGCCGTTAAAGGATCACGATCGAGGGGCGAGCAACCCAGAAATAGCGGCAGAATGGAGCCTAACGGGAGCGTCGGGTTCGGTGACTGGAGCGGGCATTGGTGATGGCCGAATCGGCCGCGGGGCAGGCGGCCGCCGCGGTGCTCGCGGAGCGGGACGCCATCCAGGCGAACCTGCTTGAGCTCGATGGCGGCTTCACCAGGCGGCTGCTCGACAGCGCTACGCTGACCGGGCAGACGCGCGAGCGCTGGGACACGGCGTCCGCGACGCTGGCGGACCTCTGGGAGACGTACCTGGTGTACTCGGCCGTCGTGGACCGGATTGCCGAGCTCGGCACCGGTGCGCACCGCCCGGCGAAGAAGGACCTCCCCGAGCTCGACTCGCTCCTCACCGGTGCCTCGGTTCGGATGGCCCACCTCCCCGTGCCGCTCGCGCGCAGGAACCTGTTGGACACGGGCGTCCGCTCGGCCACGCTGGCAGCCGCGGTCGTCGCCATGCGCCGGTCGTTCAGCGAGGTGACCAAGGTGACCTCGGCCGTCGAGGCGGTCTGGGCGCAGGCGGGCGAGCGGCTCGACGCGGCGGCGGCGGCGCTGGCCGCCGGCCTGCCGCGGGCGGCGGGTCTCGGCGAGGAGCTTGAGGCGGCACTGCGCGACGCGCAGGCCAGCGTCGCGGCCACGCGGGAAGCGGTGAACGCCGATCCCCTTCGGCTGTGGAACGGCGACCGCGTCGACACCTCGGCCGCGGACCTGGTGCGGGAGCAGGTGGCGGGGCTCACCGCCCGGATCGCGGAGCTCGACGGGGTCCGGTCACAGGCGCGGCGCCGCATCGACGGGCTCAGCGCCGCGGTCACCGCGGCCCGGGCCGCCCGCGCGGACGCGGTCGCGGCGTGGCGTCGCGCCGCGCCGCGGATCGCGGCGCTGCCGCCGCTGCCGCCCGACATCGCCGAGCCGCCGCTGGCCAGCCTGGCCGCGCTCGCGGACGCGGGCCGCTTGACCGCGCTTTCGGCCGAGCTCGACAGGTGCGACGGTGCGCTGGCGGAGTCCATTAAGCAAACCGAGGGCTGCGAACGCTCCGCGGCAGGCGGCCTCGCCAACCGCCAGGAACTGCGCGGCCTGCTCGGCGCCTACAAGGCCAAGGCCGCTCGCCTTGGGGTGGCCGAGGACGCAGACCTGGTAGCAAGCTACGACCGGGCGCGTGACCTGCTGTGGACCGCGCCGTGTGACCTGACGGCGGCCGCGGCGGCCGTCGCCGGGTATCAGCAGGCAATCCAGACGACGACGAGGGAAGGAGGCCGTCGATGAGGGCTGCCATGTGCGCACAGCCTGGGTGCGGCGGAATAATCGAGGACGGGTACTGCACGGTCTGCGGCATGGCGCCTGCGCCCGTGAGCGCCCCGAGCGCCCCGAGCCGTCCGAGCGCCCGGAGCGCCCCGAGCGCCCGGAGCGTCGGCCGGGGGTCGGCGTCCTGGTCCGGGGGCACAAGCACGGGTACGGGCTCGGGTACGGGCTCGGGCAGCAGGCGCGGCACTCGTGGCTCGCGGGGCGGCAGCACTCGGTCCGCGCGCGGCGCGCTCGGGGCCGGGCTCGTGGAGGTGCCGCCCGTCCCGGCTCGCGACCCCACGACGGCGATCCTCGCCGACCCGCGGGTGCCGGAGAGCAAGCGGTTCTGCGGAAACTGCGGGGAGCGCGTCGGCCAGCCGGTGAACGGGCGCCCCGGCCTGACAGAAGGATTCTGCAGGCAGTGCGGTACCCGCTTCTCCTTCAGCCCCAAGCTCGCGCCCGGGGAGCTTGTCGTCGGACAGTACGAGGTTCTCGGCTGCCTCGCGCACGGCGGGCTCGGGTGGGTGTACCTCGCGCGGGACCGCAACGTCAGCGACCGATGGGTCGTGCTCAAGGGACTGCTCAACACCGGGGACGCGGACGCGATGGCCGCGGCGGTCGCCGAGCGTCAGTTCCTCGCCCAGGTCGAGCACCCGAACATCGTGCGGATCTACAACTTCGTCGAGCACGTGGGCGCGCGTGACGGCGAGAGCGCCGGCTACATCGTGATGGAGTATGTGGGCGGCAAGTCGCTGAAGGAGATCAGGCTTGACGCGCGGCAGGGCGGCGGCGCGGTGCCGCTGGCCCACGCGCTCGCCTACGCGATCGAGATCCTGCCCGCGCTCGGCTACCTGCACGACCGTGGGCTTGTCTACTGCGACTTCAAGCCCGACAACGTGATCCAGACCGAGGAGCAGCTCAAGCTCATCGACATGGGCGGCGTCCGGCCGATCGAGGGCGACGACCCCATCTACGGTACGGTCGGTTACCAGGCACCCGAGGTCGAGGCCGTCGGCCCGTCGCCGAGTTCTGACCTGTACACCGTGGGCCGCGCGCTTGCCGTGCTCACCTTCGAGTTCGTCGGCTACCAGGGCGAGTACAAGTACCGGCTGCCCGATGCCGTGCCGCTGCTCGCCGAGCAGGAGTCGTTCGCCCGCCTGCTGCGCCGTGCGACGAACCCCAACCCAGAGCGCCGTTTCCAGTCGGCGGCCGAGATGGCCGAGCAGATCACGGGGGTGCTCAGGGAGGTGCTCTCCGTCACCGACGGCCAGCCCCGCCCGGCGTTCTCCCGCCTGTTCAGCCCCGAGCTGCGCGCGATCGGTACCGAGCTAATACCGGTCAGCATGGCCGACGATCAGGGTGATCATGTGCGGGGCGGGCACGAGGGTAAGAACGGCCACGCTAGCCAGGCTGGCCAGCCAGGCCAGGCAGTCAAGCGCGTCTGGGTGAACCCGCCGTCGGCCGCCGAGGCGATCGCCGGGCTGCCCGTACCGCTCGCGGACGGCACCGACCCGGCGGCGGGCTACCTGGCCACGCTCGGCGCCCTGCCGCCCGAGCAGCAGGCCGCGACGCTGCTCGCGGCCGTCGCGGGCGGCGCCGCTGCGAGTGTGAGCGGCGTCCCGTCGGCGGTGGCCGCGTCGCCGGAAACCAAGCTGGCCCTGGCCCGCGCCCTCATCACGGCGGGCGACCTGGACGCTGCCGCGGGCTGCCTGGCCGAACTGGCCGCGGCCGATCCGGCGGACTGGCGGATCGCCTGGTACAGCGGGCTGCGCGAACTCGCGGCCGGCCAGCCGGACGCGGCCAGGGCGGCGTTCAACGCGGTCTACGACGAACTGCCGGGCGAGCTCGCGCCGAAGCTCGCCCTCGCCTTCGCCTCGGCGGCCTTGCGCGACGAGGTCGCGGCGCGCCGCTACTACCAGCTCGTATGGACGATCGACCGGTCCTACGTCAGCGCCGCGTTCGGCATGGCCAGGGCCTGCCTCGCCCTGGGCGAGAGGCCCACCGCCATC
>Ga0302326_10034150_pt1 | contig 10087 bp, 5 predicted proteins | sample Palsa_T0_3_FD_202264 | JGI IMG/M metagenome (GOLD analysis project Ga0302326, IMG submission 202264) | Peat permafrost microbial communities from Stordalen Mire near Abisko, Sweden - Palsa_T0_3 | ecosystem: Environmental > Terrestrial > Soil > Palsa > Peat permafrost | place: Sweden: Abisko...
CGGCGGCTCGCGCAAGTATCGCCGGCCGACGTACGCGGGCAACGCGTTCTCGTGGCTCGAGATCGCCACCCCGGTGCACGTCGTCAGCGTGCGCCCGACCGAGTTCCCCGCGGCCGAACCGGCCGGCGGCGGGAGCCCGATCGAGGCCGTCGCGGCCGCGCCGCAGGACCCGGCCGCATCCAAGGTCGAGTTCCTCAAGGTGGAGACGGGCAAGAGCGAGCGCCCCGACCTGGGCGAAGCGCGCGTCGTCGTCTCCGGCGGGCGTTCGCTCAAGGAGCAGTTCAAGCAGGTGCTCGAGCCGCTGGCCGACGCGCTGGGCGCCGCGCTCGGCGCGAGCCGCGCGGCCTGCGACGCGGGCTATGCTCCGCCCGAGCTGCAAGTCGGTCAAACGGGGCGTACCGTGGCGCCGCAGCTGTACGTCGCCGTCGGCATCTCGGGGGCCATCCAGCACATCGCCGGCATGAAGGGCTCCAAGGTGATCGTCGCGATCAACAAGGACCCCGAGGCGCCGATCTTCCAGATCGCCGACTACGGCCTGGTGCAAGATTTGTTCGTCGCGGTGCCCGAGCTCATCAAAGAGCTCAAGAGCTAAAGCTCCCGAGCTCACCGGCGCCGTTGCCCGCCAGCTTCGCGCGCTGTAAGAGCCGTGCGATAGGTCGTGAGCTACCTCGTCCTCGCCCGGAAGTATCGGCCACAGACTTTCGAAGACCTGGTCGGCCAGGACCACGTCGCGCGGACGCTCGGCAACGCGATCGCCACGGGCCGCGTCGCGCACGCCTTCCTCTTCACCGGCGTGCGCGGCGTGGGCAAGACGACGAGCGCGCGCCTTCTCGCCAAGTGCCTCAACTGCGTGGGACCGGCCGCAGACCGCTCTGCGCCGTCGATCACGCCGTGCAACGCGTGCGCGCCCTGCCGCGAGATCACCGCCGGGCAGGATCTCGACGTCCAGGAGATCGACGGCGCCAGCTACAACGGTGTCGACGAAGTGCGGCGGCTGCAAGAGGGCATGAGCTTTCGGCCCGCGCGCGACCGCTTCAAGATCTACGTCGTGGACGAGGTGCACATGCTCTCGAACGCGGCCTGGAACGCGTTCTTGAAGACGCTGGAAGAGCCGCCGCCGCACGTGAAGTTCATCTTCGCGACGACCGAGGTTCACAAGGTCCCGGTCACGATCCTCTCGCGATGCCAGCGCTACGATTTCAAGCTGATCGGTACGCAGACGATCGCGCGCCGACTCGAAGAGGTCCTCAAGGAGGAGAGCATCGAGGCAGACGGCGCCGCCATCCAGGTGCTCGCGCGCGAAGCGGCAGGCTCGATGCGCGACGCGATGAGCCTCCTCGACCAGGTCATCGCGTTCAGCGGCAACAAGCTCGCCGGCGCCGACGTCACGCGCGTCCTCGGCGTGGCCGACCGCAAGATCCTCCACGAGCTCGGCACGGCCCTCGTCGCGGGCGACGCGGCCGCGTGCGTCGGCGTGGTCGACCGGCTGGCGCAGCAGGGCTTCGATCTGCCGCACGTGGCCAAAGACATTCTGGCCCACCTGCGCAACCTCGTCGTCGCCAAGGTCTGCGCTACGCAGGCGAACGATGCCGGCCCGTCGCTCAAAGAGCTTCTCGATCTCGCCGACGAGGAGATCGCTGACGTCGTCGCCCAAGCGGCGCGCGCCGAAGTGGACGACCTGTCGCGGCTCTTCCAGGGCTTCTCTCGCGCATACGACGACGTGGTGCGCAGCGGTCAGCCGCGAACGGCGCTCGAGATGGCGCTCGTGCGCCTCGCGCGACGTCCGCCCCTCTTGCCGCTCGACGAGTTGCTCGCGCGGGTCGGCGATCTGGAGCGTCGCCTCGGCGGTGCGCCCCCCCCGGGTCCGGCGCCGCGCGGGGGTGGCGGGGGCGGCGGACGCGGTACGCACGTAGCACCCGGCAACGTGCACTCGTCGGTGTCATCGTCGTTCCCCTCTCCGAGCGCCGAGCCAGGCCCCACGCGGACACACGGCGCGCTGGCGCTCGTGGAGCTCCCGCGCTCGCGCCCCGCCGCGGCCGTGGCGTCAGCCCCCGCAGCGGAAGCCGCGCCCGCGCACGCCGTGCCAGCCGCGATACCGCCCTCGCCTGCTCCGGCCGCCGCGCCCGCGCCCGCACCTACGCCGGCGGTCGCCGCGGCGCCGCCAGACATGACGGCGTGGTGCGCGATCGTCGAGCGGCTGCGCTCCGAGCGCGCGCCCGTAGCGTCGATCTTCGATCACGCCGTCCCGACCGAAGTCGGCCAGGCACGCGTCGTCATCGGCTTCGATGCCACGGCCTCCTTCGTGGCGGCACGGGCGAGCGAGCCCGAGGCGCTCGAGGCGCTCACCCGAGCGGCGCGCGCCCACTTCGGCGCACCCACCGACGTGGTTCTCGATCGGTCCGCGAAGCCAATCGCCGGCGTACGCACCGTCGCCGCGATGGAGGCCGAGCGACGCGCCGGACTGACGGCCAAGGCGCGGGCCGCCGTGCAAGATCACCCCGTGGTGAAGGAGGCAATCCGCCTCTTTGGCGCGCAAGTCCGGGACGTAAAGCTACCTCCGGGCGAGGGATAGGCTAAAAATAAGGGACCCATGCAATTTCGCGGCGGAATGAACGAGTTGATGCGCCAGGCGGCGCGCATGCAGCGCCGGATCGACGAGGCCAAGACCGCCCTGAAGGACCGCGAGCTCACTATCGAGGGCCTCGGCAGCCGGGTAAAGGTCGTGGTCACGCTCGGCCGGAGCGTCAAGCGCATCGACGTCGACAAACAGGCGCTCCTCGGCGACGACGCTGACTTCGTGCTCGACGCCGTGTGCGCCGCGATAAACCAGGGCATCGAGCAAGCCGACAAGCAGATGGAAGCCGAGCTCGAAAAGGTGACCGGCGGGGTCAAGATCCCCGGGATGGTCTGACCCGAAGCCGGCTGCCCTCCTCGTGAGCCCGAAGATCCGCCGCGTGGTGAAGCTGCTCTCGCACCTGCCTGGGGTGGGCGAGAAGACGGCGCAGCGCTACGTGCTCTGGCTCTTGACCGCCGATGACTCGCTCGCGCGTTCGCTCGGTGCGGAGCTCGCCACGTTGCGCGACGAGCTCGGCCCCTGCGAGCGGTGCGGCAATGTCGCCGAGGTGCTCGATGGGCACGCGGTCTGCGACGTGTGCAGCGACTCCAAGCGCGACGCCAAAGTGCTCTGCGTCGTCGCGCGCGTCCACGATCTCATGGCTATCGAGCGCGCGGGAGCGATGCGCGGGCGCTACTTCGTGCTGGGGCGACTCCTCTCGCCCCTCGAGGGCATTGGCCCCGAGGACCTGCCCATACGCGAGCTCGTCGCGCGCATCCGGCACGACGGGGTCGAAGAGATCATCGTGGCGACGCCGCCCAGCGTCGACGGAGAGGCGACGGCGCTCTTGCTGAAGCGCGAGCTCGCGTCGCTCAACGTCGCCATCACGCGCATCGCTAGCGGCGTTCCGCACGGGGGCGACCTCGAGTTCGCCGATCCGATCACGATGGGTCGCGCGCTGGCGGGAAGGCGCGCGCTCTGATTTTCCACCGAGGAGCCTGGCGATGACCCACCCGCTGCACCCCAAGACCGCAGTGAGCACGCCCGGTGCGCCCGCGGCGATCGGTCCCTACTCGCAGGCCGTGCGCATCGGCGAGACCGTCTATGTGAGCGGCCAGATCCCCCTCGACCCGGCGAGCGGTCAGCTCGTCGAGGGCGGCATCGTCGAGCAGACCGAGCGCGTGGTGCTCAACCTGGCCGCGGTCCTCGCGGCCGCGGGATGCGGCCTGCGCGATGTCGTGAAGACCACCATCTACCTCGTCGATCTCGCGCACTTCGGGGCGGTGAACGACGTCTACGCGCGGCACTTCGATCCCCCCTACCCCGCGCGCGCCACGGTGCAAGTGGCCGCTCTTCCGCGCGGCGCGCAGGTGGAGATCGACGCGACCGCCGTGGCGCCGCCCGCCGGTCACCTCGCGCCCTGACGCGTCAGGCCCCGAGCTGCAGCGTCAGGCGTGCGAGCGCGCCTTGCACTTGCGCGACGGCGTCGGACGCACCCGGCTCGATCGGACTCCCGATGGCCACGTCGACGCGGGTGAACGGCCATGCGATCGCCAGCCTGTCCCACGAACGACGCAGCACGACGCCGCAGCGCACCGCGCTCGCCATCGGCACGACGACGCCGCCGCACGCTCGCGCGGCCACCACCGCCCCGCCCTTGACGACGCCCCGCGGTCCACGCGGTCCGTCCACCGCGAACGCCGCGTCGGCCCCATCGCGGCGCATCGCCCGCACCAGCGCGGCGAGCCCGCGCGCCCCCGCGCGCGACGACGACCCGCGTACGACGCCAAAACCCTGCACCTCGAGGGCCCGCGCTTGCATCGCACCGTCGCGCGAGAGGCTCACGAGCACCACCGTCCGGCGTCGGCGGGGCCAGGCGAGGAGCGGCCACTGCGCCCCGTGGAAGAACGCGAGCACCCACGGCCGATCACTCGCGCCCTCGAGGGCCGGGTCGACGCGCACGCGAACGCGCAGCGTCGCCAGCCAGACGCGGGCGACGACGCCAAGGATCGACCCGAGCAGGCGCCGCGGCCACTCCCCCGCAGCGCCGCCGCGCGCCGTCACCCTTTGAGCTCCGCCAGCTTGGACCGCGCGGACGCGAGCGACGGATCGTTCTCGATCGCGCGCTCGAACATTTGCACGGCCTTGGCCTTGTCGCCCTGCTTCACGCTGATCTCGCCCAGGTAATAGAACACTTCTCCCTTGGAGATCCCGGCCGCGCCGTCGAGCCGCTGCAGGAGCAGCGCGCGGAAAGTCTTCTGCGCGCGATCGAGGTCGTTCGTCTCGAACGCGAGCACACCCAGGTCTTTGAGCACGCTCACCGAGCCGGGGTCGATCTTGAACGCCATGTCGAGCTGCGCGAGAGCCACGTCCTTTTGCCCTAGCTGCGTGAGCGCGCTCGCGAGCCGATGGTGGTACGTCGCGAGCTCCTTGGTGCGCCGGTTGCCGAACGACGCGATCACCTTCTCGAGCACCTGCGCCGCGTCCTGGCCGCGGTCGGCGAGCTTGTACGCATCGCCCAGCGCGAGCAATAGGTCGCGGTCCTGCGGGGTGAGGGCTGCGGCGCGTTCGAGGATCGGAATCGCGTCCGACGGGCTCTGGCGCTTGGTCAGATGGATCTCCGCCGCCGTTCGCAGCAGCTTCACCTGATCGGCGATGGGCGCCGGGACGGCGGGCGGGGGCGGGACCGAGCCACCCGGCGGGATGCTCGCCATGCTGCGGCGCATCGGAGGCAGCGAGTTCTTCGCCACCTCCGCGGCGAGGGCCGCAGCGCCGGGATTGGCCGCGGCGATGAGGTCCGCGTCGCTCACCAGCAACCCCGCTAGCTCGGCCCACTTTTGCGATCGCTCCCAGCGCTGGCGCAGCATGTTGCGCAGCTCCACGTGGGCCGGCTCGAACCGCAGGCCGCGCTGCAGGGCCTCTTCGGCGCCCTCGGCATCGCCGGCCTTCTCGCGAGCGGCGGCCAGCCGCAGCGCCCAGGTCACCCCTTCGTCCGTGCTGGCCGAGTCGACGATCTTCGTCAGCGCCCCGGCGGCGCGATCCCAGTCCTCGCGCTTTTCGGCGATGCGCGTCACCGCTTCGAGGGCGCCGCGGTGGGTCGGATGCTTCTCGAGGACCTGCTCGTACGCCTCTTGCGCTGCGGTTGCGTCCGAGAGCCTGTTCTCCTGCACCTCGCCAAGGCGCACCAGCAGCCGAAGCTCGGCGTCGACGTCGCCCCGGTCGCGTGCCACGTCGAGCTGCGACTTGAGCAGATCGGCCAGCTCTGCGTCGCGCCCGGTCTGCTCGTAGAGCTGCGAAAGCCGAAGCACGGCGTCGGCATGCGCGGGATCCTCGTCGAGGATGGCGCGAAGCGTCTCGATCGCGTCATCGGGCGCCTTGAAGCGCTCCGCGTGCAGCCGCGCGAGCTCGAGACGCAGGCCTGCGCGCTCGCTTTGCGCCGTCGCGACGTCGACGAGCCGCAGGAGCAACCGCGCCAGATCGCGATCCCGCCCGGCTTGACCATAGAGCGCGCGCAACGCCGCCGCGCCTTCGGCGTCGGTCGGCTCCGCGTCGAGGATCTCTTCGTACAGCGTCATCGCACGCCCGCTGTCGTGGACCCGGTCGACGAGGACCTTGGCCGCTTCGTGCTTGAGCCGCAGCGCCTCGACGCCGTCGGGTGACAGCTCCGAGCGCAGGAGCAGCAGCTTCACGACCTCGACGTCGTCGCCCGCCGTCGTGCGCAGGCTCGTCAGCTCCTTCAGCGCCCAAAGGTTGGCTTCGTCCTCCGCGATCAGGTCGCGCAGCACCGCCTCGGCGAGGGCGCGATCGCCCACCGGGCCCTCCGCGAGCGCCTTGGCCTCGCGAAGCAGATCCTCCTTCGTCGAGCGATCCGTCTCCAGGCGCGCGCGGCGCCGGAGCATCTCCACGAGGTCACGCTCGCGTCCGGGCTTGCGCAGCAGGTCCTCGAGCGCGCGGATGATGTCGACGTTCTCGGGCTCGATCGCGAGCGCCTTGCCGTACGCCGCCTCGGCGCGGCCGGCGTCGTCGAGCCGGCCACTGCTCCACGTCGCCAGGCGGATGTACAGCTCCATGCGCGTGACGGCGGGCAGGTCCTTCGCGCGATCGACGGCCTCGGACAACTTCTCGGCGGCCTCGCGCCACGCGCCGTTGTCCGCCGCGAGCCGTTCGAGCTCGGCGAGGGCGTCGTCGTCCGACGGGTCCTCGGTGATGGCGTCTTCGACCGCCCGCTGCGCGCGCGCACGATCGCCGACCGTCTGCTCGAGGATCCGCGCGAGATCCAGCCGCGCGCGGTTGCGATCGGCCGTAGTCTGCGCGCGCTCGATGCGACGGGCGTAGAGCGTCGCGAGCTCCTCGGTGTGCCCGAGCGCCCGGTACACGAACTCCAGCGCCTCGAAGGCTTCTTCGAAGAGCGCGCTGTCGCCCAGCAGCTTTTCCAGGGCCTCGCGGCTCGGCCCGTGATCGGGCACGCGCTCGAGCGCCTGACGCAAGGTGCCAAGGCCGCGCGTCCGCTCGCCGTTTTCGATCTGGAGCGCCGCCAGCCGATGCAAAAGGTCCGCCTGGACGTTTGCTTCGGCTTCGACCGCGATGCGGCGCTCGAGCACGTCGGCCAGGCCCCGAGCGTCGCCGAGCCGAACGAACAGGCGATCGAGCGCACGCAGAACAGCAGCGTCATCGCCCATCCGCTCGACCGCAGCGACGTACGCCTTGGCCGCGCGCGAGGGGTCGCCCACCTTCTCTTCGCTGATGCGCCCGAGGCGCACGAAGAGATCCGCCGCCACGTTCGCGTCGAAGATTCCGTTCGCGCGCTCGTCGAGGGCGGCGGCGTACCGGCTCCAGCCCTCCGCGCCAAGGCCTGCAGCGAGCCGCTCGATCCCTTCGTGCAGCGTCGCGTCCTGCGGCTCCTCGGCCAGCGCCCGGATCAGCGCGTCCTGTGCCCGCGTCGGATCGCCGAGGTGAGTCTCGGCCACCTCGCCCAGCGCGCGAAGAGTCCGCGCGCGGTCGGCAGCCTCGGTTTGCACTCGCAGCCGGAGCTCGAGCACCGCCGCAAGATCCGCGAACCGGCCTGCGGACCGCAAGACCGGCTCGAGCGCGTCGGCCGCGTCGCCTCGCAGCTCGTCGCGCGACTCGCCGATGCCGCGGATCGCAGCGACCGACTCCTCGTCGAAGCCTGCCTCGAGCACGCCGCGGTACGTCTCGAGCGCCGCTTGCGCGTCCTGCAGCTGCACGCTGTAGAGCGCCGCGATGCGCTTCTGCAATTTGCGCCGGGCCTCGTCGTCCGGCGCCGCGTCCACCTGTAGCTTCAGGTTCTCGAGCAGGTCGGTCCAGAGACGTTCGCGCGTGTAGAGGCCGTCGAGGCGTCGCAGCACCTCGCCCCGCTTCTCGCGGAGCGAAGAGTCGGAGTCGGCCGCGGCCAACGCCAGCGTGAGGCACTCGATAGCCTCGCGTCGGCTCGACAGATCGTTCACGTAGCGCGTCGCGGCGTCGACCAGCAGCTGAAACTTGAGCGACGCGTCGTCCTCGCCGCAGAGCTCGACTCGACGGCGATAGAGATCGACGAGCCGCTCCGCCTCGTTCTTCTGCTCGTAGAGCGCGATGAGGCAGTCGATCGTGAACGTGCTGTCCGACTCGAGCTCGAGGGCGCGCTCGTAGGCGTCGATCGCGCCGGAGACGTCGTCGAGCATGTCGCGCCGCGCCTCGCCAATGCGCCGCCAGGTGCTCGCGCGCGTCTCGTCGTCGGGGACGAGCTCTGCCTTCTTGGTCAAGACGCGCACGAGCGACGTCCAGTCGCTGAGCAACGTGGCCAGCGCGTCCATCTCGTCGAGCGGCTCGAGGTCCGTCTCGTCGAGCGAGAAGAGACGGTCCCACGCGTCGAGCGCGCGGCGCGGGTCGTCGCGCTTGCGGTCGTGCAGCTGCGCCAGCGCCGAAAGGACCTCGCGCTTGGTCAGACCGTCGCTCTTCGCGATGGCCGTCTCGTATGCAGCCGCAAGGTCGTCCCAGCGGGACGTGAGCCCCGCGAGCCTGTCCAGCTCGGCCCGGGCCTCGCCGTCCTCGGGATCGAGGGTCCATGCCTGCTGGATCGCGTCGAACGCACGCCGCCGGTCGCCGCCGCGCTGCTCCCAGAGCGACGCCGTTTCGCGCAACACCGCCACTCGCTCGTGGTCGTCGGTGGCAAGGACCAGCCGGTCCTCGTTCACGGCGACGAGGTTCCGCCAGTCGTCGGCCCCTTCGTAGATCGGGCGCAGGATGTCGACGATGCGCGCCTTGTTCTCCTGGGATCGCCGTAGCCCTTCGAGCGCGACCACCGCTTCGGCGCCCGGCGTGCGCCCGGACGTCGGCGACAGCTCAACGACGCTCTGCAGCTCGTCGATGCCACCGGGCACCTCGCCGAGCTTGTGGATCAGCAGGTTGGCGAGCGCCATGCGGAACGCAGCCTCGTCCTCGGGCAACGCGCTCTGTTCCGCGCGCCGTCGTGTGAGGTCCGCCAGATCGCGCCATCGCTCGCCGCGCGCATAGAGACGCGACAGGGCTTCGAGCGCGTGCGGATCGGCTTCGTCGACCTCCAGCGCCGAGCGGTAGGTGTCGACGGCGCCCGTGTCGTCGCGGAGCTCCGATTCCTGGATCGCCGCGATCGTGTGCAGCGCCGCGAGGCGCTCGTCCGCGCCGTCCTTGAACTCGAGGGCGTCGCGATAGAGACGCACGCGCTCGTCGGGGCGGCTCGTCTCGCGCAGCAGGCGATCGATCGCCTCGAAGCTCCCGTCCTTGGCCTGGGGGTCGAAGGCGTGCGCGCGGCGGTAGTAGCGGAGCGCGCGCTCCACGTCCTTCAGCCCCTCGAACAGCTCGCCGGTGCGCTTGGCCAGGCGCGCGGTCTCGGGGCCGTCGGTCGTGATCTTCTCGAGCTCCGCAGCGAGCACCTCGGCGAGGCGCGCGGGCGCGTTGGCCACGCGGCTCAACCGTTCGAGCTCGGTCCACGTCGTCTCGTCGGTCGGGTCCTCGGCGAGCAGCAGCGCCGTTGTGTCGAGCGCCGCGCGATAGTCCTCGGCCTGCTCCTCGTGCAGCTTGGAGAGGCGCCGCAGCAGTGTGCGCCGCTCGTCGGGATCCTGGCTGACGCCGAGGCGCGCCTCGAGCGTCGCCATGACGCGGCGCCAGTCGAGGCGCGCGAGGTACACCGGCTCCAGCATCGACGCCGCGCGAGCCGCGTGCTCGCGCTGACCCATGAGCACCTCGAGCGAAGCGACCGACTGCGGGTGCTTGGGGTCGATCGCGAGCGCCGCTTCGTACTCGTCGAATGCGCGGTCGACGTCGCCGACGTGCTTCTCGAGCACCATGCCGAGCGCGTGGTGGAGCGCAGCCTTGCGCTCGTTGGAGATCCCCGGCGCGCCGATCTGCCGCTCGTGCAGCGCGACCATGTCCGCCCACCGCTCCGCCTGCGCGTACAGGCGCTCGAGGGCGCGCACCGCGTCGGCGTCCAGGGCCACCTCGAGGATCTGCTCGTAGACCGTGATCGCCGCGGCCGCGTCACCGAGCTTCTCGTCG